>OBKM01000643.1_pt1 | contig 16905 bp, 16 predicted proteins | sample 1519691 | NCBI WGS metagenome assembly OBKM01 (sample SAMEA37050418, study PRJEB22526) | metagenome | biome: saline pan; feature: lake; material: water | place: Egypt | collected 2015 | depth 0.5 m | reverse complement strand
GCGCAGTGTTGCGGTGAGTGCAGTCAGTGTCGGCTCTTCGAGCGCCGCCTCGTTGATCGCCTCCATCAACTCGCCCGCACGGCCCCCAAATGCCGGACCCAGCTCGCTCATGTCTGCCTCAGCACGGTAGGTCAGTGCCTCCCACTCCGTTCCGGGTTCGAGTACTGTGATCTCGTAGGCGTTCAGCCGGTCTGCGAGCAACGCTGCGTGGTCTTCGACGGCCGCTGCCACGGCCTCGTCTCCGGGTGCAACGACAATCTCTGTGACCGGCCAGCGGAGCTTGTGCTCTGCCTGCTGGCGGGCGTTTGCGCCGGCCTCCTCGACGGCTCGCAGATGATCGATCGCTGCCTCAAGCGCCGGATCCTGCCACGACTCCGTTGGCGTCGGCCAGTCACACATGTGAACCGTTGGGTGACCGGTGTCACCGGTGAGCGTCGTGTAAATATCATCCGCTAAAAATGGGGTGTACGGCGCCAGCAGCCGGACGACCGTCTCGAGAACCGCGCCTATCGTGTGGTATGCCGCCTGCTTCGAGGCACTCTGTTCGTCCGCCCACATCCGCTCCCGGATCACTTGGATGTAGTACCGGGAGAGGTCATCGACGACGAAGGAGAGTACTGCATCGGCTGCCAGGTCGGGCCTGAACGCATCCCAGTGGTCGGTCACGGTTTCGACGGTCGACTGGAGCCGGGCAAGCACCCACCGGTCGATCGTCTCGAGATCCTCACCGACAGACCCCGGATCGGCCGTTGCCGGATCGAAGCCATCGAGTTCCATGTACGGCAGCGGGAACCGGAACACGTTCCAGAGGATGTTGAGTTCACGCTGCAGTTCTTCTGTTTCGTCCCACGAGAACCGCATGTCCTCACCCTGCGGAGTGACCGACAACAAGAACAGCCGCATCGGATCGACTCCAAACCGGTCGATCACCTCGTGGGGGTCGATGAAGATTCCCTTCGACTTCGACATCCCACGCCCATCCGGCATGTTTGCGAAGCCGTGCATCAACACGGTCTCGTAGGGTACTGTATCGAGTGCTGCCGTTCCCATCCCAAGCTGTGACCAGAACCACCCGCGGGTCTGGTCGTGGGCTTCCATAATTAGATCCGCCGGCCACAGGTCCTCGAATGCCTCTGCACTCGCCGGGTAGTCGAGGGTCCCCCAGCTCGCCACCGACGAGTCGACCCAGACGTCGAAGACATCAGGGATCCGGTGGTAGACGATGCCGTCCTCGGTGATGGTAAGATCGTCGACGGTGTCTTTGTGCAGGTCGATGGTTTCCGGATCGATCTCTTGGTCGACGCGGGCGGCAAGCTCTTCGCGGTCGGCGACAACGATCGCATCCTCTATTGCCCCAGACCACGATACCGATTCACCGGCCGTGGTCTCGGTGGGTAGCCAGATGGGAATCGGTGTCCCCCAGTACCGCTGCCGGGAGACGTTCCAATCGGGGGCCTCCTCGACGAAGTCTCGGAACCGCTCGTCACGAGCCCAGTCTGGGTACCACTCCGTCTCCTCGAGTTGCGCCAGGAGGTCTTCCTTGATATCAGTGATCGTGATGAACCACTGGTCGGTCACTAGCTGGACGATCCCCGTGTCACACCGCCAGCAGTGGCCGTAACTGTGTGTCGTCGTCTCTGCGGCGAGGAGGTGTCCCTGTGCCTCGAGATCGGCGATAATCGACTCGTTTGCGTCCCGGACGAACTGCCCCGCGTACGCACCGGCCGCCTCGGTAAAGACACCATCTTCGCCGACCGGACAGAAAGTCGGCAGCCCCAGTTCCTGCCCACGCTCGAAGTCCTCTTCGCCGTGGCCAGGCGCAGAGTGGACGAGCCCGGTTCGGTCGAGTTCGACGTAGTCTGCGGTGTAGACCTGTCGGCTCCCCGAACCAGCTGGGGCTGCTGGGACCGTCTCCGCCAGCGGGTGGTCGTACTGCCAGCCGACGAGCTCGCTGCCATCGAGACGCTCGGTGACGGTGTACTCATCGTGGCCACCAACGTCGATGACGTCCTCGACGACCTCCGCGGCAACGTAAAGCGGCTCGTCGTGCTCCGGGACCTCAACGCCGACGTACTCGCTGTCACCATCGACGGCGATGAACGTGTTTGCGGGAATCGTCCACGGTGTCGTCGTCCAGATCACCAACGAGCCATCGCGGTCGGCAAGCGGGAACGTGACGTAAATTGATGGGTCTTCGACGTCCTCGTACTCCACTTCGTTGTTGGCGATTGCGGTCTGACAGCGTGGACACTGGCTGATCGAACGTTGGCCCTGTTCGACCAACCCTCGCTCGTGTGTCTGGTGGAACCCCCACCACACCGCCTCGATGTACTCTGGATCGACCGTCTTGTAGGGGTCCTCCCAGTCCATCCAGACTCCGAAGGACTGGAAGTCTTCTTGGAGCCCTTCGAGTTGCTCCTCCGCGAAGGCCTTACACTCCTCGATGAATGCGTCCTCGCCGAAGGCTTCGATGTCTCGTTTGTTCTCGAATCCGAGTTCTTCCTCGACACGTGTCTCGATCGGGAGGCCGTGCATGTCGTAGCCCGGCCGGTCTGCGACGTCGTAGCCTTGCATCCGGTAGTAGCGGATGTGGGCGTCTTTGAGGACCTTGTTCCAGGTCGTGCCCATGTGTGCGGCCCCTGAGGTATACGGTGGACCGTCGACGAAGAAGAACGACTCACCATCGGCCCGATGGGAGACGGTCTGCTCGTAGGCGTCGACGGCATCCCACTGCGCGGAGACGCGGTCCTCGACCGCGTGGGGTTCGTACTGTTCTGGGATGTCCTCGAACCGGCTCATGTCTGAGCATGTCGCCCCGCATAGATAAATGGGCGGCGGTCCCTGGTTGCTGCCCGATCACAACCTTTCTTACCAGACACCGCAATGGTTCGTGTATGTCCGACTGTATCTTCTGTCAGATTGCAGCGGGCGAGCTCCCCAGTCACACCGTCTACGAGGACGAGACCGTGTTCGCTTTCCTCGACGCGAACCCACTCGTCGAGGGCCATACCCTCGTTATCCCGCGGGCGCACTACGGGACGACGACGGAGCTGCCCGGCGACGTTGGGGCTGCACTCGGGCGGGCGGTAACCCAGCTTGCGCCGGCAGTCGAGGCGGCTGTCGATGCCGATGCATCGACGATTGGCATCAACAACGGCCCTGCAGCTGGCCAGGAGATCGAGCACCTTCACGCCCACATCGTGCCACGAACCAGGACCGATGGCGGCGGCGCCGTTCATTCGATCGTCGGCCAGCCGACTGCGGCCGACGACGACCAGCTTGCGACGGTCGCCGAATCGATCGCCGCCGCGTTGTCGACCTGACGATGGGGGTTGTCGCCTTAACCGGCGCTGCCGGTGGGGCCGGCACGACACGGCTGTCCGTCGAGGCCGCCAGCCACCTCACTGCCCGTGGCGAGTCGACCGTCGTCGTCGACGTTGACTTCGCGACCCAAGGCCTCGCCGATTACGTTCCCGAGCAGGTGACGACCGACGTCACCGAGGCGCTCTGTGACCGGACGCCGCTGACCGACGTAACGGCCTCCCTGGCGGTCGATCACACGCCGCGTCCACGAGCAGTCCCGAGTTTCGCTGGCCTGTCTCGCGTTGCAGCCGCAATGGAGGCTGGGTGTGCAAAGTACCTCGGCGAGCAGCTCACCGAGCTTGCCGATGCGTTCGATCACGTCTTACTCGATACGCCAGTTCCGGTGACAAACCCCGCAATCGCTGCGGTGACGACCGCTGATACCGTCGCGGTCGTGTTCCCACGGTCACCACGTGGTATCGAGAGCCTCCACCGTACCGAGGGATTCCTCCACGACATCGATGTTGCAGCCAACTGTCACATCAGCACCGCTGCGCCAGCGGCGCCGGCCGTAGAAGATCCTGCAGACATCGCGGTGGCACAACTCGACCGGGCACCACCACGAGCGGCACCAACGACACTCGACGGGAGCCCTGGGTCCGAGACTATCGAGGTGCTGACGGCTGCCCTCACCGAGTGAGGGCGTCGTCGGGCTCTGTGACCGTATCGGACAGTGCCTCCTTGTTTGCTGCGAGGGGTTGCTCGCCGGCAGTCAGTGCCGGCTCGATCGCTTCGGTGATTCCCGCCGGCGGATCGTGTGTCTCGATGAACACAGCGAGTTGCAACTCGGTTTCACTAGCTCCTGTCAGTTCGCGAGCTTCACTACGTGTCACTCTGGCCTCGAGCCAGTCACGGACGATTAGGCGGCCCTGTGGACTTAGCGGGCACACCCCGTCGACGCCGAGGAGGTGGAGGGTCTTCGCGGCTACCACCGGTGGAACACCGGCGTCAGTAGCTGCTGTCTCGACCGCTTTGCCTCCGGTGAATGACTCGAAGACGGCCGCGGCCGTCTCCGGTGCACACGGGAGTGCGGTCTCGTACGGCTCTAGCCGGTCGGCGAGTGTCTCTCCTGCAGCGTCGACAACTGCGACCCCGCGGTCGCGTTGTTCGGCAGTAACCTTGAGCCCGGCAGCGATGTCCCCCAGTCCCATACCGCTCAGTTCCACAGCCCCTGGGTTAAATTCTCCGGGGTGTCGCAAGCGAAGCTACCGATAACCGGTTGGTTAGCCCTACATTGTCTGTCTGTTATTCCCGGTGTGGTCCTTCGTTTAAATACACATTCGCCGCCAAGTTCCACTTGTGATGGCAGTCGTAGATCAGCATCCAACGACCTGCCCCGAGTGTAGTGGTCCGATCGTCAATGACGACCTCGAACGTCGGTGCTCCGAGTGTGGTCTCGTCGTCTCCGAAGACCGGATCGACCGGGGGCCGGAGTGGCGCCAGTTCAGCGACGACAACCGCAATCGTGATCGAACTGGGGCACCGTTGACACGGTCTCGTCACAACCGTGGCCTCTCGACTGAGATCGGCTCTAGCTCCGGGCTGCGGATCACCGGCCGTAAACGGCGTCAGATCGCTCGGATGCGCCGCGAACACGACCGGTCGAAGATTTCGTCCAAGCTTGAACGCAATCAGGTCTACGGGTTCACCGAGATCCGCCGGATCATCAGCGCACTGTCACTCCCTCAACACGTCCGGGAGTCTGCGTGTTCCCTGTTTCGCTCCGCTCAACAGGCAGACCTCCTCAGAGGCCGGTCAATCGAGGGGTTTGCCGCTGCGGCGGTCTACGCGACCTGCCGTACCCAGTCGATTGCGCGGTCGGTCGACGAGATCACCGCCACGGCCCGCGCAACCAAGGCCGAACTCCGCGCTGCCTACGACGCGATCAACCAGGAACTCGGGCTCCCGACCGGGCCAAGTTCGCCGCGTGAGTACCTCCCGCGGTTCGCCTCTACTCTCTCCTTATCCGAAGAGGTCACCTCACGGGCACTTGAGCTTGCAGAACAGGCAGAGACTGCTTCGTCGACCGTCGGCCGTGATTCAACTGGTGTTGCCGCGGGCTGTCTCTACGCGGCCGTTTACGAGGCAGACCTCGACTGCACGCAGACGGCGATTGCCGACGTCGCCGATGTCTCTCCCGTTACCCTCCGGAAAACCTATCAGGACCTCAAGCCGCGGCTGTCCTGACCGGTCCCAGTCACGGACCCATCCGAGATTCTAGCTGCCGACAACCAGGCACAGTCCAGTCGGTTACGGACACCGGGGTACCCTAGCCACGTTTTATCATGACAGCCTCCTCAGAGAGGAGTATGGGGATGGAGGCCTCAGCGTACAAGAACGAACTGACATACCAGACCTACCAGGAACGAGACGAGTTGGCCGCGTTCCACGACGCCTACGAGGATGCCGTCGTGTCTGTCCGGGCGGAACTTGGCGAGTCACACCCGCTTCGCATCGACGGCGAGTCGGTCACCACCGCAGACTCCTTTGCCGTCGAATCACCCGGAGACACGACACTCCAGATCGGCGAGTTTGCGGCGGGCGATGCCGACGACATCGACGCGGCCGTCGCCGCTGCAGCCGCTGCACAGCCTGCCTGGGAAGCGATGGGCCCGAGTGACCGTGCGGCGTTGCTCACCGACGTTGCCGACCGACTCCGGGATCGTAAGTTCGAGTTCGCCGCGGCGCTGACCTTGGAGAACGGCAAGAACCGTACCGAAGCGATGGCAGACGTCGACGAGGCGATCGACTTTCTCGGGTTTTACAGCCGTGAGATCGAGTCTGCCGACGGATACCGCTTCGACACCGGTGAACCAACCCCCGGCCAACACACCACGAACTTGCTCCGGCCCTACGGAGTCTTCGGGGTGATCGCCCCGTTCAACTTCCCGATCGCGATTCTTGTCGGCATGACTGCTGGGGCCGTGATAACCGGCAACACAGTCGTCCTCAAACCCGCCGAGCAGACGCCGTTTGTCGCCCACAAAGTCATGGACCTGTTCGAAGCAGCCGGACTCCCAGCGGGTGTGATCAACCTGGTAACCGGTGACGGCCCGTCGGCCGGCCAGCCACTCGTCGAGCACGAGGACGTTGCTGGCATCGCCTTCACCGGCTCTCGGGAAGTCGGCCACTCCATCGAACGAACCTTCCAAGAGCTTGGGAAACGGGGCCCGGTCATCGCGGAACTCGGTGGGAAGAACCCGGTCATCGTCAGCGATGCTGCCGACCTCGATGCGGCGGTCAACGGCGTGATGCGGGGAGCCTTTTCCTTTGCCGGCCAGAAGTGCTCGGCGACCTCCCGGGTGTACGTCTACGAGGAGATCATCGACACCTTTGCCGACCGCCTCGTCGCCGAAACCGACGACTTGGTCGTTGGTCCACCAGCTGGCCGTGCGACGTTCGTCTCGCCGCTGATCAACGAGGAAGCTATCGACCGGTACCGGAAGATCTCAGCCCGGGCTCGGGCAGACGGTACTGTCCTCACCGGCGGCGCCGTTGTCTCGGCGGCCGACCTTCCTGCCGGCCGGTACGTCGAGCCAACGGTCGTCCGGGATATCCCCCACGAGCACGACCTCGCCCGTGAGGAGCATTTCGTCCCCTTCGTGACACTCCATCCGGTTTCAGGACTCGACGAGGCGATCCAGAAATCGAACGACAGTGACTTCGGCCTGTGTGCGGGCTTGTTTTCGGAGGACGAGTCGGAGATCGAGCGGTGGTTCGACGAGATCGAATCCGGCATGTGTTATGTCAACCGCGAACAAAGCGCAACGACCGGTGCCTTGGTCCAGGCCCAGCCCTTCGGCGGCTGGAAGTTTTCCGGTACGACCGGGAAATTTGCCGGCGGTTACTGGTATCTCCAGCAGTTCATGCGCGAGCAAAGCCGCACCCGTGTGCGCTGATCTGACCGGAGGTCGTATTACGCCGGCTACCATTGCTGGCAGTGTCATGACACGAGTCAGCGTCATCGGTTGTGGCAACATGGGTGGGGCCTTCCTCAAGGGACTCGCCCGCAGTGGGAGACACCACCTGACAGCGATCGACCTCGATCCCGAAGCGCGTGTGGCAGTCGAACCGTACGCCGACGAAACGACCGCGGACACCGCAGCGGCAACAACCGCCGAGGTCGTTGTTCTCGCCGTGAAACCGGATATCGTAGCGGCGGTCCTTGAGGACCTCTCTCTCTCGACAGACCACACGCTCGTGACCCTCGCGGCTGGTGTGGCCCGTGACTTCGTGGCGGCCCGCACCGACGCAAACGTCGTCAGAGTGATGCCCAACCTCGCTGCCGAGACTGGCACCATGGCGGCAGCAGTAACGACAACCGGCCTGACCGACGAGGTCCGGACGCTCCTCGACGAACTAGGCGAGTTCGCCGAGATCGACGAGGCACAGATGGACATCGCAACGGCAGTCAACGGCAGCGGTCCTGCTTTCGCGTTTTATCTCATCGACGCCGTGAAACAGGCTGGCATCGACGGCGGCCTGGCCCCCGAAGCAGCAGAACGACTGGCAGCACAGACGTTCAAAGGCGCCGCCGAGACAGTGCTTCGAGACGACCGTAGTGTCGACGAGTTGATCGACGCGGTCTGCTCGCCGAACGGGACAACGATCGAGGGGATGCGCGTGCTGTGGGATAGTGACGCCGATGCGGACGTGGCCGCTGCCGTCGGGGCTGCCGAACGCCGTTCCCGAGAGATCGCGGCAGCATTCGACGATGACTGAGCTCTCAAGCAACAGCTGACTGTCGGGAACCCCCGGGAAGCCTGGCATTACTCCGAACCCCCAGCAATAGCTGGCATTGACTGCCGGCGTAGGCCTGGGGCGGTACAATTTGATATAGCCAAATAAACTTTACTTGAGGAGTGATCTGACCGCGTCATCCCCAGCCATCACCGCCGCAGCCACCTCTTCGACAGGCAGATCGGGGAGTACGCCAGGGTACTTCCGCTCGAAGTACCCGAGCAGATTGTCGATGTCGCGTTTGAGGCGGTCGGCCGCATTCGGATGATCCGTCGGCACTGCCTGTGGCCAATCAAAGATGGTTACCGACCCTGCACCGACGAAGATGTTGTACTCACTGATGTCAGCGTGGACGTATCCAGCCGCATACGCAGCCGCCAGTTCACTGAGGAGGATCTCGAGCAGTGGCTGGACCGAATCGCCCTCAAGGCTCGTATTTGCCAGCTCAGTTCCCGTCAGTTTCTCCATGACGATAGCGTGGCGGTTCTGGTCGATTGGACGCGGCACCGCAACGTCGGGGTACAGGCTCTCGAGAATCTCGTACTCCCGCTCGGCGGCCTTCCGGGCGGTGTACAACGAAGACACGTGCTCGCGGTCGGCCGTGTAACTGCGCTCTCGGTCGACAGCACGAAAGTTCGCGATCTCCTCGCGGTGGTATTTCAACGCGACCGGCTCTGTCCCGCGGGCTTCGTAGACGTCACTCTCTTTGCCGACGCCAAGGGGCGCACCGACACTGTCGATGGTCTCCCGCTCGGCGAAGGTATACAACGCAAGCGCATCGTACCCCTCGAATTTCAACCGGTACCCGGTGTACTGGATTGTCTGCTGTTCAATGAGTTCCCAATCGAGACACCGATCGATCCGGTAGGAAACTTCCTCCGGTGAGAGCTCCGAAAACGACGGCAGCTCCGGCTGCGCGACCCACTCCGAGAACCGCATACCGTGCTCGATGCCCGACAGCAGGTGGACATCGGCCGGCTCGAGGGCGGCGACCCGATCGGCAACGTTCTGCACCATGCCTCGGCTTTCTTGTGCCGGTCGGATAACCCCCCTGTTTTACCAATATAGTTTATATCGCTATATCAAACGGCCCTCAACTGACACGGCAGCGAGGGCCATCGGCCCAGAGACCCAGGCCGGTGGGTGGCGGTGACCTGGTCGGCCTAGCACGAAACGGCCCCCCGGACCGGCAGATTGATTTGGTCACCAGCGGTTCAGGCAAGGTATGATGTTTCCAACCCACGTGGCGATGGGGTACCTGATCGGGGTCTACAGCCGGTATCCTGCTCTGTATTTAGTCGCTGGGTCAGCGCTGCCAGATCTCCTCGATCGCCCACTTTACTGGCTCGACTTGATGCCTCTGGCACACACCGTCGGTCACTCGCTGCTCGTGGCTCTCCCGGTCGGGGCACTGCTCGTTTACCGCTTTGGCGAGCGGGGGCTTGCCTTCACAATCGGCTGGGTCGCACACATTGCAACCGACGTCCTCAATATCCTGGTGACACAGGGGCCCAGTATTGCACCGTTTTACGCGTTGTATCCCTTGTCACGCCCCGAGGGCGCCGACATTTTCCCGACTATCACGATCGGCGTTCCCTTGGTCGGCATCACACACACCACGAGCCCGGTCCTCTTCGTGGCAGAACTGGGCATCCTCGTCTGGGCCCTCGTAGCAGCATACCGACACCAGGTAGCTGGTATCGATCCCTGAACCCGCCTCACCCGACGCCGCCTCTTTGCCTCGTTGGACAGACCTGGTCTGCTCTCCGTGCCCGCCCACTGAACGTCGGGCTCCAGATAGGTTGTCTTACAGAACTACACCGCAGAACACTCGAGTCCGCCCTCCCCGATTTGAACGGGGGGCAAGCCGATCTACAGTCGGCTGCTCTACCAGGCTGAGCTAAGGGCGGGCAGACGCGGCTAACCGGGGGCGGAGATTAAACGTTGTCTTTTCACCCGGCGGTGGGTGCCGTTCTCGACGTCAAACGAGTGTCAGACACAGCCGGGAGAACTAAGTGATGGCTCATCAAAGACGGTGGTAATGGGGAAGATCACGTTCCGTGCCGATGACGACCTCATCGATGGGATCGAGCAGTTCGATGCCTCGAAGAGCGAGGTCATGCGCCAGGCATTACGAGAGCACCTGGAGGCACACCACGGAACGACGGCCAACGCCCAGTCGAGCGATCGCCCCGACTCCCTCGATGGCCTTCTCGCCGACCGTGTCGACACGTTGGTTGCTGAGGCAGTCGAGGAACACCTCGGAGCACAGGACATCAATATCAACATCACCGTCGACGGTGAAGCAGAACGTGCAAACGACCCAGCAGGGCGTAAGACACTCGCGCCCACCGAAGACGTTTCTGATCGCGCGTGCGGGCAATGTGGAGAAACAGTCGCCGAAGAACACGTCTACTGTCCGAACTGTGGTGATAAAGTCACTCACCGGAGTTTCTGTGAGTGTGGCGACGAACTTCGCCCGGACTGGGCATTCTGTCCCAGCTGTGGGCGTCGAACACCCGCTGCGGATGTCCTAGACTCGTCTGACACGTAGCTGGCAAAATATTACACGTGTGTCTTACACCGGCAAAACATTTATCACGAAAGCCAGCAACATCTGAATTGCGTAAGACAGTCGTCTTACAGAGGCGGTAACAATCGCCGTCGGTGATGGACGGCGACTGTCACGCACGGGGAGATCAACCATGGAGCGTGTAACACTTCGCATTCCGAAACAGCAGATTGACGCAGTCGAACAGATGGTCGAATCCGGCCAGTATCCAAACAGGAGTGAGGCAATCCGGTCTGCCGTCCGCGAGATGATCGAGGAGGAAGGTGACGCGGTCGACAATCGGCGTGACCGGCCGTTCGCGAGGGCGTAAAACAATGCAAGACATCGTTCAAGAGGCTCTCGACAACGCCGAGCGTGAACAGCGGGAGACCGACTTCGAAGGCGACGAGTTCGGTGACCCGCGGATCGTGATCGTCGGCTGTGGCGGTGCCGGCAACAACACCGTCAACCGCCTGTACAACATCGGCGTCGAGGGCGCCGAGTCGATCGCGATCAACACCGATAAACAACACTTGCAGATGGTCGAAGCGGACACGAAGATCCTCGTTGGGAAGTCGCTCACCGAAGGCCTCGGGGCCGGTGGGGATCCGACAGTCGGTGAGCGGGCAACCGAGATGGCACAGTCGACGATTAAAGACGTCCTCGGCGAGGCCGACCTCGTCTTCGTCACCGCCGGGATGGGCGGTGGGACCGGTACCGGTGCCGCGCCGGTCGTCTCGAAAATCGCCAAGGAACAAGGCGCAATCGTCGTCGGGATGGTCTCGACGCCGTTCAACGTCGAACGGGCCCGGACGGTCAAAGCCGAGGAAGGCCTCGAGAAGCTTCGTGACGAGGCGGATTCGATTATCGTCCTCGACAACAACCGCCTGCTCGATTACGTCCCGAACCTGCCGATTGGCAAGGCCTTCTCCGTGATGGACCAGATCATCGCCGAGACGGTCAAGGGGATCTCGGAGACGATCACCCAGCCCAGCCTCATCAACCTCGATTACGCCGACATGACGACGATCATGAACCAAGGCGGGGTAGCAGTGATGCTTGTCGGCGAAACTCAAGACAAGAACAAGACCGACGAAGTCGTCCGTGATGCGATGAACCATCCGCTGTTGGACGTCGACTACCGCGGCGCAAGCGGTGGCCTCGTCCACATCACTGGCGGCCCGGATCTGACCCTCAAAGAGGCCGAGGGGATCGCGAACAACATCACCGAGCGCCTCGAGGCAAGCGCCAACGTCATTTGGGGAGCGCGGATCCGCGATGAGTACAAAGGCAAAGTGCGTGTGATGGCGATTATGACTGGTGTCCAGTCCGCACAGGTCCTTGGCCCCAGTACGCAGCGACAGGCAGACCTCTCACGCGAGCAACTCGAAGAGGCAACCGCCGCAACCGACGGCCCCGATAACGGACAACGCGTCTACGACGGGGCCCACAGCGACGGCGGCCAGGACCAGTACGAACGCGAACAGGGTGTCGACGTCATCCGTTGACGTCACACGCGACACCCCAGCCTCGCCTTTTCTCATTACGCTTAAATTCAAGCGCTAATGTCCCGTCCTCAAGGAGCAACGCAGGGAGCGGAGGTCACTCACCGCGGTGACTGCCGTCGACACTCGTTACCAACTCACATGTCCGACAGACATCCCGTGGTGTCGGACGGCCACACTCCACACAGGGTTGTAGTGGTGTCGATTCGGGCGTGTGTTCCGTCGCGGCGAGTGCCGCCAGCTGCTCGTACCCGGCCATAATCGAGTGTCGGGTCCCGGGGTGGTCGGCCTCGAGATCGTGGAGGATCGACTGCAATTCGGCCCGGAACGACGTCTCTGCGTGGGGGCACTCGGCGATGTGGGCTGGCAGATCACGGAGGTGTGCGTACAGTGCGACCTCCTGTTCGGGGATATCGCGCAGTGGCTTCGCCCGGGCGATGAACTCGGCGTCTCCCGGTCGGTCACCGAAGGGCGCTAACGAGGCTCGGTAGTGTTTTGCAATTTGGGGAACGTTGCCCTCGAGGATGTTCATCAATGCGGTCTCGGCTTCGTCGTCAAGGTTGTGTCCGGTCAACAGCTTGTCGGCATCGATCTCCTGTGCGACCTGATCGAGAATATCACGCCGGAAGACCCCACAGTAGGCACAATTCGACATACTGCTGTCGGCTTCGGCTGCGACGGCGTCCATCTCGACGTCGAAGACCTCGTCGTAGCTGCGGTGGATGTGCTCGACCTCCGCCGGCAGCCGATTGAGTAGCCCTCGTGCGGCGGCCATGCTCTCATCGCGGTATCCATCGATGCCCTCGTGGATGGTCAGGGCCGTCATCTCGACGCGTGGATCGTTGGCGAAGGTCTCAGCCAGGATCGTCAGTAAGACGACGCTGTCTTTGCCCCCAGACAGGCCGACGAGCCACTGCTGTGGATTCTCGGGAGTTGCCGTCCGTGGAATCAGATCATCTTCCCGCACCCGGGACCGGACCCGCCGTTCGACGGCCTCGCGGAAGTGTTGGTCACAGAGGTGTTGGCCCGAGTACGCGAGGTGGGTAACTGCCTCGTGGTTGCATTTCGTACAGGCCTGGCCCATTTGAGCCGGATAGCGACCCCGACAGTATGACCATTGTGGTCGGCGCCGAGTCGATCCGCGGCACGGTGTCGACGACGACACCGACGACCACCGCCACGTCACCACGGCGTTCGACCAGAACCCCATCCAGGGCTGCCACCCCGGGTGTTGCACCGGCAGCAGCCGTTGCTGCGGTCTGGTTGCGTTGAATCGTCACAACTGCCGGTGTCTGCCGTTCGATCGTCGTCGTGTAACCGTCGAACGTTGCTGTCCACGCCTCGACGGCCCGTGTGCGTGTCGGCTTCGGCGTGACGGCCTGGCTCGTCCGGTCGACGGCGTCGTGGACTGCACCCTGTGTTTCGACCATTGGATCGGGTGTGTGAACTGGCGTCTCACCGTATCCGAGCTGTCTGACGACGAGTCCAACCGCGAGTAATCCAACAGCGACCAGGACGGCGGTGATGAGTACGATTTGGCCGCGGTCGGCTACTGACGCCATACTGTGACCTCGATCGATCCTTCCGGGTGGGCTCTCCTCACGGTAACTGTCTTTTGGGCTGGCGGCGGTGGCGATCCAACCGTCTGTTCGGGGACGACGACGTAATACCCGACGTCCTCTGGAAGCGTCTCGACTACGTGGGCCTGGCGTTTTGGGTCTCCATAGACAGCCGGGTCAGCGAGGAGTGTGGCCGTATCGGCAGCATACTGCTCCAGGTGTGTGGGCTCTGCGCCACCGACTAGCAGCATCGCCCCGACGAGCACACTACTGATGAGGAGCAGTCCAATCACAACCTCGAATCCCAGAAACAGCAATCGACGCTGTGTCACTGAAATTCACCCCGTGCCACCGTGACCGACAGGACGGTTGGCTCGTAGCGTGGCTCGTCGTACCTGACCGTTACGTTCCCGGCCGCAGTGATCTGTGTCGGTGCCGACTGAGAGACGGTAACAGACACTGGTACGGCAGTGTCGTCACGGGCGGCCAGTGGGGTCTCATCGACGGTCAGATGGCCGTCGAATGCAGTGATCGTCACATTCGTCGCCCCAGCCGGCACGACGACCGTTTCGTTTCGTTCCATCCGGGGTTCACTGGAGCGAAGCAGCACGATTCGCTCGACAGTCGTCCCCTCCTCGGTTGGTCCAGTCTGGACGAGCGTGGTGTCGTTTACACGCACGGTGACGGCCGCAGTGTCACGAGCGACCCCGAGGTTGTCAGCAGCCAGTGCCTCGAGGGCCCCAGCCGACAGCACGTGTGCTCGGACGGCTACGGGGCCGTGGTCACTCACGAGCCGGTCCGCTTCGCCCGCAGCCAACGTTCGTTCAGCCGGTGTCTCCCCTGTAGGACCGACTGCTGCCGTGAGAAGTGTTACGCCAAAAAGAAGGGCTGCGCTTACCACAAGCAGTGCGACGACCGTACCTCCGGTCGCAAGTAGCGAGCGCATCAGTCACCACCACACAACGAGATGACTGTCGTCTGCTCGGCCGGCCTGCCGATTATTTTAATTCCCTCCTCGCTTCGGCACCGACTGTCAGCGTACGTCACCCCCGCACGCTCGTCGAGTGGGACCGTCGTCTCGAGTGCGTGTTCGGGGGCTTTGAGGTAAACGTGGTTGTCCTCGATCCCGACCCGATACGGGGCCCCGCCGAGTGTTTCGGGGACGTGGAGTTCGTTGGTTACCGTAGCATCGAGTGGGGCCGAGTTGAGGGCACTCGCTGTCTCTGCGAGGACCCGCTCGGCGAGCACTCCGGTAACACTCTCCTGGTACGTTGGCAATGCGACTCCGAACACGCCGCCACCGATCGCGAGTACCCACCCACCGACAAGGAGCCACCACACCAACAGCCCCCGTCTCATCCGTGTCGCCCTTGGCCGATGGCCACCTCGTGGATCACCAACGTAACCTCTCTGTCTGGCGGAAGTGCAACGACGACGCTCGACTCCGTATCCCCCGGGAACCGCAGCTCACTGGCAACAACGGTCATATTGGCGGCCTCGAAGTACGGCCGCCATCGCTCGTGGGCACTCGTCTCGATAGCAAGATGTGTACTCTGTAGCTGCTGGGTGACTGCTCGACTCTGCCTCCACTGGCCACCCGCCGCTTCTCGATCGCTTCCGTCCCGATACAGTGTCACCGGCACGATAACTCGGGTGTCGCTGTCATACGATGTCTGGAACGATACTGCCGACGGTGGCCCGAGCCGATGCTCGACGACAGCGCCACCGTGGTGGACGATCCCGTTCAGCGTGGTGTCGTCGTTGACAAACGTCTGCCCTTCGAGGGTCCGGTCAACCGTCCGTACGGTCAACCCCTCGTTTGTCTCAGTCGCGGTCAGTAACCGAATCGTACGTGTCTCCTGGTGCCACCCACCCTCCGTGTCGAGACGCACTGGACGCTGCACCGCCTCGTTGGGGTTTCCAAGTGGTGCTCCGCCGACTGTCGCCGCAGTGTCACCGACCGTTCCGGTGGCGGCAATCGTAGCCGTGGCCCCGACGACGATCAGCACGAACGCTACCGTTGCTATGATCCCGAGAGCAACGATCGCTGCTGCTTGCCGAATCATCCGAGCCCGAGCCCCCGAAAGCCCATGAAGACGATTAATGCCAATACCCCCGAGTGCAGGAATACCCCGCCACGAGTCCCGCTAAGGGCCCAAGCGACCCAGCCACACGCAACGGCATTCGCTGCAGCAAGTAGGTACAACTGGTAGCCGGACACCCCGGCTGGAGTTGGTTGTGAAGGCATTGCTCCCGGTGTGGGTATGACCGCTTCAAGCTGTACGATCCCTGGAAGCACGTACACGCCGATTGCGGCCAGGATACCAGTGGTTCCAAGCGCCGTTGCCCACACGACAGCGACGTATCCACGTAGCATCGTGCGTTGGGCTCGCAACTCGTGGTAGACCTGATCGAGGTCTTCCTCCAGTAACTCGAAGAGCCTCGGTGTCTGGCACCCAGCACGCAAGGCGCCTGTCAAGATGACTGCCAACCGGTGTGCGATCGGGGTCCCCACGTTGGCAGCGAACTTCGACAACGCCGCTTCCCGAACTCGAGCGTCGGACTGTGTGCTTACCCGCAGATCGAATGCCGAGGTCGTTACTGCCGGTGTCAACCGGCCCAACGAGTACTCTGTCGACACCTCGGTGACAGCGTCGGAGAACGACCGTCCACGGCCCGTGACGGCAGCCAGACCGTGGACGAACTCCCGAAGCTCGCGGTTCAGCGTCAGCGTGCGTTGGTCGTGGCGTAGTCCAACGAGCCCTGTCGGAATCGCAAACAACGCGTACCCATAGAGGACAGCCGTTGGACCGTCGATCCCGACGGTCAACAACCCCCAGCTGATACCGAGTGCAATCGGCGCCAGTACGACGGCCGTACTGCCGGGGGCCCTGAGGGCCGTGTTCACCAGCTGGCCGATGCTTCTGGGGAGCGTCACCGTGGATCGGTGGACGGGACGCAGCAAGCTTCCCAACGCTGTCGTGGCAGCAATCCCAACCACAACCACGCCGATCACACAGCAGTACACCAACACCACCGCGATTGACGCCGTCCCAGCCGGTGTTTCGACCGGACTGTGCATTCCGGAGAAGAACACGCCGCCCATGGTGACGAGGATCGCGGCTGCAGCAGGAACGGCGAGAACGACTACGACGATCTCGCTGATGAGCTCCGCACGGCTGGTTCG
>OBKM01000642.1_pt1 | contig 16931 bp, 19 predicted proteins | sample 1519691 | NCBI WGS metagenome assembly OBKM01 (sample SAMEA37050418, study PRJEB22526) | metagenome | biome: saline pan; feature: lake; material: water | place: Egypt | collected 2015 | depth 0.5 m | reverse complement strand
TCTTCGCCCACGAGAAGGGTCCGCGTACCACCCGGCTGAAGCCGGGAGTCCTACAAGCCCTTCTCGCGCTCTACCCAATACTATAGAGCGGATGAACGATGCGACGCAAAAAAGATCCCTGCGATCTTGGGACCGCAGGGATCGGTCGTGATTCGAGCTTGCTCAGAAGCTTCTCAGGCCTTCTTATCCGAGCTTGTAGAACTTCTCATTGTGGATCTGTCCATCGCTCCAGCGCTGCACGGCGACCTGGTTTTGCTCGACGTCGCCGACGCCCTCAAGCGTGAAGTCCAGGTGCCACTCGACGAAAGAGACGTTATTCTCCTCGTCGACGGCAACCGACTTCACCTCGGCCGCTCGAAATTCTTCGATGCTGCTGACGAAGTTCTCTTCGTACTCGCGGTTGGCTTCAAAGCCGACGCGCGCATCGCCATCTTCTTCCATGACGATGTCATCGGCGTAGAACTTGTCGAAGGCCTGAAGAATCTTGCCTTCCTGAATCATCTGGTTGAGCTCGTCGACGCGCTCTCGAATGTCACTCTCAGTGGTCGTACTCATAGGATTGTTGGGATTGATTGGTGATAGATTGTGAACAGGCCGGACATCCTCCGGCGGGGACGTGATCTTATCTTCAAAATATCAGATCGGGTATCTTCTCCAAAACGTTCTCCTGGCAGCATTTTCGCAGCACGTGTCTACTGTTTCAGGGCTTCTGCTGAAGGGCGCATCTCTCCGTGTGTAGGGATCAGTCTGGGTACTCTGCGTATATCCCTTCGCAGATCCGCGACAGGTGCGCGAGGTCTTGATCAGCCACGCGTTCGCCAAAACGATCTTGCACAGCGGTAATGTCCGGCTGCATGTCGTCGAGCAGCGCTAGGCCCTTCTCGGTTATGTGATGAAGCGTTACGCGGCGGTCTTCCGTGCTCTGCGAGCGTTCGACGAGACCGCGCTCTTCCAGTTTGTCCATTAGCCGCGTAACGTCCGGCGACGGATCGATCATACGCTCGATGATTTCGCATCGCGGATGCCCATCGGGATGAGCGCCGCGCAGAATGCGTAGGATATTGTAGTGGCTGAACTGGATGTTGTACTCCTGGCACACCTGTTCAATTTCGCGGCGCACGCGCGCCGCTGCCACAAACAGGTTGAGCATGGCTTCCTGCGCTGGACTCTCAAACGGCTCGGTTTGCTTGATGCGCTGCGCTAATCCCTCAGCCATCTGGGTGCCTCTGTATGATTAGGAGTTACGCGCTATCGGCAAACACGCGCACTTCTCGCACGTGCCCGCGCTGACCGCGCGTTGCCAAGTGAAGCATGTGGTCGGCCAGCTCGCTGCGACTAATCCAGTCGTTGGAGTCAGCGTCCGGCATGGCGTTACGATTGGCCGGCGTGTCCACCACTCCCATCGGGTAGAGGACCGTCGTACGGATCCCGTCGTTCTGCAGCTCAGCATGCACCGACTTCAGATACGCAGCTACGCCTGCTTTCGAAGCTGCATATGAGGCCGCTCCTGCTGCCCCATCGTCGGCCGCTCCGGCAGAAACTCCAAGCACAAATCCATGGCCTTGCGCCTGCATCACGGGAAGCGCGGCTCGGGTCGCGTTGAACAGCGTGACTACATTCATCTGATGCATGGTTGCTAGATCCTCCGGCTGCGCTTCCACGGCCGACTCCATCTCAAATCCGCCCGCTATGTTGAGGAGCGCATCAACCGACCCGTACGTATCTCGCACCTGCGCCACCGCCTCTCCCGCGATGTCCGCGTCGGTGAGATCGGCATCGACGACCAGCGAATCGGGATGAGCATCTCGGAGCGGATCGACGGTCTCTCCCCCTACGTCGAGCAACGCGAGCTGCCACCCGGCCTCCTCAAATCGTTGAGCCGTTGCCGATCCTACAGCTCCCGCTGCCCCGGTGATAATTACAGTTTGCGAGTCAGGCATGACGCTGTAGCTTGTTTTTTACATCTCGTGTTACAACACATAAATTCCAGAGCGTTGTTCCGTGTTGCAACACGTTTATTCAGTCCGTTACACTCCGTTTCCCGACAAACGGGTCTATCTTTCTCTTTCCCTTGGCACCTTGGGCGTGTCAGACGCGGGGTCAGACGCCAACTGATGTAAGGGTGGTATAAGGGAAAGCACGTCCTATCGACAATGCCGATCGCTTTGCCTAGTCAATCGGCACGCCAACGCCGGCGTCGCGCAGCGCCTCCTCCGATACGCCGCGATCGGCGCAGCAGGAGGCTAGCTCGCCATCAACAGCTACGGCAGGAACGGATCGCACGCCGAGATTCGCGGCCCGCTCGGCCGTAGACTCGTCGTGCACATCGCGCACCTCGATCGCGCACGAGGGACACGCCATCTCGCGAATCATCTCGACGACATCGTCACAGAACGAGCAGCCGGCGCTGAAAATCTCGATGCGGCGCGTTGTACTCATGGGTCTACAGGACGGGTGTATGATGTTGCGGATGATGCATCTGCTTATACAGCTCGTGGGATTGTGCAGAGTTTCTCACCGGACCTTCTCTTCAACAAATCCCCGTACTTGGCGCACATGTCCCTCGCCAGCTGACTCGAGGAGGAGTGAGAATGGACCCTAGATCCGCTCCTCGTACTACGCGTCCCAGATTCTTGCAAGGCTATCAAGCGACACGCGCTGCTACGCCAGCTCTTTCAGCTGCATATCCAACGTGACTTGTGGCGAGGTTTTTTCACCAAAGAACGACGCAAGCAATCCTGCGAAGGGGTTATCTGTGCGCAGCGAGTAGTAGATCGTCTGTGCGTCGCGGCGCGTCTCAACCAGATTCTTTTCCCGCAGAATCTTCAGGTGACGGGACACAGCTGGTTGCGTGATCTCAAAGACGTCCGCCAGGTCGCACACGCATCGCTCTCCATACCGATGCATGACATACAGCATTCGCAAACGCGTCTTGTTGCTCACCGCACTGAAGTAGTTGGCCAGCGTATTCAATCTTTCATCGCTGTGCGCCTGCTCTCGGAGGAAAGAAGACAGCTCCTCATCGCCTTCCGGCAGCTTCCCATCGTCCAGGACTACGGAGCTTTTCTTAGCTTCGGGTTGTGACATATCAAGGACCTAGGCAATTGGCAGTTTGGCTCATCTCTGTGCTCAGCAAGGACGGAAGTATAATCTTGTCACCTTGCCTGTGTGCTACGTGATACTTCCCTAGCACCTGTTACGGGCACAGTGCAGAGTTTATATTTAGGTTCTGGCTCGATGAGGTGCCTACAGTGTCGCCCCCGAGACGAAGCGCTGGGTAGGCATTACACTTTCACCGCGTCACTGTCACAGTGCTTCGGACGATAAAGGCGTCATCGTATTCGTCCTGAACGACGTCGAGCGCTTCCTCGGCCTCATCACGGTCGACAAAGCTGCCAATGCGCACCCGATAGTAGGGCTGCCCAAACTCCAGGTCGGCAGGCAACTCCTCGCCGAAGACTTCAATAGGCGCCTCATCGTTGTCCTCATACTTGGCTGTCCACCAGTCTTGGGCGGCTTGCAGCACGTCGTCGGCCGCAGACCGGGACTGAGATGAGTAGATTTGAATGCGATAGCCTTCCACCGTGCGGGTTACCCCCTCGTCGGCACGTCCCTGCAGGAGACGCTCCGGGACATCGTGCTCCACTTCTACCTCCGAGCGGGGCGGCTCGGTCTCGTAGGGCGACGGATCAAATGTCTCGTATTCAGCCACGGCGACGGCTTCCGGTTCTTCTTCTGGATCGGGCACCGCCTCCCCATTCTCGTCTTCCTGGAGCTGGGGCGTGCATGCCACGGCGAACATGAGAAGAAACATGAGAAGAGACGTAAGGAAGGTGTATCGCATCGATACTTAAAGTAGTGAGAGCAGGTGTAATACGGGGCGATCCCCCTTTGCCGACACTCTACACTCTCACGCCCGCATCAGTAATCCGTTTCGACGTCCATTCCTTCCATGATGCCTACCGAACCGCTCGCGCCAATGCGTGTAGCTCCATGGGCAACCATGTCGCGCACATCGGCGGCAGATCCTACGCCGCCAGATGCCTTTACGCCAAGCCGGTCGCCGACGACCTGACGCATGAGGGCTACGTCCTCGGTTCGCGCACCACCGGTCGAAAACCCGGTCGAGGTTTTCACGAAGTCGGCGCCTGCCTCCTGGGCCGCCGCGCAGGCAAGCGCTTTCTCTACATCGGTGAGAAGAGCCGTTTCGATGATGACCTTTACCAGCGGATCGGCTCCTGCGTCGTGGCCGGCTTCCGCCGTTGCCTCTACGACCGCCTCGATGTCTTGGACGACGTAATCCAGATCAGTGCTCTTCACTCGACCGATTGGAAGCACCATATCGATCTCCTCAGCGCCGGCCTGAATGGCGGCGCGCGCCTCGTGCGCCTTCGCCGACGACTGTGTGGCACCCAGCGGAAATCCGGCTACCGTGCAGACGGCGCTGGAAGAGGTGCGCAAAGCTCCAACAGCCAGCGGCACGTACGACGGATGCACGCAGACCGAGGCAAAGCCGTACGTCTGCGCCTCGTCGCAGACCTGCTGGATGGCAGCAGGAGGCGCTTCCGGCTTGAGTTGCGTGTGGTCGATCAGCCCAGCAATCGCCTCGGATGAGAGATCGGGCGGATCCGACGGACCGGCTAGTCCGGGCGACTCGGGAGATTCGAGCCGCTCTGCGGCTGCATCAATGTACGAGATGGCTGACTTAGGCGCGTTGGCTCGCACCTCGTTCAACTCGTCGATAAGGAGTGTTGGATCGGAAATAGACATAGCGGTAGCACTATAGCCAATGGCGCCGTGAGGTGCAACCGTTCGACGTGCGCTTCACATGTGCGCTCCGCTTCTATCGCTCCACTCGTTCATCGAGATTGTATCGCTTTCTCTTATCCCAGAGCGTCTTCTTGGAGATGCCCAGGCTTTCAGCAATACTTGCGTAGCTCTGATCGTTCTTTTGCAAGGTCTGGAGAATATACGCCTGCTCGAGGTCTTCAAGCGTCCGGCCCAGGGGAAACTGAAATCGATCACCCTCTGGGCAGAAGCTATCATCTTCCCCAGGTGTGGCGATGGTGAGGTCGGGCGCATCAATTGTTGGCCCATCTGCGAAGATCATGGCGCGCTCCAGCACGTTGCGCAGCTCGCGCACATTCCCCGGCCAGGAGTGGCTGAGCAGCTTCTCCTTGGCTGCTTCCGTGAACCCTTCGACCTCAGCTTTAAGCTCCCGATTGAACCGCCCGACCAGGTCGCGCGCAATGATCAGCACATCCTTGCCCATGTCGCGAAGCGGAGGAAGCCGCACGTTGACCACGTTGATCCGGAAAAATAAGTCCTTGCGAAACTCACCGGCCTGCACCTTCTGCTCGAGTTGGGCGTTCGTCGCGCAGAGAATGCGGGTGTCGACGCTTAAATCCTCCACGCCTCCGAGGCGGCGAAACTGTCGGCTCTCCAAAAACGACAGGAGCTTCGCCTGCAGCGCCATGCTCATGGAGTCGATCTCATCGAGAAACAGCGTGCCCTCATCGGCGATCTCAATGAGCCCTTTCTTGGAATCGCGCGCGTCCGTGAAGGCGCCCTCCTCGTATCCAAAGAGCTCCGCCTCCAGCAAGTTATCGGGGAGCGCCGCGCAGTTGATTTCCGTAAATGCGCCCTTGCTGCGCGGCGAATTGTAGTGTAGCGTTTTGGCCGCCAGGTTTTTCCCCGTTCCTGTCTCGCCGGAAAATAGGACCGTCGTGTTTGATGCGTCGCTGAGCGTTCGGATGGTGTCGCGAACCCGAGCAATCTCATTGCTTTCTCCCAAAATTCGATCGATGGGATACTCCGCACGGCGCTGCTCCTTGATCTCTTCCAGCTCCTGCTGCGTGCCGTGATAATCCAATGCCTTATCTAGCAGGGCCCGCATCTCCTCGAGATTGACGGGCTTCTTCAGATAGTGAAACGCGCCGCGCTGCATGGCATCGACGGCCGTCTGGACCGATGAATGTGCCGTCATGATGATGACAGGTACGGAGTGACCACGGTCCTGAAGCACTTCCATCAGCTCCACCCCGCTGACGTCGGGCATCATCATATCAGCGAGCACTACGTCGGGCGGCGACATGCCATTCTCGAGTTGATCGAGCAGGTCGATGGGATTCATGAACGTCTCGACCTCGTAGCCGTCCCGCTCCAATGCCTTAGAGAACAGGTCCCCGATCTTGGGCTCATCGTCGACAACAACAACACGCTTTTCCATGGCGAATCAACTGGTGCGAATGGGAAAGGGCACGACAGCACAAGCAGCAGATCTCCCCAATGAAGAATCGGCCGCGTGGCCGACAAGTCTACTGATGCTGGGTAGAACGGCCCGACGTTGCGTCCACCGTTTGTGCTTTCGAATTACGTTATCGTCCGTCGATGAGTAAAGTTAAGGTATTTATTTCCGGTATAGGGTAATTTTCACATCATCACCTGAGACTACTCATTCTGACCGGCCTGGAGAACATTCAGCGACTTCCCGTTTTAGTGTGACCGTCTACAGTCTATCCGATCAGAGTGCAGATTCCCTTTGCGCACGCCTTCTTTGATATCTACGTGGTGCCCTCGCTCAGTCGCATGGTGTGTCGCAATCGTCGCGGTTGCTGTTGGTCTCCTCGGATGCGACACTAACGATGCCCCTGCTCCGGACGCGCTCACCGATGATCTTGAGCGAGAGATCGACCTCGCCCCTCCCGCCGAGCGAGTCGTCTCGCTGGCGCCGAACTTAACGGAGGTCGCCTTTGCGGCCGGAGCCGGCGACCGGCTCGTGGGCGTTACCACGGCCGACGACTATCCGCCCGCTGTCGATACTCTCGAACAGGTGAGCGCGATACCCATCGATTTCGAAGCGGTCGTCGCCTTAGAACCCGATCTCATCCTGGCTACCGACCAGATCAATGCGCCGCGCGACGCGGAGACATTCGAAGGCCTGGACATCCCCGTCTACTTCTTCTCGTTCGACACGGTCGATGACGTGTGGCGGGGGATCCGTACCATGGGCGACCTTCTCGGCACGCCCGAAAAAGCGCACGCCACAGCCGACTCTCTGGAGCATGCAATGGGTGCCCTTCAGTCTCAGACGGCCTCTGTGGACGAGCGACCCCGCGTCCTTTTCCTCGTCGGAGACGACACGCTGTACGCGTTCGGGGCGTCGAGCTATGTCCACACCCTCATCGAGACGGCGGGCGGGCGAAGCATTACGGACGACATCGAAACCGAGGCCCCCACCCTCAGTGAGGAGTACGTCCTCGCCGAAGCCCCCGATGTGATCATTGGCTCGTTCGGTGCCGATTACGACCCTGACCGTCTGCTAGAGCTCCACCCTGCGTGGGACGAAGTGCCAGCCATCAAAAACGACCGCGTCTACTCGCTGAACCCGTCAATCGTCAACCGACCCGGCCCGCGCCTCGTCGAGGGAGCGCACCAGATGGCTCAGTTTCTCCATCCCAACCAGGTTGACGACACGCTTGCGACTGCCCCCTCCACCCAGGATCGCCCTCAATGAAGCGCTGGATTCTCATCACGTTGGGGCTGTTCGCGGCGGTGGTGTTATCCATCGGCGCGTCCGTCGCGATGGGGAGCGCAACCGTAGCCTTCGGGGACGTGTATCAGGTGCTCTGGCACCGGCTGAGCTTCGGGCAGGGAGTAGCTCCCGATCCTATCACTGAGCGCATCGTGTGGGACCTGCGCATGCCTCGCATCGTACTGGCGCTCTTCGTAGGGGGCGGACTGTCGATCATCGGAGTCGCGATGCAGACGCTGGTGCGCAACCCGCTCGCTGAGCCTTATATCCTGGGCATTTCCAGCGGCGCTACGGCGGGGGCCTCGCTCTTCTACCTCGGCTTTCTGCCCCCCATCATCTCGCGGACGCTCTCGATGCCCGTCGCCGCCTTTCTTGGCGGCCTCTTGTCGATCACGATCGTCTACCTGATCGCCCGGGAGAAAAACCACGTGTCTGTCGCCCGCCTGCTGCTTGCCGGCGTGGCGATGTCGGCGCTGATGGCCTCCATCACGTCGTTCGTGACCTTTTCCTCACCCGAACCAGATCGGCTCCGCGCCGTGCTGTTCTGGCTGCTGGGTTCGCTGAGCGGCGCGCGCTGGGAGCTGCTTCCCATCCCCGTCGCCTGCACGATCTTCGGCTTTGTGCTGCTGATGGGAATGGCACGTCCGCTCGACACCCTACTCATGGGCGAAGAACCCGCCCACAGTCTTGGCGTGCCGGTCGAGATGGTGAAGCGCGCCCTCATCGTGCTGGCGGCTCTCGTAACGGGCACGCTTGTCGCCATCTCCGGTGCCATCGGTTTCGTCGGGCTCATTGTTCCCCACGCCGTCCGACTGACGGTCGGTGTTACGCATCGGCGCCTGCTTCCACTAAGTTTCGTCGTGGGCGCTATCTTTCTGGTGTGGACCGATGTGGCTGCGCGCACGTTACTGCCCGACCAGGAGATTCCGGTAGGGGTGCTAACGGCCCTCTGCGGGGTTCCCTTCTTTCTTGCTCTTCTACGAAGTGGCCAGTATCAGTTTGGGAATCCCTAGATATGCACTAATCCTATTAAATCCAGCGAACCGCCAAACTTCGGGTCCCCCGTTACGTAATAAACGTCCTATCTTTCAATAATTTCTGAAAGGCTATCAGACTGACGTGTCCACCGACCGTTCGGACGTTCCCGCTGATATTGAGTCGTCTTCGGAGCTGCCCCCCAGCCGAACGCGGGACGTGACTCTTGACGACATTCGCCAGCCCATCCAATCCGAGCTGGACACCTTTCACGAGTACTTCCGCGAGGCCATGCGGTCGGAGGTCGGACTGCTGGATAAGATCACCCAGTACGTGCTCCGCCAGAAAGGAAAGCGCATCCGTCCCACCCTCGTGCTGCTGGCTGCCAAGCAGTGCGGCGGCATCAACCAGACGACCTATCGGGCGGCCGCGCTCGTCGAAATTCTCCACACCGCCACGCTCGTGCACGACGACGTGGTGGACGATGCGGAGCAGCGGCGCGGCATGTTTTCTATCAACGCGCTGTGGAAGAACAAAATATCTGTGCTGCTGGGCGATTTCTTGCTCAGCCGAGGCCTGCTGCTTTCGCTCGATCACGACGACTACGATATTCTGCGCACGCTCTCCGACGCGGTGCGCCGGATGAGCGAAGGCGAGCTGCTCCAGATTGAAAAGTCGCGCCTGCTCGACATTGACGAGGAGACGTACTTTCAGATCATCTCGGACAAGACAGCCTCGCTCATCGGCGCCTGCACGACGAGCGGCGCGCTGAGCACGACCGAGGACGACGACGCCATCGATCAGATGCGCCAGATGGGCGAGACGCTCGGCCTGGCCTTTCAGATTCGCGACGACCTGTTCGACTTTGGCGCCGGCGACGCGGGCAAGCCGATCGGTATCGACCTGCAGGAGAAGAAGATGACGCTACCGCTCATCTACGCGCTGCGGGAAAGCAGCTGGCTCAAGCGACGGCGCATCATGAAAATCGTCCAGAAAGACGATAAGAGCCGTGAGGACGTGCAAACGGTGTCGAACTTCGTCGCCGAGCGGGGCGGGATCACCTATGCCCGCCAGCGGATGAACGCATTCGCCGAAGAGGCCCGCACGTACCTGAAGAATTTCCCTCCGTCGGAGGCGCGGGAGGCCCTCTTCGACTTAGTCGCCTTCACGGTGCAGCGTCAGAAGTAGACGCGGTTGCGGGTCCACCCCCTGTCGGTTAGAATAATGGACTGCGTCCTCCTCTCCATAGAACCGCGTCCATCCTATGCCTACCCTCCATCTTCTCGGCACCGGCGCCGCCGTTAGCGACCCGCATCGCACTACGACCATGCTGTCTGTCGACGATGAGGACCGCTCCGAGCCGTCAACCCTCCTCGTGGACTGCGGCGCTGACGTGCTGCAGCGTCACCTTATGGCCGGCGGCACGTTCGACGACGTCGCCGGCCTTATCATCACGCACGCCCATCCCGACCACGTGAGCGGCTTCCCGCTCTTTATGGAGAAGATCTGGCTGGCCGGCCGCGACCGCCCGATTCCTGTCTGCGGCATCGAACGGGCGATCGATCAGGCAAAGATGGCCTTCGATGCCTTCAGCGCTATCACGAGCGGCTGGGACGACATGCCCGACATCGACTGGCGCGTTGTCGAACACGAGCGCGACGCCGTCGTCTGGGACGAGGCCCCGTGGTCGGTGACGGCCGCTCCCGTCGAGCATGGCGACATGCCGAACGTGGGGCTGCGCTTTGAACACACCCCCACCGGACAGGTCGCTGCCTACTCGTGCGACACCGGCCCGTCCGACAGCGTGGCCCATCTGGGTCGCAACGCTGACGTTCTCGTTCACGAAGCCAACGGCGACTATCCAGGGCACTCGTCAGCTACAGAGGCCGCTGAGATTGCATCGCGCGCTGCGGCCGAACGGCTCCTGCTCGTCCACCTGCCGCCTGGCGACAAGAGCGATGCGGTGAGCGATGCGCAGGATATCTTCTCTGCGACCGAACTGGGCGAGGAGCTCGGCGCGTATCCCTTTCGACAGGACGCGTAGCACAGGCGGCCTACCAGATCGGGACGATGTAGAGCACCACGGCGGCGTAGTGCAGGATACTCCCCGCCAGCACGAAAAGGTGCCAGACGGCATGGCTGTACGGCAGGGAGTGCCAGCCGTAAAAGACGACGCCCGCCGTGTACGCCAGCCCGCCGGCCAGCAGCCACAAGAACGCGCCCAGCGGCAGGGCCTCCAGCAGCGGCTGGACGAATAGCACGCCGATCCAGCCCATCGCCAGGTAGAGCACCGTACCGGTCCAGTGAAACCGGTTGCGCGAGAAAACTTTGAAGCAGAGCCCGATGACGGCCACGATCCACACGAGCGCAAGCATCGTCCACCCGATCCCGTCGCGCATGAAAATCATCGCGAACGGTGTGTAGGTCCCTGCGATCAGCAGAAAGATAGCGATGTGGTCGACAATGCGCAGCAGCCGTTTGCAGCGTGGCGTGCGCGCGCTGTGGTACGAGGTCGATGCTGCGTAGAGCAGGACGAGCGTCCCGCCGTAGATGCCGCAGCTGAGCACATGCCACCCGTCCCCAAACTGATAAGCGAGGGCCATGAGCACGCCCCACCCGATCACGCTAAGGACGAGTCCAATGCCGTGCGTGAGGCTGTTGACAAACTCCTCAGCGGGCGTTTGATGCGGGGCCGTGACCTGGGTCATATTGGGTCATATGGGTCATAGGTGGATCATGAGCAGACGTGCAGTGGCGGAAAAACCTCTACTCCAGACAACGGAGCGTCCCCGCTGATTCGTACGTCAAACGGTGTGCCGGCACAGATACGCTTCCGTTCTACGTCTGGATCACGCCCGGATTAAACTGCGGGATCTCCGGGTTGTGGTCTGCCATCTTGATGCCCCGCGAAATCCACTCTCGCGTTCGCGCTGGATCGATGATGGCATCCACCCAGAGGCGGGCCGCCGCGTAGGAAGGCTTCGTCTGCTCCTCGTAGCGGTCTTCAATGGTCGAAAGCAGCTCCTCTTCGTCTTCCTTGGAGAGCTCTTTCCCCTGCTTTTCGAGCTTGCGAACCTCAATCTGCTTAAGCACCTTGGCCGCCTGCGTGCCGCCCATCACCGCGATTTTGGCTGTGGGCCAGGCCAGGATGAGCCGAGGATCGTAGGCGCGCCCGCACATGGCGTAGTTGCCGGCTCCGAACGAGTTGCCCGCGACGATCGAGATCTTTGGCACAGTCGAGTTCGCTACCGCGTTGACCATCTTCGCGCCGTCCTTGATGATGCCGCCATGCTCGGCGCGCTTGCCCACCATGAACCCCGTCACGTCGTGGAAGAAGACGATGGGAATACGCTTCTGGTTGCAGTTCATAATGAAGCGCGCCGCTTTGTCAGCCGCATCGGAGTAAATGACGCCGCCAACCTGAATCTCGCCGGACGATTCGTGGTCGATCTTCTTGCGCACCACGTCTCGCTGGTTCGCTACGATACCAACGTTCCAGCCGTCGATCCGCGCGTACCCCGTCAGGAGCGTCTTCCCGTAGCCTTCCTTGTACTCGGTCCACGAGTCTTCATCAACGATACGCGCCAAAATCTCTCGCATGTCGTAACGCTCGCTCCCGCTCGGCGGGAAGAGGCCGTAGATTTCTTCAGGATCGAAGGCCGGCGACGTCGGCTCCGCACGGGTAAACCCTGCCCGATCGATCGGTCCGTGCTTGTTTACGAGGTCGCGTACGATGTCGAGGCACTCCTCGTCGTCCTCGGCTTTGTAGTCCGTCACCCCGGAGATCTCCGAGTGCGTCGTGGCGCCGCCGAGCGTCTCGGCATCGACGTCCTCGCCGATGGCCGCCTTTACGAGATAGGGCCCGGCGAGGAACACCGACCCGGTGCCATTGACGATAAGCGCCTCGTCGCTCATGATGGGCAGATAGGCGCCGCCGGCCACACAGCTCCCCATGATGGCCGCGATCTGCGGGATGCCTTTGCTGGATAGAATGGCATTGTTGCGGAAGATGCGCCCGAAGTGATCTTTGTCGGGAAAGATCTCGTCCTGCATGGGCAGGTACACCCCAGCCGAGTCGACCAGGTAGATGATCGGCACGTGGTTCTCCAGCGCAATCTCCTGGGCGCGGATATTCTTCTTGGCCGTGATCGGAAACCAGGCGCCGGCTTTCACGGTGGCGTCGTTGGCAACCACCATGCAGAGCTGATCGTTCACGGGTCCCAGTCCCATTACGGTACCTCCGGCTGGGCATCCGCCCTCTTCTTCGTACATCTCGTAGCCGGCAAACAGCCCGAGCTCGTCGAAATCGTCCGGATCATCGAGCAGGTACTCGATGCGCTCGCGAGCAGTCAGCTTGCCGCGATCATGCTGCTTCTCCACGCGCTTTTCGCCGCCTCCTTTGCGGATTTCAGCAGATCGTTTCTCGAGGCGATTCAGCAGAGCATTGTATCGCGCGGCGCGCTCCTCGTAATCGGACGTTCCAGTGGGGGCCGGTGAGCCGAGTGTTTCGGTCGCGGTTGAGTCAGACATGAGTGCGAATACAGGCTACTACACGGATCAGAGAAGATGAGCGGTTGTAAGGTACCGTGCAACGTGATCAAAAAAAAGCCTGCCCCTGATAGGCGGGGGCAGGCAGGGAAAGCGTTGTGCTTCTAACGGTGCAACTTAGATAATCGCGCTCAGCTTCCGGCGTATCTCTTCGCGCGATTCCCCCGTTTTATCTCGAATAAGCCCTACGATTTTCTCCATATTGCCTCGCGCGCGCTTCATTTCCTTATCATCAAAATCCGCTTCATCCCAGATGTCTTTGATCTGGTCGCGCACGCGGCGCCAACTCTCGTTCATTGCTTCCGTTGCCATAATATCATTGTGTTGTTTGATTCAACATCATCGACACTTTAGATGGTACTAAATATGACGGCTTGAGTTTCTGCTTTCGTCGCGTCCTTCGTCACTCATCAACTCAGTAAATCTATGGCCACGGTCGGCATTCTTGGGGGAGGCATCGCCGGACTCACGGCGGCGTATGAACTACACCAGCAGGGCTTGGACGTCATCGTATTCGAAGCCTCAGCGTCGACCGGAGGGAAAATACAGACCGAGCAGACCGAGGGGTACGTCGTAGAGCACGGGCCCAATTCACTCCAAGCATCAACGCCTCTGCTTCGACGTCTCACTGAGCGTCTCGGACTTGAAGAAGAGCGGATGGATGCGCAGTCGGCAGCGAAGAAGCGATACGTGGTGCGGGATGGCAAACCGGTCTCCATACCGATGTCGCCTGTGCAGCTCGTCCGCACACCACTCTTTTCGTTCTCCGGCAAGCTGCGCCTGCTCGCCGAGCCATTCATTCGGTCACACAACGATATCGGAAACGAGAGCCTGGGAGCCTTCATACGCCGCCGCTTCGGCGAAGAGGCCCTAGATTACGGCATCAACCCATTCGTAGCCGGGGTATTTGCCGGGGATCCGGATCGGCTTGCGGTGCGCCACGCCTTTCCGCGCCTCGCCGAATGGGACCAGACGCACGGCTCCGTGCTGCTTGGCGCCCTCTTCTCCGACAGCGACGACGAATCGGAGCGAGGCATCTTTTCGTTCCGCGACGGACTTCAAACCCTGCCCGACGCGCTCACGGTGCGGCTCGGCCAGTGCATTCACTGTCACGCCTCGGTCCAGTCCATTCGGTTCGAGGGAACGCGCTGGATCGTTGAAACTGAGTCGGGCGTGAGTGCCGGGGATCGCTTCGCTGCCGATGCCCTGATCAGCACGATTCCTCTCTTTCGCTTTGCCGACCTCGATTTCGATACGCCGGTCGACCGCTCTATTTTCGAAGCGGTTCCCTATCCGCCGGTAAGCGTGCTTGCGCTTGGCTTCCCGCGAGAGGCGGTAGACCACCCGCTCGACGGATTCGGGATGCTCGTGCCTGAGGTGGAGTCGGACATCGACATTCTGGGTACTCTCTTCTCTTCGTCCATCTTCCCCAACCGTGCCCCCGACGGGCACGTGCTCCTCACCACGTTCGTAGGAGGCATGCGCCGTCCCGAACTGGGGCGGGCTGCTCCTCCGCAGATCGAAGAAGTCGTCTGTCGTGACCTGGAAACGCTTCTCGGCGTGGATGCAGAGCCCTCGTTCCGCCGCCTCGTGCGATGGCACCGGGCCATCCCGCAGTACACCCTGCGGCATCAGCAGGTGCAGTCTCGCATCCGCGAGCTGGAAGATCGCCACCCGCGCCTTTTCCTTGCCGGTAACTACCGGAGCGGCATCTCCGTCGGTGACGCCATGGACTCGGGCGCAGAGGCCGCTGAACGAGCCTATGACGCGCTCGAGCGCGCCTCTGCTTAGCCCTTCTCCGGCCCGCCTACCATACCGCCAATACCGCTCCCGCTGTACCTTATTGCTTTCTATGCGACGCCGCTTTCCGTATGCAGGTATCGCATAAGCTTTCGTTTCACGACCGGGAGCATGGTCTCCTCATACGGAAATGCATGCTCGGTATTGAAGAAGTAAGTGGCCGGATTCGGTAGCTCATCGTTCTCCTCCATGAGCTCCATTTTGATTGTGCTCGGCGGCAGCTCGATCGTCCCTTGTTGCACCGTCTTGCAGTGTTCGGTACGTAGGCTGCGATACCGCTCGTCAGCATCGGTGAAAATCGAGAGGTTGTAGCGGAGCACATGCACCAGGTTCTTCTCCCGATCGGGCACCATCATGTAGCCTTCCTGCACGTACGAGGGCACAATACCGACCTCTTCGACGTCGGTTTTCTCTTCGACGAGCTCATATACAGCCCGTCCCTCTTCGATGGCATTTTCTACGTGGGGCAGGGCCCACTTGATGAGGTCTTTGACCACCTCCATCTGATCGGTATCGAGCTCAGGCCACTCGTAGATGAGCTCCTTGGTTTCTGGATCGATGCCTTTGACTTCGCCCGTCTCGGGCGTGCGAAAATCCTCCGACCGCTCCAGGACGGTGTGGAGCGATTTGTGGAGCTTCACAAGGCGTCCCAGGTGCGGATAGATACGCTTTTGGTCAAACGCCTCACGCGCCTGCTGAAGCCCTCCGAGAACTTCGTACTTCGTGCGTTCGACGTCGTAAGCAGCACCGGCGAAAACTTCAAGACTGAGTGAGTTCATGGCGTACTACCTGATAAATGATCATGAACCAACTACACGATACGTAAAGGCATTACAGTTGTATTAACGATGCCTTCACCTTGATGTATCGGCAATGTAATACCAATTGCGAATGATCATTATTCACTTTGGGCGGTATCAGTCCCAACACACTACTTCTCGTGATCCGTTTTCCGCCATGTACAACCTTCCCAAGATTGACGAGTCAGTCGACTGGCTCGAGGCCCAGGTTCGGTCCGAGCAAGACGCTCAGGTTCAGCGCCGCCTCCAGATGCTCCTTCTTCTGAAGAGCGAAAAGGCCAAAAGCCGGAGCGCAGCGGCCGACCATCTCGGTGTTCACCGCAACACGATTGCCAACTGGCTTGAGCTCTACGAGGCAGGCGGGACTCGCAAGCTCCGTGAGATTCAGGAGCCAGGTCCCGACCCCGGTCAGCAGTCCATTCCTCCCGAAGCGATGAAGGCACTGAAGCGCCGTCTTTCCGAGCCAGAGGGCTTCGGCAGCTACAAGGAGATTCAGCGGTGGCTCGCCGAGGCCCACGAGGTTGAGCTTCCGTACTCGACGGTTCATCAGATCGTTCGATACGATCTTGGGGCCAAGCTGAAAACCCCTCGGCCCTCTCACCCAAAAAAAGCGAGCCGGAGCAAGTAGCCTTCAAAGAGCAGCTTCCCGCCCGGATCGAGGCGATTCGAGCCGAGGCGGGGAGGCCCGTTCGGCTGTTTTGCCAGGACGAGAGCCGGTTCGGACTGATGCCGATCACGAGGGGCCGCATCACGCTTTCTGGAGTCAAGCCGATTCAAGTGCAAAAGCCCGGATATCAGAACTTCTATCTCTACGGAGCGGTCGAGCCGGCAACTGGGGAGCGGTTTCTCGTCGAACGAGACGCTCTCAACAGCGATGGCTTTCAGGATTTCCTGAATCGCTTCTCATCAGCATATTCCCGAAGCCTAAACGTTCTGATTTTGGACAACGGCCAGTTCCACAAGGCCAACAAGCTCACGATTCCGGAGAACGTTCGGCTGATCTTTTTGCCGCCCTACAGCCCGGAGCTCAACCCGATTGAGCGGTTCTGGGAGGACCTGAAAGATCACCTCGCGTTCGATCTGCACCAGACGCTCTCCGAACTGAAAGAAAGGGTCAACAAAAAGCTTCACAGCTACACCGACGAGGCGGTTGCTTCCCTGACCGGGTATCAGTACCTGGTCGATGCTGCAAGTGCACAACCATCCTAAGTATCTGGTATAAGTAGATAAATAGGCTGGGTAGACAAAACAATCATCTGCACGATAGCTGTTGA
>OBKM01000641.1_pt1 | contig 16964 bp, 17 predicted proteins | sample 1519691 | NCBI WGS metagenome assembly OBKM01 (sample SAMEA37050418, study PRJEB22526) | metagenome | biome: saline pan; feature: lake; material: water | place: Egypt | collected 2015 | depth 0.5 m | reverse complement strand
ATTCGCTGGGACAGCCCTGCGCACACCCAGTGCTGTCCAAGCGGCCCGCAGCACTATTTCACAGAACTCCGTGAACGGCCACCTCCAGAGGCGGCGCCCCGCCGTGGGGGGCGCCGCCAGGCTTCACACCGCATCCAAGCAGACGCTTCCTCTAAGCCGATGTGATCGACTGAAGTTGGATCGTGTCGGCGTCGACGCCTCTCTTTGCGTGTGTTGTGCCAGTCACTCCGTCGCGATTACTTCTATTTCAACTCCGATATCGATCGGTAACTCGACGACCTGTACGGCACTACGAGCGGGATGCGGATCGCTGAAATACTCCTGGTAGACCTCGTTTATCGTGTCGTAGTCATGCATATCCGTGACGAACACGGTGGCTTTTACCGTGTTCTCGAGGGAGCTTCCCGCCGCCTCGAGGGTTGCTTCGACGTTTTTCAGCGTCCGATGGGTCTGTTCTCGGATGTCCGTCGAAACGATCTCGCCGGTTTCCGGATCGACAGGCCCCTGTCCTGACACGAAAATTCGTCCGTCGTCGACGATCGCCTGTGAGAAGGGGCCGATGCTCGCTGGTGCGTGCTCTGTTTTGATTTCGTTTATCCACCGACACAAGACTGGACACCACGGGGTAATAATGGCTTCGATCTCGTGGATTCGTCACGCGCAGATCGAACTGACTGTCCATCGACCGCTCCGTTCAGAATCGGTCGTAGCAGTGGTCGTGTCGACTCACTCCTCGAGACGGGGCCGTTCGACGGAAAGTGATTCTTGATCGAACGCCGGAAAGTTACCCATGTTCGAACGTCGGTTCGGCGGAGCGGTCGCTTGCGCTTCTCTCACCGGGGCTATTACGAATGTATGACTGTAAATCCACGACGACGGTTTCAGCCATGCTGAAATCAGTATCCCTCGAACGGGTTGTTCCATGAGAACATTTATACCAATTCAGGATGAGGTAGCGATAATCAGAATCATGCCCCAAAACGACGAAAACGCCGTCAAAACGACGGCTCGGTCGCTGGACATCATCGAAATGCTCCGGGAACTGAACGGGGCTCGACTTACCGAGATCGCCGATGCCGTCGGATTGCCCAACAGTACGGTTCACAATCACCTTTCGACGCTTCTGGAACGCGGTTACGTCGTCAAGCAGGGACACCAGTACCACGTCGGACTGCGGTTTCTCGACTTCGGCGAATACGCCCGTCGAACTCGGGAAGCGTACCTGCCGGCCCAAGGCGAGTTGGATCAACTCGCCGCCGAAACCGGCCAGACCGCCTTCCTCCTTACCGAGGAAAACGGTGTCGGCGTCGTACTCTACGTCTCTCGAGCCGATGGGGCGGTTCCGGTCGACCTCCGCCCCGGAAACCGACTGCCGTTGCACAGTTCCGGGGTCGGCCAGGCGTACATGGCGTATCTGTCCGACGAGAAGATCGACGAGATCGTCGACCGATTTGGGCTACCCAAACGAACCGAGTCGACGATATCCGAACCGGCTGAACTCCACGACACCCTCGCTGAGGTCCGAGAACGCGGTATCGCGGTCGAGGTTGGTGGTCGCCTTCCCGGCGTGACGAGTATCGGCACGGCGATCAAAGATGAGAGCGGAACGATCGTGGCGGCGATCGGAATCGCTGGCGCTGGTGGCAGTTTCGACGACGTCGACGGCGCAACCGATCACGTCAAACACACCGCGAACATCATCGATCTCCGTATTGCTCACTCGTAACATCGCTCCAGAACTGTTGGGAACTCGGTTTCGACACTGCTGAAACGAGTTTGCTCTCGTTCTGGCTCGAACCTCGGCTCCCCATCACAAGGATTGATATAGGACGCCACGAGCATGAGGTACATGACGATCACTGGCTTGGAGGCGATCCCCGTACGGATGGGTGTCGCCCCACTCGAGGAGGACCTCGGGTTGGCCCCGTACGTCAGCAATCACGATCAGGTCGAGTCGGTCGATCGCGTGCTCATCCGACTGGAGACCGACGACGGAACCGTCGGCTGGGGGGAGATGTTGGTCGCCCTCAAATCGGCCACCGTCACGAAAACTGTCATCGAGGACGTGGTCGCACCGGAACTGATCGGCGAACCGATCGAGAACGCACACGCGGTCCTCGAGGAGTTTTATTACCCCTACGTTCGGATCGACCCGTTTCTGGGCGCGGTCGACACCGCCGTCTGGGACGCCATCGGAAAGAAAACCGACGCGCCCATCTCGGAACTGCTCAGCGGACGCGTGACCGACGCCGTCGACGTCGCGTTCTGTCTAGGTATTCTCTCGCCCGAAGAGTCCGCAACCCACGCTCGAGAGGCCGCTGAGGCGGGATTTACGGCGCTGAAGACGAAGGCGGGACCGGACTGGAACGTCGACGTCGAGCGGTTGTCCGCGATGTACGACGCCGTCGACGGCGAACTCGACTTCCGTCTGGATCCGAACCAGGGGTGGACGATGACCGAGGCCGTTCGTGCGTTGACGCGCTTAGAAGAGCAAGGAATCCTCCTCGAGTACATCGAACAGCCGCTTCGGACGGAGACGTTCGGGAGTTACGCGTCGCTGCGGTCCCGGACGCGGACGCCGATTGGCGTCAACGAGGATACGTACTTCAACGGCAATCTTCGCCAACTGCTCAAAGCTGACGCGATCGACGCAGCCGTCGTCGATCTCGTTCCGGCCGGCGGTCTCTCAGCGGCTCGAGGGCAGGCCGCGGAGGCCCAGGCGGCCGGCGTCTCGGTCTCCCATCACTGCGGGTTCGATCTCGGGATCAAAACCGCGGCGATGCTTCATCTCGTCGGCTCGACTCCTGCCATCGATCTCGCGCCGGATTCGGTCTATTACGGGTGGGACGATTACGTGATCGAGAATCCATTCGAGGTCGAGGATGGGGCGTATCCGGTCCCCACCGGCCCTGGCCTCGGGATTACGGTCGACGAGTCAGCGGTCGAACGCTACCGTCTCGACGTATGATCGGCGGGAAGAACGCGGTCGGAATGCGAACGACTGGCAACGGGGATTCCGAATGACGGCCGTCTGGGTGTATCCGTGGGCACTCCGGGAGACGGGATTGGACCGAACCTGCCGGGAGCTAGCCGCTGCGGGCGTCGATCGAATCAACGTCGCGGCTCACTATCATTCGATCAGGACGCTCAATCCCCGCGCCGAATCGAACCCCTTTACCGATTCACCCGGTGGATGTTTCTTCCGTCCGACGGGAGATCAGTTTCGTGACTCCCCGATCGAGCCACCCGTCTGTGACCTCCCCGGGTCGTCCGATCCCCTCGACGACGTGATCGAGGCTGCAGCCGACGCGGATCTAGAGGTATCCGCCTGGACGGTCTGTCTCCACAGCTCTCGACTGGCGAGCGAACATCCCGAGTACCGTCCCGTTGGCCCCTTCGGAACCGAACACGAACACGGGCTCTGTCCCAGCCATCCGGCCGTCCGGAACTACCTGTCGGCGCTCGTCAGCGCGCTCGCGGATCGCGGAGTGAGTCGGATCGACCTCGAGTCGATCGGTTACCCGACGGCGTTTCATCCCCACGGCGAGTCCTACGGGCATCTGAAGAACTTCGCCTCGACCGACGACGTGAGCCGGGTACTGCTCTCGCAGTGTTTCTGTGAGGCCTGCCAGGAACGGGCCGACGTCGACCTCGAGGCGACTGCACAGTTGGTCCGGGATCTCCTCTCGCGGTCGTTGAACGGCGTCACCGATCCCCAGGAGACATCGATAACCGACCTCGTGGACGAACACCCGCGTCTCGCAGATCTACTGGCGTTTAGACAGGAGACGATCACCCAGCTCGTCTCGCGTCTCGCTGGGAGTAGCGGCGACGTCCCGTTGAACTACTACGTCGCGGACGGATTGGGGAGGGGTGTCGACGACGGCCGGTGGGCGGGCGTCGATCTCGAACGACTCGCACCGCACCTGGATTCGGTGACGGCGCTGTATTACTCGGACGATACGGCGATGACGGACGGACGCGTTCGCCGACTTCGGGACCGGACGGGGATCCGAACCGAGGCGGGGATCACGGTCGATCCGTCCCTCTGGGCCGACGAGTCGGAGTGGATGGAGGCGGTCGACGCGGTACTCAAGGAAGAGCCGGCGGCCGTCCACGTCTACAACCACTCGTTGATGACCGACGACCACGTCGACTGGCTTCGGCGGGTCGACCTGTGATCGGTAGCCAGACAGCGGTAGTAGAAGCGTTTATTTACGATGGTCGTAGACTGATTTAGTAGAATGGTTACACTAGGGATCGAAGCGTTTCTCGATCCGGATCGGGGACGAGTGTCTCCGACGGTCGGACTCGTTACGAACCCGTCGGGAGTCACGGCCGATCTCGAGTCGACGATCGATCTCTTGAACAGCAGTGACGCCGTCGATCTCGAGGCGCTGTTCGGTCCGACACACGGTATCCGTGGGAACGAACACTCCCAGGACGAGATTACCGAGCATATCGACGAGAAGACGGGACTTCCGGTGTACGATCTGACGTCCCAGGGCACCGGTCGAAACGGCGGCCCGAACGGAACGACGGTCGAGCAGATCGCGAACCTCGATCGACTGATCTACGACATCCAGGAGGTCGGGACGCGCTTTTCGACGTTCGCTCGCGTCCTCGGACGCGTCCTCGCCGAGGCGGCGAAGGCGGACACGCCCGTGACGGTGCTGGATCGTCCCAACCCCATCGCCCCGTTCGGTTCTGCCGGGACACTCGCAGGACAACCCGGCGGGGCCGCGCTTCCGATCGTCCACGGGATGACGGTCGGGGAACTCGGACGCTACTTCGTAAACGAGATGGCCCTGGACGCCGATCTCAGCATCGTCGAGATGGAGAGGTGGTCCCGAGACCGGTGGTTCGACGACCTCGAGTTGACGTGGGTTCCGCCGTCTCCGAACATGCCGTCGTTGGATACCGCGCTCGTCTATCCGGGGACGTGTCTCTTCGAGGCGACGACGCTGTCGGAAGGTCGCGGGACCACGAACCCGTTCGAACTGATCGGCGCACCCTGGGTCGACGCGACGGCGTTCGCGGCGATGTTGAACGACATCGATCCCCCCGGGGTGAAGTTCAGACCCGCGTATTTCACCCCCATGTTCTCGAAGCACGAGCGATCGGACGTCGAGGGCGTCCAGGTGCACGTACTCGACCGAGAGACGTTCGATCCGATCAGAGTCGGCGTGACGATGGTACTTACTGCATTCTACGAGTACGCCGAGTGCGGCTGGGTCCGAACCAACGGTGGCTATCCGATCGACGAGCTCACGGGTGGATCCGAACTGCGAACCGCGACAGCAGCCGTTCGAAACGAGGCCAATCTTCGGATGACGATCGATCACGTCGTCGAAGGGTGGGAACGCGAGGCCGCCCAGTTTCTCGAGGAGAACGCCGAGTATCTGCTCTACGACTAGCGTCTCGCCTCGAGCGGTTCGTTGACGCCCTCGTCTCGATCCCGCTCCTCGGTGGTTTTATATTGATCCAAAATAGTTTGCCACTCGAAGTATGCAACGCGATAGCAATGACGTCTGCATCTCTAGACGTAACGCTCTGCGTGCCGTCTCCGGAGTCGCGGTCGGAACCGCACTCGCAGGGTGTAGTGATGACGACACGGAGTCACAGGAAGGAATTGGTGGGAACGGCAACGGCAACGGAAACGGCGTGGGGGCCGGCCAGGTTCTCAACGTGACGTTTCCCGACGATCCCGAGAACTTCGATCCACATCTGACGACGATCAACACGGCCCAGCGGGTCCTCGAGAACGTCGTCGAGGGGTTGTTCCGGCTCAACGCCGACCTCGAGCCGGAGCCGTTGCTCGCGACGGACTACGAGATCAGCGACGACGAGACCGAGTACACCATCTCGTTGAAAGAGGGCGTCCAGTTTCACGAACCGATCGGCGACGAGATGACCGCCGCCGACGTCGTCTATACGTTCGAACGGGTGATGGATCCGGACGTCGGCTCGCCGCGGGCGGCGAACTTCACGCGAGTCGACTCCGTCGAGGCGGTCGACGAGTACACGGTACGATTCGACCTCGAGGAACCGTTCGCACCGATGCTCACGGCGTTCGCGGAGTCCGTCGAGATCATCCCCGAGGGGGCCGCCGACGAGGTCGACCTCCAGGAACATCCGGTCGGCACGGGCCCGTTCTCGTTCGTCGACTGGACGGTCAATCAGGGCGTCGAGATCGAGGCCTTCGACGACTATCACGTCGACGGCGTTCCCGCACTCGAGAGCGTGGAGTTCGATATCGTCCCCGAGCCAGCGGCCCGACTGACGGCGCTCGAGGTCGGTGATACCCACCTTCTCGAGAGCGTTCCGTTCCAGGACATCGAGGATGTCTCCGGGAGCAGTGAAACGGAGGTCGCGACCCAGACTGGCCTCTTCAATCAGGGTTACTGGTTCAACGGCGATGAAGCGCCGTTCGACGACGCACGCGTTCGACGCGCTGTGAGTCACGCGATCGATCGGGATGCGATCATTCAGGGGGTACTCTTCGGCCACGGTGAACCGGTTCATTATCCGATTCCACCAACCAGCGAGTGGGAGAACACGATCGATCCGGGCCCTGTCCCGTCCCAGGATATCGACCACGCACTCGAGTTGCTCGACGACGCGGGTGTCGATCCGGAGTCGGTCGAAACGTCGATCAAGGTCTCCCGTACTCCCGGACCCGGTGCGGACGCGGCGACGCTGATCCAGGGACATCTCTCCGAGCTCGGATTCGACGTCGAGGTCGTCGAACTCGACTTCTCGACCTGGCTCGACGAGGTCTGGGTCGACAACGACTACGAGATGGCGATCGGTTCCTGGAGCGGGCGTGTCGACCCCGACGGCTGGTACTACAGGCAGTACCACTCGGAGGGTGCCTGGAACCACTGGGCGTACGAAAACGACCGGGTCGACGAACTGCTTGAGGAGGGTCGTTCGGAGACCGATCCCGACGCTCGCGCGGATATTTACGGCGAGATCGAATCGATCGTCCAGGAGGAAGTGCCCATGACGTACCTCTACTTCGACGACGAGTCCGTCGGCTACCGTAGCGAAGTCGAGGGATACGAACTCGAGATCTCAAACCCCACAAGCTTCCACAACGTTACTATCGATAACTGACATTTCCCAAATGAAACGCTACGTCGTCAAGCGAATCGCCCAGTACGTTCCTGTCATGTTTGGCGTGACGTTGATCGCCTTTTTGCTGATCAACGTGGCTGGGGGCGATCCGGTCCGGACGATGCTCGGGACGGAAGCGTCCGAGGAACAGGTCCAGATGATCCGTGAAGATCTCGGGCTCGACCAGCCGCTGTACGTGAGATACTTCGATTGGCTGGGCGATGTTCTATCCGGGGATCTCGGCACGTCGATCATGTACGGACAGCCGGTGAGCGATCTCATCGTCCAGACGCTTCCGGTGACGTTCTGGCTGGCCGGTGGGGCTCTCCTCGTCTCGATCTTCATCGGCATTCCGACCGGGATCGTCTCCGCGACTCGGCGGAACACGAAGTTCGACTCCAGCGCGACCATCGCCGCCTACTCCGGAATCGCGATTCCAAACTTCTTCCTCGGGATCCTCCTGATCCTGGTGTTTGCCGAGTATCTCCGGGTGCTTCCGGCGTCCGGATTCGTTTCGCCGCTTACGGACCCGATCCAGGGAATCCGACACCTGATCCTCCCGTGGATCGCGCTGGGGACGGCACAGGCGGCGATCGTGATGCGGTACATGCGCTCGAGCCTGCTCGAGGTGATGGACCAGCAATACGTCGAAGTCGCACGATCGAAGGGGCTCGTCCCCGCGTTGATACAGAACAAACACTCGATCATGAACGCGCTCATCCCTACGGTGACGATCATCGGCATCAACCTGGGCTACCTGCTCGGCGGCTCGATCGTCATCGAGGAGATCTTCGCGCTCCCGGGATTCGGACGGCTCGCCTTAAACGGCGTCCTGAACCGGGACTTCCTGATCTTACAGGGTGTCTTGTTGGTTACGGCGTTCCTATTTACGACGGTCAACTTCGTCGTCGACATCCTGTATACCTATCTCGATCCGAGGATTCGCTATGAGTGAGACACAGACAACCGCCGACATCGACAGCGAACCGGCCGAGACATCGGACCAGCAGTCGTTTCTGTCGGTGTTCGCACGAACCGTCCGCAACGACCGACTCGCACTCGTTGGAACGATCGGGCTCGGAATCACCATCTTCGTTGCGGTGTTCGGTCCGTTCGTCCTTCCCCACGACCCGACGGCGACCAATCTGGACCAGATGAATCAGGCGCCGTCGTTCGTCCATCCGTTTGGCACCGATCGGTACGGCCGAGATATCCTCGCGCGGGTGGCACTCGGCGCTCGCACCTCGCTTATCGTCGCGTTCATCGGGGTCGCCGTCGCGGCCGGGGTCGGCGTCGCGCTCGGTGCGATCGCCGGCTACTACGAGGGCCTGCTGGGCGAGGGGATCATGCGCTTTGCCGATACGATCTTCTCGTTCCCGGCACTGTTGCTCGCACTCGCGATGGTCGCGATCATGGGCCAAAACTGGTACAACGTGATCATCGCTGTCGGGGTGGTCTACTGGCCGATCTTCGCCCGGATTACCCGCGGGAGCGTCCTGGCGGTCAAAGATGAGGAGTTCGTTCAGGCCGCCCGATCGATCGGGGAGTCAGATTTCCGGATCATCGGATCGGAGATCCTCCCGAATATTACGGCCCCGATCATTGTCCAGGGGACGATCAGTATGGCCGTCGCCATCTTACTCGAGAGTGCCCTTTCGTTTCTCGGACTCGGCGTTCCCCCACCGGACCCGTCCTGGGGACGTATGCTGGCGGATAGTCGCCAGTTCATGACGCACGCACCGTGGTGGACGATGGCCCCAGGTCTCGCCATCATGTTCACCGTGTTGAATCTCAACTTCGTGGGCGACGCGCTTCGCGACGCCCTCGACCCACACCAAGGAGACGAAATGGAGGCTACCCGATGAGTCACGATCGAAACGTCGAGACGGCGAGAATCGAGACGGAGCGAGATCAGTCGAACCCACCACAGCAGTTACTCGACATCAGCGACCTCTCGGTGACCTTTCCATCCCAGGAGGGGCCAGTCGAAGCGGTAACGGACGTCTCGCTGTCGATCGAACCCGGAGAGACGGTCGGTCTCGTCGGCGAAAGCGGCAGCGGCAAGTCGGTCACCGCCGCGACGATTCTCGGATTGCTCGAGGAATCGGCCAGAATCGACGGCTCGGTCGAATTCGACGACCAACAGCTGCTCACGAAAACCGACGACGAACTCCGCGAAATCCGCGGCGATCGAATCTCGATGATCTTCCAGGAGACCGGGTCGTCGCTCAACCCCGTCCTTACGGTCGGCGACCAGATCTCCGAGACGATCCGGACCCATCGGTCGATCCCGAACGAGGGGATCAGCCGACTCGAGACGTCCGTACTCAGCAATCTGCTTCGGTCGAAGTCCCACCCGACGAACTACGAGCGGTCCTGGGAGCAGACCGTCGAGTTGTTCGAGCGAGTGGGTATTCCCGCCCCGGAACAGCGCGCACTCGAGTACCCCCACGAGTACTCGGGCGGCATGAAACAGCGTGCGATGATCGCGATGGCGATCAGCTGTCGGCCCGACCTGCTGATCGCGGACGAGCCGACGACGGCACTCGACGTGACCATCGAGGCACAGATCCTGGACCTGATCGACGAAGTGCAAGCCGAGTTCGATACGGCGGTGTTGTTCATCACCCACGACATGGGCGTCGTCAACGAAATTTGTGACCGTGTCGCCGTGATGTACGCCGGTCGAGTCGTCGAGCGGGCGCCGACCGACGAACTGTTCGCACACCCGAAACACCCCTACACGCAGGCGCTCCTCGACAGCATCCCGAGCCTCGAGGGTGGCCAGACGCTCGATCCGCTCGCGGGCCAGGTTCCGGACCCGATCGACAAACCGCCCGGCTGTCCGTTCGGTCCCCGGTGTCCGTCGGCGACGGCCTGCTGTGACGCCCGGTTCCCGCCGGAGTATCCGGTCACGACGGCGGACGAACCACTCCCCGTCCGGGAGGGCGGAGACGACGACGTCCCGTCTCCCCGGCGAAACGATCCGACGGGACACGCCGTCCACTGCGTCCTCTACGGGAGCGGCGACGGCCTGGCACTGCGTCGGTCGCCGTCGGACGAGGATCGACAGAACGCAGATCGAGATCGGCCGGAGACGGACGGGGGTGAGCCATGAACGCGAACGATTCACAGGAGTCGACGCCCGAATCCGTCGGCGGGACGGAACCGATCCTCGAGGGTCGTGACCTCGAGAAGTACTTCCGGGTGGACGAGGGGGTGCTCGCCTCGCTCGTCGGCGCCACGCAGTACGTCAGGGCGGTCGACGGCGTCTCGCTTACGCTCGCCGAGGGGGAGACGTTCGGACTCGTCGGCGAGAGCGGCTGTGGCAAGTCGACGCTCGCACGAACGTTACTCCGGCTGGAGGAGCCGACGGGCGGATCGATCACCTTCCGTGGGACCGAGTTGACCACCCTGTCGGACCGCGAGTTGCGCCCCATCCGGTCGGAGATCCAGTTCATCCACCAGGATCCGTCGTCGTCGCTGAACCCGCGTAAACGAATCGGAGACATCCTTCGGCGACCGCTCGAGCTTCACCGCGACCTCGACGAGACGGAGCGGGCGGCGGAGATCCGGTCGCTTCTCGACCGCGTCGGCCTCGATCCCGGAATGCGCCACCGGTATCCCCACGAACTCTCCGGCGGGCAGAAACAACGCGTCGAGATCGCACGGGCGATCAGCGTCAACCCGTCGTTCATCGTCGCGGACGAGCCCACGAGCGCCCTGGACGTCACCGTCCAGGCCCAGATTCTCGAGCTCATCACCGAGATCCAGGAGGAGTACGACCTGACGCTCGTGTTCATCTCCCACGACCTACGGACCATCCGCTACATCACCGACCGCGTGGGGGTCATGTACCTCGGCGAACTGGTCGAGGTAGCGCCGACCGAGACGATATTCGATGAGCCGGCCCATCCTTACACTCAGTCGCTGCTCTCGGCAGTTCCCGAGATCGGCGGGAGCGAAACCGCACAGATCCGACTCGAAGGACAGCCACCGGATCCGATCGACACGCCATCCGGCTGTCGATTCCACACCCGGTGTCCGCTCGCTCAGGAGGCGTGTTCGGCGATCGAGCCCGAGTCCGCGTTCGTCTCGTCTGACCACCAGTATCGGTGTCACTTCACCGATCCAAATGCGCGGACCGGCACGATCGGCGAACCGACGGACGCGGCCCCGGATCGGATCGAGGACACCGGACCGGAGGTGTCGAATGACTGAGCCCGCACCGTCCCGTAACTCCCATCCGCTCCGACCGATCCTCGAGCGCGGTCTCGAGCGTGGCCTGTTCGACGGTGCGGTCGTCCTCGTGGGCTCGAGCGCCGGCGTGGACGCGGAACTCTGCGTCGGGGACCGAAACACCGCCGGCGATCCGGTCACGTCGGAGACGGCGTTCGACGTGGCGTCACTCACGAAGGTGGTCGCGACGACGACCATCACCGTCCGCCTCGTCCAGGAAGGGAAACTGACGCTCTCGTCGACGATGAGCGATCATGTCGACGAACTCCAGGGAACGCCGCGGGGGGAGATTCCGCTGCACTCCTTACTCACGCATACGTCCGGCCTCCCGCCGTACAAGTCGTTTCCATTCGGCTGGGAGTCTACATCCGCCGTCCTCGAGTCGCTGTTCGACAGCCCGCTCTCGGTGCTTGCCGAGCCCGGCGAGTGGCACGTCTACAGCGATCTGAACTTCGTCTTCCTCGGGGAGGTCCTCCGCCGCGTGACCGACGACTCTCTCGCGACGCTCTTCGAGCGCCACGTCACGGACCCACTCGGCCTCGAGGAGACCGTTCTCGGGCCGACCTCGGTCGAGAACGTGGCGGCGACGCGCGACCGCCGCTGGGAGGGGCGGGTTCTCGAGGGGGAGCCCCACGACTATCTCGCCCGGGCGATGGACGGCGAATCGGGGAACGCCGGTGTCTTTTCGACGGGTCGCGATCTGGCGACCGTCGCTCGGATGCTGCTGTCCGACGGCGAGTACGAAGGGGAACGATACCTCTCGCCAGGGATGGTCGAACGGCTGCGAACCGACGTGCTCGAATCGATGGAGACGCGACAGGGCCTCGGCTGGAAACTCGGAGACTCCGACACGCCCGGAACGGCGTGGTCGGCGGAGGCCTTCGGCCACACCGGATTCACCGGCACCTCGATGTGGATGGATCTGCGCGCCGACCGATTCGTCGTCGTGCTCACGAACCACGTTCTAGCGATGGATCCGGACGGCTCCCTGGCCTCGTTTCGCCGGCGAGTCCACGACGTCACCACCGCGACCGACTTGAGGGCTGATTCCCCATGAGCGTCGACGTTCGACGATACGAGGACGACGACTTCGAGGCGATCAACGAGATCCTATCGACGACTTCGCCGTGGACGGTCTACGAGGAGAGCTACCGACTAGAGGTGGCAGACGTTGCGGACGACGACTTGCTCGTCATTGGGACCGTCGACGACACCGCCGCCGGCTTCGCGTGGACGGTTCCGAACGGCGCGTTCGATCGATCGGGCTATCTCAAACTGATCGGCGTCGCCGAGGACGCACAGGGCCAAGGTATCGGCTCCGCGTTGCTGGACCACGCCGAACGGTTCGTCTCGACGGAGACGACGAGCGACGAGCTGTTCCTGCTCGTCTCGGACTTTAACGAGGCGGCACAGGCGTTCTACCGCCACCGCGGCTACGACCAGGTCGGCCGACTCGAGGGATACGTACAGCCTGGGATCGACGAATACGTCTTCAGAAAATCACTCTATGACAGCTAACGCAGACGAGACGACGGCACGAACGCATCGATCGGACGACCACCCCCGTACGAGCCAAACGTCGGGTACGCCTCCGCAGACCGACCGCTCCTCGGTCAGAACTGACGGCGGCGGGCCGCGGTACGCCGTTGGCCTCATGTCGGGGACCTCTCTCGACGGGATCGACGCCGTCTGCTGTTCGGTGACGGAGACGGGGAGAAACGAGGAGTATCCTTACGAGGTCACCGTCGAGTCGTTCATCTCCGAGGAGTATCCGGGCAAACTCAGAGAGCGGCTGGTACAACTCTGTGACGAGGAGACGGGGACCGTCGACGAGGCCTGCCGGCTGAATGTCGGGCTCGGAACCCTCCTCGCGGACGTCGCGTCGCGGGCGATGGACGAGGCGGGAGTCGACCCCGACGACGTCGCGGTCATCGGCAGTCACGGCCAGACGATCTGGCACATCGGCATTCGGGAGTCGCTTCCTGGCGTCGCCACTCCCCGGCGGTCGACCCTCCAGATCGCCGACGGAAGCGTGATCGCGCGGGAGACGGGCGTGAAGACGGTCTCCGACTTCCGGACGGCGGACGTCGCGGCGGGGGGTCACGGTGCCCCGCTGGCACCGTATCTGGACGCGACGGCGTTCAGTGACGGGGAACACCACCGTTCGTTGCAGAACGTCGGCGGTATCGGAAACTGTACGCTTCTCCCGCCATCGCCCGGACGAGACGACGTCCGCGCGTTCGACACCGGACCAGGAAACATGGTCATCGACGCCGTCGTCGAGATCCTCACGGACGGCGAACGGACCTACGACGTCGACGGGGAGATCGCCGCGGGGGGAACGCCCGACGAGTCGATGATCGATCGATTCATCGAAGACCCCTACTTCGACGAGTCACCGCCGAAGACGACCGGCCGGGAGGAGTTCGGTCACGAATACGCTCGCCGGTTTATCGACGCGGGACGCGACCGCGGACTCGAGGATGCGGATCTAGTCGCGACGGCGACGGCGTTTACGGCCGAAACGATCGCCGAGGCCTACGAGCGCTTCGCGGAGCCCTACCCCGACGAGATGTTTGTCTCGGGCGGCGGGGCGTACAATCCTACGTTGATGGCCATGCTGTCCGAGCGCGTGGCGTGTGACGTCTATCGGCTGTCGACGCTCGGGTTCGATCCCGACGCGAAAGAAGCCGCGCTGTTCGCACTCATGGGCGTCGCCCGCCTCGACGGTCGACCGAACAACGTCCCAGGCGCGACGGGAGCGGACGAACCGGTCGTGATGGGCAAGGTGAGCCTCCCGTGACGAATCGAACTATCGTCGACTCCCCCGACGTCTCGTTTCCCGAGGCGTCGACGTGGGGTACGAACCTGCGGCCGGAGCTCGCGGTGTTCGACTTCGACGGAACGCTCGTCGACCAGCGCGGCGGCTGGCTCCTCTTACAGGAGCTGTTCGGCACCCGTGAACAGGGGAAGCGTCTGACGGAGCGATACCGCGAGGACGAACTGACGTTCGCCGAGTGGTGTGACGAGAACGCGGCCCTGTTGGACGGTCGCGGCGTCGAGAAAACCCACATCGATCGTGCCGCATCGGCTGTCAAGCTCACTCGAGGGGCGGGCGGGTTACTCGAGACAATTTTGGACGCGAACGTTCCGTTCGGGACGGTCAGCGCCGGCGTGACGAACCTGCAGGACGTGTTGTCGAAATTCGAGCCCGCGTTCGTTCGGGGCAACGAGATCCGATTCGACGATTCGGGATCGATCATCGGCGTCGACGCCGGGGTCGGTCCGAACGAGAAAGACGACGTCCTCGAACGGATCTGTCGCGACCGCAAGATCACCACGACTGACGTCTTCTACGTCGGCGACTCGCATACGGACGAGGAGGCGTTCGAAGTCGCGGGGACGTCGGTGTTGTTCGATCCGGACGATCGGATCGACGACGGCGTCTCCGAGACGGTCGACGCGGTGGTCGATACCAGGGATCTCCGCCTTGTCGAGCGACTGTTCGTCACCGCTGTCGGTCGGTAGTGATATCGCTCGAGGTAGCCGATTACCGATTCTGGACGTGGATCGCTTCGAAGAGGTCGACGACCTCGTCCGTGAGATACTCGAAGAGCACCTCGCCTTTTTTTGCGGAGGCGCGCTCGGGGGCACCGATCGCACCCGATTCGGAGTACTCCTCGAACGGCCGGTAGATCCCGAGTGGCCCCGGCTGGACGAGGTCCTCGTCTCCAAGATCGTACGGTTCGTCGAACGGTTCGGCGTCCATAGCGTCTCGATCGACGAGCGAGGGATCTAGGTGGAACACGAGCGACGTCTCGAACTCACCGCCGTGGGCCATGCCGCCGAGATCGCTGTCTCGAATCTCTTCGACGAGATCGGTCGCGAGGTCGAAGTAGGTGAACCCGAGCACCTGACTGTCCGGATTCGCGTAGCCCACTTCGCTGACGACCGCGCCGACGAGCGCCCGGTTTCCGCCGTGGCCGTTGACGAGGACGACCGCGTCGAACCCGTTCGCCAGACCGGCCTCAACGATGCTCTGCGTATGGGCGAGAAGCTGATCGAACGCGGCCGTGAGCGTCCCGCCGAGCGATCGGTGATGGGGCGAGTAGCCACACCAGATCGGCGGCGTCACAAGTATCGGAACGTCGTCGACGGCGTCGGCGCTCCTCGAGGAGACGGCCGTCGCGAGGATCGTGTCCGTCCCGACGGGGAGGTGATAGCCGTGTTGTTCGACGCTCCCGACGGGAACGACCAACACGGACCCATCCTGGGAGCCGATCGCACGAATGTCGTTCGCTGGCCTCATCGCCCACGACACAGACCGATAGCTTTCTTCGAACCCGAACATACGTCGACCTCACCGACAACCCCCATAAGACATTCGACGTGTCGGCCCGATAGGGAAACCTACTTGATGGAGCTACGGCAACTGATATCAGTATATGGACGACCGGGTACTCAAGGGCCAGACAGCTATCGTTACGGGTGCGGCCAAGGGGATCGGACGGGAGATCGCGACGACGCTCGCGGCGGAGGGTGCTGACGTCGTCGCCGCGGATATCGACACGGAGAACGCATCGGAGACCGTCTCTCTGATCGAAGACGGCGGCGAATCGGCGCTGTTCGTCGAGACCGACGTCACGGAGACTGCGTCCGTCCGGTCGATGGTCGACGAGACGATAGAGGCGTTCGGATCGATCAACGTACTCGTGAACAACGCCGGCGGATCGCTCGACGACGACGTCGCCCACGCGGTAGATCCCGAAAGCTGGAAGCAGATCGTCGATCTGAACCTGACCGGACCGTACATCTGTACGCACGAGGTGTTGCCGGCGATGGTCGAGTCGGGTGGCGGCTCGATCGTCTTCGTCTCGTCGGCGAACGCACTCACCGGCATCGGTCTCCCGGCGTATTCGGCCGCGAAAAACGGATTACACGCCTTTTCGCGCCTCGTCGCGACCCAGTACGGACGGTACGGCATCCGATCGAACGCCGTCTGTCCGGGGACGATCGTCACCGACTCCCGACGCGAGCAACGCGCCGCCGACTGGGATGACGAGTTCCGCGAGCAACTCCTCGATCAGTACCCGATGGGGGAGTTCGGGACGCCGGAAGACGTCGCGAACGCCGTTCTCTACCTCTCAAGCGATCTTGCACGCTTCGTGAGCGGAACCGAACTCGCGGTCGACGGCGGACTGACCTGTGGACTCGATCAGACCTTCCAGGGGACGCTCTACGACGTCGATCGCCTCGAGTGAGCGCTAGAACCCCCAGTTGCCCTGCGTTCTCGGCGTGGCACGCAGGGCGTAGCGTTCTCGGTACGTCTACGCTGAGTGTGGCGTTTTGGCAGGTCTACGCCGGGCGTAACCGTTGGTACCGCTCGAGGGTGAGCCACGAGGCGACGAGCAGACAGCCGACAAGCATGAGGAGAAATCCGCCGTAGGCCGCTGTGTACCCCGAGGAGCCGCCCACGATTCCGACGTAGGCGGGGCCGAGGCTTCCGAACGCCATGCATCCGTCTTTAGTTAAGCCTCACACCTCGGTTGTGTAGCGGTAGCGAGCGTCTCTTGTAAGATTGGTCGTTGCTTGTGGATCTTTTGAGC
>OBKM01000640.1_pt1 | contig 16966 bp, 12 predicted proteins | sample 1519691 | NCBI WGS metagenome assembly OBKM01 (sample SAMEA37050418, study PRJEB22526) | metagenome | biome: saline pan; feature: lake; material: water | place: Egypt | collected 2015 | depth 0.5 m | reverse complement strand
GACCGTGAGGTTGGACCAGAACAGATCGTAGGATTCGAGCGGATCGCCGGAATCCCCGGGCGCCTCGTCTGCCTCGCAACCCAGGAGACTGACAAGCCCGGCTATCAGAACAGGAAAAAGGACGTATTTTCGCATGCGACCAGACTGATTGGTTATGCCAGGAGCGGCGTCGCTAGAATATACAGGTCCGCAGTGGAAAGGCAAAGCGGTGTTAGACTTATCGGATTCACGCGTCGTTCTGTTTTTATTCGTGTATCGGCAGCGCTATCATGTAGTCCTGGATGTCAACCCCGCACCTTTCTGATGAACTCGTATGCTCCATCTATCGTTACTGCTCGGCATGGTCTGCTGCACGCTGGCAGCGATTCCAATGGCCACCCGCCACGATCCTCCCGTGCATTGGGACGTCCACGACGAAGAGCGCCCCCAGCCTCCAGCCGTCGACCCGGGGTCGGCTCCGAAAAACCCACGTTCCATCCCGAGCGACGCTACCGTCTTGCTCGACGGCACCAGTCTCGACAGCTGGACCCATATGGACGGGAGTCCTGCGGATTGGAATGTCGTCGATAGCACCGTTGAGGTGGCTCCGGGCACAGGTGATATCCAGACCCGGCACACCTTCGGTGACGTGCAGCTACATGTCGAGTGGGCAGCGCCGTCCGAGGTTATCGGTGAAGGGCAGGGCCGCGGCAACAGCGGCGTCTTCCTAATGGACCACTACGAGGTGCAGGTGCTCGACTCATACGAGAATCCGACGTACGCCGACGGGCTCTGCGCAGCTATCTACGGGCAGTACCCGCCCCTCGTGAACGCGTGCCGTCCGCCGGGCGCATGGCAGACGTTCGACATCACCTTTCGCCGCCCGCATTTCGACGAAAACGGCAACGTCGTACGACCGGCCCGCATCACGGTGATTCACAACGGCGTGCTTGCAATCGATAACGCTATCCTGACAGGGCCGACGGACCACCAGGCGCGACCGCCGTACACGGCGCACGACCCCCGCCTGCCACTGCGCCTGCAGGACCACGGCGACAGGGTGCGGTTTCGGAACGTGTGGGTGCGGAAGTTGGAATAGGGCCTCACCGGATGCCGTGCTACCTTTGGCCTGCAGGCAAGGAGTCGTCTAACGCCGGTTCTCGTTTTCGCACTGCGGGGGCCAGTCGCCCCAGACGCCACAAAATGGAAGCGTTTCCAACATGGAATAGCCGCACTCAAGCCGAACGTCAGACGCAACATTTCCACATTCTGATTGCTATCTTAGAAGCTGTTTGGTGGATGAATGAGAAACCGACACGAGCCGCGCGACTGACGAGGCGCAGCCGAGCTAAACACAGTGGACGACGCGCAAAACGCCGCTCAAACGAGTCCTGTAGCGGTGCTACCGGGCGAGTGCAGAAGGCGTTCTGCGCGTCGTTGCCCACGAAGTCGCGGCCTCATACAGTTCGCCAAACAGTCTCTTAAAGGTGGATTCGAGGTGCCCCTTCCTACCGGGCCACCTCTTCCCTACAGCAGGGCCTTGGCTTGTCCCTTACTTCCAACTCTTGACCGAACCGATCACCGCGTCGCGCACGGGCTTATTCAGACATTGCTACCGGCCTTGCAGATATCACGCCACCAGTTTGCATCATCACAGGTCCAGCTGTGTACGTACACCATGGCGTTTACGCGACAGTAGCAGTTGGCCTGTATCTCTTCGAAACCTGCAATTTTGCAATCGCGCAGTTCTCCTCCTGTGTCCACTACCTCGATCTACGTCGGTCTCGACGCTGGAAGCTCGTCGACTGCGCTTTGGGCCTGTCCAGCGAATTCCTCATCCAACAATGGTATCGAGCGGACCGGCCCGGCAGCCAACGCCCAACGACTCGGTCCCTGCGAAACAGCCCGCACGCTGGTCGACCTGATTCAGGACGCTCTCGACCACTACACCGATGCCCGCCTGCTAGGTATCGGAGCTGGCATCTCGGGGGCCGGCTCTTCCGACGACCGGCAGGCCATCGTCCGGCATATGCGCGACCTGCTGGGCGACGAAGCTCCCGACCACATTCGCGTCGAACACGACGCTCACATCGCTCTCGAGGCCGCGTTCGACGATGAGAGCGGCATCATTGTGATCGCTGGAACAGGCTCGGTCACCTACGCGCGCCAACCTGACCAGACGGTGGCGCGGGCCGGCGGATGGGGCCATCTGGTGGGCGACGAAGGAAGCGGATACGTGCTCGGCCGAGCCGGCATTCGCGCCGTCGCACACGCGTACGACGGCGGCCCCTCCACTCAGCTCGTGGATCTGGTATCGGAGCAGTGCGACGTTCATACGCGAAGCGAAATCATCCATCGCATCTACCGGGAAGAAGGATTGCTCCAGGATGCGGCCCCTCTGGTGCTGAAGGCTGCCGACCAGAACGACGGGATCGCCCGGCGGATCCTCGAGTCTCAAACCGACATGTTGGCTCGACAGGTGAAGTGGCTCCGCGATCGGTGCGCTACCGTCGAACCGCGCATCGTCCTCTTTGGAGGCCTCAGCAAGGAGCCGATCTACGTGGATGCGCTCCGCGACGCGTTGAACCGTCACCTTCCTGACTGCCACGTGAGGCGGTCTGAAGTACCTCCCGTCGCCGGCGCGCTTAAGCTCGCTCGCCAACCCGTCAAGTAGCCCGGTATGCTGACAACCCTCGACTACCTGATTATCGCCGTGTACCTGGTGGGGGTAGCGGTCTTCGGCATCGTCGCCAGCGGGCGCCAGCAGTCGACGACCGACTACTTCCTGGGCAGCCGAGATATGCCCTGGTGGGCCGTCTGCCTCTCGGTCGTAGCCACGGAAACAAGCACGCTGACGGTGATCGGTATTCCCGCCGTGGCGTACGGCGGGTCGCTCACGTTTCTGCAGATCACCTTCGGCTATCTGCTCGGCCGTATCGTCGTAAGCATCTACTTCCTGCCGCGCTACTATTCGGGAAAGCTGGCGACCGCATACGCCTTTCTCGGCGATCGCTACGGCGACAACATGCAGGCCACGGCGTCGGCCACCTTCCTCCTGACGCGTCTCCTGGCCGATGGGGTGCGGCTCTTCGCCACGGCCATCCCGCTTTGGGTCATTGCCGACATGGCAGGCCTCACGGTGGGCTACTTCGAGATCATCCTCGTGATCGGCGTGGCCACGGCCATTTACACGTTCATCGGCGGCATCAAGGCCGTCGTCTGGATGGACGTCGTCCAGATGATCCTCTACATCGTAGGCGCCGTGCTGGCGATCGCCTTTCTGCTGGGCGACGTGCCAGCCGGGTGGTGGGCCGAGGCCGTCGACGCCGGAAAGACGCAACTCCTCGACTGGGGGCCGACGGAGTCGTTTGGCACCTGGGTGACGGAGGACTACGCGCTTGTGACGGCCGTGCTGGGAGGCACGATCTTCTCTATGGCCTCGCACGGCACCGACCAGCTCATGGTGCAGCGCCTGCTGGCCTGTAGAGACACTAAAGACAGCCAGAAGGCCATCATTGGCAGCGCCATCATCGTGATGCTCCAGTTCGCCCTCTTCCTGGCCGTGGGCCTCCTGCTCTGGGCGCACTACGGCGGCGTCTCCGCCGAGGCGCTCGGCCTGCAGCGCGGCGACGAGATCTTTCCGCTCTATATCATCGAAGGGCTGCCGACAGGGCTCTCCGGCCTCATTCTCGCCGGCATCATCGCGGCCGCTATGAGCTCGCTCTCCTCGTCGATGAACGCGCTGGCCTCCTCGTCGATGGATGATCTCTACGAGCTCTTTTTCGGCAAGCCGTCGTCGGAGGCGCGCGGCCTGCGCATTTCGCGCCTGCTGACGCTCTTCTGGGGCGCCGTATTTATCGGCTTCGCCAGCCTCTTTCAGGACTCCGACAATCCGGTCGTGGAGCTGGGGCTGGAGATCGCCTCGTTCACCTACGGCGGACTGCTCGGCGCCTTCCTGCTCGGGCTGCTCGTCTCACGAACTAAACAGATCGACGCCCTCATCGCCTTTGTCATCACGATCGTGACGATGGTGGTCGTGATTTTTGGCGTCTGGTTCAGTCCCACCGAGGGCTGGATGTTCGTCTTCTACCCCTCCGACGCCTATATCGCCGAACACGGTCTGCGCTCCATCGGATGGCCGTGGTATACAGTGATTGGCACTGCCCTCAACCTGGCCATCGGTTGGCTCTTGAGCCTGCGCCACCGGCGCCCCGTGCCGACGTCCTAACCGGAAGCCCACGACGGAGTCTCGCCCAGCCCCTTTCTGCTGAGGCCCGATAACGGGTTGTGCGTGAAGCGCCTATCGCTTATTTATCCTAAGCAGCTCCTTTTCCAAATTGATGCCCTCCTGACCGGTGGCTTCCTCTCAAACCGACCCGCTCGTCGGCGTCGACGTCGGCGGCACGTTCACGGACTTCGTATGGATGACGGGCGACGCCCTCCGCGTGCATAAGGTGCCCACCTCGTCGCCGCAGCACACGGCCGTGGCAGCAGGACTCAGCGACCTCGACGTGCCAGATGCCGTTCCGATTGCCCACGGTACCACGGTTGCCACGAACGCACTCCTGGAACGTGACGGCGCCCGCACCGCCCTACTGACGACCGAGGGCTTTGCGGATGTGCTCGCGATTGGCCGACAGAATCGCCCTGAACTCTACCAGCTGTCCATGACACGCCCCGCCCCGCTGGTTCCCGCGGAGCGGCGCTACGAGGTTCCGGAACGACTCGATGCAGAAGGGTCTGTGCTTACGCCGCTTGACGAAGCGGCCGTGCGAAGGGTTGGCGAGAAGCTGGCCGAAACCGATGTCGAGAGCGTGGCCATTGTCTTTCTTTTCTCGTTTCAGAACCCATCCCACGAGGAGCGCACCGCGTCAATCATCCGCGAAGAGTGCCCCGAGATGTCGATCACACGTAGCAGCGCGCTGCTTCCCGAATATCGGGAATACGAGCGCACGGCTACCACAACCATTAACGCGTATGTCCGCCCGAAGGTGGCGCGCTACCTCGAGCGTCTCGACGACGCCGTCGACGAACGCCCTGTGCGCGTGATGCAGTCGAGCGGCGGCACGATCGACGTCAAGCCGGCCGCCGAGCAGGCCGCACGCCTCGTGTTGAGCGGCCCGGCAGGCGGCGTGGTCGGCGCCTTCGACGTGGCGCGCCGCGCCCTCGACACGGCCACGCCCCAGCTCATCACACTCGACATGGGCGGGACGAGCGCCGACGTAGCCCTCTGCGACGGCGCAATTCCTCGCACGCCGGAGCACACCATTGCGGACTTGCCGCTGCGCCTGCCGACCATTGACATCCACACGGTGGGCGCGGGCGGCGGAAGCATCGCGCGGGTCGACGCCGGCGGCAGCCTGCGCGTAGGCCCCGACAGCGCGGGCGCCGACCCGGGGCCGGCCTGCTACGGACGAGGCGGCACCGACCCGACGGTGACGGACGCGCACCTGACGCTCGGGCGCCTCCGACCGAAATCCTTTCTGGGCAGCTCGGACGACTTCACGCTGGATCCCGACGCGGGGCTGGACGCTGTGCGCTCTATGGCTCGCGCGCTGGACGCGTCGCCGGCAGCCGCCGCGCAGGGCATCCTTCGGGTAGCCAACGCTACCATGGAACGCGCCCTACGCCGGATCTCCGTCGAGCGTGGCCACGACCCGCGCGACTACACGCTTGTCCCCTTCGGTGGCGCCGGCCCGCTGCACGCCTGCGCGCTGGCCGAGGCGCTCGGCATTCGGCGCGTGCTCGTACCGCCGCACCCCGGCGTGTTGAGCGCGTACGGTCTGGGCACGGCCGACGTGGTGCGCGACGCCGTCCAGGCCATCTTGGAACCGCTGGAGGCGCTCCGCTCTGACCTCGACACGCTGCAATCGGCCGCCGGCACCCTCACGGATCAGATTCAAGATGCGCTCCCCGAGAGCTCGGCGCCGCAGCTCGACGCCGAACTCGACGTGCGCTACGCGGGACAGAGCTATGAGCTCACCGTTCCGCTCGAACTGCCGGTCACAACGGATCACCTTGCCGATGCCGAGGCGGACTTTCACGATCTCCATGCACAGCGGTACGGTCACGCGGACAACACCGCGACCGTGGAAGTCGTCGCCCTCCGACTGCGCGGCATCGTATCCGGCCCCGACATCGACCTGCCCTCTGAACCCGTTACGGAGCAGCCGCTCGGTGAGGCGCAGCGCGGCGCACCCGACGTCTGGTTCGAGCCTGACGAGCCGACGGCGACGCCAATCTACCAGCGCGACGATCTGCATCACGGGCATACGTTCGAGGGCCCTGCGATTGTCGTGCAGTACGACTCGACCGTCGTCGTCCCGCCGGGCTGGCGCGCCACGGTCGACGCCTGGCGCAACTTGCGAATTGAACAGTGACCAGTGACGAAGTGCGAATGGTCAACCGAAATTCAACACTCGACAATCGACATTCGAATCCCGACCCGGTACTGCTGCAGCTCTACCGCCATCGCTTTGCTGGCGCCGCTGAGGAGATGGGCGTCACGCTTCGGCGCACGAGCTTCTCGCCCAACATCAAAGAGCGGCTCGACTTTTCCTGTGCCGTGTTCGATGGCGCAGGACAGATGGTCGCCCAGGCCGCGCATATCCCCGTGCACCTCGGCGCCATGCCGGCGAGCGTGGAGGCCGCCCTTGAGGCAATCGACACATGGGCGCCGGGCGACGTCGTCGTGCTCAATGACCCGTACGAAGGCGGCACGCACCTGCCGGACGTAACCATGGTGTCGCCCGTCTTTGCCGACTCGGACGAGCGACCGGCTTTTTTCGTAGCAAGCCGCGCGCACCACGCCGATGTGGGCGGCATGACCCCAGGGTCGCTGCCGCTATCGACCGAGATCTATCAGGAAGGCATAATCATTCCGCCCGTTAAGCTCGTGGTGCAGGACACTCTGAACGAGGCGGTGCTGCAACTCATCCTCCGCAACGTCCGAACGCCTGAGGAGCGGCGCGGCGACCTGGCCGCGCAGCGCGCGGCGCATACGGTCGGGACGCGGCGCCTCCACGCGCTCTTCGACGAGCACGGGGCGGACGAGGTCACCGCCTACGCCCGCCACCTGCAGGCGTACAGCGAGCGGCTCACCCGAGCAACGATCGCCGAGTGGCCCGATGGGACGTACGCGTTTTTGGACACCCTCGAATGCGGCGACCAGGAGGCGACGCTCCAGGTGGAGGCTACCATCGAGGCGGATGCCGTCACGTTCGACTTTGCCGGAACGGACGACGCAGTCGACGGCTCGCTGAACGCCGTTCTTAGCATTACGCAGTCGGCCTGCTACTACGTCGTGCGCTGCCTGCTTGACGAGGACGTGCCCTCGAATGCCGGCTGCTTCGCCCCGGTGGACGTCACGGCCCCCAAGGGTTCGCTCGTACACGCCCAGCCGCCCGCCGCCGTGGCCGGCGGCAACGTAGAAACGTCTCAGCGCACAGTCGACGCCGTGCTAGGCGCGCTCGCCGAGGCGCTCCCCGACCGCATCCCGGCGGCCTCGCAGGGCACGATGAACAACCTGACCATCGGCGGGGCGCGATCGGACGGCACGCCGTACGCGTACTACGAAACCATCGGCGGCGGCATGGGGGCGCACCCGACGAGCGATGGGCTGAGCGGCGTGCACGTCCACATGTCAAATACGCTCAACACGCCCATCGAAGCGCTAGAGATGAACTACCCATTCCGGATTCAGGAGTACGCCCTGCGCCGGCGCAGCGGCGGAGACGGCCATCACCGAGGGGGCGACGGGCTCGTGCGCACCTACGAGATGCTCGAACCGGGCACGGTTACCCTTCTCGCCACGCGCCGACGCCAAGGCCCCTGGGGACGCGCCGGTGGCCAAGACGGCAAACCCGGTCGCGCTGTGCTCCACCCAACCGACGGCGACGAAGAACTCCTGCCCGCCCAGTGCTCGCGCCGCCTCGACGCAGGCGATGTCCTGCGCGTCGAAACGCCCGGTGGGGGCGGATACGGGTCGTAGCTTGCGAACTCAATGCCCAGATATGATATTACGAAAGCATGCTCCGCCCCTAGAATGAGGTGTATGAACAGCTGTGGAGATTATATTGCCTTTTGCAGGATTTTTTTCGGAGAGAACGATTCTTAAGCGATATCCTTCGTAGCGTCTTGCAATTTCCTCAGACACGTATTTCCCCGTGCCCACGGAGTACCGTGGGCACGCGACCGCCGGGGCCGCTCCGCGGCCTCCGAGGCCCGAACGAGAGGCCGACCACGGCGCAGTGCGACGCAGGAGGGGCCGAAGGTAATACCCGTGGTATGTTGCGGCGAGTACGCTCCCACGCCGGAGCGTGGGAGCGAGCAGCACGAAAGGACTGGTGGCGTCATCCAACCCGACTTGGTGAATGAGCACCAGCCCTCCGTCGGCAGGCTCCCGCCAACAATCATAAGACCCCCTAAAAACGCACGATGCCGTCTTCTAAAATTAACCCCCGTACCCGGGGCATGGCGGGCCGGCTGGGCCTACTTCTCGTTCTGCTCACCCTGCTCGTCCCGCGCAGCGGGTGGAGCGGGCCGGACGACACCATTGCGCCACCCGAGACGCTGAGCGATATCCGGGCCGAACTGAGCGCGCTCGTATCCGACGACGAGGTGCCCTCAGCGGCCGTGGGCGTGGCTCACGAAGGTGACATCCTCTGGCAGGAGGCCTTCGGCTGGGCCGATCGGGAAGACCGTCGCCCCGCCACGCCACACACCCCGTACTCGATCGCTTCGATCACCAAGCCCATGACGGCTACGGCTATTATGCGCCTAGCCGAGAATGGCGACCTCGATCTCGACGCGCCCGTCAATCGGTATCTGCACGATACGGCGCTCGTCGAGCGTGCCGGCTCGGCCGACGATGCGACCGTGCGGCGCGTGCTCGACCACACCAGCGGCCTGCCGACGCACTACCATTTCTTCTACGACGACGAATCCCATTCCCGCCCCTCGATGGAGGAATCGATTCGTCGCTATGGTGTGCTCACGTTTCCGCCCGGCGCGCGCCACCAGTACTCCAACATCGGCTACGGCGTGCTCGAGCAAGTCATCCGTAATGCGGCGGATACGACCTACGCTGCATTCATGCGCGAGGCGATCTTCGAACCGCTGGACATGGAGCAATCGACAGTGGGACTCCCCGACCGGTTGAATGCCGACCGGGCTATCCGCTACGGCGCCAATGACGAGCCGCTTCCCTTCTACGACTTCGATCACCGCGGCGCATCGGCCGTGTTCAGCAGCGTGCACGATCTACTACAGTTCGGCATGCTGCACGTGGACACTTTACAAGACGATCAGGAAGTGATCCTTTCTGACGACGCGCTGGCCGCGATGCACGAGCGCAGCGCCACCACTGGCGAAAATTCCGGGTATGGACTGGGATGGAGCGTTCGGGACCACGAGCAGGGCGCCCGTGAAATCTACCATTCGGGCAGCATGGGAGGCGTGCGGACGCTGCTGCTGACGATTCCCGACGAAGAGCTGGTGGTCACGCTTCTGCTGAACGGAGAAAATGGCGAGCCACTGGATCTGGTACGCGAGATTGCGCACACGCTGCTTCCCGATGACTTCGACGCTCCTGCGAGCGAATCTCTTCCTGAGCGCCCTGCTTCGCATGCTGCGCCCATCGGGGGCACATGGAGTGGAGACCTCGTGACCTACGCGGGCAGAACGGATGTCACTATGCACGTTGACGACGAGGGGCTGACCATTCGCCTGGGAGAGCAGCCAACCGCCCCCGTGTACAACGCACACACAGACGAGGAAGGCTTTGTGCATGGCATCGTCCTACGAAGCATCGACACCGAGGATACGAACCGACACCCTCATCTTCTGCGCATGCTCCTGAAGCCCGATGGCGACCGCCTCTACGGAGCCGTCACGGCGCTCTCGCAGGGCGATGCCCGCCCCGGCTATGCACTATCCAGCTACCTGGAACTCGAACGCGAATGAGTTCGAACCCGTCTTCGCGCTTCTGCTCTCTCTTGGCTATGTAGTGAGCGCTTTTTAATGCGGGTTCTCAATCTATTCAGAATAACTGATTTATGAGTCCCCCTACGCACCCATCTTGGTTGACTTCGGCCTTGAAGAAGTTGGCCGCCCGGACGAAGTCCGGAGGGAAGCGTTAAAAAATTGGTCCTGTTTGAGCGAACGTCAGTGAGCGAGTTTGACCAATTTTAGCGGACCGGAGGGCGCCGTTAGGCCAAGTTCTTCCCGGCGTGATTTTTTTGGTTCGTTTTTTCATCTAGGAAAAAATGAACATCAATCTACAGCCGACAAGCTTTTTCTGGCAATCGAAGCAACCTCTGAATGCACACTTAACGAGTCATCTTTGAACTCATACCCTCCTCATACTATATGGACATCCAACACTCAGGTGATAGCACGTCTGTCGAGGCCGTCGACGATGTGTTTCTCACGCAGCTGGCCGCCGGCGATGCGATGAGCGTGCAGCACTTCCGCATCGAACCGGGCGCCGTCGTGCCCGAGCATAGCCACCCGCACGAGCAGGTCGGCTACATCCTACAGGGCGAGCTGACTTTCATCACGGACGACGGTGAACACGTGGTGCAGACGGGCGATTCGTACGCGCTGGATGGCGATGAAGCGCACGCCGCCGAAAATCGAGGCGACGAGACAGTGATCGGCATCGATGTCTTCAGCCCGCCGCGCGTCAACCCCGACTGGCAAGACGACTAATCGCACCCGCGCTCACCCATGAAGCTCGCGCTCGCGCAGATTGAAGTCGCTCCCGAAGACGTCTCTGGAAATCTCGATCGGGCCACCGATGCCGTGCGCAGAGCCGCCGATCGAGGCGCCGATCTCGTCGTCCTGCCCGAGGTGTTTACCGTCGGGTACTTTGCCTTCGACGCCTACGCGGAGCTTGCCGAGCCGCTCGGCGGGCCGACTCACACCCGCCTGCGCAATCTGGCTGATGAGCTGAACGTTGGTCTTCTGTCGGGGAGCATCGTCGAAGACCTCGCAGCTACACGATCGACCACCGACGCCTACACGCCCGCCCCTTCCGGTCTCGCCAACACGGCTGTCCTGTTTGGGCGAGATGGCGAGCGCCTGGCCACCTACCGCAAGCACTACCTCTTCGGCTATGGGTCGCGCGAAGCCGAGCTCCTCGTGCCCGGCGACCGCATCGAAACGGCGCGCTTCGACGAGTTCACGGTGGGGATGACGGTCTGCTACGACCTGCGGTTTCCGGAGCTGTATCGCACGATCGCGGAGGCCGGGGCCGATCTGATCCTTATTCCCAGCGCCTGGCCGTATCCGCGCGTGGAGCACTGGCAACTGCTTCCGCGGGCACGAGCCGTCGAAAATCTGCTGTACGTTGCCGCAGTCAATGGTGTGGGCTCTTTCGATGACGCGCGGCTCGTCGGTCGATCGGCCGTTTACGATCCGTGGGGAACGCCCATCGTGGCCACGGACGATGCCCCCGCTCTCCGCTTCGCCGACCTCTCTCCGGACCGCGTCTCCGACATCCGAACGGAGTTTCCTGCGTGGGACGATCGGCGGGATGATATGTAGCTGCTGCAGGACAGGGGTGAGACGCCCTCTTTCAGGCGGCCCACGTGCGCTTGGGCCGTGTAACGACCCCGCTACTTCCAGGGGCAGCGTCCCGGTCGGCTGAACGCTTATCTCGCGTCTTCTTTTGTCCCCAGAGAGCTCGTTCCCCTTCACGGTTCACCGGTCTCAATGCCCACGACGCTCCTCGTCTGGTTTCGCAACGATCTCCGCGTGCGCGACAACGAAATCCTCCATGAGACGGCCCAACGCGCCGATCGCGTGCTACCGCTGTACTGCTTCGATCCGCGCCACTTCGGCACCACGCGCTGGGGCTTCGACAAGACCGGCCCGTTCCGCGCGCAGTTTCTGATTGAGAGCGTCGCAGACCTTCGCCATTCGCTGCAGGGGCGGGGCACCGATCTGATCGTTCGCAAGGGAACACCGGAAACGATCATTCCCGAACTGGTCCGCGCCTACGACGTCGACGGCGTGTACGTCCACAAGGAAGTCGGCACGGAGGAGGAAGCGGTCGAGACCGCCGTCGAGGAAGCACTCGACGCGACGGATGCAATCATTCAGTACCGCTGGGGCAAGACGCTCTATCACGCTGACGACATTCCTTTCCGTAAACATGAGGTCCCAGCTGTCTATACGCAATTCCGAAAGAAGACGGAGAAGCAGGCTCGGGTGCGGTCGACGCTACCTGCTCCCGACAACCTCGCGCCTCTTCCCGAAGATCTCGATCCGGGCGACATCCCCTCTGTCGATGATCTTGGGCTGGAGCCAACGCCCATTGACGATCGGGCCGTCCTCGACTTTACAGGTGGCGAGTCCGAAGGATTGGAGCGCGTGAACGATTACATCTGGACGCGCGATCAACTTAAGGTCTACAAGAAAACGCGCAACGGACTGCTCGGCGCCGACTATTCGTCGAAGTTTTCGCCGTGGCTTGCTCACGGATGCGTCTCGCCGCGCACGATCCACGAGGAGGTCCGGCGCTACGAGGACGAGCGGGTGAGCAATAAGTCGACGTACTGGATGATCTTCGAGCTGATCTGGCGCGACTTCTTTACGTTCGTCGCGCGCAAGCACGGCGCTCAGCTCTTCGCCGCCGACGGGCCGATGGAGCGCACCATCGACTGGGACGACGATCCTGAGGCCTTCAAGCGCTGGGCCACGGGCACCACGGGCTTCCCATTCATTGATGCCAACATGCGCGAGCTCAACCGCACGGGCTTCATGTCGAACCGCGGCCGGCAGAACGTGGCCAGCTTTCTCACGAAGAACCTGAACCTCGACTGGCGACTCGGCGCCTCGTACTTCGAGTCGAAGCTAATCGACTACGACGTAGGCAGCAACTGGGGCAACTGGGCATACAACAGCGGCGTAGGGCACGACCCGCGCGACCGCTACTTCAACATCCTCTCCCAGGCCAATCGGTACGACAGCAACGGCGCGTACGTGAAGCACTGGCTCCCCGAACTGCAGGAGCTGCCGGCCGACCAAGTGCACACGCCGTGGCAGCTGTTTCCGGGACAAAAAGCGATGTACGGCCTCAACGGCCCGGACGGCTACCCAGACCCTATGATCGATCTAGAGGCGTCGTACGAGCGCCTTCGGAATGAGTGAGGGACTCATTCGAGTCAGGGAAAGGGGAGAAGGTAGAGGGGAATAGGGGCTGACCGGTCTCAGCAAATCCAGACGGGCGGCTGGAGGCGATCGGGGTAGGTGTCGTGGAGGTGCTCCTTGAAATGGTCGAGGCCGGTACGATTGAGGCCGAGCACCTTGGCAATGCGGCGCTGGCTGAGGTACTGCACGCCTTCCTCCTTGACGTCTGTGGTGTACGTCAGCAGCTCATTCTGCAGCTCCTCGAGCTCGCCGTTCACCATCTGCCCGTTGGTTGTTGAAATCGTGCCGTTAGAGCGGCGCTCAAGGTCAACTTCCGAAGTGAGGCCGAACGAGCGCACCACATCCTCCGTCTCGCGCAGCGAGGTGGTCTCAACGCTGGCGCGGGCAATCTCATTACGTTCGAGAACATCCGCGTACGGATACACGCGAATGGTGTGGCTGTCTTCCGTTAGGTCTACGCGCAACCCGCTGCGTCGAATCTCGGCGGTTCCGTGATAGCCAAGCGCGGCGGCACATGTCATACCGGAGACTTCCGAAGGAAGCCACTGAAAAGCGCCACTAAACGCTTCGGCCGTAGATTTCGTGATGGGCGTCGGCGGGGCGTACGCCGCGTCAACGGCGAGCTCATCACGGATGGCAGCCATGTCGTCCTCGGTCAGCTCCCCATCAAGGCCGAGGCCGGTCACCGCTACGCGCACGTCGGCATCGACGCCGTACACACCGGCCAGTGCCATGCTGTCGGCCGTTGGGCTGCGGAGCTTTTCTTCATCGCCGCGGGCAAGGATGTCGCCTCCGACGTCGACAACGAGGATGTCCTCAAAGTCGTGCAGCGCCTGCAGCTCAGCAATCTGCTGCTGAACGTGGCGCGCGCCGCGAGCAATATCCATCAGGTAGTACGACACGCCGAACGCCTCCGCCAGTTGCGGCACAAAGGTCATGGCCGGTGCGCGAAGCTGATGATCAGGTCCGATCCGGTGGTTGTGCGCGCCGACCGATTCGATCGATGCGAAGTCCTCAGGGGATCGCGGGCCGGGCTGCGGGTCGTACAGCGAACGCTCCCAGACGATCGTGGCATACGCCACTTCGGCGTCGTCGAGACCGAGCGCCTGTGTCACCATGAGGGCGCCGAGGGCGTCGCCTCCGCCTCCACCAGCGATGACGAGCGTTTTCTTAGAGTCTGCCATGTGTTTTGATATCCGTTCAAAAAACTGCATCGCGTTTACCTCTCCCCCACGTGCGCGTTGCAGCCGGACGGCCACTCAGGAGTCACATTCTTGCAATATCGCCTCTGAGAAGACCAGCAGCCGGTTAAATGTGATTTCTATTGTGTTTCTGGCCCCAGGAATTTATCCTGAACGCGAAAAGTTGCAAAGCGCTTCCACTTCGACCCAACTGCTCACGACTTAAAGCGACACATGTCCAATACCGAATACTTCCGCCGCGACTTTCTCAAGCAGCTCTCCGCCGCGCTCGGCGGGGCTACGCTGTCTCCCTTTCTGTCCAGCCAGTCGGCCACCGGAAGCAGCCGCCCCGATCGCACGCTGGAGCCCCCGATTGCTATTGCCAGTGGGTTCAATGGCGAGCCGGCTGTCGAGCGAGCAGTACGCATGATGCAGAACGGAGCGGACGTACTCGACAGCATTATTGAGGGCGTCAGCATCCAGGAAGAGGACCCCGACGACATGACGGTCGGCTACGGCGGCGTGCCCAACGATCAGGGCGTCGTTCAGCTGGATGCCGGCGTCATGGACGGGCGGACGCACCGCGTCGGAGCGGTTGCGACGCTCGAAGACACCATGTATCCCTCCAAAATCGCCCGGCTCGTCATGGAGCGCACCGACCACGCCGTGCTGTCGGGCGACGGTGCGCAGCGATTTGCGCGCATGCACGGGTTCGAAGAACAAAACCTGCTGACCGACGAGGCGCGCGAGCGGTGGCTCGAATGGCGCGAGACGCTCTCTGACGACGACAACTACATTCCCCCCGACGACGCGGAGGCCACGCAGATGGGCGCAAAGCTGTTCGAGATGGACCGCCACCACGGCACCATCCACTGCTCCGGCCTGGACACCGACGGCAATCTCGCGGCTGTTACCTCTACCAGCGGTCTCTTCTTCAAGATGCACGGGCGCATTGCCGACTCGCCCATCGCCGGCGCGGGCTACTACACGGACAACGAGGCAGGCGCCGCGGGCTCGACCGGGCGCGGCGAGGCCAACCTTCAGAACCTCTCGTCCTATCTGATTGTCGAGCGCATGCGCATGGGCGACTCGCCGACCGAGGCCTGCCTCGAAGCCTGCCAGCGAATCGCCGACCATACGCGCATCGAGCGCCTGTTGGATGAGGACGGCAACCCCAACTTCAACGTGCGCTTCTATGCCGTCAGTAAAGACGGCCAGGTCGGCGGCGCCGAGCTCCGCGAGAACGGCGCCTCCATGGTCGCAGCCGACGCGGAAGGTATCCACCGGATCGAGCTGGACTCCCTCATTCCGGCCTAACTTTTTCTTTGCCGTCTCCTTCCTATTGTCGGTTCTCCCTTTATTTCAAGACCCCCACCTCCCCGCGTATCTTTCGACCAATCTCCAATAAGCCATCACCAGACTCATGGTCCACAGCGAAATGGCTGGCCGCGGCCACGAGCAAGTCACGCATTTCGTTGATGAAGACACCGGCCTGCGCGCCATCGTCGCTATTCACGACACGACCCTTGGCCCTGCCCTCGGCGGAACGCGCATGATGTCGTACGAGACGGAAGCATCCGCCCTGTACGACGTCCTGCGGCTCTCCGAGGCGATGACCTACAAGGCCGCCGCAACGGGCCTGAATCTCGGCGGCGGCAAAGCCGTCATCGTCGGCGATCCAGAGAAGAAAACGTCCGCCATGATGCGCACTTACGGCCGGATGATCGACCGGCTGGGCGGTCACTACATCACCTCCGTCGATGTGAACACGTCGGTCGATGACATGGATATTGTCAAGACGGAGACCGACTACGTTGTTGGCGTAAGCGACGGGCTCGGCGACCCCTCGCCGGTGACCGCACGCGGCGTATTCGGAGGCCTACGCGCCTGCGCTGAAACAGTCTACGGCACGGACGACTTTTCCAATCGCACGGTGCTCGTTCAGGGCGTCGGCAAGGTCGGACGTCGCTTGACCCAGCACCTTCGCGAGCAAGGTGCCACCGTGAAAGTGAGCGATGCGAACGCAAACGTCGCTGAAGCCGTTGCCGACGAGTTTGACGCGGAGGTTGTTGCTCCGGACGCCGTCTACAGCGAGCCGTGCGACATCTTCGCCCCCTGCGCAATCGGCGGCGTCATCAACGACGAAACCGTCCCGCAGCTCACCTGCGACATTGTTGCGGGCGGCGCCAACAATATTCTTGGGGAGCGGCGCCACGCCCAGGCGCTGCGCAAGCGAGGCATTTTGTATGCCCCCGACTACGTGATCAACGCCGGCGGACTGATCACTGTGGCGATGGAGCGCCTTGGGGAACCGATGGACGAAGCCATGGCTCGCGCCGAGCAGATCTACCCCCGGATGCTCGAGATGATCGAGCTTGCTAAAAACGAAGATGTCACCGTTCTTGAAGCAGCCGACCGATACGCGTGGCGACGGGTGGAAGCGGCCCGCGAACCGTTGGCCGCGTAGCGCACCAACCCCTCAGCGGAGCGATGCGGGATTTCAAACAGGACCCTTCTTCCACTCCTTGAGGGCCGCCCATCAAACTCCAACCTCAGGCTGCTACTGGAGCGACCACTCTCCCGCTGCCTCCTCTACACCTCTACGTGTACAACCAATCAACTAGACGCGAAAGCGAAGCTCTATGGAATCG
>OBKM01000639.1_pt1 | contig 16974 bp, 14 predicted proteins | sample 1519691 | NCBI WGS metagenome assembly OBKM01 (sample SAMEA37050418, study PRJEB22526) | metagenome | biome: saline pan; feature: lake; material: water | place: Egypt | collected 2015 | depth 0.5 m | reverse complement strand
GTAGTTGAGGTTGTAGGTTGCGTGCCGTGTGGTCTTCATCCGTGCTACACACTATGGTCATATAATGACAAATATCTTGTGGAAACGGTGGGAAATCCAGTCCTGCAATAGAACGGTGGATTGTCACACTATGCTGTCCGCTCGACCCCCGCCTGTTCGCTCCTCGGTTCCGACAGAGCGTCGGAACACTCGTCACTCACGGGAAGGCGGGGGTATGCGCTCGTATCTCTATCAGATTTCGCCCTTCGCCTCGAGCCCGTCGAGGATGTCGTCGACGAGCGACTCGACGTCGTCGTACGGGAACTCCTGCTCGCTTCCCAGCTTCGCGGCCAGCTCCATCGCCGTGAGACTCACGTCCCCGGCCTCGAACTTCGTTCCCGGCCCGTTCGGGAGGGTGGGGACGAGGTCCATCTGGTTTTCGACGGGATAGTCGGCGCCGCCGAACGCGTCCAAGAACTGTTCGCGGAGTTCCGCTCTAACGTCACTCATACACCCACGTCCCGCAAGGGAGCGCAAAAGCGTTGCGGAACAACGATAAACCAGATGAGGATTTTCGAACGGGGACGGCCGTGCCGGAACCTGCGGACCTTTGTCGGTGGAGCCGCCAGTTACGGTATGACACGTGCGTTCGACTTCGACTTCGACCTGCTGTGTGAGCTGACCGAGGCCCGCGGCGTCCCGGGATACGAAGACGACGTTCGCGACATCGTCCGGCGAGAACTCGCCGAGCGCGTCGACCGCGTTCGCACGGACGCGATGGGTAACGTCGTCGGAACGATCGAGGGATCGTCCGACTACACCGTCGCCGTCGCCGCCCACATGGACGAGATCGGCTTCATGGTCCGTCACGTCACCGACGACGGGTTCGTCCAAGTCGACCCGCTCGGCGGGTTCGACCCCCGGGTACTCCGCGCACAACGCGTCACTGTCCACGGCACAGAGGACCTGACCGGCGTCATCGGCTCCGTCCCTCCACACACGCTCACCGACGAGCAAAAAGAGAACGACGACGAGGTCGAAGACGTCTTTATCGACCTCGGCCGCGACGCCGACGCGGTCGCGGAGCTGGTGGCCGTCGGCGATCTGGTCACACTCGATCAGACCACCACCCGAATGGGCGATCGGATCACTGGGAAGGCGCTGGACGACCGTATCTGCCTGTTCGCGGCGCTCGAAGCGGCCGAGCGGATCGAGAATCCGGACGCGACGATCCACATCGCCGCGACCGTTCAAGAGGAGGTCGGGCTCCGCGGCGCGAAGGCGCTCGGCGTCGACATCGACCCCGACCTCGCGATCGCCTTAGACGTCACCGTCGCCAACGACGTCCCCCAGATCGGCGAGCCCGCCGACGCCGTCACCGAACTCGGCGAGGGGACCGCAATCAAGCTCAAGGACTCCTCCGTGATCACGAGCCCGAAGGTCCACGGCCGACTCACCGACGTCGCCGAGGCCGCGGGGATCGACCACCAGCACGAAGTCCTCCCGTCGGGCGGCACCGACACCGCCGGGTTCCAGAACACCGCGGGGGCGAAGCCCGTCGGCGCCATCTCGATTCCGACCCGGTACCTCCACACCGTCACCGAGACCGCTGACGGGAACGACGTCGAGGCGACGATCGACCTGCTGACGGCGTTCTTGGAGTCCGAGACGGGCGAGCACGACTACACGTTGTAGAGGGTATCCGTCGTCGCGCCCGGATAGGGTCAGTCGTCGCCGGGAGCCGCCGGCCTCGGGTCACGGGCCGCACGGTGGGCAGCTCGCGCCTGCCACGCGAAGCCGGTCGTCGCGAACGCGATGAACGCGGCCGCGAGCAGGAATCCCGTCTCCGTCGTTGTCCAGTCCATCGTGACGCCGACGAGCACGGGTCCGACGACCTGCCCGACCTTCCACGAGACGGAGCGCAGGCTCATCGCGCTGGCGACGGAGTCGTGCGTCTCCCCCTCGGTGACGAAAAGCGACATGCTCGCCGGCAACCGGATCGAGTCCGCGATCCCGAGAAGCGAGTAGGCGGCGAACAGCGCGAAGAACGCGCCGCCGAGCGTCTGGGAGTCACCGAGGTACGAGACGGTGACCGGTGAGATGGTTCCCTCGAAGTACGCTGCGAGAGGGATGATCGCAGTGCCGGCGCCGTACAGGAGCGCACCGACCGCGACGAACAGGTACGTGCGCTCGTAGCGGTCGGTGAGGTCGCCGACGAACCCCTGTGTGATCGCCTTCGTCGCCTTCCCACCCGCCATGATCCAGCCGATGGCGAACGCGGAGATGCCGAACGTCGTCCGGGCGTAGATTGGGAGGAAGATGATCACCGCCATCTTTCCGACGCTGAAAGTGAACCGGAAGAAGACGAGCGCGCGCAACATCGGGAGCCCGAGCAGCGACCGGAACGTCTCGACCCCGCCTGCCTCCTCGGGATCCTTCTGTCCGCCGGGGTTGTCGCGGAGGAACGCGAACACGAGTGCGAACGCGGCGAGCGTGACGAGCGTCAACACGAGGTACGTCTCGGCGAACCCGTAGGCGTACAGGAGATACCCGCCGACGAGGTCCCCCGCGAGCGACGAGATGGAGGCGAACTGGTTGTAGGAGCCGAGCCACCGCCCCTGTTCGTCGTCCGGACTGATCTCGCCGATCACCGTCGCGCCCGTGATCCAGAGGACGCTCGCGCCCAGACCCTGGACCATCCGCACGAGGACGACGTGGGCCGAGCTGTCGACCAGCGCGAACCCGACGAAGACGGCGACGTTGATCAGGAAGCCGCCGAGCAGCCACCGCTTCGCGTTCCCGGTGTCGACCGTTCGGCCCAGCGGGAGGACGATGACGAGCTGGACGAGGGCGAAGGCGGTCCCGAACAGCCCTTCGACGAACCCGGTGGTGCCGAAGAGGTCGGCGTACAGCGCGAGCGCGATGAGGATCGTCGAGTACGCCTGACTGCGGGCGAAGGCGGTCCCGGCGAGCGCCGCGAACTCCCGGTCCCCGAGCAGCCGTACCGAGTTGCCGAACTGAGCCACGATCGCTTCCGATCGGGGGCAACGAGGTCCGGGGAAAAAAGCGCCTCAGATCCGGTGGTCCGCGTGGGGTTATGCTTTCAACGGCGTGACGCTGACGACCTTCTGAAACCCAAGACGACCGGACCCGCTAGGCGATATAAAATACAGTACGGGACCCATTCACACGTATTCGAGGATGTTCCGGAAGTTGATCGCGATTGCAAGCGCAGCTCCGACGACGACGACGATCAACGTCGCGATGGGGTCCATCGCCTCTGTTCCCTGGGAGTAGACGACCATGCCGTACATCTCCTTCGTGAGCGCGTCCATCGTTCCGCCGACGAAAAAGACGCGAATGAAGTCCTCGAATGAGCGGAGCCAGGCGAACACGAAGCCCGCGGCGATGGCGGGTGAGATGATCGGGAGGGTGACATCCGTGAGTACGGACCGACCGTCCGCGCCGAGGTCGCGAGCACCTTCCTCTAGTTTGCGATCAAACACGGCGAGTCTAGCGACCACCGGGAGGACGATGAACGGCAGCCCATAGACCGAGTGGGTGAGTACTGTCGCGAAGAAGCCGGGCGAGAGCCCAACAACGCGGAATAAGATCAGCAGCGAGATACCCATGATGATTCCCGGCATCAGTATGGGGAGAATAACGAGCCCTCTGAGTATCGACCTGCCACGGAAGGCGTAACGAGCGATAGCGAATCCTAACGGCACACCGACCAGCGTCGCGACCGTAGCGGATGTCGTCGCCACAATCGCGCTCTGCTGGGCAGCTCCAAGGAGCGATGCATTGGTGAACAGGCTGACGTAGTTCGCGAAAGTGACTCCCTCATACGGGAACAGTGCCACCGAGTTCTCCATGAAGGAGAGCACGATTATCAACAGGAGAGGGAGCCAGAGGAACACGATAATCCCCAGCGTCAGCGCCCACATTCCGTACGAGGCGATCGCGGAGACGAAACGGTCGACAGAGACGGTTCCTGTCAGCTCGGATTGATTTATAAGACCCGACAGGCGACCGTGTTTTTCACTGTCAGCCATTGGTCACCCCATCGCCTCGATGCTGGTCGTCCGCAACACGATCATGAATGCTATCAGGGTCGGGATAATGAGGAACATTGCCCCCGCCGCCCCAAAGTCGATCGCGTATAGCTCGTTTATTCGGCCGGTGAGTATCTCAGCGACCATGGTGATCCGCCCTCGGGCGAGGAACTGGGGTGTGATGAACGTCCCGAGCGCTGGGACGAACACGAAGACACACCCGGTGATAAGTCCCTGTAATGACAGCGGCACCACGATGTCCTTCGCGATCTCGATCCGTGTCGCACCGAGATCCCGAGACGCCTCGATCGTCCCGTAATCAATTCCCTGGAGACTCGAGTACAGTGTCAACAGCATATACGGGAAGAACGCGTGAGTGAGCGCGATAATCACCGGTGCGAGTCCGAATTCGAAGAGGCCTACCGGTTCTGAGACGACACCGATCGTGATCAGCGCTGAGTTGATCAGCCCCGACTGACCAAAAAACGCGAACCACGAGTAGATACGCACGATGAAGATCGTGAAAAACGGGACCAGGACGGCGAATAACACGAATTTGAACCGTCGCCCAGAGAGGCGCGTGAGTAGGTACGCAACGGGATACGCGAGAACAACGGTAAGGAAGGTCGTGATCGCTGCGATGCCGAGAGAGAGAAGGAGTGAATCCACGAACGGCGTCTGGAACAACCCCCCGTCTTGTCCGACCAGCAGATCCCTGTAGTTCGATACTGAGAAACTCCATACAACATCGTACGAGCTGCTGATCTCGGCGAAGCTCACCGTCATCAGGAACGCCATCGGCACCAGTATCAGCGTGAGCAGCCATCCCACTCCTGGTCCCGCCATGAGCGCGAGCTTCGCCCGCGATCCCCGCTTTTCGAACGCGTCGCCGAGCTTCTGGATGGTGCTCATCTCGCGTTCAGGCGTTCTTGACCCGCTCGAACATCTCGACCCACTGGTCGTCATCCGACGCGACCTTGAACGGGATCATGCCTTCGAGCACGTCCGGGTCGATCTGAAGCGCAGGGGCATCGATGTTGTCCATTGCTGCTTGTGACGTGTTCATGATATTCCGGCCTTCCGACAGCACTGCGCCGGTGTCCGGATCGATATACTCGTTTAATACGCGGAAGGCGGTCTCTTTGTTTGAGGAGCCAGACGTGACGACGGCCCCTTCGAACCAGGTGAGTTCTCCTTCGGACGGCTCTGCGAACTCGAGGGTATCGACCGACTCCATAATGCCGACGTGCGTGCTCCGATTTGCGTACGACACCGCCACGTTTCCGTTCTGATAGTCCTGTGTGAGCGACTCTTCGTCGTGGTTGAATCCGAGGAGATTCGGCTTGAAATCGATCAGCGTTTCCTCGATCGACTCAAGCTGTTCGTCGGTGAACGTTATTTCGTCACCCTCAAAGGCTTCTGTGTAGCCAAGTGCGAGTCCGATCACCATGGTCGTCTTGTGATAGCCGTCGAACAGCGTGATGCTGTTAGAGAGATCCACGCCCTCGTACTCCTCGCTAATGAGGACTTCGTAGGAGTGATCATGGTCTTCCGGGAGCACGGAGCTGTCGTACCCGTACGAGTACCAACCAAACTGGATAGGAAGCCCGTACGTCTCCCCGCCGTCACCGAACTGCCCCTCGGCCGCACTCTGGAACCGGTCGTACAGTGAATCGAAGTTCGTAATGACATCCATGTCCATCGGGGCAGCGAGGTCGGCATCGATGAACCGTGGGACGAACTCGTTGTTGGGGATGACGATGTCGAACTCTTCGCCTTGGTTCGCGTTCACCGTGGAGAACATGGCTGCGGAGCCGTCAGCCACCGAGATATCCAACTCGACATCACCGAGGCTGTCTTCAACCTGATCGGTGACATCCCCGAACCCCGTCCACGTCAGGATGTTTACAGTCGTCGTTCCGTCATCGCCGATACAACCGGACAGGCCAGCCATGCCGGTAACACCGGCTGCGCCCGCCGTCTTGATGAATTGCCGTCTATCTACCATGCGGATAGGTCACTTTTTCTCGCATGTAATAAGACTACTCCACATATTACTGAGGTATTGTTCTTTCTTCTTTATAATCCTATGAGCGTACTCTTTGATTCCACAAAATTGAATATCATGTATGTTTTTCGCATTTGGATCTGACAGTCGCTCAGCGGCTCTCTCTACAGATTAGAACGATGGGAGTGTATATTCGTCTACTTTGGCCGCTTATCTAGTGTGAGATGTCATTAAGGTGTATGTATAATTAGATGTAGAAGTACGTCCTAGTAGAAAAACTAAATATATGTGCTTTCAATTTCTCCGCTCATGACCGCGTCACAAACAGCAGTTCAGCTCGACGGAGTTCGCAAGGAGTTTGGAGACACGACCGCAGTCGACGGGATCGATATCGACCTTCAGCGCGGCGAGTTCTTTTCGCTTCTCGGTCCATCCGGCTGCGGGAAGACGACAACGCTGCGGATGATAAGCGGGTTCGAGACACCGACCGACGGCTCGATTCGTATCGAGGGCACGGATGTCGTTCATCGGCCACCGAACAAGCGGAACACGAATCTGGTGTTCCAAGGGCTCTCGCTTTTTCCCCACATGACCGTCGCCGAGAACGTCGGATACGGACTAAAAAAGGAGGGAATCGACGCGGACGAGCGTGAGCGGCTCGTTGAAAAGTATCTCGACATCGTCGACCTGGCGGGATATAAAACCCGCAAACCACAGGATCTTTCCGGTGGCCAACAACAGCGCGTCGCCATCGCACGTGCCCTGGTGAACGAACCCGACATCCTGCTTTTGGACGAACCGCTATCGAGTCTTGACCGGAAACTGCGCCAAGAGATGCAGGTCGAACTTCAGGAAATACACGAACGAGTTGAGAGCACATTCTTTTATGTGACACACGATCAGGACGTCGCGATGAGCATGTCGGACCGACTCGCGGTGATGAACGAGGGGGGAATCGAACAGATCGGCACTCCGAAGGAGATATACCGTGAACCCGAAAGTGCGTTCGTTGCCGACTTCATCGGCGATACGAACCTCCTCAGCGGCGTTGTGGAGAACACGACTCATCCACCGCGGCTTGAACTCGACGGCGATCTGGAAGTGACCGTCGAACTCGGTGAATCATCCGTGAGAGGCGATGCCGTCGCATCTATCCGTCCAGAGGAACTCGACGTTACTGAGCCAGGTACGGGTGTTATCAACGGGAAAATCGTCGATCGTTACTTCCACGGCGAACGGACCAACCTGACCGTCGATCCCGACGACGACGCGTTACCCTTACTCGACGTTTCCGTTCAGGGACGGTCTGGAGTGCCCGACAGCAAGACTGTCTCCGTCGATCTCAACTCTGACGCAGTGAACGTGTATGCGAAGTAAATCGGGTCGACGCTCGGTGACGTTCCACGATCGCAGATTGGTACGGAGTACCTCTGTCGTTCGGTTCCAGACCGCATCACGGGATGCGTCGACCGGCGGACGGACGACCCGTGTGACGGTTCGAATGCCGGACTCACGAGCGGCCACGCCTGCACTGCCCGAGCACACCGCATCCCGATGAGCGAGCAGATGGACGTGGTCTCTGACCGCACCAGCACCGACATCCTGATTCACCACAGCGTCTCGGCCGTGTTCGGAACCGATTTTCGGCGGCAGTTGCGCTCGGAGCTCGACGCATCGCTTCCGCAGGCGGATCGGGTGGAGGCAGCGACGACCGCATCGGAATCCAGAGCTGTGATCGGAGAGGCAGACGTTGTCGTGACGATCCGACCGATCGAAGAGATGCTACCCGAAGAATCGTCTCTGGAGTGGGTCCAGACGCTCAACTCCGGTGTCGATGCGTATGACCTCGACGGACTCGCCGACCGGGAAGTCGCCGTGACAAACGCCGCGGGCGTCGCAGCGAATCCGATTGCCGAGCAGGTTTTCGGCTACTTGCTCACGTTCGAGCGTCGGATACATCAAGGAATTCGCCAGCAGGAGCGTGACGGAATCTGGCGCAATTACTCCGCGGGTGAACTGCAAGGGAAGACTCTCGGAATCGTCGGTGTCGGTTCGATAGGCACACGCGTCGCGGAGCTCGCTTCAGCGTTCGATATGGAACTGATCGGTGTGAAACGCACGCCAGAGACCGCTCCAGCAGTCGTCGATGAGGCGTATCCGCCCGAGGAACTGCCTGAAGTCCTCTCGCGCTCGGCGTACATCGTTCTCGCCTGCCCGCTCGTCGAATCGACGCGCGGGCTGATCGGCAAGACGGAACTGATGTCGATGCGGTCGGATTCGGTCCTCGTGAACGTCGCTCGCGGCGAGATCGTCGATGAGAAAGCGCTCGAAACCGCCCTCCAGCAGGGACGGATCCGCGGTGCGGCCCTCGATGTCTTCGAAGAAGAGCCGCTGCCGTCGACGTCGCCGCTGTGGGACCTTCCCAACGTGATAATCACCCCACACATGGCCGGGTCCACGCCAAAATACGCGGACCGTGCCGGGTCGCTGGTAACCGAGAACTATCGACGATACGCCGACGGAGGTATCGATCAGCTCCGAAACCGGATCGTCTAATTGACCGCTCCCGTGCGTGTAGACGCGGGGATCAACGTCGACTGTGAGAGCGGACACGGCGGAGCGGTTCAGTCGTCGGCCTCCGCGATCGACAGACGAGAGTGTGTCGCATCCGCTAGGGATTTGATCCCCTCGTCGATCTCCGACGGGGAGGCGTGGCTGAACGATAACCGTCCGTACTGTTCCCCGTTATTATCGTTATAAAAGAACGAACCAGGAAGAAACGTGACGCCGGCGTCGATAGCCTCGGGAAGCAGCGTTTCGGCATCGATCCCGTCCGGGAACTCGATCCAGACGAAGAATCCTCCCTCGGGCTCGCTCCACGTCGTACCGGGGGGCATCTCCTCCTCGAGCGATTCGAGCATACGGTCTCGTCGCTTCTCGTATCCCTCACACAGTTCATCGACCGCACGGTCGAGGCGACCGTCTTCGGCGTAGCTGGCGATGAGTCCGCGGGTGAAGCTGGGTTCGCCGCCGGCGTTGACTCGATCGAATTGCTCGACGATCGCTTCTTCGGCGATTGCCCACCCTGTCCGGACGCCGGGTCCGATCGTCTTCGAGAACGTGTCGACCCGAATCACGCGACCGGTGTCGTCGACCGCCTTGATCGGTGGCGGCTCCACGCCGTCGTAGCGAAGCCGACCGTACGGGTCGTCTTCGAGGATCATAAAGTCGTGCCGCTCCGCGAGGTCGACCAACCGCTCGCGACGCTCGGCGGAGAGCGTCACGCCGGTCGGATTCTGGAAGTTGGGAACGGTATACAGAAGCGTCGGTGAATCCTCGCAGGCGCGTTCACGCTCCGCGAGTTCGTTGGCGACGGCCTCAACGTCGATCCCGTCCTCGTCCACGTCAAATCCTTCGATATCGGTGTCGTAGTTGGAGAATAGCCGTAGCGCACCCATAAACGTCGGTGCCTCGACGAACACCTCGTCTCCGGGGTCGAGAAACGTCTGACACACCGTGTCGATTGCGTTCGTTGCACCGTTCGTTAGGTGGACCTCTGCTGTCGTGCAGTCGATACCGCGGTCGCGGGCCTGCTCGACGATCACGTCTGGCAGAGCGTCCGCGTACTCGCCACCGCTATACTGGAGTGCGCAGTCGCCTTCGGCGTCGAAGAGCATTTCGGCGGCCGAGAGCAGCTCCCCGTTCGGGAACGAATCGGGATATGGAAAACCGAAGCTCAACGGGACGGCGTCCGCATCTCGGATTGATCGCCATTCTCCGTACACTGACCCGTCCATCGTCTCCCGGACGGTCTCGCTGTACAGATGCCTGAACGTATCTAGTCGGTCGGTGTCGTTCATTACCACTCGCTTATTACGGAATGACTCAGTATTATAAATCTATTGTCGGCTTTCTTTGGATCACCAATCATGTTATGAGAATATAACCTGTTATATGACCACTCCTATCGAAATATTGTGGAAAAAATTAAATTACCTCCCGACAAAGAGGGAGTCCTTTCAGGCGGGGAAGTGGCCGAACGTTCGATGATTTTGCGCCGTCCCGACCGACTCCAAGCGCTCCTCAGTCGTGCCGGAAGCAGCGCGACCCCGTGAACGCCATCGCCATGTCGTGTTCGTCGGCGGCGGCGATCACGTCCTCGTCGTTGACGGAGCCGCCCGGCTGAATCACGGCCTCGATCCCAGCTTCCGCGGCCTCCTCGATCGCGTCGGGGAACGGGAAGAAGGCGTCCGAGGCCATCACTGCGCCCTCCGCGGACTTCCCCTCCGCGTCCTTCTCGGCTTTCATCGCCGCGATCGTGACCGCGTCGACGCGGGACACCTGCCCCATGCCGACGCCGACGGTCTCCGTGCCGGTCGCGAAGAGGATGCCGTTCGACTTGACGTGTTTCAGCGTCTTCCACGCGAACACCATCGTCTCCAGCTGCTCGTCGGTCGGCGCCCGCTCGGTGACGACCTCCAGCTCCTCGGCCGTCGGCGATTGGAAGTCGCGCTCTTGCACGAGCCGCCCGCCGACGATGGGCTTCTCCGTGAACCGCTCGGAGAAGCGCTCGTCGCCGTCCCCGAGCGGGCCGACGTCGAGCACGCGGAGGTTCTGCTTCTCCCGGAGCACGTCGAGCGCGCTGTCGGTGAAGCCGTGGGCGACGACGACTTCTTTGAACGAGTCGACGACCGCGTCAGCGGTGTCGGCGTCGCACTCTCGGTTCAGCGCGACGATGCCGCCGAACGCCGACTTCGCGTCGGTCCTGAGCGCGCGATCGTACGCGTCCGCGAGGTCCTCACCGACCGCACAGCCGGCCGGATTCGTGTGTTTGATCACGGCGGCGGCCGGCTCGTCGAACTCCTTGACCAGGTCGAGTGCGGCGTCCGCGTCGTTGTAGTTGTTGTACCCCATCCCCTTCGCGCCGGGGTTCAGCTGGTCGGCGCCGACGACGGTCGCCTCCTCACAGCCGTCGTCGACGTACAAGGCGGCGTCCTGATGCGGGTTCTCGCCGTAGCGAAGCGTGTCGGCCCGCTCCTCGGAGACGAGCCGGCGTTCCGGGAAGTCGCCACCGACGTCCCCGTCGATCGAGACGCCGACGGCCGATCCCCCGTCGTCGGTAGTCACCGTCACGCGGTCCTCGGCGAACCACCTGACCGCCCGCGGGTACGCCGTGAACTCCGCCTCGTGGAGGACGCGCTCCTTGAGCGACGCCGCGTCGTCGTCGCCGTACACGGGCACCGCCTCCTGGGTGACGATCGGGCCAGCGTCGACCGCTTCGGTGACGACGTGGACCGTACAGCCGGTCGTTTTGACCCCGGAGTCGAGCACCTGCTCGTGGGCGTCGGTGCCCGGAAACGAGGGGAGCAGCGACGGGTGGACGTTCAGCGTCGTCGGCGCGGCGTCGAGGAACTCGTCGGTCAGGACGCGCATGTAGCCGTCGAGACAGACGAGGTCGAAGTCGTATCCCGAGAGCCGGTCGACGATTCGGCGCTCGTGGGCCTCGCGCGACTCGTCGTCCTCGCGGACGACCACTTCGGTGGGTATCCGGCGCTCCGCCGCCGCCTCCAAGACGGGAGCGCTCTCGCGGTTCGTCAGGACGACCGACAGCTCCGCGCCGCCCGGCGCGACGTCGGCGATGTGTCTGAGATTCCGTCCCCGGTTGCTCGCGAGTCCGGCGATCTTCATACGAAAACTCTCCGACCGATCGGGTATATCGATTGCGGTCCATCGCGAATACTGATCCACGCTCGCGGATAGGATCGGAGCTTCGACCCGCTGTCAACCGCATACCTATCCACGTCCGTGCGATTCCCCCATCGACACCCTTTTGCTGGCTCCGGCGGCAGTCGCGGGCATGACGGACGAAGCCATTCCGGGCCTGCCTCGGTCGGACCCCCTCGCCGCCGTCTCCCCGCTCGACGGCCGGTACGCCTCCCGCACCGCGCCGCTGTCGTCGTACGCGAGCGAGGCCGCGCTGATGCGCGCCCGAACGCGTGTGGAGGTCGAGTACCTGATCGCGCTGGCCGCGCTCGACGCGACGCCGATCGCGTTCGACGACGGCGACGCGGCGGCGCTTCGCGAGCTCTACGAGTCGTTCTCGGCGGACGACGCACGGCTGATAAAGGCGCTCGAGGTCGAGGGGGCGGCGGGTTACGCCGCGACCAACCACGACGTGAAGGCGGTCGAGTACTTCCTCCGCGTTCGGCTCGACGAACTGGCGGACGACGCCGACGGGTCAGCCGGTACCGTCGACGGGGCCGCCGGTATCGTCGACGCCGAGTCGCTCTACCCGTGGATCCACTTCGGGCTGACGAGCGAGGACGTGAACAACCTCGCACACCGGCTCCTGCTCGAGGGCGCCGTGAGCGAGGTGCTCGTCCCGGCGATCCGCGAGGTTCGCGACGTCCTCGTCGACCTCGCTCGGGCGCACCGCGACACGCCGATGCTCGCGCGCACCCACGGCCAGCCCGCGACGCCGACGACGTTCGGCAAGGAGATGGCGGTGTACGCCGCCCGGCTCGGTCGCGCACTCGGTCGCGTCGTCGTCGCGAACGGCGACCTCTCCGGGAAGCTCGCCGGCGCCTCGGGCACGTACGCCGCCCACGAGGCCGCCTATCCCGACGTCGACTGGCGCGGCTTCGCCGCGTCGTTCGTCCGGGACCTCGATCTGGAACACACGCCGCTCGCGACGCAGGTGAACCCCTGTGACGACCTCGCGGCGCTGTTCGACGCGCTGCGGGGCGTCAACAACGTCCTCCTCGATTTGGACCTCGACGCGTGGCTGTACGTCTCCGACCGGTACCTCGGACAGGAGGCGGTCGAGGGCGAGACGGGCTCGTCGACGATGCCGCACAAGGTGAACCCAATCGACTTCGAGAACAGCGAGGGGAACCTCTCGAAGGCGAACTCGGATCTCACCTTCCTCGCGGACTACGTCACCGCCTCGCGGCTCCAGCGCGACCTCTCGGACTCCACGGTGAAACGCAACGTCGGCGCGGCGCTCGCGCACTGTCTGATCGGCTACTCGAAGGCCGAAGACGGGCTCTCGACGGTCGTTCCGAACGAGACCGTCATGCGAGAGGAGCTGGAGGCGACCCCCGAGGTGCTCGGCGAGGCGGTCCAGACGATCCTCCGGCGCGAGGGCGACACGGACGCCTACGAACGCGTGAAAGAACTCACTCGCGGCCGCTCCGTGACGCTCGACGACTTCCGTGACCTCTTCGACGACCTCGACGTCGACGAGGGCGTCCGCGAGGAGCTGCAGGCGTTGACGCCGACGGGATACACGGGTGTCGCCGACGAGCTCGTCGACGAGATCGACGAGTAGGGGCTTGGTCGGTGTCCGCCGCGCCCGATCCGGCAAAAGAGGTTCAAAAATAGCGTGTCGATCGCCGCCCGATGCCCTCCGACGACACAGCGTACTCCGTGTTCGGCACCGACGCGACCAACGAGCTCGACGATTCGCCGGACGACTCACGAACCGACCGCGACGACGCGAGCCCCGGATCCGACACGTCGGGTCTCGGAGCCGAGGAGGACGGCTGCCCCAAGTGCGGCGGCACGGAGACGGACGAGATCGCGACGAGCGGCACCGGACTGACAAAGCTGTTCGACGTGCAGAACCGCCGGTTCATCGTCGTCTCCTGTGCGGAGTGCGGCTACGCAGAGCTGTACAAGGGGCAGTCGGCGAACAACGCGATCGACTTCTTCGTCGGCTGACATCGGTGCGGTCGTCTGCCCGAGAACCGGCGTCGGTCCCGCGAGCGACCGATTTATTTCGGCGGCGTGACTCGTTGCGAGCGCGTATGGTCTCCCTCCGAACCCCCTCCAGCCTCCCGGTCGTCGGCGTCCTCGTCGACGGCCAGACGTATCGACAGCTCCTGTACGTCCTGCTCGCGGTCCCGCTCGGGTTCCTCTACTATGCGCTGTTCTCGGTGGGGCTCCTCTTCGGGCTCCTGCTCTCGATCGTACTGGTCGGTATCGTTGTCCTGTTCGCGACGCTTCTCGGCGCGCGGCTCGTCGCCGGGTTCGAGCGCTGGCTCGCCAACCGGCTGTTAGGGACGGGTCTCGACCCGTACGACGACCTGCCCACCGACCCCGGCGGGCGGCTCGGGGGCGTGAGGAAGTACGTCGACGCGCCGTCGACGTGGCGCGGCGTCGGCTTCCTCTCGCTGAAGTCCGTTGTCACGTTCCTCGCCTTCGTTCCGATTTTCGGGCTCGCGAACGCCATCTCGCTTCTCGCTGCGCCGTTCCGGTATCCGTACACGGCGTCGTTCGGCGAGGTCAACGGGGAGCCGGTGACGTGGGCGATTACCACGCTGCCGGAGGCGCTGGTCGGGCTCTCGCTCGGCGTGGTCGGCGTCGTCGTCGTCCTCCACGTCTCGAATCTCATCGCGTACGTCGCCCGTCGGATGGCGGTCGCGTTGCTCGGCGACCCGGCCGTCAGCGACTCCGGAGCGGTCACCAGCGACTCCGGAGCGGTCACCAGCGACTCCGGAGCGGTCACCAGCGACTCTGGAGCGGTCACCAGCGACTCCAGATCGAGTGTCGCCGCCGTGGACGACTCCGACGGTGTGGCCTGGGAGAGCGAGTCCGACGCTGAGAACGACTCCGGCAGCACGGCCTCGGAGAGCGAGTCCGACGGCGACCGCTCGGTGGCGGATCGCTTCGAATACGTGGCGTTCGACGACGAAGACGGCGCCGAAACGCTCGAACGCGATTCGGAGAATTCGGCCGACCGCGACAGCGATCGGTAAGTCGATCGCCCCGGAGCGCTTATTCTCGTGGGGGCGTCAGGGCCAATATGGCACCGACGCTGGTGAACGCCGCGATCGGCGCGCTGCTCGCCGCCGCGTTGCTGGGCGCCGCGTTCGATCGCCGTTCGGTCGCGATCGTCGTCGGAGCCGCGATCCTCCCCGACTTCGACGCGGTCGCGAGCCTCCTCGTTTCCGGCGCGACGAACGCGGTCTTTCACAACGTCTGGCTTCCGGTCGTCGCCGGCGCGCTCCTCTACTGGGACACCGCGCTCCGCGACGGCTCGTGGCTCCGCGACCGGGCCGGCTGGGACGGCGTGCGGGTCGCGTGGGTCGCGCTCGCGGCGTTCGCCGTCGCCGGCACCGGCCCGGAGCTGTTCGGTCGCGAGGGCGTCAACCTGCTGTATCCGGTTCACGACGCGTTCTACCTCGTCCGCGGGCGGCTCGTCGTCTCGACGCAGGAGGGGATCGTCCAGACGTTCGTCGCGTCCAACGCGGAGGGGGCGGGGATCCTGCCGTTGGAGAGCCCCGGCACGACCGACTCGTACGCGGTCCCGACGTGGGTGAACCCCGACGGGCGGCCGGGGCTCTCGCTCGACGCCGACCGCGAGCTCTCCCTCGTCCGGAGCGGCTGGCAGGCCGTCGTCGTCGCGTCCGCCGTTGCGATGCTCGCCGTGCGGTTCGGACGGTCCCGAGTGGGGGTGACCGAGTAGATGCCGTCGACCGTCGTCCACGCCGGATTCGCGCTGTTGCTCGCGGCGGGGCTACTCGGGAACTACTACGACCGGCGAGCCCTCGCGGTCGTGCTCGCGATCGTGGTCATCCCCGAGGTCGACACCCTCCTCGGGCCGATCATGCCCGGCGCACACCGGACCGTCGGACACAACGTCGTGTTTCCGGCGGCCGCCGCGGTCCTGCTCTACTACGACACCCGAATTCGTGAGACGTCGCTTCTCCGCGACCGGCTCTCTGAACGGTGGATCGCCGTCGCGTGGGTCGGGCTCTTCGTCCACGTGTTCGCACACATCGCGTTGGACTGGGCGCACCTCGACGGCGTGAACGCCCTCTGGCCGCTTCACGACCGGTTCTACCGGCTGGAGGGTGAGATACTCCTCTCGACCGCCGACGGGTTCGTCCAGACGTTCGTCGACATCCAGACCGACCCCGAGACCGGAAGCCGGCGCGTCGATGCCGGCGGGGGCGGGACTAGAGAGACCGTCCACGTCAACAACCCGGTGGAGCCGCGAGATCCCACCGAGGTCACCGACGAGCCGATCGACAGGCGCTTCCCGATCGCGAACCGCGGCTGGCGGCTCTACCTGATCGGGCTCGGGGTGTTCACGCTCGTCGCCCGGAAAGCCCAAGGCGAAGCCCCGACCGACGAGGCGTGAGTCGTCGCAGTCGAGCGATCCGACGGCGCTGTCGGCTGTCGCTGCTTAAAAAACCCACATAGTATGGCGCGACACTAACCCCCCCGTAGTCCCTACCGCGTCGTGATGAGCACCACCCGACGCGACGAACACGCTCTCGGCGACGAGGAGATCGCGGTGGTCGGCGCGGGGTTCGGCGGGCTCTCGGCCGCCTGCTACCTCGCCGATGCCGGCGCGGACGTGACGGTGTTCGAGCGCAACGAACATCCGGGGGGATACGCCGGTCGGATCGAACGCGACGGCTTCCGGATCGACACCGGTCCCTCCTGGTATCTCATGCCCGAGGTGTTCGACCGGTTCTTCGACCACTTCGGCCGGTCGACCGAGGAGTTCTACGAGCTGACGGAGCTCGATCCCTTGTACGAGGTCGTCTGGAAGGACGGGGACCGCGCGACGATGCCCGCGGACCGCGCGGGTCAAAAGGAGCTGTTCGAGTCGTACGAGGCGGGGGCCGGCGAACGGCTCGACGCGTATCTCGACGACGCCGCCGAGGCGTACGAGCTGGGGATGGACCGGTTCGTCTACCCGAGTCGCTCGCGGCTCCGTGACATGATCGACACCGACGTGTTGCGGTCGGCGCGCGCGCTCCCGAAGCTGCGGACGATGGACGACTACGTCGGCGACTACTTCGACCACGAGAAGCTGCGCCAGATCGCGGAGTACAAACTGGTCTTCCTCGGCGGCTCGCCGTACAACACGCCCGCGATCTACACGCTGATGAGCCACGTCGATATGAACCTCGGCGT
>OBKM01000638.1_pt1 | contig 16984 bp, 18 predicted proteins | sample 1519691 | NCBI WGS metagenome assembly OBKM01 (sample SAMEA37050418, study PRJEB22526) | metagenome | biome: saline pan; feature: lake; material: water | place: Egypt | collected 2015 | depth 0.5 m | reverse complement strand
ATGAAGCAGTTGAGGTCAACCAAGCTGGGGAAACCATATCGATTACTGCTCGTCCATCTCTCTCTGGTAAATCCGATGGAGGTTCAATCGAAGTCTCGGGAACTGAGCTGCTAATTGCTGCTGGCCGTCGTCCGAACACTGATCTACTTGAAATGGAAAACACAGCGGTTGAGACCGATGAACAGGGGTATATTGAGGTAAATGAATACCTCCAAACAAGCGTTTCAGGAAACTGGGCGCTCGGGGACATCGTGGGGGAGTATTTACTGAAACATAACGCAAATCACGAGGCGAAAACCGTTGTTGATAACCTCTATGGAGAAGAGCTCACTGCTGTCGATTATACAGCTATGCCATATGCTGTCTTTGGATCTCCGGAGGTTGCTGGTGTTGGAGATATTGAGCAAGACTTAGATTCAGAAACGGACGACTATGCTACACGGACATATCAGTACGAGGATACTGCTAGAGGTGCTGCAATGAAGCAATCGGGGCTCGTGAAAGTAATCATTGATCTCGATGGTAACATCCGCGGGTGTCATATTGCCGGTCCTGATGCATCTACTGTTATCCAAGAGGTTGTTGTTGCAATGAAGGCTGGGAGTGGTACAATACGCGATATCCGAGACTCAGTCCATATTCATCCTGCTCTCTCTGAGGTCGTACAACGAGCGTTTTCCGGACAGTTTGCCCCAGCCGGAAAACGCCACGAACACCATCACCATTGATAGCTGCAGTACTCTTCATCCATAGTAGTTAATTTTAGTTTAGATCGATAAGATTGCGTTATGTTATATTGCATTGTATTGAACATACTACAAAAGACTCTTATTGAATAAGTCTATACGTACACTTATATGGGACAGACACTATCCCAGATCGAAACTGAGACTGAATATGGACGTAACTCAATAGTCAACAAGCTCATCGGCAGCTTCATTGTCGTTGCTGTTATTGGATGGTTCGCCAGCGTTTTTCTCACTGCAGTGCACTTCTATGCTCTCCCAATGATTGACTCTCCTGGAAGCCTTGATGGATCTATCGCTGTACTCGGCAGTGAGTGGGCATATATTGGTCCTATCCCTCTTGCAATGCTTGGAGCAGGTTACTATCTGACAATGATGGTGCTTGGTGGACTGTGGTTGCAAACAAAAGACCAGCGGATTGAGCTTCCAATTATCGTTATTACCGTCACCGGGCTGCTTGCGTCGGCATATTTTGTGTACTTACAGTTAGTACCGATTGGTGAAATCTGTCCTTTCTGTATGCTTTCTGCTGCAGCTACAACGACGCTGTTCTCCATTGAACTGATTGTCAAGTACATTGGCGGCGGAACCGCTGCCCCACCAGTTGACGGTGTTCGTATCTGGCCAATGTTGTTTGTTGGAACTATTTTGATGACAGTTGTTGCAATGTATGGTGTGACACTTGCTCCAATTCCAACAGAGCCAGTTTTGGATACGCCATTTTGGGCGTGATTCAAAAATCAAACCAACACGTTTCTTATTATTTCTCCGCATGTCTTATAATTACAGTTCAACGAGTTTCTTGATTTCATCTATGGTCGAGTCAATCTCAGGTGCATCGAATAGTTGTTGGTCGATGTATGCGTTTGCTCCACTCGCATACATATCCCTCACTATTTGAATTACCTTATTATCCAGTGGTTCTGGTGATTGATCACAGATTGTTCGCCAATCTGCTGTATCTGTACTCTTTGCCCGTCTTTTGGCTTCCTTTACTGCGGTAACCCAATCTGATTGTGTCTCTCGATGGTACTGTCGTAGTACTTCTTTTGAAAGTTGCTGGCCATCATAGGTAAACCGGTTCTCATCGAATGTACCGACAACGTCTGCCACCTTCAGCTCTCCGCTGTGATAAAATACTTCGATTTTTCCATCCTCGTGTGTGAATCCTTGTTGGTTAGCATGCTCAGTAATGATCTCATTTACTTGCTGCGCTAGTGAGACTAACGCGTCGATATCTGCGTGTCCGGCTATATCATTCGCTTCGTCTTGAGACAGATATCGATCGGATTCTTCATACTTTGTCGAGAACTCAACGATTGGATCGTCCAGTTCGACTTGGCTTTCCGGCCAGTTATCATACGATAGTCCGTGGTCTGCTGGATCAGTTCGTCGTCTGAGGCTTGATCCAATTGGTACTCGATTTCGGAATACGATCTCCAACGGGACAAGATAGTTCTCTCCAGCTTCGTCATGATATGACGTATAGTCATAGCCGTTTCCTGTATATGGTAAATCAGGAACTTGCGTGAGCTCAATTGCCATCTCTGTTGGAGGTTCTGTGATCTTGTCTATACTTACTGGATCTGATTGACCGTCAGGCACTACCCCTTTGTAGTGTGTTGAAACTCCGTTTTTCTCAAGTAACTCAAAGTTATATCCACCCATGACACACAGTGATGCACCCTTATCTGGAATTGGATCTGGCATTTGTCCCCAATCGAAGATCGAGTATGCATCAGTAAACAAAAACGAGCCTGATCCAAGTGCGTCAGACTCAGCGGGTATGTCGATTACAAACTCTTTGACACTGGTCATATACACAATCCTGCGCGCTACAATAATGTGTATTATGACTCAGAGACAGATCTTTGCGCTTCGTATATTTGAATATATAAAATTACCAGGCTAATCTGCCGCTGCAATTTTTTCTTCTGTTTCTACTGGCTCAGCAAAAACATACATTGGCTGACTAGCAGTCACTTTGACAGTCAAAAAGTCTCCTGGAGTAATCCCCCGTTCTGCAGCATCTTGAATAATTATCTGCCGGTAGGCTTGATCTCGACATTTGACAGAATCTTCTCGGCCTTCCTCAACAACAAGAACATCCTGCTTTTTGCCAACCATCTCCTGGTGAACTGTCTCACAAAGAGATCGCTTTCGCTCACTCAGATCTTTTGATCGCTTTTTCTTTGTTGGCCCTCCAAGTCCGTCCATTTTTGCCGCGTCAGTTTTGGGACGCTTTGAAAATCGCGTTACGTTAATTTTTTCCGGCTGAATTTCCTCAAGTAGATTTATACTTTTTTCATGATCTGATTGACTTTCTGTTGGAAATCCAGCAATAAAGTCAGTTGCAAGAGTCCAATAGTCAAGTTGCGTCTCAAACGTATCAACAATTTCTCGAAATTCAGCAACCGTATGCTGTCTCCGCATATCACGTAAAACAGCATTTGATCCTGATTGCACAGGTAAATGTAGGAAATTGTATATTTGGTTATGTTCTGCAAAGACAGCAGCAAGCTCCTCTCGAATATCGTGTACTCCTCCCGGATTGGCCATTCCGAGTCGAACGCGGAACTGTCCTGAAACTTCCGTACAAATCTGGTCAAGCAACTCTGGAAGTAACGCTACTCCTTGGTTAAGATCCCAGCCGTATACTCCAGTGTCCTGTCCCGTTAGTCTAATCTCTCGAGCACCAGAATTAACAAGCTCTTGTACGCGGCTTACGTTTTCACGAACTGTGCGACTGGTAAGACGCCCTGTTGCCTGCTTTGTGATACAATATGAGCAATTGCTCATACATCCCCGAGCGATTGGCAGAATTCCAATCTGGCCTTCAAGGATTGGTTCAGTATCTGCGGTCGCCGTTGGACATTCTCCGTTTCCAACTGCGGCCGGTACATTATCCCAGTGTATAATTCGACAGTCGATGTCTTCAAATTCTTCGTGCTGAGCGAGCGCCATACAGCCTGTTATAATTAGGTCATTAGTTGCATTTGTGAGTTCTTTGGCCCGGCGCAACATTCGATGTTCAGTTGTTTCAACAACGGTACACGTATTCATAATTGCAACATCGGCTGTCTCTAGCTCTGTTGGTCTGTGACCAGCGTTCTGCAGCTTTTGCTCGATTTCTTGGCTCTCACCTCGGTTCGAGGTACAACCGTATGTCTCGATGTAGTACCGGGCCATCTGTTTTCGTTATACACTCAGTGCGGATATTCGTGACGGGTCTGACCGAGAGATATGGGTTTTTATTCCCTGGTGGACAACCGGCTCACGTAGGTAATGACATATTCATTCATCGTTGGCGTTGAATTTCCCCCTCTTCCGGTAGTTGCTGTCCTGTTTGGTATTCTTATTGTTTCTGGTTGGTATCTTATCTCTTCACGGCCGGTTATTTCTGATCGACTGGTTCTTGGAACTGCTTCATGGATTGTTGCTGGTGGCATCTTACACGCACTGCATCAACTTGATGTCTTCTCCAGTAGTATTGCCCCACTATTCAATACTGGAGGAGTTTATTTAACGATGGCAGCTGCGTATCTATTCACCCTTTCTCTTGCAGTTGCTATTCAAGATGACCCTGATATCGTGATTGGCGTGGCCGGTAGTGTCATCGCTATCTTTGCAGGTATACTTAGTGTTCTCTATGGGACATCTCTTTCATTTCGCTGGCCGATTATAATCGTAATAGCTACTGCAGTGGTTACCGTTGGGACGTGGCAAGTACTCACCAGTACAGTAGATGAGATCACATCTTTGTCTGGATACACTGGCTTGCTAGTTATATTTGGGCATCTCCTTGATGGAATCTCTACAGCAGTTGGCTTTGATGTGCTGGGTGCTGGCGAGCGGGTTCTATTATCGCGTATAATTCTTGAATTTGGTGCGTCGCTTCCCACTGCTGATATTCTCGGTGGAGGATGGGTGTTCATCGTCACTAAACTGCTATTGAGTATCGTTGTCCTGTATCTGTTCCGGGGATACCTCTCTGAAGAACCGGAAGAGGCAAGGGTATTTTTGACAGTGATTGCAGCCGTAGGTCTTGGCCCAGCAACGCATAACTTGGTTCTGTTCATGTTTGCTTGAGCGACACACCGAGACCGAATCTGATCGTGGTGGTGTTCTCTCTGCTGGAAACTCTGAACCGGTGGACATATTCTCACGCGTCGGTCAAGTAACTCGTATGGTGCAGGTGCTTGTAGCGGGACACATCAACTGGGACGTGACGATGGAGGTAGACCGTCTTCCGCAGGCCGATGATGAAGCAACAATTCAAGATCAATATGGTACTGGCGGTGGTAGTGCTGCAAATGTTGCAGTTGGACTTGTGTCTCTTGCCATTCAGACTGGTCTCATTGGTTCTGTTGGGACGGACCAACATGGAGATAGACTGAAATCTGAACTCGATGCAAAAGGAGTCGATACTGCAGGAGTTGTAGCCGCAAAGGGTCCGACTTCAACCAAGTATTTGCTTGTTTCAGATGATGGTGACGTTGCAGTTCTTGGTAATGATGGAGTCAATGAGTCATTTACTGCCGATTCTGTTCCGCAGGAATACCTCAATACAGCCGATCATTTGCATATTACCAGTTTACACCCCGAGATTGCTTCAGAACTCGCAGAAATAGCGGTCGACGCAAACATGACACTAAGTATTGATCCAGGACGTCGAGGCCCTGATCGAGCGTTTACCCGTCCGCTTGAACTGGCGCAGTTGGTTTTTGTCTCTGAACTTGAGGCACAGCGTCTATTTGACACACCCCCTGATATCGCTGCAACAGCCGATCAGACAATTATTGTGACAAAAGGTGAACGAGGAGCGAGTTTACATACAGGCACAGAAACAATTACTCATCCTGGCTATGATATTGATCCGGTTGACACAAGTGGGGCAGGCGATGCGTTTGCTGCTGGCTTTCTTTCCCAGTGGCTTACTGGGGCTACAAACGAACAAGCAATGCAGTACGGTAATGCCTGTGGTGCAATTGCAAGCTCACAGCAAGGTGCTCAAACAAAATTAAGCCCAGATCAAATCGAAACATCATATCTGGACAACTAATTGCTACTACGATTATCTGGAAAGGGAATCGTCACCGGATCAGGAACCATCGATACTTAGTAGATAGCAACATGAACATCATACATGGCGAAGCAACCACATCTTTTGGTTGAGTCTGGAGATCTAAATGACATTGCCCTTGTTCCGGGCGACCCGGGTCGTGTTGACCGAATCGCCGGGCACTGTGATAATGCAAATGAGGTAACACACAATCGTGAATACAAGGTTGTTAATGCAACATATGAAGGCCAACCTCTAACAATCTGTTCTACCGGTATTGGATGTCCATCTGCTGCTGTCGCAATTGAGGAACTCGCTGCTGTCGGTGTAGACACTGTTATTCGTGTTGGCACGACAGGTGCATTGCAATCTGGCATTGAAATCGGTGATATGATCATTGCAACGGGGGCTGCCAAGGATGAGGGAACAACAAAACGATATGAATCAGCTACCTTTCCTGCAGTTCCTGATCACACCGTTTTGAACGAACTGGTTACGGCTGCTGCGGAGGACCCTGGCACTGTTCATGTTGGTCCAATAGCCACAGATGATGCTTTCTATGCAGAGACCGATGATTATGCTACTGAACGAGAAGAGGCAGGTTTGTTAGCCGTTGAGATGGAGGCTGCATCTATTTTCACACTCGCTCGACGACGTGGAATGCGATCAGGTGCGATCTGCACAGTTGATGGTAACCTGGTTGAGGGCACGCAAAAGGGCGAAACTGAAGATGATGAGCTTCCAGAAAAAGCAAAAGACAATGTGGAGCGAGCTATCTCTATTGCGCTTGACGCTACAACCAAACTGTGAACTGCCTCGGGCTTGATCCCGAAGCACCTTGATGCTCTTTCTGTAGAAACTACTGCCATTCTCTGTGATATTTTGTGTTTGGATCAGCGTTAGTCTAGTCAAGTTCAAGATGCTGCCGCTGTTAATATATGTCAATGCAATGGCGACTGTTTGCTGATCTCCGTGAACGGGCAGGAACAGACACCGTAGAGGTCCAGACAAATGTAATGACTGTTCAGGCAGCACTAGATGAATTACTGAGTCAGCACGAAGAATTAGAGACTCGTGTCCTTGATGAAGATGGCAACGTTCAAGATCACATTAACATTCTTGTAAATGGTGAAAGTATCTCAGATCTTGATGCTCAAATTAGCGCGGATGATGAGCTGGCCCTTTTTCCACCGGTAAGTGGCGGTTAGGTCCACGGGACAGACTGCTCAGTTATTTCTCCGGCAAGTGCTTTTTGCATTGTTCTCTGTGGATCGTCTTTATTCGATAGTACCCACATCAATTTGACCAGTGCTGTTTCCGGAAGTGTATCTTCTGCCTCAACTACGCCTGCATCAAGTAAATCTCGACCAGTATCGTACACGCGGTCGCAGACCCGACCTTCAATACACTGACTGGTCATTACGACAACCGTGCCGCTGTCAACCAGTTCCTCTACTGCCGGAATTAAATCAGTGCTTATGTGTCCAAGTCCTGTGCCTTCAATGATAACTCCTTCAGTATCTGCCAACAATCTGATTCGCTCTTCATCCATCCCTGGCGTGAATTTAATTAAGTCAACATTGGATTCTATGTCTGGCTGAATATCCGGGGTCACCTCTCCGCGGCTCGTGTACTCCCGATCAAACGAGAGATGTGAATCAATTGTCGTGTTGTCTTCTACGTCTGTAATATATTCTTGATTTGCAACACTGTAATCAACCGTTCCTAGTGGTTTATTCCCGACTGTTTCAAAGGCATCGCGACGGGATGTATGACTCTTCCGTGCCCGTGTCCCCCGATGTAATGCACATTTTGTGTCAGAGCTTTCCTTGTGCATACAGATCATGACTTCAGCACAGTCTGACTTTGCCGCTTCCACAGCACAAACTGCGTTCATGACGTTATCAGATGACGGGCGATCTGCAGATCGTTGACTTCCAGTAAATACAATCGGAACTGGAGTGTCAATCATAAATGCCACAGCTGCTGCACTGTACTGCATTGTGTCCGTTCCGTGCATCACAACAACGCCGTCTGCTCCGGATTCAATCTCTTTGTAAATTGCTTCCGCAAGCTCCTGCCAGACATCCGGTGTCATGTTTTCTGAGAGGATATTTGTCACAACTTTTCCTCTGTAGTTTGCACGTCCTGCTAAGTCCGGCACTGCCCGAAGCACATCTTCGGCATCGAATTGAGCCGTAACTGCCCCTGTCCGATAATCAACAGTTGATGCAATTGTACCCCCTGTTGAAATAAGTGAAATTGTTGGTAGTGACTCATCAGCTGTAATCTCGGATGTCCCTTCTCCGGCACCGGCATCAGAAAAGTCATGTACGGCTTTTTCAAGTACCGAAACCGATGCCTCTGCTCGATCAATACCGACGTTGTATCCGTCATCTAGCTTGAGAACAAGCCGATCAGATGCGCTTGATGGTAACACCGTCCCCTCGTACTCAACATCCGCTTGCTCAACGCGGATACGGTCTCCTGGTTGCATATCAGTACTCTTGACGCTGGCATGACTTGAACGGTTCCCATTCGGTCACAGAATACAAGTAGACGCCACTAGGCTCAGACGATAATCAAGGCTGATTCCTGCCTCACTGTGTGCAGGTCCATCAGTCGTCCGGCCGGAAGAGGGTCATTGATCCCCTCCACACGGCTAAAGCCGGAGGATTTCGCCTCGATGCTGCTGTGAATATACTCTTAAGCCAGGAGTAAGGACACTAAGCTGGCTGAACCCACCAGTCCACCCAGTTGAGTCAGAGGTCGAGCTCACTGACAGGCTTCGCGTCACCGTCCACTGGGCAGCTGACTACTCATCTGAGATGTGTTTCGTTGGAAGCCGCTACTGACTACTGAAAGCAACATAGTATGTAACGGACGATTCCGTCCCTTTCAGGAACGGGAGTATTGGCATCTCGGCTTTACCATTTAGTTATTCTCCAACTATCGACGAGATCCTCAGCAGGACGTATAGAGGCGAAATTCGTGTCACCCCGGTAATGAACATATATATCGCAAAAAAACCCAGAACGGGCGCAACTATTTCAGGTATATCGAGATATCCTTTGACAGTTCCAGCTGCAATAGGTCCACACACCGCTCCTGACCAGATACGAACTGCCCGGTCTGTCTCACCAATATTCTTTTTCACGACAATCACTCTTCATCTAGCTAATTTATCAGTCCATCATTCTTCATCTGTGGACTGTTCCTCCGACGGTGGGTTGCGTTCATGCCCACAGTTTGGACATTCTTCATATCGTAGTTCTGCGCTGGACTGGCGCACTTCCTGCATAACCTGTGATATCTGATCTTCAGCATCAAGCTCATCCTCTACAGACAATTCAACACCTTCAACCTCAAGTAAAAATTTGGCAACTTCAGTTGCCTCATACATTATGTCATCCAACTCTTCTGCGGTGAAAAAGTCAGACATGGCTCCGTAGAGGAACGTTGCCCCTGCCATTCGAACTTTCTCTTCGAATGACGCACGGGCTTGATTGACTGCTTGCGGAGAGTATGTGTCTGTCATAAACGGTACTAACTCGGGAAGGTTGTCCCCGATTTTTGTCATCTCAACACCAGTTTCTGTTCGGAAGTCAGAACAAAGACGAGCAATCGCCCATTCTCGAGCGGTAATATGTGTTCGATCTCTGAGAAACTCATTCACTCGCTCATATTCAGCACCGTCAACTTTTTTGAATCGATCATACTTTTGTACATCAGGCGGCGCCTTGTCATCGATATCCGCAGACGATTCGCCTTCTTGGTCCATATACGACAGTACGGACGGACACGGAAAAAGCGCTAGTCACTAGATTCTTGTGGATCTCTATCAGTGGCATGTTCCTTTAGTGTTGATAGATCAACCTGATTCAGTGCTGCCTTGTTTGTCGCCTCAAGCACAACTGGAGGAGCGACACCAGCATTATAAGCCTCTATCCATCGCCCAACACACAAACACCACTGGTCTCCGGGAGAAAGCCCTGGGAAGTTTAGATCAGGTCGTGGCGTGATTAAATCATTTCCTTGTTCTTGTGAATACTCAAGAAATTCCTTCGTCACTTCTGCACAGAGATAATGAGCTCCTTGGTCTGATGCTGTTGCCGTACAGCGTCCATCTCGAAGGTATCCTGTCTTGGGATCAAGACTGCACGGTTCAAGAGGTTCCCCGAGCACATTTTCTTGCTCTTCTAGTTCCGGGTGTGACATACACCTGTTATCGTATTGAATGCTATTAGATGTTTGTCCTTCTGAATCCACAACATCTGTTAGGCGGAATCCTCTATTAGAAATATGGATACGGCTGTTGTCTGGTTTCGTGACGATCTTCGAGTTACGGATAACCCAACGCTAGCTGATGCTGTTAATCAGGCCACTAAGGTATTACCGATATATGTCTATGACCCAAGACGATATGGTCAAACACAGTATGGGACTCAAAAAATCGGTGGTTTTCGCGCGCAGTTCCGCCATGAAAGTCTAAGTGATTTACGCAACTCACTTCAGGACCTTGGTGGTGATCTGTTTGTCAGAAGTGGTCACGTTGAAGATGTCATCCCGAAGCTTGTACAGGAAGTAGACGCCGATGCTGTATTTGCACAAACAAAGCCAGCAACTGAGGAGTTGGAACGTGAACATCTTGTTCGTGAATCATTGCCCTCTGATGTCTCTTTGAAACGTCGTTGGACCCACACTCTATACCACATCAATGATTTACCGGAGGAATATCACAATATTAACAATACATTTACACCGTGGCGAAAAACAGTCGAACAGCAATCGTCTGTTCGAGATTCAATCCCAGCACCCAAAGTGGTGAATACACCCCGCATCGATTCTGGTGGTCTCCAGTCACCAACCGAGTTGGACATTGAGCCTCAGAAAATCGACAATCGGACAGTGCTTGAATTTACAGGCGGTGAAACTGCAGCTAAACGACGTCTAGACAAGTACTTCTGGGAGGGCGACCACCTCCGTGAATACAAACAAACACGAAACGGAATGCTCGGTGCGAATTACTCATCAAAGTTTTCACCTTGGCTTGCTGCCGGCTGCATATCTCCTCGCTGGATCTACGGAGAAATCGAGAAATATGAGAACCAGCGAGTCTCAAATGAGGACACATATTGGCTTGTCTTTGAGTTACTTTGGCGAGATTTCTTTCAGTTTCAATTTGTTAAGCATGGCGCTGACTTCTTTATGCCAGGTGGCATCCGCAATGTTGATAAACCGTGGAAGCAGGACAAACAGCAATTCACTCAGTGGAAAAACGGAGAGACTGGTATTCCATTCATCGATGCGAACATGCGAGAGCTGAATCAGACTGGATATATGTCAAACCGAGGCCGACAAAATGTTGCCTCATTCCTTGTTGACGCATTACAGATTGACTGGCGGTGGGGGGCAGCATACTTTGAAGAGCAATTGGTAGATTATGATGTTGCCTCCAATTGGGGTAACTGGGCATACCAAGCTGGAGTTGGTAATGACTCTCGAGATAACTACTTCAATGTTCTCACACAGGCGGAGCGATATGACTCAGATGCTGAATACATTAAAACTTGGATTCCAGAGCTATCGGAGCTTCCAGCCGAATATGCGCATCGGCCATGGGACATGACTAAAGAGCAGCGGGTGACGCATAATGTAGAACTTGGTATTGATTATCCTCGCCCGATGATTGACCTCGAAGAACGGTACCGGTCAATATGAGTTATAATATAGCCCCGGTTTGGTCAACCAGTCGCATCTCGTTGGAACTTCTTATTTAGTGCCAGTCTCTACCTATTACTAAGAAAATGCAGTACGCTGATCTCGTCGACGTGTATGCAGACCTCGAAGATACCAGCTCAACGCTTGAGAAAACAGCCATTTTGTCGGATTACTTCAGCAAGGTTGACGATACGCATCTTCCTCGTGTCGTCAGACTAGTTCGTGGGAAAGTATTTGCGCCATGGGAGTCAGAAGATATTGGCATTTCAACATCTCTAATGAGCGATGCCATTGCTAAGGCAACAGGAATCGAATCAACTCAGATTGAAACGTGGTGGCGCGAACGTGGTGATCTGGGTAACGCCGCTGCTGTTGCAATCAATCAGCGTCAACAACAACCCCTTTTTTCCGAATCACTGACTGTTGAACAAGTATATGAAACACTTCGTGAAGTAGCAACATATGAAGGGGATGGAAGCCAGCAAAGACAGATTGATACGGTCTCTGGACTCCTAACCCATACCTCTCCGAGCGAAGCTCGATATCTTGTTCGTACTGTTGTTGGAGCGATGCGTCTGGGCGTCGGCGAAGGACTTGTCCGTGATGCAATTGCCGATGCGTTCTTTGGTACTGAGAGTGGAAAAAGTGCAGTCAAGCAGGCTTATGAGGTGACCAATGATTTTGCGATAGTTGCTGAGCGGGCCAGATCCGGCGATAAATCCGCACTTGCTGAACTTGACGTTGAGTTATTCCGCCCAATCAAACCGATGTTGGCCAAAAAATCTGAAGATATTGACACGGCGGTTTCTGAACTCTCTGATGCTTCTGGAGCTGTACTACTAGAGGCTAAATACGATGGTATCCGAGCAAAAATTCACAAGCAGAATGATGAAATACGCGTTTTCACCCGTCGGCTAGAGGAAGTTACAAGCCAATTCCCTGATGTTGTCGCTGCTGCAGGAGAGCAGATTACTGCTGATGAGTACATCATCGAGGCGGAAGTCGTTGCGTATGATCCCAAATCTCATGATCCAGTACCATTTCAAGAGCTATCCCGACGTATCAAACGGAAGTATGATATTGATGAGCTTGTAGAGACCGTGCCTGTTCGCACCTACTTATTTGATCTCATCCAACTTGATGGCACAAGTTACATTGAATGCCCTCTTCGTGAACGATTGTGCCATCTTGAGGAAATTCTTGACCCCGACCAACAACGAATTGCACGAGCAGAACATCTTCAGACCAATTCGGTCGAACAAGCGCAAAACTTCTATGAGAATGTTCTTAGTGCTGGACATGAGGGAGTCATGGCAAAAAACTTAGATGCAACATACCAACCGGGATCTCGAGTTGGATATCAACAGAAGATTAAACCAACCATGGAACCGCTTGATCTCGTTGTTACCCGGGCTAAGTGGAGTGAAGGTCGAATTAGTGACTTTCTCGGCCGTCCGTATCTTGCGTGCCGGAATAATAATGGATTCAGCGAGGTGGGACGAATGCACACTGGATTTACTGATGCACAACTTGAGGAATTTATGGACTTGGTTGAACCGCTAATTCGGGAAGTTGATGGTAGAGAAGCGAAACTTAAGCCTGAAGTTGTACTTGAAGTAGAATATGAAGAGATTCAGAAATCGCCGCAGTATGATTCTGGATATGCACTGCGGTTTCCTCGACTCAAGCGCATCCGGCACGACTTAGATACCGACGACACTGACACAATTGATAGAGTCAAGGAGCTATATCAACAACAAAGCTGATCCATAGAGATATGCGATGAATTCTGACATATCTGTACAACTTCGTGACGGCATTGAGATTACATTATCAACCGGAGAACAGATTGTTCTTGATGGTGCTAAAGAGGACCTCACTCCGGTTGTCAGTCATGCACATGGAGATCACATTGTCGATGGAACGACAGAAATCGTCGCCTCAAATCTTACCGCAGCATTAACCTCTGTGCGACAAGACCGCAATATTAACTCATCTAGCAATCCCGCAGTTACACTTCACGATGCTGGCCATATTGCGGGTTCACGAGCGATAGAGATAACTGATCAAGAATCCGGGATAACTTACCTTTATACTGGTGATTACAGTACTCGTGATCGGTTTTATCTCTCTGGGTTTGATCCAATTGATGCAGACATCCTAATTACGGAAACGACATATGGGAAACCAGAGTACACATTTCCTCCAACAAAAGAGGTCGTTCGAGAGATTAACGACTGGCTTGAAGCAACGATGGATGAAGTTGTAATTTTATTTGGATATGCACTTGGACGTGCACAAAAACTACAGCGCATCCTTGCAGGCTCTTGTCGGAATACAATATATGTCACCGACGCTGTTGCAGATCTCAATGATGTTATTACCTCATACTGTGATGTCCAGTTTCCAGCCAAGAGGTATTCTACTGAAACGACGTTGGAGGAGGGCGATGCACTCGTATTACCGATGCAAACATCACGATTAGCTTGGATTGAATCCCTAATCGAGAAACATGATGCAATTACTGCCGGATTCTCTGGTTGGGCAGTTGATGATTCGTTTATTTACCGACGGGGGCTTGACCGGGGATTTGTCTTGTCTGATCATTGTGACTACTCTGAGCTCGTTGATGTTGTGGAGTCTGTTGATCCAGACCAAATATACACTTATCACGGGTTCAGTGAAGAATTTGCCACACACATAGCCACTGAGATGGGATATTCTGCACAAGCACTTAAGCAAAACCAGTCTACGCTGTCTGACTTCTGAAATCTCCATTTTCCTCCCAGACAATTGTGCTAAGAATAGACAATATTATACAATACACTTATATTCTGGCAGAAAAATCTCTATAACTATGGGGCAGTCACATAATATTGAACTCTACCAACTCGATGGATGTCCACACTGTATTAAGGTAAAACGAGCGCTAGACGATCTCGAAATTGAATATGAATCTACCCGTGTTCCTCGAAGCCCTGATGTACGTGATAAGGTGATGCGTTTGAGTGGTCAGCGTGAAGTACCAGTACTCGTTGACCGTGCTAATGATGTTAAAGGCCTGAACGGAAGCGACGAAATTGTGGAATACCTATACGAAACGTATGGAGACGGAGAGCCTGATCCGTCTGGGCTCCTCGATCGCTTTATTTATAAATTATTCTAGCCACTGACCTCTTCCCCTGGCTTTATCCGTGGGAGGTCAAGTTCCGATTATCCTCTAACACTTGGCTAAGTACGCTCAGGTAGTGTTTTGGCTGGTTTCCCGGTATGCAACAACTGCGTTAAGCCACTCCTCTGGAATCTGCCGTGGTGTCTGGTTTTCACTGTCATATGCGACTTGTACCGATTCAGCGGTTGCAACACGAGAATTATCCTCAGTAAACACCTCATAGCGAAGTGCAAACGAATGCTCCCCTACTTCCTCCATCGGAACAGTGAGACCTACTGTTATTGTATTCTCAATCGTTACAGGTTGTTCGTAATCAACTGAGAGTGACGCTACCACAATACCAGCATCGGCAGGTGTTATTCCAACAACTTCCTCAAGAAACGCCACACGAGCTTGCTCAAGATATGTTACGTATACTGCATTGTTCACATGACCAAGGGTATCAAGATCTCTAAATCGAACTTGTATCTCTGTGGTATAGTCAAAGCTATCCATCACATATTATGAATAGTTTACAAGAAACATAATCATTGGCTCCTTTGCCAGCAAATAAATCCGACGTGAATGTTCTTCACCTACTGTTTCTTGTCGTCATTATGGATATTTCACGGAGCGGCAATGGCAACTTCCGATAGTTCCACATGATCAGCGAGTAACTCTTCAGTTACATGCGCTGGTATGGTGCCGCTAGGACCATGCCCTTCACCCGTTGTTGATCGAATGTGTGTTCGTAATTGATTCATCCCCACGTTTTCTGGTTTATTTGTTTCTGACAGTGCAGTCATCGATTCACCACAAATCGGACATTCACATTGAATACCAGTTGGCCCACCTGTCATTCAACTTTGTATGTTCTCGGCAGCCGTACATAAATCGTTCCTTCTCGGTGTATCGCATGTGGTCGCGGAGCCTTCCAGACATAGTGAACTCTCCCTGCCTACTCACCACCGTTGGCGGATCCTTGCAGCAGTGGCTTCCTGATCTCAGGACACACTTTGTAGAAACATCATCAGCTGTCGTCTCAGTGTCCACAGTGAGCGCAGTCTCCACAGGCGTTGATTCGGCCATGTCCTGATCTACCCGGTGGTGACGGAACTATCGAGTCTGCCCAGGGTATGATCCCGTTCGAAGCCAACCTCATGAATAGAATCCGTCACAAACTACTGTATGATCAATATAACATACATGTGTTTGAGTAGCCTGAGTGACGGCTGTATCCTCCCCCTACCCGCTCCTTGAGGGCGGAGAATCAGCCCGTGGAAGGTAAAATCAACTGGCATCTATTCTGTCGTTTGTGCAATGAGTCAGCTTTTGATCTATATGGCAAATTTGAGTAGTCTAGTGTAACTCTCCTGTGTGGCTGCATATTATTGTTATTTACTGTGGACAATGTCAGCTAAGATAGACAATTTCAAAAGATAGATTTTCTTTATTTGATGACAGGGATATTACCTCAAGAAGAATTCAAGAATATAGACATGAATCTGAAAGTCGTATTAACAGTACTATTTGGAGCGAGTATTGTTGTCGCAAATATTACTGCAGCAAAATTAGCATGGTTTACTCTGCCAGTCATTGGTGAGGTTGCTGTACCAGCGGGCTTTGTTGCATTTGGTGTTGCGTTTCTTTGTTCTGATTTGCTGGTTGAATTTGAAGGACGCAAATACGCTCACAGTGTAGTCAACGCAACTGTTCTGGCAATGGTATTTGGATGGATTCTCATTTATATTGCAATCTATCTTCCGGTTGCACCAATTTATGAGGCCCACGATGCGTATATAACAACACTCGGTCAATCAGCAAACATTGTACTTGCGTCTATTGTAACATTAGTTGTCAGTCAGCATGCAGATGTTCGAATCTTTGCTGGTATCCGAGATCGAACTGGTGCTGCATACCGGTGGATTCGCAATCTTGGATCCACTGGTGTCTCACAATTTATCGATACAGCAATATTCATAACGCTTGGGTTTGCGCTTTTTCCGTTCATTTTTGATGGTGATCCTATGTGGGGAACAGCGTTACTCGGCACTATTGTTGGCCAATATACTGTCAAACTTATTGTCGCTATCTTGGATACACCGATTTTCTATGCCGTAACATCAGCTATCAAAACGACAAGGGAGGCTCACTAAGTTTCGACACTGCATGATTGCACTGAGACCAGAAGCAGGAGGATACATCCCATCAACAATGCGATGAAAACAACCTATAGGCCTTACAGCGTTAGCAAGGCGAAAGCCCACCCGTTTACGGGTGTGGATAAAGCCAACAACTGGGAAT
>OBKM01000637.1_pt1 | contig 16985 bp, 21 predicted proteins | sample 1519691 | NCBI WGS metagenome assembly OBKM01 (sample SAMEA37050418, study PRJEB22526) | metagenome | biome: saline pan; feature: lake; material: water | place: Egypt | collected 2015 | depth 0.5 m | reverse complement strand
CCCGCGTTCTCAAATGGGTCGTCGTTGTTTGCCAGTGCCTCACGTTGGATGGTTACGACTTCAGCAGGCCCCAACTCTTCGTTAGGCGTTGGAAGCCCTCAATTGGAAACTCATCGATTGAGTTTGATACGTTACACAGACAGATGAACTTTCGCCCCTTCGGATTCCACAGGTCGAATTAAAAACGCGGTGACACCGCTCAGAATCGATCTGTGTGGTCATCGTCAGTCTCAAACAACTGCCAGCCAAAATATACTCACCACAGCGGGTTCGGGACTCAGTCGGCGGCAACTCGGATCGCCATTTCGAGGTCAAAGCTCTCAGCGTTTGTTTTCTTAAATCCAACGTTCTCGTAGAGCGCAATCGCAGGATGGTTCCATCGCTCAACATGAAGGTATACCTCGGTGATGCCATTTGCCGCGCCATACCCCAGGAGCCTCTTTGTTAGTTGCGTGCCAATCCCGGCGTTCTGATACGGGCCGAGAATAAAAACGGCTATCTCGTGATCGCCGTTGTTGTCAGGCACTAACATTGAGTGGCCGGCAGCCGTCGACCCGTCCCAGGCAACCGCGTTTAGACAGTCATCGGTGAGTATATTTTCAAGCCAGCCCCGGATTCCTGACTCCTCCTTCGGTGGGATCCCCTGAACGCGATCCGACACATCAAACGCTGCATACATCTCTACGACTGCGTTGAATTCGGTCTCGGAGCCATCAAACGCACGGATCTCAACTGTTCGGTTGTCGCTGTCAACAAACTCAGCCGGGGGTGGTTCGAACCCCTCTGCAACGGGTTTCGGAAAGCGTCTGGGCTCCCTCATTACGACCGAAGCGGTTGCTCGCACAGCCCGGATCGTTGCATCTGCGTTGGTCTGTGCTTGGAGCCAGTAGATGTGAGCCCGTGGGACATGATTGGCCGGGGGCGCAGACGCCGGAGGATATGGCTGATTGGTTGAGTGAACCCAGGAAGCTGATTGGCCTTTCGCAATGATTTCATCATACATCTCTATCGAACGGCAAGTTCAAAAAGATTTTTGTTTATACTCCGATGAGGGTGGACAATAACACAGTTTCGTGTCGATTTACTGTTGGCATGAAAAATAGTCGTGCGGCTTATCATATGACCAGCGGGGCGTTCGGCCATCCAATATGGGCTACTCCTCATGTCGATATGGCTGTGCTGACTCAGACTGAATCTCCCACCGGTCATCTTGTTTTCTGGTCTGTCGTTTGCCCCTCGTGAGCGATAGTTTTCCGTTGATATCGACTTGAACGATAGTGAGTGTAAGATACTGATACCCGCTTGGAGCCGTGGAGCAATCCGTGATTTCCGCGATTGCGTCGCCGTAATACCCATCGAGATCCCCAATATCGGCTGCTGGTTCGATGAGAGTGATTCTAGATGCGTCGGGAAACTCGTAATCGTAGTCAGCAAACCGCTCGGTATCGAGTTCGATCGTCTGCTGAGACCGAAATGGGATTCCAATACGCATTCCCTCAGCGGGATCAATGACGGAGGCCATAGGATGGAGAACCCCGATTTGTAGCTAGTAGTACAGCAGAATTGATTATAAATGATAGGTATAGCTGTCTGGCGTCCAGTCCAGTATACCGTCAAACCGGCCTCCTGAGACGCCAAAGCAGCCAGTTGTGAAACTCAAAGCCGCAGAACCCAGTAGCCGGCACTGAATTGCAGGAACTCGAACACCTCAGGTTCAGCATCTGACGGTTGAAACAACGGGTGGACTGGATGCCTTTTTTATCGTATCCAGTGCGTGTAGATCAACATCAAGCATTGAAGCCACCTCACGCCCGCGGTCGTGGAGATCGCCGTTTGCACTCCAGCCAGCAACAACGAAATCAGCGCGCTCACAGAGAGTTCGTAAGTGGCTGTCATTTGCATCGCCGACAGGATCCGGGTGTTCGTACAGTATTTGTGGCTCAGTCGCCCGCAGGCCAAACAGATTTCCAACAACTATTGAGCCGTACCCCCACTCCTTGGCAAACCTGCACAACGACGAATTGTTGGGTCATCCGTTGTCTCGTCAGCGGTGCTGGGATTGAGCATAATCCATCCGAGTGTGTCTTTGCTCTTCTTTCATCTCCGGGTGAGCGACCATCGGTATTCTCGGTGTTTGTCGAAGCGTGCAGCGTGTTGGCCGTCGGTGCGTTCTACGCGCTGAGAAGCGTTGTTGCTTTTTGATTCATCTGTCATCATCTGTGTGAACTCGATATATTTGGTAACCCGATCTGCTGGTACTACTCGCTTGACAGCTCCGTGGGATCAATTTCCGACAGCGACTCCGCACTGTCCGCCGCCCCAGGCTGTCAGTGATCATCCTCTCGCCATTTGTAGGAACAGTTGACACACTCAAAAAACCGCGTTTCGGACTCGTCTGCAGCTCGGATCTGTTTCATCTCATAGTAGGCTTTTCCATGTCCACACTCCGGGCATTTGATTGATGTTGTTGGCCGAGTATCGGACTCAGCTCCTCGTATTTTCTCAGTCGACTCCTCTTGTTCGTCTTTGACTGTTTCCTCACCGGTTATATCCTCGAATAGATTTTTATCGGTTAGATCAGACATAGTGCATCGTTGGAATGCTATTAATAAGAGTATTTTCGTTAACAATCATTTCTCGCAGCTCCAAACCGACGGCCTAAGAATGCTGCTCCACATCGCAACATCCCATGCATCGGTCGTCGCGTTGCTAACTCATTGGCAAGGGTGTAGAAATGAAGCAAACCGCTACTCAGGGTCGACTAAAGAATCGAGTTTTCCGTCTGTGTAGTTGGCCGGAATTTTACTGTATGACTCTGCTATTTGGAGTGCGATCTCTGGGTGATCGCCGATAACATGTTCGATCAGTGCCTCTGTTTCTTCCTTCTGCTTGGTTAAAAAGAGTTAATGTTTGGAATCTGTTACTTCGATCCTGAGAACAAAATTTGCAGCTTGATGCTTCCACTGATATGTGCTGTTTCCACACTCATCAGTCGTATCTGTCCACTCGTTGAGGGGACTGTCTGCATCGAGACTGTCTCTCAAATCCATCTCAGTATGAACAATCAAAACGGAGTTATTAAAATTAACTAAATACATAATAATGATATGGGCGACACGTCTCCGGTTTATCAGCCCATCTGAGCGTTCGTTCTGGGAGCCAATCCCAAAATATGTTCACTGTGAGAACGGCGAAACTGGCAGTTGTCAATACAAGTTTGCCGCCTTCGACCCGATAAGGAGAGCTTCTTCACCCGTTCGGAACCTACCTACCGCTATTACAAAAAGCTCTCACTGAAGCCAGCGAGACAGATATATGACTTCTGTTGGTGGCTGTGAAGTACCTCGGGGTCAAGTGGTTCGAGAATCGGAGATTCTCGTCATCACGGAAATCGAAGATTTCCGTACGACCCCGAGGCTTCACCGTCTTGGGGCCGCACCGCACCCGCAGGCGAATTTAATTCCTCCCGACCTTCTCCGTGCGGAGTCGGCTGGAATTAACACCCGAACACACCGATGTGTCCGTGGGAGTCGGTCGCTCCACCACGACCCGACAACTCCCGTCTCACGCCCAATGGACGGTTTTGAGAGGAGCCGCATTTCCAAACCATCGAACGACCAGCAACGGAAATGAGGGCCTCATTTCCATACTTTGAGTAGTTTTTTCTGGCCGTTGTCTGTGTATTATAGCTCGAACTAGTTAAATTTGTGTAATATCGTGACGGCATTCACCCTCGGGGTCAAGTCGTTCGAGAATTCTCGTGATCACGGAAATCTTTGATTTCCGAACGACCCCGAGGCACTCTGCCTGCCTTCTCTGTAGATGCGAGACATCGTTGAGAAGGGCGACGCCCCACGTGTTATCCTGAGGATTACTCAGGTCGCCACCGACCACCGATTTCCTCTCTGGGATAGTCTTGGTATGTCCCGTCGAGATACGTGGTGACCCGTCCATCCTCTTCACTGAGCGTGATTGCCCACAAGACATTCTCCCGATGGGATGTCTCTAAGGCACTCATGTGTTTGGTTCCCATCCAGTCAGGGTAGTCGATACTCGCAACCGCTGGAACTTCTGCTTGAGTGGGGCTCCGAACGCGAACCATTTGTCGCTGAACCGATCCATCGCCAGTGACGATAATAGCACCGTCTCGATTGAATGCGACATCCTCGGCCGCCCGCCGAAACGCCGAATCCGACTCTAAAACGAGTTTGCATCGGTTAGTTGGCCAGATATTCCCTCCCAGCGGGTCGGTGTATTTATCGAAATCTGTTTCGGCAACGATCAGAAAGTACAAACTTGGACCGCTGACGTACTGGTCGTCCCACTTATCGAACTCCAAGCTCAATGACTCAGCAACGTATCGGATCTGATCCATGAGCTCCTGACTGGTCGCATACTTCTTCAGAACCCGGTCAAGTTCTTTCATAAAGTTATTTCATCGACGCACTGAAGCTTATTAAACTCTGTTAGAGTAGGATCAGTACTCTGCGGAATCCAGCCGCTATATCTATGTATTGCAGTAGGTCGTATACTCTGCATCGAACTCTCTCGGCGGTGGTTGTTGAAACTGCGAATCGATAGCTTCCGATCCGTATGGCTGCTTCAGGACGCTCAGCAATCGGTTGAATTTTGTTAGATTCTGGTTTTCAACATACTCATCCAGTGCCGCTTCTACCAGATAGTTGCGAGGGATGCATCGAGGGTTGGTTTCCTTCATCAGCTCCTCATCCAGCCCTACTTCAGCCAACTCGGTTCGAAGGTCGTTGAACGCCGGCGAGGAATACACTGGGTCGTCAAATGAGCCAGGGTTTTGAAGCTCGATGAAAGTATTCGTGTAGTCTGCTCCCGATTCGCGAAGCCAGTCTACAAACTCATCCACTAATTCCTGCTTTCCGTCTGACTCAATCCCTAACTTTGCTCGCATCATCTGGTAGTATTTGGCATCGAATACTGCTGTAAATTCATTTAGCTTGGCCTCCAGTTCATCAAACTCCTCCGATGAGTCGCTGTAGAGCGGTTTGAGAGATTCAGCAAACCGCTCAAGATTCCATTCCAAGATGTTTCGTTGGTTCCCAAACGCGTATCTCCCGTCTTTATCGATTGAGCTAAAGACCGCATCCTCGTCGTAATAGTTCATGAACGCACATGGGCCGTAATCAAATGTCTCTCCATCAATACTCATGTTGTCCGTATTCATCACGCCATGGATGAACCCCACACGCAGCCAGTTAACAACCATCTCTATAGAAGACCGCATAACCTCCTCAAAGAAATCTACGTATTTTGAATCGGAGCCTGTTAGCTGCGGGTAGTGTCTATCAATCACATACTCGGTGAATGGCTGCAGTTCTTCGGGGGCTTGAGACGCAATATATTGGAAGGTGCCGTATCGAATGTGGCTATTCATCACTCGAACAAGAATGGCTCCGGGCTCCGTTCGCCGTCGTTTTACTGATTCGTCGGTTTCGATAACCGCGAGACTGCGAGATGTGTTAACCCGAAGCTTCTGCATCGCAACTGAATAGATGTACTCTCTGAGCATTGAACTCACAGTTGCGTTTCCGTCCCCTCGTCGTGAGTAGGGCGTTCTCCCGGATCCTTTTAACTGAATATCGTACCTGCTACCGTCGTGAACGTGTTCGCCCAGAACCATCGCTCTACCATCACCAAGCACGGCGAAGCTTCCATACTGATGGCCTGCGTATGCTTGAGCAATCGGCTCTTCGAGAAGCTCTTGTCCTGCCAAGAGCTGACTTGTTAGCGCTGGTTCATCCAATCCAATCTCATCACACAGTTCCTCATTGAGTACCAGTACCTCCGGATTATCGACACGTTTGGGCTCCACTCTCGAATAGAGCTTTGAGTCAAGATCTTTGTAGCTTGTATCAAACGAGAACGTCATTTACACTCATATAGCATCTGTTGTCCTTCTTCTAATAAATTTTCTGTTTGAAATAATAATGCTCGATAGCCATTCGGTAATTACACCCCGTGTTGTGCTAACGACGGCGTTTTTATCGTCAGGCGATAACTTCAGACTCGCCAGACTCGTACTTTGCTCTGGTGTCTCGAACGATCGCGACGCGTGTCCCGATTTTCGAGGCGATCTGAGCGTTTGTTAACTCAGGATTGGATTCTGCCGTCTCCAAGATCGCCTGTTCGGTCGGATTCAACTCACTCGCGTCAACCCCATCAGGCAACCCCCCGCCGGTGTCGGTTGGCACGCCGCCAGGGAGATTCGCATCACTAACTGTGTCACGGACAAATGGAATTCGCGCCCCAGTCTCCGCAGCGATCTCAGCATTTGTCAAACTGGGGTTCTCCACAGCCATCTCACGAATTTGGGTTTCCAGGTCATCGTTGCTACTGTCGCTATCAGCTTCGGTGTGGCCGAATTCAAACCCACTCTCCCGTTCGTCGAGTGTGTCCCGAACCAGCGTGATTCTCGCACCAACCTCCGCGGCGATAGCAGCGTTTGTTGCGGTGGGATTCTCCTCCGCAACAGCGAGGATTTCCTTCTGAACATCGCTCAGCTCGCTGCTGGCTGCTGTTGTCGATGCTGCATCGTCGGTTTGATCGCTTTTGCTTGGTTCGATATCGGCACCGTGTACCGCAAGTGTGTCTCTGACGAGTGTGATTCGAGAACCGGTTTCTTTGGCGATCTCTGCGTTTGTCGCCTCGGGTGATTCCCGAGCAGCTGTAAGAATTGCTTGCTGGGCAGAGCTGAGTTCGCTGTCGGTGCTCGTCTCGGAACTGCGTAGTTCGGTGCCAGTAGCATCCTCTGGCAGCTCAACCTCGTCTTCATACTCATCTCGTACATCCCGGACGAAAGCGACACGCGCGCCAACCTCATCCGCAATAGCAGCGTTTGTCGCATCTGGGTTCCGTAATGCTGCTTCAAGAATTGCCTGCTCAGAGTCGCTGAATGAGGCTGAGGTGGTAGGTTTCCGCATCACAGCCCACCCCGGCCCGCAGGTCGATGTTTCTTAGTCGGTTCACAGATGTGCCACACTCCACTAATTTCTGTGTTCATGCGAGTTGTTCACATCAAGCTGTAATATTCAATCTAACGACTTCCTTCACGATTTTTCATGTTTTTATCAGTCGATTTATACGACGCGTTCCTATAATGAGAACAGTTGCCATCCTGATACGCTTACGTACACCGAGACATATTTGATGGCTGGCAACTATCACCTAGATAAGATGGGTTCGACACAACCGACCACCACGCTTGCCGTTGGCGATTCCGTTGTTGATACGGAAGACAGTGATCCTGACGAAGCAGTGGTCATCGAACGACCGAGTGAGATGACAATCGCTGACTGGGAGCATGAAACTGACGACGGCACAACAACAGCCGCGGCTGAAAACCCGGAATACGCACCTGACGAGCAGCTTGTCGTCGTCGTCTTTCGAACCGCGCTTGAGGATCTTATTGAAGACTGGCAAACACTCGCTACCGACAGACTCAGCAAACAGGTTGCTGAACATGGGATCAGCCGCTACGGCTTTCCCGAAAGTCGGCTGAAGCCGATCGAACCAGGTGAGTTGGAGGCTGAGTGGTTAGATAGCCTTGCTGAGAGATTTGCTGATGCTGGCTGGAAAGTAACTCACAACCCGACTGAACTCCTGCTCAAACAGTATGACGAGAAGTACCGCATCACAGCTGACGGCGAGGTGATCGGTGACGGTGAGTATCGAGAACCCTTGGAGAATATTGTCGCCACGGAGCGATGATCTCATCTTAGTCCCAGCGACTCAGTGCGTTTTAACAGGGATTAGGCACTAATTCCCCTTCCTTGAGTAGCGACAGGTGTCAGCCGTGAGCGAGTAGGCCAGGGTAGTTCACTAGCCCTGCTGGCCAGTCCGTCCTCTGGGTCAGAACAAGCATAATTGATAGGTTTCGCTACCCGGTTTGTTCGATTCTCCACGTTGTTGCGCCGGTGTATGACCACCGTTCAATGGATAATCCGTCGATAGAACCCTGCAGTTTGACGATGAGGGCGCCGATTTCCTTCGCTGACAACCCGACTTCGTCGGCGATGAACTTGCTTTTGAAGTACATATCTCCGGCCGCCGCGCGTTCGTGGAGATATGTTTTCAGTATCGCTTCCTTCGATGGTGCATCTGTCTCTGCTGCATTGTCTGCTGATTGATCGCAACCGGAGGGTGTCGATGCGTCAGCGGGGATGTCGTCGGATGTGGAGGGTAATGTGCTCATGGGTTCTGCGAGGTAGGGGTGTGATTGTGGCCAATGACCACTGCGATTAATTGACAGCCAAGGAGGGCAATGCCAAGACTGCTGGAGGCGACCAGAAGTGGCAGGTACACGAGCGGCAGGAGAATCGCCGCCCAAAAGCCCATCCAGCGAACACCAGCAGCGCAAACGTCCCTGCTGTAAGCAACTGCGCCGGCGACTGTGCTGCTGACTGTCGTGCCGATACGCCGATTTGAGTCAGTTGGATTCATTTCTTCCTCACCGTCTGATCTACACCAAGAGCGGATACCACATATAAACGCCAGAGCGTTGCAGTTAATTCACCGGTTAAAACGATGAAAACCGTCGATGAATACGTTTTAATACTGTTACAGATGCCGTTAGAACCTTTATTGATAGTTCTAGAAGAGTAAAATCGAATATAACAACCGAGTGATTTTTCGCCGGTAGAATATGGATGAGCCTCCATCTCCAACCAAATCTGAACCAAATTAGCTTTCCAACTCATCGCGCGCGCCAGCAAAATTTCATTCTGCAAACGGGGTGTGTTGGCTACGAAGATTTTTATACGAAAATGGAACCACGCTGGGTATGATCGCCATCCAAGATGACCTGTTGCGGAGCGTTGCCCTGGCATGTTTCAGTTGCAAAGCAGAGGATATCGACCCCGATATCGCGGATCGAGCGTGGGAGCTCTCGATCTATCATGCAGAAGTAAAGGAGATGACGCCGACCGAAGCCGAGGCTCGACTCTGACAGGCAGCCGAACAATCCACTTCTAAAAAGCCATAATCTGTTTCCGGAAATAACCTGTTTCAGAATAGAACCGTTGAATTAGACCTCACAGACAAGGATAGCAGCAGGCTATATTTTTCGACCAGGCTTTCCGGAAATCGCCCACTCAAGTTTTTATTCTGCGGCCCAGTTTCATCACATAGTCAATGATACGCGATGCTCGTGTCCTCCGTGCTGGCTTTGTTCCGAAAGAGGTCGAGCATCGAGACAGCGAAGTCAACCATCTTTCGAGTGTCCTTCGTCCGCTAGCTGACGGTGAACCTGCTGAGACGGCGATTGTCACTGGCCCAAGCGGCGCGGGCAAAACCTGCATCTCGAAGTTCGTGACCGAACGATTGCGTGAGGAAGCCCTCGATATCGAAGCAACCTATATCAACTGCTGGCGGAACTACACACGGTATCGAACGCTCTATCAAATCCTCGACGACATCGGCAGAACCATCGATATCCACCGGCAATCCACGCCACACGACGAACTAATCGACCGCCTCCAGAACTATGACGGCGACCGAACAGTTGTCATCCTGGATGAAGCCGACCAGCTCGAAGACACGAGTCTGATCTATGACCTCCATAGCCTCTCACAGTTCGCTGTCATCTGTATCACCAACGACGAAGAGGATCTCTTCGGCCGGGTTGATGATCGGCTTGTAAGCCGGCTGCGAGCCAGTGAGCATGTTCGCATGGACAAATATCGAGACGAGCAGCTATTTGATATATTGCATGCCCGCGCAAAGTGGGGACTTGAGGAAGACAGTGTCACCGATGAGCAACTCTATCAGATCGCGGATGCAGCCGCCGGTGACGCCCGATTGGCGATAGGGATACTTCGAACCGCAGCCGGTACGGCCAATCGAGAACAGCATGACCGACTGACCGATGATATACTGTCGGAAGCTGCTGAGGATGCCCGTGCTCAAATCAGACAAAAGAGCTTGGAATCGCTTACCCCGCACCAACGCATCGTATACAATGTAGTTGAAGAAGCTGGGCCCATAGGCCCAAGTGAGATTCACGACCGATACAAAGAGCAAGTTGATGAGCCACGAACAAAGCGGACAGTCAGAAGTTACCTCTCGAAAATGGAACAGTACAACCTGCTTACTGCAACGGGAACCAGCCGAGATCGCCGATATACGGTTGTATCGGATGCAGTGGCCTCACCGACAAGTTGAGTGTCCCCCCGATACAACATGGATGTAGTCGAGATAGATGACCGATGAGACCGTCTTACAGTTGCTTTCACTCCCTGCTTCGACACTTGCTCGTGTTTCTCAACCCGCTATCGAAGATGTAGTCGAATATTTTTCCCCCGATATTGTTTCTATTCCAGGGCCGCGCAACCCCACCGCATACGCGTCAGTTCGAGAAGCCACACCTGATATTCCAATTCTTCATCCACAACTCGGACATGGATCAACAGCCATCGATCAATACCGGTGTGTCCAGTCAACAGGAGTCTCCAAAGCCAAAGTAGATGAGACGAATGATGCAATATCCGACGCAGGAGTTATCGATATCCTCGTCGTTCAAACGGGTGCAGTTCTTGACCAGTTGCAGCGTGAACTCGAAACTGAAAAGCGACAGACGAATCCCGACGGTGCAACCTTTCTGATACTCCCACAGCTTGCTGTGGAGTGGGAGCCGACGACATTATCCACGACATTGCCACACGAGAACCAGATAGCCGCCATCGCGTCGGTGTGTGCTGAACTGCTCGTGGTACTCGCAGGCTGCCAGCCAGCAGAATATTATCACGAGTGGACGCTCAGCACCGGTGATGAAACAATTACTGTGCCAATCGCTGGAATCGGGACAAACAACGAACACGACCAACAGTTCGCCCAATATACGTGTACGCCGGCGGGCGGTGTTGCCGCAGAAGCCGCAGACGCCGACCAATTTGGCCTTGGGGCGTTGCATGGGATTGGATCAGCAACGGCAAAGCGACTCCGCAAGCATGGATATCAGACACCAACTGATCTCCAAGATCTCGCGGTTAGTCGGCTAGCTGATCTTCCTGGCGTTGGGGAAAGAAGGGCCGAACAAATCCACGCCCATGCCGATGTGATTGGGTCTGGCGAACCATTGCTACTCACAAACAAATCGCCGGTCAAAACCCGTGATGAGCAACCACCCCTGTGTCTTGATATCGAAACAGACGGACTCTCACCCACGATCATCTGGCAATTCGGGATATATGATCCAGCGACCGACACCTATGATGCATTCATTGAGGCAGACTCACCGACGAACCCGAAGCCGGTGCTTGAAGCATTCATTACATGGTTCATTGCCAACCATCAGGACAGAACTGTGCTCACCTGGAACGGACACAACTTCGATTATCCGTATATTAGACAGTTTCTCGAACAACACCTTCCAGCATACGTTGAGGCGTGGGACGAGATTTGGAAGTACGATCTCTACAAATGGGCTGTTCGGGACGAAAACGCCTTGCTGCCAGGACGAACGAACAAACTTGATCACGTAGCGCGTGCCCTTGGGTATGATGCTGCCGGCACTGGACTGACCGGTGCTCAGACCGCAGTAGCGTATCAGGAGTTCATGCGTGATCCAGATGAGCCAAGAGCTGAGCCAGATTGGGATCGCCATCGAGCGTATTGTGAAGACGACTGTCGAGCACTCTGGCATGTCTATCAAGCCATCACAAACGCCACACGGAGAGACATGACAGATAGTGGCAGTGGCGGCGCAGCGGGACAACAGGCGGGGCTGACTGATTTCCAACAATGACTGAGCATTCCCATTCCATCGACGCACAGCAGCTTATCAACACCTTCCCGCGAACAAGTCTCACTGCGGAGTCACCGTATGTTGAAACCATCGAGGTACCAGCGAAACCCGCAGAGACGACTGCAACAGCCGATATCCTTCGGCCTGAACTTGCAGAATCATATCCGTATGATCTCTTCAGTCATCAGTCAGCGGCACTCAACGCACTCGCAGCGGGTGACAACGTCGCAGTGACAACCTCAACGTCTAGTGGGAAGACACACATCTACGGACTCCAGATCGCGCGCAATCTCATCGATGCTGGTGTGTTACACCCAGATGGGACGAGAGCAAGTGATCCAAAAGCTGCCTCCACCGCGCTATGTGTCTACCCGATGAAGGCACTCACGAAAGACCAGCAAGAAGCACTGGAAACACTGTACGACCAGTTGGGGTTAGATATTCGGGTCGAGATCTACGATGGTGATGTCACTGAGGGGCGACCAGAGATTCGAGAACAGGCAGATGTCATCCTCACGAATTTTGCAGGGCTCAACGTCTATCTGGGACACCACGACAAATGGAGTCAGTTCTACAGTGGCCTTGATCTTATTGCGATTGATGAATCCCACACCTACACCGGCATCCAAGGGATGCATGTTGCCTGGATTATTCGTCGACTCAAACGTGCCGTTGACTACTGGGGTGGCGATCCACAATACGTGCTCACGTCAGCGACAATCGGTAATCCCGAGGCTCACTCTGAAGCACTCATCAATGCCCCAGTGACCGTTGTCGACGAGGATGGCTCACCGCATGGGCCACGAGATATCATCCTCTGGAACCCGCCACCACAACAAAAAGACAGAGAAGAAGCGACAGTGAACGAGCCAGATGAGCAAAGTAGTGTTATTGAGAACGATGGCGATGGTGAATTCGTGGCTGAACGCGTGCCAGCCAGCGTCGAGGCACCGAAAATTTTCAATCACCTCACCGCAAACGACATTGGAACACTACTGTTCTGTGAGAGTCGCAAGCTCACCGAACTCAGCATCCAACGGGCAGATGAACATTACCAACAAAATCAGCATCAGTATGGTCAGCTCACCACTGGACGAGAGCCATACAATGCTGGTCTTGGGCGGCAAACACGGCATTCCAGAGAGTCACAATTCAAAACTGGAGCACTGAGCGGACTGGCAACAACCTCCGCACTTGAGCTGGGGATCGATATCGGAAGCCTCGATGCAACTGTGCTCATGGGCTATCCAGGCCAACGCCAGTCATTTTGGCAACGTATCGGACGGGCCGGTCGAGAGGCCAGTCGAAGTCTCGCCGTATTGGTTGGCGACCACAGAACGCTTGATCAATACATCCTCAACAATCCAGACTACCTGCTTGAAAACGACGTTGAGGATGCCGTCATCGATACCTCAAACAACGCCGTCTTCGCCACGCACGTCCTTGCCGCCACTGACGAAATTGCACTGGATGAATCCGACTTCGATGCTTTTGCCCAAGCAGACCGGCTGCGAGCAGCCGTCAAAATGTGGCGAGAAGCTGGCTTTGTCGACGGATATCTTGACGCCGCTGTCCACTACAGTGGCCCACGCCGACCGCAGACACGAGTTAATCTGTATGGAACCACCGGCTCGGAGTACCGACTGAAACTTGCAGATGATGTTGACCGCGGGAGATGGGGACTTCCCGAAGATTTGGATCTAGAACCAATCAACCAGAATCGTGCCTATCGGGACTATCATGAAGGAGCCGTTCGGTTGCACAGTGGGCAGCAATTCGAGGTTGTGAATGTCGACGAAGATCACACCCAGCCCATTATCGAACTCAAACCAGTTGATTGTGAGTACTATACCCGAACTCGCAAGAAGGTCAATGTCCTCGATGCGACCTCAGAGATGTCTCGTGAAATAAACGGGTTTACTCTTCATTTTGGGCGAGGAACGGTACTCGTCCACCACCACTCGTATGATCAGATTTTCATCGGCAACAGCGAGGCTAAACAGCAAGCAATCCCGACGGGCACTGAACCAATCCAAATGGACACACAGCTTTGCTGGGTCGAAGTCCCTACCGACGTTGAAACAGCCCTATCGCGGAAATACCAAGACTACGGCACTGAAACAGGCATCGATCCAGACAATAGTGACATCGCTCACCTCGGCTATATCGCTGGGCTCCATGCCGCAGAACATGCGACCATCCAAACCGCTCCGCTTGAACTCAGAGTAGATAAGCACGACCTCGGCGGACTTGCGACATTCGTATTGGATACACACTACGCCCAGGCTGAATATGACGATATAACAGAGAGCATCGGCGAATCGTTCGATGCCGCTGCACATGCGCTCAAAGAGCGGACACAAGAACTGAGCGGACAGAGGTCTTCAGGCTGGTTTATTTACGATGGTATCGACGGAGGACTCGGGTTTGCACGAGCGATATACGAAAACTTCGAAGCTCTCGCTGTGCGTGCCCGCGATCAACTCAAAGAGTGTCAGTGTGGTCAGCCAAACGGGTGTCCGGCATGCACGTTTGATGAAAACTGCGGAAACGATAACAAGCCGCTACTGCGTGCCTCTGCAGTTGATGTGCTAAACCAGCTTTTGGGAGAAGAAACGCACGAGGATATTGAAAACCATCTTCCGAACGACAAAGAACGAAGCGAACGCCGTCCTGTCGTGTTTTATTCCTGAAAACCCTAACGGCTGGAGCCACTGGATTTGGTCTCTTTGGCAAAAAGAAGCCATTCCCTACGATTCGATGATGTCACCATCACCAACGGCGAGTGTGTCTTCTAACTCTGCAAGGATTTCTCTGCCTTCCTCACGCAGTTCCTGTGCTTCTTCAAGTGTAACCTCTCCAGTTTCGAGCTGCTCGATAATGTTTTCAATTCGATCCACCTTGTCGCTGATTGGAGTGTTGTTAGTCATGATATCACGTAGAGGGCAGCCAACACAAGGATGACCAGCACTAGCACAGCGATTGCAATCTTGTACCGTCGCTGCTGTCTGGCCACTTTGGCCTCGGCTTCGCTTAGTGCTTCATCACGCACTTCTTCAACTGTCTCTTGAAGTTCTTCTTCGTGTTCTTTCTCCTGTTCGAGTTTCTGATACGCCGTTTCTAGTTGATTCTCCAGCTCCAGAAGTTCAGCCTCAACATGGCGATTAGCAGCATGCGTCAGTGAGCTTTCCAACTCCTGTAGTCGACTGGTAACCACGCTCTCGTGAGCATTATCGAGGGTAGTTTCTAAGGCGGTGAGATTTGTGTCAACAGCACTCTTGTAGGCCGTATCGAGTCGTTCTGCAAGCTGAGCGCAGTCCTGCTCCAAATCAGATCGTTTCGGGACGACCTCACCGGCGTGGGTCGGCGTCATGAACCGATAATCCGCCACTTCGTCGGCCAGCGTCTGATCATCTTCGTGACCGATACCAACTGCTGTCGGAGTCTCAGTGTCGGCGATAACACGGCAAAGTGGTGTCTCATTGAAGATTCGCAGCGTCTTGTCTGCACCGCCGCCACGAGTGACGATGATCACATCAACTGTTGCATCCTTATCGAAGGCTGCAACACCGCTCATCAGCTCTTGGAGTGCATCCTGGCCTTGAACGGTTGCGTCCTGAATCTTGATTGTGACATCAGGATAGCGGTCGTGGATTGCGGTGACGGCGTCAATCCTGGCATCGCTATCAGCCGAGGTTACCAAACCGACTGTCGAAGGCAGTTCTGGAAGTGATTGCTTCCGGTCGTCGTCCAGGAGGCCATCAGCCGCGAGCTTCTCTTTGTGTTCGGCGTAGATTTGGCTATACTTGCTCTCACCCATATTGACGACATCGTCCACCAAGATAGAACACGAACCCTGTGGCGCATAGTATGAGAGGTCACCACTGACGGCAACGTGCATCTCCTCGTCGGGGTTCGCGTTTAGTTGCTGAGCCCGAAACCCAAAGACGACACAGTGGATAGACGCCTCCTCCGCAACCAAATCGAAATGAAGGTGGCCGTTGGACTGTCCACAGTCCGAAACATCGCCAACGACATATTCGTGATCAAGCTCTGGATGATCCTCAACCACATCGCTGATTTCGTCGCTGAGTGTCGCTACGGTGACGACATCGTCGCTATCGAGTTCAGCGACCCCATCAGCTGTCACATCTGCGTTCGCCATCCAGTCGTTGCAACAGGCTGTGGTGGCAAAAAGTTATCCGGGTCGTTTCATGGAAACGAAGAAGCCAACATCTCCGATAGTCGTATTGGGAAAATCAATTAACAGCTAATTGATACTGCGATTGAGTACCATGCAAGATGTAAGGCGCGAGTGTGGCAGGCTAAGCTACCCCCTTCGCAGCAACAGAATGTTTATTAATATAGGAAGTAGTATTATCAATATGAACGTTGCGTATGTGTTCAGTAGTAGTGGTCAGACTGTCGATTACATTCTTGGTGACATGATTCTCCCACAACTCGAACGCGGCGACCACGGGGTTAATGTGGCTGGGATGTTCTTTTTCCATGATAATACGTACGCACTTCGTACTGGCGACCCTCTCGGAGAGCGACTAGCGACCGTTGCCGACGAGCAGGAAATCCTCCTGATGCTTTGCGATCAGTGCGCCTCCAAACGTGGGCTTGCTGAGGAAGTAGGAGAATCCGAAAGTGGACGGACATTATACGAACCTCACCAAACTGTAGATGGGGTAACCGTTGGGTGTTTCCCCGATCTGTACGCCGCCCTTGCGGAAGTAGGCGTCGATCAGGTCATCACTCTATAACACCTCGACTCAGCGTGTCATAGAATCAATTTAAGCCGTTCTGTGGAGCCACGAACTGATCGACAGAGGATCTACCAGATTAGAGTGGTATTCGTACTGGTATGCAAGATGCACAGCGCCTATGCATCACCCATTTCAGCAAATCTTGTGTTTCTTGATTGAAATTATTTTACGCTTCAATAGTTCCCAGCTCTATACAGTAGTTGCCGAATCAGATTTTCGTCGAGCCAGCCAGAACAGATTTGGCTCCGGGATCGCAGCGAGTGTGACTTTTGTTCCAGTGTTGGATGATCGACGGAGGCGAGGGAACGCCGTCAGGCGGCGTTCCCGAGCAATACCTCTCAAGAAACCGCTCACTAACCGGTTTCCCGGTCGGAATGAAAGGCTCGCTTAGCCGTAGTCTGTCAAGATGAGTCGCCGAAAGATCCGCGTCGAAATCGGCG
>OBKM01000636.1_pt1 | contig 16987 bp, 16 predicted proteins | sample 1519691 | NCBI WGS metagenome assembly OBKM01 (sample SAMEA37050418, study PRJEB22526) | metagenome | biome: saline pan; feature: lake; material: water | place: Egypt | collected 2015 | depth 0.5 m | reverse complement strand
CGTCCCGCTCGAACGGCGCGCGGACAACGACGTCGGGGGTGACTCGGGAGTCCTCGCGCTGGTCGATCTCTCCGCGGTGGGGGAAGCCCTCCCCGCCCTCGCCGAGCAGCTCGGATATCGTGCGGAGTCGTTGGCCGTGTGCGGCCGACAGCCCCGTCGACGCGGTGATGAAGTCGTGTTCGGTCCGGTGGTACACCTCGACGACGCTACCCTCGTTCGGGCCGGCCCCCTCGTGAACGAGGTTACCGACGCTTCCCTCGACCATGTCGGGCGAGGACGCGCAGGCGGCGACCAGCTCGGCGTCAGCCGGCGGGGCGCCACGGAGCTCGACGTGAGTCAGGTGTGTGTCGCTGACCACCAGATCGAACTGGTGGATCGTGTACCGGCCGGCGTCGTATTCCGTCTCGACGAGGGGCGTGTCTCCGTCGTAGTGTTGGCGGGTCGTCGTGAGGTCGTCGAACCAGCGGACGCCTCGTCCGGCAGTGATCCCCATTCTGAGTCGGTCGGAGCCGCCGACTCCCGAGAGGGAGTACGAACAGTCGTGGACGGTGCCGTCCGGTCCGACGTGGACCAGTCGGCCGTCGTCACCGGTGAACGCGCCGGCCGTCGTGGGACGCTCGGCCGGATAGCGCTCGCCGCGCCGACGTTCGTGCTCAGTGAGAGCGGTTCGCAGTCGCATATCCTGTCTGCGGCTGCCGTCCTAAAAGCCTTGACGAACGAGGCGACAGTTCGGAGACGATCTGAACGGCTGATCGACATTCGGTTCGTCCAGCGGCCGGGAAGCGGTGATATCCACCGTTCGCGTCGCCGATCCGGAACTGGGTGAAGAGCAACACCGAAGACCCCGGGCGTTCATGAGGCTGACATGCATCATCCAGGACCTCCGCGATTCCTCGGGACCGGCGAGACGACCGAGCTGGCCCCGCGGGACCCAGATCCGGACGCGACGTACGAGTGGCGCGTCGTCGACGCGCCGCCGGGCAGCGAGTCGACCGTCGGCGGCGACCCGGTCACCGAGTTCACGCCTGACGTACCTGGGCGATACACCCTCGGGCTCGACGCGCCGGACGGCGATCACCTGTTGACCGTTCGGGCCTTCGCCGCGAGCTACGAGGGGGTCGACGTCGCCGGCGGGAGCGGCACGGCGATCCGAGACCGGGAGGGAGACCACGGGCCGATCGACTACGGCGCCGAGCGGGCTCACGAGGGCGTCGGGCGTCCGCGCGTCCGGCTGGATGCGACGATCGACCGGGAAGCGGACACGGCGGACGGCGACGACGAAGTCGTCGTCCGCGCGACCCCGACGCCGAACCCGGAGTCCGAGCTCGCCGCCGAGGATCTGACGGTGACGTTCGTCGTCGACGACCGAGACGTCGCGGCCGCGGTCGCGGCGGGACGGCAGAACCCTCGCGACGCGGTGCGGACGACCGACGACGAGCGGGGGCTCAGGCTGCCGACCGACGCGGTTTCGGAACGGCTTCGCGTTCACGCCGTTGCGGTCGCACGCGAGCCGGGCAGCGAACCGCGGATCAGCGTCGCCGACGCCGTCGCCGTCGAGCGCACCGGTGAGGGTACGTTCCCGAGCGGAGACGCCCCGAGCGACCCGGAACTGACCGCGCCCGCGGAGCCGACCTTCGAGACGGTCCGACTCAACCAGCCGCCGGAGTGGACGAACGAGGCAACCGTCTACGAGGTGTTCGTCAGGACGTTCGCCGACTGCGAGGAGGGAGAGACGTTCGATGCGCTCGCCGAGCGAATACCGAGGATCGCCGACCTCGGTGTCGACACGCTGTGGCTCACGCCCGTGCTCCAACACGACGGGAAGCCGCACGGCTACAACATCACCGATTTCTTCGAGGTGGCGTCCGATCTCGGCGACCGCGACGATTACGAGGCGCTCGTCGAGACCGCTCACGACCACGGGATGCGCGTACTCTTCGATTTCGTCGCCAATCACACCGCCCGCGACCACGAGTGGTTCGAAGACGCGTACCAGAACCCGGAGTCGCCGTACCGCGACCGGTACGAGTGGCAGGAGTCCGGCGAGCCCGGAACGTACTTCGACTGGGAGCTGATCGCGAACCTGAACCACTCGAACCTCCACGTCCGTCGGTTCCTGCTCGACGTCGTCGACGAGTGGGCCCCGCTCGTGGACGGCTTCCGCTGTGACATGGCGTGGGCGGTGCCGGACTCGTTCTGGCGCGAGCTCCGTGACCGGGTGAAAGACATCGACCGAGAGTTCCTGCTGATGGACGAGACGATCCCGTACATCCCCGGCTTCCACGAGGGGATGTTCGACGTCCACTTCGACGCGACGCTGTACTTCCAGCTCCGGCAGGTCGGCCGCGGGGCGGAGCCGGCCGCGACGCTGCTCGACGCGATCGACCAGCGGGCGGAGATCGGCTTTCCGGACCACGCCGGCTTCCTCCAGTACATCGAGAACCACGACGAGACGCGGTACCGCGTCGAATGCGGCGACGCAGCCGCGGCCGCGGCCGGCGCGGCGACGATGACGCTCCCGGGCGTCCCCATGGTGTACGCCGGTCAAGAGATCGGTCAACGCGGGCGTCGTGACGCCATCGCGTGGGAGCACGCGCGCGAGGGGGTCCGAGATCGCTACGAGCGCCTGTTGGCGACCCGCGACGCACACCCGGCGCTCGGACCCGATGCCGACCTCGAGCGCGTGGGATACCACGTCGCCAGCGGCGACCTCTCCGAGCGACCGATCGTCGCCAGCGGGAACATCCACCCCGACGATGTCGTCGCGTTTTGTCGGCACGGCGAGACGGAGTCGCTCGTCGTCGTCCTCAACTTCGCGCCCGACGACGCGACCGTCGCGGTCGACGTCGAACACGGCGACACGGACCTCGTGACCGGCGACTCCTGTGTCGTCGTCGACGGCGACGGGACCGAACGGATCCGCGTCGAAGACGTCGCGGTCGTGCGAGCCGAGCGATGAGCGGGTCGCAGCCGCCGAGTCCGATCGCGGCCGAGACGGACGCCCTCGTCGAGCGGGCGAGGCGCGACCGCGAGGAGGCCGAGGACCGCTTCGAAGCCGCCCGGGCGATCGCCGAGCGGCTCGGCGCGCACCCGATCCGTGACGCCGACGCCGATCCCGCGACCGACCCGCCCGAAGGGGTCGCCTTCGGCTTCTGGACGCCCGATCTCGTTGCGGCGGGCGTCCCCGTCGAAGACGTCCGACTGGAGCTGTTCACGCCCGCCGAAGGCGAGAGCGAAGGGGGCGAGTCGCCGGAAGCGGCCGAATCGGGCAAACCGGGCGAATCGGGCGAGCCGGGCGACACGACGCCGTCGATCGATCCCGGCCGGGACGACCTCCGCGAGGTCGAGTTCCGCGTCGACCGGGTCCCGGTGGAGCGCGACGACGAATTCCACTGGGTCGCTGTCGAGGGGATCCCGGTCGGGACGCGCGAGCGACTGGGGACGCTGTACCAGCTCGTTTATAAGCAGGACGGCGAGTGGGAGACGGTCCGTGACCCGCTCGCGTACTCGGTCCCGTTCGGGGCGTTCGCGCCGGCCGAGGCGTACGACTGGCCGCGGCTCGACGCGACCCGACCCGACCGCGATCACTTCGCGTCGTTCGGGACCGACGACGAGCCCCTTCCGACGACGGAAGACGACGGGCTCCCGCGCGTCGACCCCGCGACGAGCATGCTGGAGATCCACCCCGGGACGTCGACCGAATCGGGGTCGCTGGCGGCGCTCGCAGACCGGTTCGAGACGATCGGCGAGAAGCTCCGAGGCGGTGATCCACTCGACCCTCACGAGCGCAACTACGCGGGCTACGACGCGGTCCAGCTCATGCCCGTCGAGCCGCTCACGCAGGCGTACGGGCGACAGTGGTACTGGCGACCCGGCGGACGCTACGAGCCCGCGAACGGCGACGCGCCGGAACGGAATCCGACCGACCCGGCCTCCGCGTTCGACCGCGACCGCGACATCGAGCGCGTGACGGTCGGCGTCGAGCGCCCGGATCAGACGAACTGGGGGTACGACGTGGTCGTGAGCGCCTTTTCGGCGGCCAACCCGGCGATACTGGAGACCGGGCGGCCCGACGAGCTGGTCGAGTTCATCGCGGCCTGCCACGCGATGCCGGACCCGATCCGCGTCGTCTTCGACGTGGCGCTCGGACACGCCGACGAGGCCGCTGCGGAGCTGCTCCCCGATCCGTTCTTCGAGGGGCCGGGAATGTACGGGCTTCACCTCGACTACCGACACCCGGTCGTGCGGGCGATACTGCTTGAGCTCCAGCGTCGGAAGGCGAACTTCGGCGCCGACGGAATGCGGATCGACGGCGCGCAGGACTTCACCTATCACGACGCGGAGACCGGCGAGCAGGTCCACGACGACGCGTTCCTCGCCGAGATGGACCGGGTGACACACTCGGTCGCCGGGACGGAGTACCGGCCGTGGATGATCTACGAGGACGGCCGCCCCTGGCCGCGTGAGGACTGGGAACTGGCGTCGACGTACCGGACGCTCATCGAGCAACACCCGCACGCGTTCCAGTGGTCGCCCGTCACCTTCGCGCACAACAAGCCCGCGCTGCTCACGTTCTGGGCGACGAAGTGGTGGCGCATGCGGGAGGTCGCCGAGATGGGGAGTCAGTGGATCACCGGCGTCGCCAACCACGACACGCTACGCCGCGGATCGCAGGTGGAGGTCACCGACGACTGGGGCGGGGCGCTGATCAATCCGTACCTCGCCGACTCGCCGCCGGAGACGATCCGCGAGGCGTACGACAGCCCCGCCGCGCTCGTCTGGTTCCACGTCGCAATGCCGGGCGTCCCGATGGACTTTCTGCACGCGAACTACCGCGCCCCATGGGGGTTCGTCCGCGACACGGACCCGACGTGGAACGTGAAAGTCGTCGCCGAGGAGGCGCCGTGGATCGACTGGCACGTCCCCGCAGACGCGTACGCGGACGACGACGCCTTCCGGCGGCTGAAGGCGCTCGGCTTCGAGAGCCGGGCGGCGCTGAAGGAGTTCGTCACGACCCTCGCCGCGCTCGTCGATGCCACCGACTACGACGTCGACCTGATCGCGGAGCTGTTGTCCGTGCGCGGGACGCCGCTGGAGCCGGCGTCGAACGCCGGTACAGACCGGGGCGCAGACACCGCCACGGGTCGGGATGCGGACGCGGATCTCGACGCGTCCGCGCTTCAGGCCTTCTCCTTCGCATGGAGCGCCGACGTGAGCGAGTATCTCGTCCTCGATCGGTGGGAAGACGGGCAGGACGACGCACGCACCGCGTTCGACCGCGACGTGCGGGAGTTCCGCCAGTCGCGGCCGTGGCTCCGGGCTGATATCGATCGCGAGCGCGGCGAGGCGTTCGGCTACCGACACCCCACCGAGGGAACGGTCGTGTATCAGGCGCTCAGACGCGATCCGGAGGGCGACGAGGCGCTGCTCGTCGCCTGCAACACGGAGGGGACGCCGGTGGACGTGTCTCCGGGAGGCGTTCTCGCCGATCTCGGCGTGGCGGACGCCGAGAGGGCCGCCGACCCGGGAGACTGGACGGTCGCCGTCGCCGCCCCGTCGGTCGACGCCGCGGTCGGCGACGACGCGGGGGCGGTGACGCTCGAGACCGCGGACGCGATCGTCTGGCGCGGACGCAACGCTTGAGTCGGTGGGGATCGCAGGGGGGAGCATGCGATTCGACCGCTCCGACGGCGTGTTCTGTCACGTCACCTCGCTTCCGGGCCCGCACGGGATCGGCGACCTCGGCGACGGCGCTGCGGCGTTTCTCTCGTTCCTCGGCGACGCCGAGGTCGACCACTGGCAGATCTGTCCGCTCGGACCGACGATGGACTCGGCCGGAGAGTCGCCGTATCAGTCGCCCTCGGCGTTCGCGGGGAACCCGCTGCTCGTCGATCTACACGGACTCGTGGCGGACGGGTGGCTCAACGAAGACGACCTCGAGCCGGTTCCCGAGTTTCCGAAAGACCGGGTCGACTACGACGCGGTCCGCGAGTACAAGCTCCCGCTGTTACGGACCGCGTTCGAGCGGTTCGACGCGGCGGATCCCGAGGACCGTGGCGCTATCGAGGGCGCCGACATCGACGCGTTCCGTGAGCGAGAGCCGTGGCTCGGCGACTACGCGCTGTTCCGAGCGATCTCCGCCGCGCGCCCGGAGGGGACGTGGGCCGAGTGGCCCGAACCGCTCCGGACGCGAGATCCGGAGGCGTTGGCGGCGGCTCGGGAGCGACACGCCGAAGCGATCCGGTTCTGGGAGTTCGTCCAGTGGACGTTCGACAGACAGTGGCGCAACCTCCGCGAGGTCGCCGCCGACGAGGGCGTCGCCATCGTCGGCGACGTGCCGATATACGTCGCGCTCGACTCCGCGGACGTGTGGGCGAACCCCGAGGCGTTCCGACTGGACGAGGAGAACCGACCGACGGCGGTCGCCGGAGTCCCGCCGAATCCCGGCGACGACGGCCAGCGCTGGGGGAACCCGCTGTACGACTGGGACCGGCTCGCCGAGCGCGACTACGACTGGTGGATGGCGCGTTTCCGTCGGCTGTTCGACCTCGCGGACGTCGCCCGGCTCGACCACTTCCTCGGGTTCGTGAAGTACTGGGCGATCCCCGCGGACGGCGAGCCGGCCGACGGCGAGTGGCGGGCGGGGCCGGGTCGGGACCTCTTCGAGGCGGTCGAGCGGGAGTTCGGCCAGGCGCCGTTCATCGCTGAAGACCTCGGGTTCGGAGAGCCGGCCATGGACGAGCTAATGGCCGAGTTCGGCTTCCCCGGCATGCGCGTGCCGCAGTACGCGGACTGGTGTGCGGAGGGAGACCAGTACCAGCCGATGCACTACCCCGAGGGCGTCGTCGGGTACACGTCGACGCACGACACGGACACGTGGGTCGGCTACTTCGAGAACCTCCCGGAGCGTCAGCGCGACTGTTTCCGGTACAACGTCGGCGCCGACGGCGACCGGGCGGTCGAGTGGGAGATCATCGACGAGGTGTGGGGATCGGAGGCCGTGCTCGCGATGACGACGATGCAGGACCTGCTCGGCCTCGACAGCGGGGCGCGTTTCAACGAGCCGGGTACGCTCGAGGGCAACTGGGAGTGGCGCGTGCGACGCGAGGCGCTCGCCGGCGACATCGCCGACCGACTGTGGGAACTGGGCGGTCGCCACATTCGGTGATATCCGCACGGTCGAGCCGCAGTCGAAAGTCGGCGAGACGGGCCCGAACGGCTCGACGTCAGTTCCGCCCGAGGAGCCAGTAGAGGAGGAGCCCGAGCAGCGGGGCGAAGAACGCGACGAGCGCCCACAGGAATGCCGGTTGGTCGCTGTGGGTCCTCGCGTCGGTGTACACCCAGTAGATTATCGCCACGTGAACGGCGAGGCTCAGGATGCCGACCAGAAAGGCGATCGCTCCGCCGGCCTGCAGCAGTATCGGAGATATCATAGCGATATCCAGTCACGCCATTTGTATATTATTTCGGGATCGATCCGGACGGGGAGTTCGGATCGGATACCCGTGTCTCGTATGCGCTCGCCTTCGAAACCCGCGCTCGGCCGAACATAGAAGCCACTTGCCGTGCTACCACCCCGCATGAGCAATCGACTCCGAAGCGCGGCAGTCGCCATCGAGGTGGCGGTCACGTTCACCCTCCTCGCCGCCTCCCTGCTGGCGGACGGCGGGGTTCGGGTTCGTCACGTCGCCGTCGGCTTCGCGTTCGGGTTCGTCTACCGACACTCCCGTGCGGTCGCGGGCTGTCGTCGGTTCCGAGATCGACCGCTGCGAAGCGTTTCGGTCGCGCTCACGTGGATCGCGGTGAGCGTGGCCGCAGACCGATCGCTTCGTGAATCCGCCGCGCGGCGCGGCTTCGGCGCCGGGTTCGGACTCGGATCAGTCGCGTACCGAGCCGTGAGGCGTTGAGCGTGACGCCGCCAGACCACGTACCGTTTTGGTCGGTCGGTACCCGATCCGGTCATGGACCTTCCAGTCGACGACGCGCGGCTCCGAGATGACATCGAGGCCAACGCGGTCTTCGGCGGTGTCGAGTACGACGACCCGGCGAAACGCGGGCGCACGAACCGTGCCGGGACCGAGGCCAACCGCGCGGCGCGTGACCGATTGGTCGAACGCTTCGCGGACGCCGGCCTCGACGTCGCCGTCGACCCGGTCGGAAACATCCTCGGAACGTGGACGCCCCCCTCCGCGGATCCCACCGCGGCCCCGGTAGTGAGCGGAAGCCACCTCGACAGCGTCACCGAAGGCGGGATTTTCGACGGGCCGCTGGGCGTGTACGCCGCGCTCGAATCGATTCGGGCGATGCGAGAGGCAGGCGTCGAACCGGCCCGTCCGGTCGGCGTCGTCAGCTTCACCGAAGAAGAGGGTGGGACGTTCGGAAACGGGCTCCTCGGATCGTCGGTCGCGACCGGTACGCTCGCCGCGACGGACGCGCTCGAGCTGACGAACGCGGACGGGGAAACGCTGGGCGAAGCGCTCGAGCGGATCGGCTATCGCGGCGACGACGTGATCGACCCGTCTGAGTGGGCGGCGTTCTACGAGCTCCATATCGAGCAGGACACGGAGCTCGAAGCGCGCGGCGCCGACGTCGGCGTCGTGACGACGATCACGGGGATCACGCACTGCGAGGCGACAATCGAGGGCGAGGCGAACCACGCGGGCGCGACCGCGATGAGCGAGCGAACCGACGCGCTCGCGGCCGCGAGCGAGTTCGTCCTCGACGTGGAGGCCGCCGCCAACCGCGTTGTCGACGACGAGAGCGCGTCGGCGGTCGGCACCGTCGGCTCGCTGTCAGTCTCGCCGAACGCGACGAACGTCGTCCCAGGGCGGGTCGAGGCCGGCGTCGACGTCCGCGATGTCGACGCCGAGTCTATGGAGACCATCGTCGGCGCTGCTCGCGAGTCGCTCGCTCGGTTGGAACACGACCGTGGCGTCGAGACGTCGTTCGAGCGCCCGTTCGACGTGGCGCCGACGCCGATGAGCGATCGACTTCGGGCAGTCGCACACGACGCCGCTGACGACGCGGGATGCACGGCGATCGATCTCCACTCCGGCGCGGCTCACGACGCCATGCGTGTCGCGCGGGTCACGGAGGCGTCGCTGCTGTTCGCGCCGTCTCGCGACGGCGTCTCCCACAATCCGCGGGAGTGGACCGACTGGGAGGACTGCGCCGACGCGACGGCGGTGCTCGCCGGCGCGCTCGCACGAACCTCGACCGCCGATCGCTAGGCTGCGGCAGCGCGGTTCGGGGCGGCGGATCGAGGCGGCAGATCGGGGCGGCAGATCGGAGACGCGGCGTGGCACAATCGTTTTGTCGCTTCCTCGCGACCGTCGAGCGTGAGACGACCAATCGGACTCGGCGCCCTCGGGATCGGGATCGTCGCCGCCGTCGTCGGGACGATCGCGTTATCGACGGACGCGCTGGCCGACTGGCCGCAGGTGGCCGAGTACCCCGCTCCGCTCGTCGTCGGTCGGCTGTTGCTTATCGTCGGCGTGGCCGGGGTGTTGTACGGCTTGTACGTCCTCTCCGTTCGCGTGTTGATGCGGTCGACGAACAAGCGCCGAGCGTACAACACGCGGAATCTCCTCCGGCTCGCGTTCGGCCTCGTGGGTACCGTCGCGGTCCTCGCCATCCTGACCAAAAACTGGCTCGGCCTCCTCTTCTCGCTCGGTGTCATCGGATTCGCGATCACCTTCGCGCTCCAGCAGCCGCTGCTGTCGTTGATCGCGTGGGTGTATATCAGCGTCAAACAGCCGTACGGCGTCGGCGACCGCGTTCGGATCGACGATTCGAAAGGAGACGTCATCGGCGTCGATTTCCTGGTGACGACCCTGTGGGAGATCAACGGCGATCTCGTCACGACGAACCAGCCGTCCGGGCGGGTGGTGACCGTGCCGAACAGCGTCGTGCTCTCTTCGAACGTGGTCAACTTCGGCGGCGGTGGATCACCGTACGTGTGGAACGAAGTCGGAATACAGGTGGCCTACGAGACGGACCTCGACTTCGCGCGGTCGGTGATGGCCGAGGAGGCGACAGATCTGTTGGGCGAAGAGATGGCGGCCGGAATCGAGGCGTACCGCGAGGCGCTCACGGAGACGCCCGTGGAGTTGGAGGTGAACGACCAGCCGACGGTGAACGTGACGCAAGGCGAGTCGTGGATCGAACTCCGAGTCCGGTATCTCACACATCCTCGACGGGGACAGCGCGTCAAAAACCAACTGTACGAACGGATCCTCGCTCGATTCAACGAGAACCCGGATAGAGTGGCGTTCCCGGTGAGTCGGAACCGGTAGCCGGCTTGAGCGGCGGTTCGCCGCGGCCCGAATCAGCGACCGGACGAGCTCGACTGGTTTTAAACTTCGAAGCCGTGTCGACGAGGATACACGATACGAACACAAGAAGAACAGATTCCGATAAAAATCCGATTTAAACGCGCTGTAGGCCGTATTTAGAGCCATTTTGCAGATCCTCGTTTGCGACACATTTATATACTTAAGAACCTTACTAAAGGTTAACGAATCGGCGAGCCCGGCGCCAGTATTTCTGTCGGGAGCTCGATCGGAGAGAACCCATGACTGAAACCCACACACGCAGCTTCGACGGCGGAACCGAGCGCGAGCGAGTCCGCGAGACCGAGACAGAGACGGAGTCGACGACCGAAGAGCGGACCACGACTTGTCCCGAGTGCAGCGGCCGCCTCGTGACGGACACGGAACACGGCGAGACGGTCTGTGAGGACTGCGGACTCGTCGTCGAAGAAGACGGCATCGACCGCGGCCCGGAGTGGCGCGCGTTCAACTCCGGCGAGCGAGACAGCAAATCGCGGGTCGGCGCCCCGACGACGAACATGATGCACGACAAGGGGCTCTCGACGAACATCGGCTGGCAGGACAAAGACGCCTACGGCAAGTCGCTGTCCACCCGTCAGCGGCAGAAGATGCAGCGGCTCCGCACGTGGAACGAGCGGTTCCGTACCCGCGACTCGAAGGAGCGCAATCTGAAGCAGGCGCTCGGCGAGATCGACCGCATGGCAAGCGCCTTAGGGCTCCCGGACAACGTCCGCGAGACCGCCTCCGTCATCTACCGCCGGGCGCTGAGCGAGAACCTGCTCCCCGGGCGTTCCATCGAGGGCGTCGCGACCGCGTCGCTGTACGCCGCCGCTCGACAGGTAGGGAACCCGCGGAGCCTCGACGAGTTCACTGCGGTGTCGCGCGTCGACAGGATGGAGCTCACCCGGACGTATCGCTACGTTATCCGCGAACTCGGGCTGCGCGTTCAGCCTGCGGACCCGGGCAGCTACGTCCCGCGGTTCGTCTCGCGACTGGAGCTCTCCGAAGAGACGCAGCGACTCGCTCAGGAGCTGCTCGACGGCGCGAAGGAAGCGGGCATCACGAGCGGAAAGTCGCCGGTCGGCCTCGCGGCGTCCGCCGTGTACGCCGCGGCCCTTCTCTCCAACGAGAAGGTGACACAGAGCCAAGTGTCGGCTGTCGCCGACATCTCTGAGGTGACGATCCGGAACCGATACAAGGAGCTCCTCGAAGCGAGCGACGGATTGGTCGCCTGAGACCGATCTGACTGATCGGGGGCGCGGCAGTCCGCAGAACGCCGACCGCGTTTGGTATAGTCACACACGTTTTTAACTCAGGGGCGCGTACGCCGAGTGTATGGTGGACGCATTCGTCAGACTCGTCTGTTCAGAGTGCGGGAAGCGTTGGCAGGAGAACCCCGCCGATCTTCAGGATCTCCGTTCGAACTACAGCTGCCCGAACTGCCACGCGACCAGTCGCTTGACACAGTTCATGCAGACCGAGCGTGATCTCGAGGCAGTCGAACAGTTCCAGTAGTTCGGGACTCGCGTCGTGTTCGATCCGCCGTGTTCGACCCGCTGTGTTTGCCCCGTCGTGTTCGACCCGCCGTGTTTGCCCCGTCGCGTTCGCCCCGACAGGTACCTCTTTACGAACACCCTCGGCAGCAGTCTGTCTCGATCGATAACGAAAAATGGGTTTCTGCGCCCCGTATTCGGGAGTTTACGAATACGCCGTGGTAACGTGACTCAAGATAATAATATAAACCTCCGGTAGCAAAGGACTGTTACTCATGAAGAAGCAGGAACTCATCCATCTTCACGGTCTCCTCGCAGAAGTACGAAAACAGTGCGAGTTCTGGAACGAGGACATCGACCTCGAAGCCTACGAAGAGCTCGGCGTCAAACCGACATCGATACACAAATCGAAAACCGACCACAAAGCGGCTGTATTTAAGCTGACCGAAGGAATCACCGAGCCGATGGACGAGACCGAATCGGAGCCGCTGGCCCCGACCGCAGACTGAACCGAATCTCTGCCTCGACTGGCAATACCCGCGAGCCGAAGAGTCACAACGCCGTGCGCTCCGCACTCGCTGCTGACGGATCCGGGCAGAAAGCCGGCTATCACCGCCGGCAACGTCGACATCTCAGTTCACGTCGTCCGGTCGCGGCTCCGCCTCGGACGCGGAGTCGACGTTCCGACTCGCCGTCCCGTCTTCGGCCGCCTCGGTCTCGCCAGCGTCTCCGTTGGCCCCGATTTCCAGCTCCTCGACCGTGAGAACCTCGAGCGGAATGTTCTGCAGTCGCTGACCGATCTCCTTTCGGGCGACGCGGCTCGCGTGTGTTTTTCGGTCGACGTCGAACACGTCCATCTGGAGTTCGAGCGCGACGAGCGCCTCGTCGGCGGCGACGAACGCGGGCGGCAGCTCCTCGCCGCCGGGTGTGGTCCGACTGCCGGTCTCGATTTCGACGTAGCTCAGGTCCGGGTTCAACATCGTGCCGGTCTTCGAGATGGCGATGCGAACCGCCTCTTCGGCGGTTTCCACGTCGTACACGGGGACCGCGGCCTCTACGACGACTCGGCAGTTCATCACGCGACTTGGTACCACAGGAATCGGTATGAAACTTCGGCCGTCCTGAACCGCTCCCCTCCCCGCTCCCAGCTACTCGCCGCCCGCGCGGAGGTAGTAGAACACGTACGTCTGTGCGTATCCGGCGTAGTTGCCGCCGAACCGCTCGCGGATCGCACGGGAGGTCTCCGCGTAGTTGCCGCGTTCGCAGTCCGGGTAATACTCCTCGATCGTCGTTCGGATCCACGTGTCGAGCGGTACCGCTTCCAGGAAGCCGAGCGAGAACAACAGCACGCAGTCGGCCACCTTGTCTCCGACGCCGACGAACCGCGTTAGCGACTCGCGTGCGTCCTCGTAGGGGAGCGCTGAGGCTTCGGCGGGATCCGCCTCGCCGGACGCGACCATCTCCGCAGTCCGGCGGACGTAGGGGGCCCGGTACCCCAACGAGAGATCGCGGAGTTCCGACTCCGTGCGGGCGGCGAGTTGGTCAGGCGTGGGAAAGGCGTGATACGGTTCACCGCCGAGCTCGACGACGTCACCGTACGTCTCCCGGAGTCGACGCTGCATCCCGTGTATCCGCGCGACCCGCATCTGCGCCGAGCAAATAAATGATATCAGACAGGGGAACACCGGATCCCGAGTCAGGCGCATCCCCTCGTACGCGTCGTAGGCGCGGTCGAGAAGCGGGAGGTCGGGCGTCGAGTCGAGAATGGCGTCGAGATCGTCGTCCAGTCGGAACAGATGTTCGAGCAGCGGAACGGCGTCTGTGGTCGACTCCCAGTGAATGGTGCCGTCGTGTACACCGCCCTCGTGTCTGACTCGAAGCGGGACCCGTTCGTCGATAACTCCCGGGATCGGCGCAACGACGGTCTCGTACCACTCGTCGCCCCCGTGGGCATGGAGGTCGTCGTACGTTCCGCCGTCGGCGCGGTTCCAGAGATAGCTCTGTCCGCTCTCGACGGTCGCTTGGAGATCGAAAGGGCCTGCGAGCCCACCGATGTCGATCGCGCCTCGTTCCATTACCGATCGGTAGGGACGCGGTCGTATTCCGGTTTCGATCGGCGTACCGCAGCCGGCACCGAAGACGCCGTATTCCGATCGAGGAGGGTTTTTGCCCGGCCACACCGTACGCGACGTATGCCGACGTACCGACGGACAACGCGCGTGCCGGCCCCCATCGACGAGGTGTGGGCGTTCCATTCCACGATCGACGGGCTTCGCGAGCTCACACCGGAGTGGATGCAGCTTGAGATCGAAAGCGTCGAGGGAGCGGACGGAGCGGTCGACCCCGACGTACTCGTCGAAGGCTCCCGTATTCAGATGTCGATGCGTCCGTTCGGCGTCGGCCCGCGACAGCGCTGGGAGTCACGGATCGTCAAGCGAGAACCCGACGGCGAGGCGCCGGTCGAGGCCAGCGCTCGGTTCGTCGACGAGATGGTCGGCGGACCCTTCCGGACGTGGAGACACACGCACGCGTTTCACGCCGACGGCGACGAGACGCTGCTCGTCGATACCGTCGAGTACCGGCTCCCGTTCGGTCTGCTCGGCGACGTCGCCGGTCCCTTCGCGAAGGTCGGTTTCGAGGGGATGTTCCGTGACCGACACAGGCGGACCGTCGCGCGATTCGACGCCTGATCGGACGGGAGCGCTACGTTTTGCTATCGGTCGCGGTGAGTAGAATCCCGATCAGGACGACCACGCCACCGATGACCGTGACGACCGTCGGCACCTCCGAGAGAAATATCACGGCGAGGATCGTCGCGCCGACCGGCTCCCCCAAGAGTGATACCGAGACGACGCTCGACTCGAGATGGGCGAGCGCCCAGTTGAGAACGGTGTGCCCGAACAGCCCCGGCCCTACGGCCAACCCGACGAAGATCCCCCATTCGCTGGCCGGATACCCGGTGAGCGCGTGGCCTTCCATCAGGACGATTCCGAGCAGCGATACCGAACAGACGCTGTAAACGACCACCACGTACGGGACCAACGCGAGCCGCTGCCGCAGCGATCGGCCGGCGAGTACGTACCCGGCGGCCATTATCGCACCGAACAGCGCGAGCGCGTTTCCGTAGAGCGGCCGCGGACCGACGAGGACTCCGCCGAGGAGGTCGCCGAACGACATCGCGATCATCCCGGCGATAGCGACGACGATACCGCCGACCATTCGGCGCGTTACTCGCTCGCGTAATACGAGCCACGCGCCGAGCGCGACGAACACCGGTTGCGCTTGAACGAGCGTCACGCTCGCTGCGACGCTCGTCCACGCCAAGCTCTCGAACCACGCCGCGAAGTGGAGCGCTAACGCGACTCCGGACAGCACGGCGAACACGAGATCTCGGGGTGTAACCCGTGTGAAGTGGCTCCGATACCGCCAGGCAGCGATCGGGAGCAACGGAAGCGTCGTGAACAGAACGCGATAGAACGCCGCGACCGAGCTGGGCGCGTCGCTCAGTCTGACGAGGACCGCCCCTGCACTCACCGCCACAACCGCGATGACGAGCCCCGCCTTCGGTGATACCCGTGGACCGGTCCCCATCTGAGCTATCGAGTGATTCTCGTCCTCGCCGCTTACCCGTTTCGGGACGCATACGGAGCGAACCCTCCGACGCTGATTTTAACGAACGCTGCGAACGCCCGCACATGTGTTCGGACACGTTCGGCGTCGGTATCCATCTGACCGACGATGAGCTTCAGTTTGTGGTTCACGTTCCCACCGACGTCGATTCAGGGTGGACCGACCCCGAAGCGTTCCAGTCGCTCGTCGCCGAAGTCGTTTGGGAACGACTCGACCAGCGTCAGGTCCTCGAAACGATATCCAGTCGGTTCGAATCCGGTGACACCGTCACGCTCGGGACCGTTTCACTCGAGCCGGACGGCACTGTCACCGACCACAACCTCAGCGTACCGAGTTCCGACGAGTCGTCCCGGATCGACTCCTGAGAACCATCTCAAACGCACCGGGAGTCGCCCACCACGACCTGCCGTTCAGTCGTCCGTCGAATCGTCTCGCTCGTCGGTCGGTTGCGAGGCGGCGAAGACCAGACCGATGTCCCACAGGCTCTCCGGGCGGTACGCGGTGAGATCGTACCGAGTCGGACCGACGGTTTCGGTCCACGTGTCGAGAGCGCCGAGCGTCACCAGCCCGGAGAGCGTCGCACCGAGCGTGCGTGGTGTCGTTTCCGGATCGACTATTTCTGCGTGCACTTGCTTCGACTGCGGATAGTTGCGGTCGCAGGCCTCGATCCCTCGCTGTGCCTCCGCCCAGTGGCGGCGGACATAGCCGAACGTCGTCGGATCGTCCCGCCGGAGCCGGTCGATCCGTTCGGCGGTCGCCGAGTTTCGTCCCTCGACCGCGTCGACCAGCTCGAACACCGTCGCGAGCGCGGGATCCGTTTCGGCGTCGATCGAACACCCGAGTATCACGTCTTCGATCGGCTCAGACGGGAGGTCCCGCAGTCCGGAGATGAACCGTTCAGCCGCCGCAGCCCCGTGATCCGCAACCAGCGGCTCCACGTTATCGACGATCAGGTGAACGTCCGTCTGCCCCGCACCGATGAGGTGGTCTTCGATCGACGCGATTACGCGGTCCACCTCAACGGGCGCTCCGAGAACGGTGTACGCGGTTCGTCCGTCGGAAGCGACCTGTGTCGTCGCCGCCGCACCTCGCGTGAGGTCACTCGCCGACACGATCGCCTCACGGTCCGGTGTCGGCACCGAAGCCCGACGCCAACCGCGGCGCCACTCCTCGATGCCCGTATCGAACAGCACCGAAATCACTCGTTTCGGGGCCGTTCCACCACGAAGCCGCGGCGAACCGCCGCTGGCGGTCCGTATCGTTATCGCTTGGTCGCCTGCGGTTGGAACGGCCATCTTACGTTCACTTCAGCGAGAAAATTCATAAACTTATGGGTGATAGTCTCAACATTGAAATCTACACGAAGTATTCTTCCAGCGTCCGCACGCGGGTTCTGAGACAGTACACGGCTCAGATAGTACTGCACGGCTCAGATGGGAAGAGAGTGTGCCGCGTAGATGGAAAGAGAGCGCGCGACGTATATACAAAAAGCCCACGGACGCGGTGTCCGTGGGCTCGAAACTGTGTGGGGCA
>OBKM01000635.1_pt1 | contig 17026 bp, 19 predicted proteins | sample 1519691 | NCBI WGS metagenome assembly OBKM01 (sample SAMEA37050418, study PRJEB22526) | metagenome | biome: saline pan; feature: lake; material: water | place: Egypt | collected 2015 | depth 0.5 m | reverse complement strand
GGCGTCCTGTTCCTGCTCGCTGGGGCAGTTCTCGCTCGCGTTGCCGCCAGCCAGTAAACCATCAGAACAAAGACGGATCCCACCTACTCACGGATATGGCTCCGTCTCTCGCTACGTTGACAGTATCGCTACAGTTCGCGTTCGGCATCCTCGCTGGCGTGCTCGCGACGCTGGCCATGGATCGTGTCATGGGTGCGCTTCCGGAGGGGCCGACCCCACCGTTCGTCGCCGCAGCCGTGTTGACCGAGACGACACCGCGGGCCGCACCGGAACGGCTCGCGCTGTTCGTTCATTACCTCTCGGGCGTGCTCACCGGACCGCTGTTCGTCTGGCTGTTGCTCACGAGCGAGGGTGTCTTCGGTGCTGGAATCAGAGCGACGGTGATCGCTGCGGTCGTACTTTACGCGCTGATGGTTGGTTTCTTCGTGCTGGTACCGCTCCCACGCGTCGAACTGCATCCGAACCGTCACTCGACGATCCGCAGGGACTGGGCCCTCTCGGCTGCGATCTACGTTGCGGTGCTGGCTCCGGTTGTCTCCGTCGTATTCGTGTTTTTCTGATCCGGTCTCCGATCATCGTTGATTACACCGTGTGGTATTCGCCAGTGTTATCCCCTGCTACTACCGAGCGATGGTATGGACCGACGCACGTATCTGGGGACGGTCGCTGCCGGCGCAGTTGCCGGTGTCGCTGGCTGTCTCGGGACTGGTGAGGAGATCGACGCGGACGAGTACCCCGTTGCTGCCTGGGCGGACGGCGAAATCGAGTTCGGACTGCCGCCGTTTCAGGACGCCGAGGAGCTACAGCGAAACTACGGCGGCACGTTCGAGTGGCTCGAAGAGGGCTTCGACGAGCTAACCGTCGAGGGGACGCCGACGACCGACTACAGCGCGGTCGTCGAGAGCGTCCTCCAGGGCCACACCGAGATCGCGAACCTCTCGCCGATCATCTTCTCGCTGGCGATGGACGACGGCGTCCACCCGCTGGCGATCAACTGGTCCCACGGCTCCGACGCCTACCACACCTACATCGCGACGCGAGCCGAGACGGATATCGAGACGGTCGACGATCTCGAAGGCAAGACCATCGGGATGGTCGATCCGTTCTCGGCCAGCGGCGGAATCTTCCCGCGCTACACGCTCTCGGAGGCCGGTCTCGACGCCGGAACGGTCGAGACGGAGCCGGATGACTTCGACATCGACTGGGCCGGTGGCCACGACGCCGCCCTGCGAGTGCTCGAAGAGGGCCACGTCGACGCCGCAGCCTACGGTGACTTCCAGCACCCCGACGACGACGATATCGTGAAGATCGCCGAGAGCGACCCGATCCCGTTCGACGTCGTCACCGCGACGCCCGACACCCCCGACGATGTCGTCGAGGCACTCCGCGAGCGCATCCAGGCGACCCCCGACGAGTATCTCGAGGAGCACCGCGTCGACCAGTACGGCGAGTACGACGCGAGCCTGTACGAACAGGTCCGCGAGATCGCCGAGGAGATGGGCGTCGACGTCGAGACCCTCGACGAGGCCGAGGGCGACGACTGAGACGAGGCCTGTGACCCTCTCCGTCCAGCGGCTCACGAAGCGGTACGACGACGACGTCGCCGTCAGTGACGTCTCGATGACGCTCCCTGACGGCGAACTGGCCGTCCTCGTCGGCCGCTCCGGTGCGGGCAAAACGACGCTCCTTCGCTGTCTCGACGGCCTGGAGACGCCCGACGAGGGGACGGTGCGGCTGGACGATGATCAGCCAAGCGTCACTGACATCGCGCTCGTCTTTCAGGCCGGAGCGCTGCTCGACTCCAAATCCGCCCTGGACAACGTGCTCGACGGCTCGCTCGGGCATGAACCGGCCTGGCGGGAGCTGCTGGGCTGGCACGATCCGGCGGAGAAACGCGCCGCGATCGAACGCCTCCACGCGGTCGGCCTCGACGGCTACGCCGACCGGCCCGTCCGGACGCTCTCGGGCGGCCAGCGCCAGCGCGTCGGCATCGCCCGTGCCCTCCAGCAGGAGCCGGCCGTCCTGCTCGCCGACGAACCCGTCGCCAGTCTCGATCCGGCGACGGCCGAATCCGTCCTCGAACGGCTCGCCGCCGTGGTTCGCGAGCACGACCTCACAGGGCTCGTCAGCCTGCACCAGCCCGACCTGGCCCGGGGGATCGCGGACCGGTATCTTGGCCTCGCCGACGGCGAACTCGTGCTCGACGCGCCCGCCGGGGACGTCGACGCCGACCGGATCGCGGAGGTGTACGACCGTGGCAGCCGGTGACCCGGCCGTCGAGGAGGAGTTCGAGCGCGTGCAGCGTCAGTGGCGACACCGCGTGGTACGGCGGCTCCTCGCTCTCGTTGCGCTGGTCGCTGGTTTTTACGCCACGACGCGCTGGCTCGGCTTCGATCTCGCCTATCTGTGGGCCCATCGGGAGAACCTCCGGTCGGTGCTGATAGAGGAGATGCTGTTGCCCGGCCCGCTCTGGGAACAGTTCGTCGCCGACGCGCCACGGCTGCTTCCCGCCGCCGCCGAGACGCTCGGCATCGCCGCGGCGGGGACGGCGATCGGGCTCCCCCTCGCGTTCGTTCTGGGCGTGCTGGCCGCGAGCAACGTGACGCCGCGATACGTCCACGCGAGCGTCCGGCTCTTCCTGGGCGGCGCACGCGCCATCCCGAGTATGGTCTATGCCCTGCTGTTCGTCGTCCTCGCCGGGCTGGGCCCGGTCGCCGGGACGCTCGCGATCGCCGCGGGGACGGTCGGCGATCTCGGCCGCCTGTTCGCCGACGAGATGGAAGAGATCGACCGCGGGCCCGTCGAGGCCGTGCGTTCGACCGGCGCGAGCTTGCTGGCGACGACCTCGGCCGCACGCCTCCCGCAGGTGTCGACCGCGTATCTCGCGTGGACGCTGTTCTATCTGGAGATCAACGCCCGCAAAAGTACCGTCCTCGGGATCGTCGGCGCGGGTGGGATCGGGTATCCGCTCATCATGGCCTTTCGAGCACGCAACTACACCCGCGTGATGGCGGCGATCGTCGTGATCCTCGTGCTCGTCGTGGGCGTGGAACTCGTCGCCAACCAGTTGCGGGACCGGTTCGGGCTCGATCGCGAGCGGACGAGCTAACCCGACAACAGCACCGACCGGTTCGTCTCAGTCGTCCGTCGCGGCGGCGTCGCCGGCCGCATCAGCGTCGACAACCCCCGATGCGCTGGGGCCATCGACAGCGCTGTCCTCGGGCCGCGGGAAGTTGCCGATGGTCTCCGCACGGAACGCTTCCTCGTCGAACTCGTACTCGCCGTCGAGGAACTCCAGGACGGTGTGGGTGTCCCGCATGGCGTTTTTCAGACAGGTCGAGGCACCCGGCGAGGGCGTGATGTTGAAGATCACGTCGTCGCCGACGATCTTGGCCTCGCCCATATCCAGGGACTTCTCGGTGGTGTCGACGATCTGCGGACGGACGCCGCCGTAGCCCTCCGCGCGCTCGATGTCGTCCAGTTCGACGCTCGGGACGACCTTCTGGACGTTCGGGAGGAACTGGCGACGGCCGACTTCGGGGAGGTCGTACAGGAGGTTTTCCAGGACGAACGGGAGGAGGATCCGGTCGGCCATGATGTTGCCGTAGCTGAGCAGGGAATCGAGGTTCATCCCGAACACGTCGAGGAAGTCCCCGACCGTGGAGATCCGGCCGCGTTCGAGCGCCGGGACGACCTTCGCCGTCGGGCCAAAGCGTGTGATCCCTGGATCGTGCACGTCGGCATCACCGTGGACGGCCGCGAACGGGAGCTTCTTCATCTGGAGGGTGTAGACTTTCCCGTTCAGCAACCCTTCATCGGCGAGGAAGAAGCTGCCCGCGACCGGGAGCAGGGACAGGTCCTCGCCGTAGCCCAGCTCCTGTGCGATCTGGAGGCTGTGTGAGCCGGCAGCGACGACGGTCGCCTCACAGTCGAAGCGGCCGTTCTCGGTTGCGATCGTGTAGCCGTCGAGCGTCGGCGTGATGTCGGTGACTTCCGTCCCCGTGTAGACGTCGACTGCGGCCTCCTCTTTGGCCTGTTCGGCGAACGACTTGGTCGTCTCGCCGTAGTCGACGACGTACCCGTCCGGCGTCTGGAGCGCCAGCATCTCCACGTCCGGGTCCCGGCCCTCGACGACCTTCGGTTCGATCTCGGCGATCTCCTCGCGGCCGATCGGGCGCAGTTTCGGGAAGAGGTCGCCGAAACCGTCCTCGTAGTATCGCTCTTCCAGCTCTTCGACCTCCTCCTCGCCGACGGCCAGCACCATCTTGCTCCGCTTGGCGTGCATCTCGCGGCCGTCGTCGTAGTTCTCGAGATAGCCCGCGAGTAGCTCCGCACCCTCCTTTACGTCTTCTGCCTTTTCGAGGGTGTAGTTCGTCTCGATGTCCCCGAAATGCAGCGTCTGGGAGTTGTTGGTGTGATGGGAGTTGATCGCCGCAAGTTCCGATTCCTTCTCGATCAGCGCGATCGAGTCGATATCGGTGAACTTCGCAGTCGTGTACAACAGCGACGCGCCACTGATGCCGCCACCGACGATGACGAGGTCGTATTTACCGGTCATATGAAGGGTCGTTGTCTTCACGAGAGGACTCACAGTATATAACTGATGTTCTTTCCGACGAGGATACGTCGGTTGTCGAACACCGATATCGACGGCGACACCTGCTACGTGTGGGAGTCGTCTCTCCAGTCGGGTCAGTCACCGTCCAGTGGGATCCTCACACCGATCCCAGCTTCGTCGACTGTCGTACCGTACGGAGCCGAGCGGTCTCGAATCGTGTCCCGCACCCATGCCGCAATCTCACCATCGGCGAGTTGCGCCTGCCGATCGACGATCCGTGTCGGGCGGACCGACAGCGCGTCGAGCCCCCCGTCGTCTACGTGTAGCTCGAAGAGCCCGCTCCGTTTGTTGTACACCTCCTCCATATCCACGAAATCATCGACGAAGTCACCGGTGTCGTAGAGGATCGGTGAGCCGCGATACACTTCGATGCCCTGCAGGACGTGAGCGCTATGGCCGTGAACGACATCGACGCCCTCGTCGACGAGCCAGCGGCCGAACGCTTCGTGGTGTTCTTTCGGGGCCGTCACCCAGTTTGGTCCCCAGTGAAGCGACGCGACGACGAGATCCGGGTCATGCCGTTCCGCCCGAAGAAGCGCACTCTGTACCATCGCGCGGGTCTCCGAGACGGAGGGGTCGATGGTCGATCCCCAGACGCCAGCATGATCGGAGCCGGCCCAGCGATCGGTGACGCCACGGCCGAGCATGACGTCCCCGACAAAGCCGATACTGACATCACCCGGACGGCTCGGGGTCGCACGTTCGTCCGCGTGTCGTGGCGGTCGTACACAACCTGCCATCCCAGTCAGTCCAATCGCCAACGCCTCGCGTCGCGTCGATCGCATTCTCGGAATCATCGATTCCGACTGCATTGAAACCTGTGGCTCGTGCAGGGGCCAAGGGCATACTCTTATTTGATCGCTGACCAAACGGCCGTACGTGGCTGATGGTGATGCCGACGAACTACTGCACGAATCGAGCACGACACGAAGTCGAAACGGCCTCGCCGCCTTTTTCCATCGGCTCTCACGTCGACTCGGCCGCGGCGAGCCGGTCCCGGTCGACGAGGAACAGACAGTCACGGTAGCCCCGCCCGAGGAGTCCGATCTGGCCGTCGAGATCGAACGCGATGGTGACCGGCTCAGCCTCGATATCGCGGTCGAGTGGGAGGAAGGCGAGGGGGACATCGAAACCGATGTACTCGCGAGCAAGGCGACCTTCGAGGTCTACCAGGACAACGCCGAGCAGTGGCGCTGGCGACTCGTCCACCGCAACGGCAACATCATCGCCGACGGGAGCGAGGGATACGCGTCGAAACAGAAAGCAACGCAAGGGCTCGAAAGCGTCAAGCGCAACGTCGCCGGCGCGAACGTCGTCGATCAGTCGAAGGACGAACCTGTCGAGACGGATCCAGCTGGGAGCAACGCGACGGCCGAACTGTTCGCAGATAAGGCGGGGAAGTGGCGCTGGCGACTCGTCCACGACAACGGGAACATCATCGCCGACAGCGGTCAGGGATACTCCTCCAAACAGAAGGCAAAGCAGGGGTTACAGAGCGTGAAGACGAACGCACCGGGCGCACCGGTCGAAACGTCTGACTGAGCACCCCGCCTCAACTCGCCACTCCTGACTACAGTTCGAACTCGGTCTGGGATTGATACTTGCGTTCTGCGGTCTCCTGTGCAACCGCCAGCACTTCCTCGAAGGCGGTATCATACTCCGCCTCACCATAGGACTGTGAGTACTCGACCGACCAGCCGTCCTCGGGGACCCGTGAGAGATAGCGGACCCGTCCGTCTGTCGCGAGCAGTACGTCGTCAGTGTGGTCCTCATCTGGTCCCGCACGGCCACCCCCGCCACGAACCATGACCACGGTGGCCTCGCGCACGCTATCGCTCGTGTCGAGGGCATCGACGGCATCTGTCGTCAACGGGGCGTCCGGTAGTGATGAGAGGATTCCGTCGTCGTCGTCCATATCAGCATAGTCGACACCAAGCGCCAAGAGGGTACTGGCTCAGTCGAGCCGGTAGCTGTCGACGCGTCGCACCGCAACGACGTACGCGACAGGGACGAGGGCAACCAGCCCCGGCAGCAATACCTGTCCAAGCGTTTCGAGATCGCTCGGTGTGATGTCGAACGGTGCCCAGTCCGTGATGAGGCTGCTCAACAGAAGTCGCATGATCTCGTCGGTAACGCTTGCTGTGGCAAGTACCGAGAGGAACACGAGCAACGTAAAGAGGCTGAACGCGGCCTTGCTCGGAACCGACGCCGACCGGTCGGCCGTGACATCGATCGACGAAAAGCGAGGGAACAGCGCGCCGAGGCCGCTCGCGACGATCCCGCCAGCGACGACAGTGGCAACTGCGACCGCACCGATGGATAGCAGTTCGGGTACCGACCGGTTGCCGATCAGCCCGACGCCGACCGCACCGACGAGCGTCACCGGGGCGAGCAGTAACGTCGCGGCAAGGACATGGCCACGGACGACCTCATGTCCGCGAGCGCGGGAGAGCAACAGTGTGGGGAGGGTCGCGCTCTGGTTGCCGAGCACGTTCAGCGGGAACGACGCGCCCGCCGCCCACGCCCCGTAGAGGACGACCATCCAGATGGTGTAGTCGGGGACGGTCCCGGTCGTTACTGCTGACTCAACGATCGGCAAGGTGAGCAGGAGCGGCAGGGCAACGAAGACCAACTGAAGCGGGGCGCGATAGGCCCGCACCAGTAGCATCACGGCGACACCACGCGTGCTGTCACGACGCGTAAGACTCCCGACCAGGGTGTCCAGCCGTTCGACAGCCGTAGTACCGTCGGCTGGCTCGGATTCATCGGCCGAGCGAGCGTCGTCGGTATACCAGGTGAACGCCCCGGCACGGGCAGTCGCGAGGGCGCTAGCCGGGATGATTACCGCTGCGATCGCCAGGACAGCGAGTGCCCGAACCATCGACGCCTCGGCTCCGGGCGTCGTGACCAGTGCGAGGTCGGCCAGCCAGCCAACCGGGGTCGCCTCGATCGCCTCGCCAGCAGTATCGAAGAGCCGGTTGAGTTCGCCCGAGAACACGAGCCAGGCGTAGCCGACGACGACGACAGCGCCGAGGACCGGTTTCAGGTCGGAAAGGCGTTTGGAGCGTCGTATTGCACCCTTGGCCGCGAGACCGATCGGATAGCCGACGAGCGCGGCCGTGACCAGCAGCGTCACGCCAGCGACGACCGCACCGATTACGGGGAACGGGGAACCGACTCCTGCGGACAGGCCCACCCCGCCGACGACAAAGGCCGGGAGCACGAACGGCGCGAACCAGACTGCAGCGTTCACGAGCAGTCCCCCAGCGACATCCTTGGGTGGGCGGACCGTCAGTACGCCCGCGGCGTTGTCAATCTCGCCGTCCGAGCCGATCCCGGTGACGACGGCGATCACGACAGTGAATAGCCAGAACCCGGCGACAACAGTTGCTGCGGGGGCGACAGCGTCGGCCTCGCCCGCCGCAAGTTCCGAGCCGACGTCTCGCGTAATGTCGTACACAAGGGGTAATACGAGCAGGATTCCGAGCAGTCCGAGTCCAACCAGCGCCAGCCAGACGTCCTGCTGGCGGAGCTTTCGCCATCCGCGGCGAAGCTCCGTGATGCCGATCAGCAGGCTGATCCGTGGCGTGGGAAACCGACTGTACCGACTCCCCTCGCGTGGGCTCTCACTCCCCATTGCCCATCCCTGCCGGTTCGACAGCCCCCGCTTCGTCCTGACGGGTGACCTCCAGAAACGCGGTTTCGAGATCGGCACTCTCGGCAGACTCAGCACGTCGTTTTAGCTCCGCGGGCGTCCCCTCCGCGACCAGCCGCCCGTCGTCAATGACACCCACGGTGTCAGCGAGCTCGTCGACAACCGGAAGGATATGTGTCGAGAGAAACACGGTCATATCCCGTTCTGCGAGGTCAGCCAACGTATCGCGCATCGTCCGCGCGGCGCGCGGATCCAGACCGCTGGTCGGCTCATCCATCAGCACAACCTCGGGCTCGTGTAGGATCGCACCGATCACGCCGACTTTTTTGCACATCCCGGTCGAGTAGCCGGCAATCCGACGGTCGGCGGCGTCGGCGAGGTCGAATCGCGCCAGCAGTTCCTCGATCCGTGCATCGACGTTGCCCAGTTCGTGCAGCCGGGCTACGTACTGGAGCTGTTCTCGCCCGGTCAACTCGTCGAAAACGGGGGGATCTGCTGGTAGATACCCGATCCGTTCGGTGATTGCGGGTCGGTCCGTGATGTCGACTCCGGCGACGGTTGCGGATCCGCTGGTCGGCATCGTCAGCGTCGTCAGCATTCGCATTGTCGTGGTCTTCCCCGCACCGTTCGGCCCGAGAAACCCGTACACCGATCCCGTCGAGATCGACAACGAGAGATCATCGACCGCGAGCTCTTCGGCATACCGCTTAGTGAGCCCGTCGGCAACGATGGCGTGCTCGGTCATCGTGTGACGCTACTCTTGGGAGGTACTGTTCTACACTCCGAGGGGGTACTGGAGAGCTGTGCACTAGGTGACACTAAACTGAACATATTCACCCGAACCGGACACAATATTAAATAATTTCCGAACGATAACAGATTCGAGCCACCTGGCAGTGGTGACAAAACTGAACATACATGATCCGTTTCGAGGAATGTGTTCACGTACAAAAAGTAAATGATCGTTCGGACGCTGAGGCGTAATCATTGCGTTTTTTGATGGGTCCGGCGTAGGTGGGGGTATGAGAAACGCAAAGATTGTCTGTACCATCGGACCAGCCTCGGACTCTCGCAGCATGTTGCGGAACCTCGCGGATGCGGGAATGTCGGTTGCACGTATCAACGCGAGCCACGGGAACCGGGAGGACCGAGCCGATCTGATCGATCGGATTCAGGCCGTCAGTCAGGCGTCGGAAGAGCCGCTCGCGGCGATGTTCGATACCCAGGGCCCGGAGATCCGAACTGCCGATATCGACGGGGCGATCGAACTCGAAACCGGTTCCGAGATCCGCCTGTACGAGGGTGACGATGCGACGCCCGAAGCCGTCGGACTCTCGATCCCGATCACCGGTGTCGACGCCGGGGACACCGTGCTGTTCGACGACGGCCGAATCGAACTCACGGTCACCGAGGTCGATGGCGACGACATCTATGCCGAGGTCATCAGCGGCGGCGAGCTCACGGCTCGCAAAGGTGTCAACGTTCCCGGCGTGGATCTCGAACTGGACGTCGTAACCGAAAAAGATCGCCGCGATCTTGCGCTCGCGGCCGAGAAGGAGGTCGACCTGGTTGCTGCAAGTTTCGTCCGCGACGCCGACGATGTCTACGCTGTCAACGAGGTCCTCGAAGAGCACGGCGCGGATATCCCGATCATCTCGAAAATCGAGCGGGCCGGTGCGGTCGAGAACCTCGACGAAATCATCGAGGCGTCATACGGGATCATGGTGGCCCGCGGTGATCTCGGCGTCGAATGTCCGATGGAACAGGTGCCGGTGGTCCAGAAACGGATTATTCGGAAATGCCGTGAGGCCGGTGTTCCGGTTATCACCGCGACGGAGATGCTCGATTCGATGGTGCATGCCCGACGCCCCACCCGCGCGGAGTCGTCCGACGTTGCCAATGCCGTGCTCGACGGGACTGATGCGGTGATGCTCTCCGGTGAAACGGCGATCGGTGACCACCCGGTCCGTGTCGTCGAGGCGATGGATCGGATCGTCCGGGAAGTCGAACAGAGCACCGAATATCGCGAACTCCGCGAACAGCGTGTCCCCACGGCTGACGACACGCGAACCGACGCACTCGCCCGATCCGCGCGGTATCTCGCCCGGGACATCGGTGCCAGCGCTGTCGTCGCCGCAAGCGAGTCCGGTTACACCGCGCTCAAAACGGCGAAGTTCCGCCCGGGCGTGCCAGTCGTCGCCGCGACGCCGAACGAGGGCGTCCGTCGCAAGCTCGCACTCTCCGGTGGTGTCAAGCCTGCTAACACGACGTTCGTGGAGGAAGGCTCGGATCGGCTCATCGAGAATGCTGTACAGTCCGCGATCGATGCCGGAGTGGCGGAAAGCGGTGACACTGTCGTCGTCCTGTCCGGCATGATGACCGAGTTCGACGATGTGCACTCGACGAACCTGCTCAAGGTTCACGTCGCCGCCGAGACGGTTGCGTCCGGCCGGGTTGTCGTTGATGGCCGCGTCTCCGGACCAGTCGTTGGGTCCGATGACGGCGATCTCTCGTCGGTCCCCGAGGGGGCGATCCTTTCGCTTGGCCCCGACTTCGACGGTGAGTTCTCCGGCGACACGGAGAAGCTGGCCGGTATTGTCGATGCCCGACCCGGACTCACGGGCTATCCGGCCATGATCGCACGCGAACTCGATATTCCGATGGTCAGTGGCGCTCCACTGGGTGATGCGGTCAACGAACTCGATCGTGTCACGGTCGACGCCGAACGTGGCGTCGTCTACGGCGGGGATATCCTCGAAGCGCGCCGGTCCGTCGTCGATCAGTAGCGATCCGAGAGCCGCGGTCTTTTGTCACTGGAGTGCAAACGGGGAGTATGACTGACGGGAGTGGCGATTCGGGAGGCACCGACGGGTCACGACAGCCCCCGGCCGGGCGTGATGACCCCTCACCCGAGTCCCCGAATAGCGTCGACACCGACGGCGATGACGAGTGGCGCTTTGGCGTCGACGACGTGGACCAAAACGGCGTGATCGAGACCTCGATCGAACCGGAAACGGTCAGAGTCGAAAACGCCGTGTTCGTCGTACTGGGTGTCGTCATTGCGGTGTTGATCCTCGCCCGGGCGGTGACCGTGTTCGCGTGAGTGCTGCATAACTGTTAATCCATCTCATCCCCAAAGGCGAGTATGGTCCTGCAGGCTATCGACGCGCCGACGCTACTCGTGATTGCGGGGATCGTCCTGCTCGTGATGGAAGCGATGGCTCCCGGCGCGAACTTTATCGTTCTTGGTGTCGCTCTCCTCGTGGCGGGATTGGTAGGGCTAGTCTTTACGCCGCTTGCGTCCCCGCTTGCTCTTGCCGGAATGGTCCTGGCGGTCGGAGCACTTGCCCTGTTTGTGTATCGCGAGTACGATCTGTACGGGGGAACCGAAGCCGGTCGGACGAGCAACTCCGATTCGCTCACCGGACAGACCGGCTACGTTACCGAGCGCGTTACGAAACAGAGCGGACAGATCAAGCTCGAAGACGGCGGCTTCAACCCCTATTATCAGGCCCGCAGCATGGATCGGGAGATCGAGGAGGGAGCGGAAGTGATCGTCGTAGATCCCGGCGGCGGTAACGTACTCACCGTCGACTCGTTCGAGCATCTCGACGAGGACGAGATCGATAGAGCCCTCGCCCGGGATCGCGAGCTCGAGGAGAACGACGGAGCACCGAGAGATGTCGACGACGAGAACCGATCGGATACTGAGCCCTCACCGACGGAGGATACGTCCGACAGCGTCGAAACCGAGCGAGCGTCCGAGTGATTGCCCGCCAGTTCTGATTGGTGACTGATACGAAACGAGAAGTATTTTTACGTCCGGCTCCGCTATTATTTATATGGCAGTCACAATTGCCCTGCTCGGACTTGGTCCAACCTTACTGGTCGGACTCGTCCTGTTGCTCGCGGTCGTAACGGTCGCGAGCATGGTCGAGATCGTCGATGCATACGAAAAACGTGCCCTCACGGTCTTTGGCGAGTACCGAAAGCTCCTCCAGCCCGGTATCAACTTCGTCCCGCCGTTTGTCTCACGAACGTACGCCTTCGATATGCGAACCCAGACCCTCGACGTGCCGCGTCAGGAGGCGATCACCCGTGACAACTCACCGGTGACCGCCGACGCCGTCGTCTACATCAAGGTGATGGACGCGAAGAAGGCGTTCCTCGAAGTGGACAACTACAAGAAGGCCGTCTCGAACCTCGCCCAGACCACCCTCCGTGCCGTGCTGGGTGACATGGAGCTCGACGATACGCTGAACAAACGCCAGGAGATCAACGCGAAGATCCGTCGTGAACTCGACGAACCCACCGACGAGTGGGGGATCCGCGTCGAGTCCGTCGAGGTCCGCGAGGTCAACCCCTCCAAAGACGTCCAGCAGGCCATGGAGAAACAGACCTCCGCCGAGCGTCGTCGCCGTGCCATGATCCTCGAGGCACAGGGTGAGCGACGCAGTGCGGTCGAGAAGGCAGAAGGTGACAAACAGTCCAACATCATCCGTGCACAGGGTGAGAAACAGAGTCAGATCCTCGAAGCACAGGGTGACTCGATCTCGACAGTGCTGCGCGCGAAATCCGCCGAGTCGATGGGCGAACGAGCCATCATCGATCAGGGGATGGAGACGTTAGAAGAGATCGGCAAGGGCGAATCGACGACGTTTGTCATGCCACAGGAACTCACCTCCATGATCGGACGGTACGGCAAACACCTCTCCGGAAGCGATGTCCAACAGCAGACCAGTGCCCTCGACAGCCTCGACTTCGACGACGACACTGCCGAACTGCTCGGCCTGAACGACATCGAGGAGATCCTCGGCGAGATCGACGAGGAGGCCGAGATGGATATCGAGGCCATGGAAGAGGAAGCCCAGAAGATCAAAGAGGGCAAAGCCGGGACGGGAATCAAAAGCGCCGACGAAGTGATCGACGAGATGGACGAGGAGATCGAGGACGGTACCGTCGAACTCGAAGACGAAGTACAGTAGTCGGCCACCCGAAGCGGTTTTATTATGTAGTCCTCTATACGCAGTAGATGCCGGACCGACCAGTCGATGAGGGAAAGCGTGCAACGCTGCGCCGGTTTGCTGCACTCGGTGCCGCCAGCCCGCTCGCCGGGATGGCAGCGGGTGCCGAAGGCGACCACGAGAGCCGCAGCGAACCCCGATCAGCGATCGAAGGCTACCTCTCGACGACACCGGGCGCTCACTTCTCGAAGATCCGTGACGACCTCCAGTTGGGGACCGGCGAGGCCCAGCACCACCTCCGCGAACTCGTCGATGCCGACCGCGTCGAGACGCGTCGGGACGGCGACTACAGGCGGTACTTCCCCGCTGATCAATTCTCGGCGTTCGAGCAGACCGCGCTCGGATACCTCCGACGGGAGACACCCCGCGGGATGGTTATCGAACTGCTCCGCGATCCCGATGCGACTGGCAGCAGTCTCGCGGCAAAGCTCGATGTCTCGCAGCCAACCGTAAGCAAGTACGCAAAGAAACTCCAGAGCGCGGGACTGCTCGACCGGGAGGATGGCTACGGAATCGTCGAGCCTGAAACCGTCCTGACACTCGTCGTCCGGTACGCCGACTCGTTCGGCCCGAATGCACAGGCACTGGCCGCAGACGCGGACGGGCTGATCCGATTCGACCCCTAGACTGTCACTTTCCAGGTCGTACTCGAGGAATAGCCCCACTTTTCGACGTCGATATCCACCGAGCCCTCCTGAATCGCCGTCATGTTTGCGCCAACCTCCTTGGCGGTCATATCCAGGGCCTTGCCGATATTCCGGGACTTGAAGTAGGTTTTTGTGGCTCCCTTCTCGCGAAGGTGTGCCAGAATCCGACGCTGCTTTTCGTTCAGGTCGAGGTCCGGACCATCGGTGGCGGTCGTCGCGGCGGTAGTGCTCATACTACACTACAGGTCCGGGACTGTCTTAGCGGGTTTGGTACAGTCAGTTAACCGCCCGTTGTCATGCGGTTTTCTCGGTTTTCACCCGGCCAATGGACCGTCCGGAGCCCCCCGTTGGTACGGCTGGCTAACGATCGTACTCGTCGGTGAGAAACGGACCGAGACCGGCAGCGACAGCGTGTACGAGCGCGGACTCCCGGGTGATGGCGTTGCCGGTCAGGACCCCCGCCGCGCCCTCCTGCCGAGCGACATCCCCCCGGTCGAGTTCGTCGTCCAAGATCGGACCGAGTTCCTCGCCCGCCCGGAGTCGCTCGCCGACGCTCTCGGGGAGGGGGAGCGTCGGGCCACCACCGCGGATCAGCCGGTCACCATCGGTGACCGCGGCCCACATGATCAAGGAGAGGCCGGGGAGCTCGGCGATCTCTTCGACACCGCCTTCGATGCCGACTGCGAGATCGTAGCTCCCGGCATCGAACGCGCGTCGAGCACGGGTCTCCGCGCCATCGATCGTTTCCACGCGCCCCCAGGGCTGTTCCGGAACGCCGGAGTCGACATCCACGCCCTCGATACGGACGCCCACGAGGTCCGCGAGCGCGGCTTCGACGGCCCCGATCTTGACCGGGTTCTCGCTCCCGACGCCGACGTACATCACTCGTTACGGGGGTTACTCGGGTGGTAGTCGGTGTCGTACTCGCCGGGATCGTCGTCGACACGGTCGGGGTTGATTCGGCCCGAAAGCAGCATGAAGTCGACGAGCGTCAGGGCAAGCATCGCCTCGACGACCGGGACGCCACGCGGTGGCAGCACGGGATCGTGGCGGCCGATGACTTTCTCCTCTTTGAGTTCGCCGGTCTCCCAGTCGGCGGTCTGCTGGGTCTTCGGGATCGAGGTCGGCGCGTGCAGGGTCACCTCGCCGTAGATCGGCTCGCCGCTGGAGATCCCACCCTGAATACCGCCGTGGTCGTTCTCGACCGGGGTCGGGTTCCCCCACGTTCGCGTCTCGTCGCCGCTCTCGTCATCCGAGGCGCGATGCGCCTCGGTATCGTCGAACTCCCAGTCGTCGTTTCGCTCCTTGCCGGTCCACTCGGCGGCCGCAGTTCCTAGCCCGAACTCGAAGGCCGTCGTCGCCGGGACCGACATCATCGCTTTCCCCAGACGTGCTGACAGCGAATCGAAACGGGGCGCGCCAAGTCCGACCGGGACGCCGCGTGCCTCGAAGTAGATCGACCCGCCGATCGAGTCGCCCTCCCGCTGGTAGCCCTCGATCAACTCCTGCATTTCCGCGGCAGCGTCGGGGTCGGCACAGCGCACGTCGTTTTCCTCGCTGTGTTCGAGCATCTGCTCGAAGCTCACCTCGGGCGCTTCGACGTCGCCGATCTGGTTGACGTGGGCCTTGAGTTCGATGCCTTCCTGTGCGAGGAGTTTCTTGGCGACTGCGCCTGCTGCAACCCAGTTTACCGTTTCCCGTGCTGAGGAGCGTCCCCCACCGCCCCAGTTGCGCGTGCCGAACTTCGCCGAGTACGTGAAGTCGCCGTGGGATGGCCGCGGCGCAGTAATAAAGGGCTCGTACTTGCCCGAGCGGGCGTCCTTGTTCTGGATGACCATGCCGATCGGCGTCCCGGTCGTATAGCCGTCCTGAATGCCGCTTTTGATCGAGACTGCGTCGGGCTCACCGCGGGACGTCGAGATCATCGACTGGCCGGGCTTGCGCCGATCGAGGTCGCTCTGAATGTCCTCCTCGGAGAGCTCCAGACCAGCCGGACAGCCCGAGATCGTGACGCCCATCGCCTCGCCGTGACTTTCGCCGAACGTGGTCACCTGGAAGAGGCGACCGAACCGATTCCCGTTCATTACCTCCCTCTGGGGGGGCCGGGCATTTAGATGTTGCAATCCATGCAAGGACCGCTGAGATCAGCGGTGTCCGTTCGACTACTGGCTCCGGTTAGCGGCGCGGGGGGTCGTCTTCCGTCCGCTGCGTTCGTGCCGGCACTTTCGTCGCCATAACGACGGCGTCGTGCAAATTGTGCGTATCGATGACCAGTTCGGCCAGCGTGCGGATCTGAAAGCCGCGTTCGAGCTCCCGGCCGTAACAGCGTGCGTACAGCTGCAGCCAGTCATCGAGCGCGCGATGCAGCAGTTCCCACTCGCGCTCGGAGAAGGCGGCGAAGCTGCCGCCGCTCCGCCCGTCGATGTAGATGGAGACGAGTTCGCCGACGCCTGCGTGCAGGTACTGCTTTGCGCGGTCGGGCTCCGGCGGTTCTCCCGGCGGCTCGAACGACTCTTGCTCCCGCCGGGCGCGCTCGGCCAGCGCCTCGATGCGCTCGCGATACTCCGATGCCATCAGCCGTCTTTGTACTCGACGCCCTTCCCGCCGCTGGGGTGTTCCCACTTCGTGTCGGCGACGATCGCGCAGGTGCCACACTCGACGCAGGGCTGGGTGTCGAGGCTGACGACGCGCTCGGTGTCGCCGTTGGTCTTGATCTCCTCCTCGCGGTAGCAGCCGCCGCCGAAGTCCTTCGCACTGACCGGACAGGCCGTCACGGCGGTCCCGCTGGCCTCGAAGGTGCTGTCGATCAGCTCGATGTGGGGATCGCCGACGTTGTAGGTCAGATCGCCGATCCGGTCGTCGAGTTCGGGCGGCTCGACCTCGTGCTCGGCGTCGACGGGGGTTCCCAGCTCCTCGCCGAGAATCGTGGGGACGGTCACGTAGGATGTCCGGGTGTCGGGGATCATCCCGAGCACGAACGGCGAGTTGAACAGCCGCTCCGCGGTGCCGTCGAACGCCCGGAGCCCCGCCCGGCCGATCGACGAGTTCAGCAGTTTGTTGCCGATCGAGGTGACGAGGTCGC
>OBKM01000634.1_pt1 | contig 17035 bp, 18 predicted proteins | sample 1519691 | NCBI WGS metagenome assembly OBKM01 (sample SAMEA37050418, study PRJEB22526) | metagenome | biome: saline pan; feature: lake; material: water | place: Egypt | collected 2015 | depth 0.5 m | reverse complement strand
CCTTCTCTTCCAGCGCACCCCAGTAGGTGTTGACGACGACATCGGCGTCGATGGCGTTCGCGACAGCGTCGATCGCCTCGCTGGCGCGCTCGTCCTCGCCGTCGTCGGGCGCGTTCTCGGTCAGCGACGGTTCGAGCAGGAACAGGGTCTCGATGTCCGGGAAGGCGTCGGCCTCGCCGGCGAGAAACTCCGCGATAGCGCCGAGGAACTCGGCGTCGTCGCCGTAGTGGTCGTCGGTCGCGAGATCCGCAAGCGAGTACGGCCCCGGCAGGACGGCCTGCAGCGGCGCGTCGGTCAGTTCGGCGGTCGCGTCGAGTTCGGCGGCGACGTCACCGTCGAAATCGAGATCGCCCTGAACGACCGGATCGCGATAGAAGTTGTTGTTGTCGTAGTAGCGGACGATCCCCTGCGTGTCGACGTTGTCGTGGACTGCCAGGGGGTGTGCGAGCATGTCGTCCCAGCGCAGTTGCCCTTCGACGACGCGGTCGAGTCCAGCAGACTCCTGTACGTCGACGACTTCTGCCCGAGCCTCCTCGTACACTGCGACGATATCCTCGCCTTCGTCACCGCTGATGAGGTCGTGTTTCTGGTGGCCTTTCAGGTCGCCGAGTTCGTCCTTTGCCCAGTCAGGAAGCGGATACAGACCGGGGGACGTGGCTACGAGTTCTGTCATCGTTGGATAGAACGTAATGACAGGCTTTAATATTTCCTCTTTCGATATATGCACAGAGGTAATTCACAGGCGGAGCTTCAGTACGGTCAACGACTCGAACGGATAGGACTCGTCCCGGAGCGCGGCAGCGCTGAACCCCTCCGTCGCCGCCGTGTCGACGACTTCGTCGACGCCAGTGAGACTGCTCACAAGCAAAAGGACGCGGCCGTCGGGGGCCAGGACGCGCCCGACAGCTCGCAAAAACGGGTCGATCACCGCCCGACCCGTCTCGCCGCCGGACAGTGCGACTTCCATCCAGTCGTCCCACGCCTCGGCCTCGTCGGTCGGCAGATAGGGCGGGTTGAACAGGACGGCGTCGAAGGCCTCCTCACGAAATGGCGACACCAGATCAGCACGGACTGTCTCAACGCCGCGCTCTCTGGCCGACCGACAGGCGTGCGGGTTCAGATCGCTCGCGACCACGCGCGCACCCGATTCAGTGGCGACGTGCTCGGCAACGTAGCCCGAGCCTGTCCCGACTTCGAGCACGAGGTCGTCTTGCCCGACCTGTTCGGCTGCGACTGTCGCAAGGAGGTGTGAATCCTCGGCTGGCTGGTACACATCGGTTTCGACGCCCCGGCGCTCGGCGAGATCAGTCACTCGTCACCACCGGGCGAGGGCTCCGGGGCGAGGTCGGCCTTATTCCCACCCGCACTGCTCCGATGGCCGACGGTCCGCTGTGGGAACGGGATCGTTATTCCCGCCTCGTCGTAGCGGTGCTTGATTGCCCCGATGGCCTGCGTGCGTGCGCGGTTGTACCGGCGCGCGCTCGGTGTGTCGATCCAGAACCGGACCCCAAGCAGGATCGCCGAGTCGCCAAAGCGCTTCGAGACGACCTGTGGCGCGGGTGCGTCTTCGGCGTCCTCGACTTCCTCGACGGCATCGAGCGCCAGTTCCTTCGCCCGTTCGAGGTCGGTATCGTAGTCGACGCCGACATCCAGATCGATCCGAAGCCGTCCCTTGCGGCTGCGGTTGACGATCGCCTGACTGGAGATGACGTCGTTTGGCACCATCACGTACTCCCCGTCAACGGTCTCGATGCGGGTGTTCATCATTGTTATATCGGTGACGATCCCTTCCTGATCGTCTCGCCCGACCTGGACCCAGTCGCCGATCTCGAAGGGGCGTGAGAACATCAGCACGAAGCCAGCGAGCAGCGAACCGAGGGTCTGTCTGGCGGCCATACCGACCACGATCCCGAGGAAACCAGCGCCGACGAGCAGTCCGCCGACGTTGACCTGCCAGACGCCCAGCACGACGAAGAGTGCAAACGTCCAGATAAGCAACTGCGAGAGCCGGTAGGTCACCTGACGCTGGTGGCGGGTGACGGCGTCACTCGATCCCATCAGATCGTCGAGCAGGCGACGGATCACGCCCGTAAACACCTGCGCACCGACGAGGACCAGTACAGTGACGATTAGCTGTGGAATCACCGCAGACAGCTCGAACGCTTCGATCTCCGCCAGCACGTCGTTGCTCAGGCCCCACAGCTCGACGAGTAGACCGACCGCTGTTGCAAAGACGCCGATCACGACGATCGACGCGATCAGATCGGCGACCGTCGGGGAGACGAACCGTTTAAGCTGAGACTGGGCTCGGCGGGCAAACCAGCTCGCAAGCACGGCGCCGAGGATCGCAAGCAGCGTGACGAGAACCTTCCCCTCGGTCGACGCGACCTGTTCGGCAAGTCCAGTGATACCCATAACGAGCCACAGGGAACCGCTGCTTTCAGTCAGCATGCTCGCCCACCTCGTCAGGTTGGGCGTCGAACCCGTACTCGAGTGCGACAGTCGCAATCTCCGCAAATGTGGTTGGGGGCAGCTTCCCTGGCCTACGTCGGAGCAGGTCCTCGTCGAGTTGCTCGATCACTGCCGCCGCGTCGTCGATCCCCGAGATGTGGACCGTGTTGCGGATCGCGTTGCGCAAGGTCTTGCGTCGCTGGGTGAACACGGCCTTGACGAACCCGAGGAAGAACTCCACGTCGGCGACCTCGTACTCCGGTTCGCGGGGTATGGTTCGGACGATCGCGCTTTCGACCTCCGGTGGCGGCGAAAACGCCTCACGGGGGACTGTCTCGACGATCTCGATATCGGCGTAGTGCTGGGCGCTCACGGAGAGGCGGCCGTACTCGTCAGTGCCCGCAGCGGCCGCCATCCGCTCGGCGAACTCCCGCTGAAACATGAGGACGGTCGGCTTTGCCCGCGGCAACAGCCGAAAGGCGAACTCGCTGGACGCACCGTACGGAAGGTTCGAGACGGACGCGGTGTACTCGGGGAGATCGACGTTCAGCGCGTCCCCCTCGATCACCGTTAGCCGACCCGCATCGATCTCGTCGGCGAACTCCCGGCGGAGAAACGATACGAGCTCACCGTCCTGTTCGATCGCCGTAACGTGATCGGCGACTGCGAGCAACCGGTCGGTGAGCGCGCCAGTTCCGGCACCGATTTCGAGGATGTGGCTACGGTCGGTGTCGGCATCGAGATGCTCGGGCACTCGATCGAGCACGCGATCGTCGATCAGAAAGTGCTGGTCGCGGTCGGGGTTCCCCCGGACGCCTGCCCGCGCGAGCAACCCATCAGGATCTCTCATTGGTTCGACCGATATGGCACCCGTGCGTGTAAACGCATTGGCTTGCAGTGGATCGGGCGACTGGACCTGAAAAAACGTTGTGGCCGCTCAGTCGTCGCCGCCGACGAATCGCCGGTACTTCAGGTCGTCCTCGCGGAGTTCTTCGATGATCCGCTCGACGATCACACCCTCAGGATCGTGGAGTCCGCTGACACGCTCTTCGACCTCCTCGAAGCTCTCGAACGGTTTGCGCTTTCGCTCGTCGAGGATCGTGTTACGGAGCTTCTTCCCGATACCCGGTAGCAGGTTCAACTGGTGGAGTCGGAGCGTGATCGGCTGTGCATCGTTGTAGAAATCGACGAACCGGTCTTCGTTTGCCTCGACGATCTCCTCGACGACGTAGTCGAGTTCGGACGTTGCACCGCTCGAGAGATCCTCGTACTCGACGGTCCGGAGCTGCTGGATGGATTGTCGCTCCTCGGATGGGGAAACGACTATCCGATCGCCGATGCTCACGTCGGCATCGTCCTCAAAAAGGAGTTCGTAGAGATAGAAGTCCCGCTCGCCGATGGCATACGCTGCCGAGGGGGTCTCGTACTGTGGCCGATCGTCACCCGGAAGCCCGTGTGGCATGTGATCGAGTATGACCGCGTGACGCAGCGTCGACTCGTCGTCAGTGGCGTCGCTCATCGTACGTAGGTGTAAGTCGACCTGTCACTTAAAGAGTCGGCCCTTGAGATCCTCCCGTGCCTTCAGCCTCGGGCATCCGATCCGTCAGGCGTACTTCGCGACGACGTCGAGGATAGCGTCGAGTTCGTCGCCAGAAAGCGAGTATCGCTCCTTTGCGTACACCGTTCGGAGTTCGTCGCGGTCCTGTGGAAGCAGGTTGGTGATCTTGTATGCCGTCGACTCGTCGACCTTGTCGAGTTCCTGTAGCTCCGTGACGAGTTCGCGTGACTCCTCGGGTTCGAGCACGGCAAACCGATTGGCGTGCTCGATCGCCCGTGCCAGCTCGTAGCGCATCTCCCGGTCCGGATCCCGTGCTCGCTCCTCTTCGACCTCGGAGAGCAGTTCCTTGGTCTCGGAGACGGTGAGATACTCCTCGCTGATCTTCTCTTTGAAGATCGTCATCGCTTACTCCTGTGCCGAGATGTGTGCTGGGTTCGCGAGCAGGGTCTTCGATTTGCCCTTGTCGCTGATCTCGACCTTGAACGATCGGCCCTGCTTGCCGACGACAGTGCCGGTGTGCCCGTTGAAACGAGGGTGGAACCGGCCGTCCGGGGTGCTGGGGTCGATCGCGAGGTGGACTTTCTGTCCCTCCTCGAACTCCTGAATCGAGCGCTGTGGCGGCGAGGTGCCGCGGTCCCGTGGGCTGTTCGACAGTTTGTTCCGCGTTCCGGAACGGGGTCCATTGGAGTTTGGCATAGTCGTACACCGGCTTAGACCGCTTGGCGTAATAAAAGGTGCGTTCCTGTTCCACGAGCCCGCGTGCGAACTGCTCTCAATGGCTTCGCAATGCTTTTCGCCCGACACGAACTCTACGTAGATATATGAACGAAGACGCCGTCCGAGACCTGCTCCGGGAGGTTGAGGACCCCGATCTGGACGACGATATTGTCTCGCTGAACCTCGTCAACGGGATCGAACTGGATGGCGAATCGGTACACGTCTCGCTCGCGCTCGGCGCGCCGTACTCGCCGACCGAAACCGCGATCGCAGACGAAGTGCGGCAAGTGCTCGGTGACGCGGGACTGGAGGTCGAACTCTCGGCACACGTCGATGACGGAATCAGTGCCGACGAGCAGGTGTTTCCGAACGTGGAGAACGTCATCGCCGTCGCGAGCGGTAAGGGTGGTGTCGGCAAGAGCACTGTCGCGGTGAACCTCGCTGCGGGGCTCGCCGACATGGGCGCTCGCGTCGGGCTGTTCGACGCCGACATCTACGGGCCGAACGTCCCGCGGATGGTCGACGCCGACGAGCCGCCACAGGCGACCGAAGACGAGACGCTCGTCCCGCCCGAGCAGTACGGCATGAAGCTGATGAGCATGGCCTTCCTCGTCGGCGAGGACGACCCGGTGATCTGGCGCGGCCCGATGGTCCACAAAGTGCTCACCCAGCTCTGGGAGGACGTCGAGTGGGGGCAGCTGGATTACATGGTGATAGATCTGCCACCGGGCACCGGCGACACCCAGCTCACGCTGCTCCAGACCGTGCCCGTCACCGGCGCGGTGATCGTCACGACGCCACAGGACGTCGCGCTCGACGACGCGCGGAAGGGTCTGGAGATGTTCGGCAAACACGACACGCCCGTGCTCGGCATCGCCGAGAACATGGCGACGTTCAAATGTCCGGACTGTGGCGGCGAACACGACATCTTCGGGGCCGACGGCGGGAAACGCTTCGCCGACGTTCACGACATGCCGCTTCTGGGATCGATCCCGCTCGACCCCGCAGTCCGGAGCGGGGGCGACGCGGGCGAACCGATCGTCCTCGACCAGGACAGCGACACCGGTGAGGCGTTCAGACACATCGCACGTGGAGCGGCGAACAACGCGGGGATCATCCGCCGCCGTACCCAGCAGTGAGCGATGTCGGAGAATCCAGCCGAGCGCTTCGACGCCGACGCCGAGCGTGTGGAGACGCTGCGCGAGATTGCGGATGACGTCCGCGGCGAGTCCTCGGAGAGCCGCCAGCTCGCGGCGATCCTCTACCGGGTTAGCGATCTCTACGACGAGGACGAAGAGACCGATCCCATCGAGATCTACCGGAACGTCGAGACGATCATGCAGATCAAGGCACAGGGTGGGCGGGAGCCCTGAGTCCGTACACAATATCACATTGTGCACACGTAACATCACAGCCAGCGACAGGGTAGCACGACCGGGAGCGTAGACACCCCAGATCCCACCCCGTTTCGGCTGATAGCTCGGCTTGCGGGCGCTTCGTCGGTACTGGTTTGAGGCAGGCTACCAACCACTCCGTATGGACCTGTACGATCCACTGGGAACGCTCCCCGTCGACATCGATGACTGCACGTTCCGTCGCCGTGAGCGTGACACCTCCAGCGGCTTCACCCGCGTGAGCACGACGGTCGAACTCCACGGCGACGGTGTCGTGGGCCGTGGCGAAGATGTCACCTACGAGACGCCGGATCACGACGCGCTGCACGAGGCTGGCCCGCCCACCCTTGCGGGCGAGTACACTCACGCGGAGTTCTCCACGCTCCTCGAGGATGTCGAGCTGTTTCCGGAGCCGCCCGTACAGACGGCCTCGCACAACTACCGCCGGTGGGCCTTCGAGAGCGCGGCGCTCGACCTCGGACTCAAGCAGCGCGGCGAGACGCTGGCCGACGCGCTCGGCCGGGAGTACGACCCGGTACGATTTGTCGTCAGCACGCGACTGGGCGATCCACCGTCGATCGACCGCGTCGAACGCTGGCTGGAGCTATACCCCGATCTGGAGTTCAAGCTCGACCCGACGAGCGAGTGGCCGACCGAACTCATCGAAGCGCTCGCGGACCGAGACGTCGTCCGTGTCCTCGATCTCAAGGGCCAGTACAAGGGCACCGAGGTCGACCAACCGGCCGATCCTGACCTGTACGAGCGGGTCGCAACGGGGTTCCCCGACGCGCTGGTCGAGGACCCCGAACTGACCCCGGAAACGCGAGCCGTGCTCGACGGCCACTGGGACCGGGTTACGTGGGACTACCCGATCACCGGCGTCGAGAGCATCCACGACCTCGATCGGGAGCCTGACTGGCTCAATATCAAGCCCTCGCGGTTTGGCTCCGTCGAGTCACTGCTTTCGAGTATCGAACACTGCCTTGATCGCGGGATCGACCTGTACGGCGGCGGCCAGTTCGAGCTGGGTGTGGGCCGCCAGCATATCCACGCGCTCGCCTCCCTGTTTTATCCCGACGCACCGAACGACGTGGCTCCGCGGGCGTACAACGATCCCGAGCCCTCGCCGGGTCATCCGACGAGTCCGCTCACGCCGCCAGTAGACGCCTCTGGACTGGAGTGGCCCCACGAGTAGCGAGACGTTTTTGTTACGGCCGGACTATCCGAACGTGTGGACGCAAATCAGGAGGAGCTATCGAACCCGTTCGGGATGGACGAGGACTGTCAGAACTGTCCGGCGCTCTGTGAGACACGCGAGCAGGTCGTACACGGCTACGGCGACGTCGGCGGCGATTTCCTGTTCGTCGGCGAGGTGCCCGGCGAAGGCCCCGACAGCACCGGCGTCCCGTTTACCGGCGATGGGACAGGTCGGGCCCTCCTCTCGATCCTCAGACGGCTCGGGCTCTGTGGCTCCGAACCGGACACGGACGAGCCCGAACTCGCAAACACCTTTCTCACCTACCTCGCTCGCTGTCGCCATCCCGACCGCACGCCGACCGACGCGGAGATCGGGAACTGCGAGCCGTATCTCAACGCCGAGATCAGGATGATCAATCCGGAAATCATCGTTCCAGTCGGGGAGCACGCGCTCGAGGAGATCGGAACGGAGTACACCACGACGCCGGTCGAGGAGCTCGATATCGTCGACGATCATGCCAGTCGAATACGGGGACGAGGGTTCGAGTTGATGCCGATGATCGATCCCGCCGAACAGACGGACGCACAGACACAGACGTTCGTCGAGGCGTTCGCTGCACTAATGGCAAGCGATTACCGACAGACGAAAGGACGGCGCAGTCGTTGACCTCCTTCCACGGCTGAAGCCATGGGTTTTCGCTTCGCTACCGCTGTTCTCGGAAAAACCAGGACCCACCCTACAGCTCGACGCCGCTCGGGATGAGACTATGCTTTCGCAGCAGGTTCCCTTCGTCGTTGTACACGAGGAAGGTTCGTTTGTCGTAAGACAGAATCTCCTCGCCATCGATGCGTAGCGTCACGCCGTACCGACCGTCGGTGTCCGGGTCGTGCTCGCCGTAGCGTCGTGCTGCCCGAATGAATGTCAGGACGTCGTCGGCGTCCTCGTTGAGTTCGAGGACGAAGTCCCCTGTCGTCCGGTTTGTCACGCTAATGACACCGGTTGCGTCTTCGGCGTCAGGTGGTGACTGAAGCCGAAAGGCGACATCCGTCTCTTCGGCGGCGAGCAGGTCACCGTCTACGTCCGTGAGGCGCTCTCGGAGTGTCGTTCCTGGCCCGTCGAAGTCGATCGTCACCTGCGGCTGGGCGGGCTCGCCGTCGTCGTCGATCCAGTCGATGTTCTCTGCCTCCAGTGTAAAGTAGTCGCGCCTCATTCCCTACACATCGATACGACCTCGCCAGCAATGAACGTAACGCCTGCGGGGAATACCACGACGACCCCCAGTCGGCAGCACTGAATGGTGATGGTTGATTTTATATGGGCTCCCCAGTGTCGTCCTGCATGGCCTGGGTTCGCTCCGAATACGCCGGTGAACTGGCAGTCGTCTCCGCGTGGCTCGCGGCACTGCTGCCGTGGAACGTGACGTACGCGACGATCTTCGAAGGTGAAGCTACTGTACTCTCTATTCGGTTCCCGTTCGTCCAGTTGCGATACGTGCTGGGTATCGAGTTACCGGGCGATGAGGGACTGTCCCTCGATCACCCGATGGCTGCCCGGAGTCTGGTAGATGGGGCACCTGTGGTCGTGTATGACCTCTGGATCGTCGGCGCGCTGTTCGTTCTCGCTGCGGTCGGGCTCAGCGTCGTCATGTACCTCCGCGAGGAGTGGGTAACGGAGCGACTCCCCCGAAGTCCGGTCCGGGTCATGGGGGCGTTACTCGCCGGAGCGACGATCGCGCTGTCGGCGTCGACGGTCGCTATCATCACACACGGCGAGTTCGGGGGTGGACTCCCGATTCCTATCGGTCTGGTCGTACTCGGTGCGCTCTCCTGGGTGCTACTGACTGTCGATCTGACCTGACAACGCCCGCCCAATTTAAGGGAGTCGGCTACGTTGTACCGCGACAGACAACGCCGTGTCGATAGACGACAGCGAGAGCTCGATGCATGACAGACGATACTGATCCCGGTTCGATCCCGCTCGGAATGGACGATGTACCGACAGCGGACGCTACCGCGGACGGGAGCGCAACCCAGGAGTCACTCGGGCAGCGACTGCGACGAGCCCTCGATCTGCTGAAAGGATCGACGATCGAGGTCGATCGATATCGCCCGGGAGAGCACGACCCGTTGCTCTCCTTTACCGGACTCGACGGGTACGACGAGATCGACCGATACTGGGTGAACGCCCCCTTTTCCTTTGTCTCGATCAACCACGACCGGGAGCGTAATCGTATGCAGTATCACGTCGTCGAGCCCGAGCTGGACGACGACGAATACGAGCTTCTCGGAACGCTGTTCGACGATATCAGGGACCCACTCGTCTATCGGCGTGATATCGACGCCGAAAATGTCGAGTCGGTACTGGTAGAGGAGCTTCGCGACCACCTCGAACGGTACGGAATCGAGATCGATACCGTCGGCTTCTACAAGCTGTTTTACTACCTCTATCGTTCGTTTCGTGGCTACGGAAAGATCGATCCGATCATCCACGACCCTCATATCGAGGACATCTCCTGTGACGGCTACGAGTTGCCGATATTCGTCTATCACGACGAGTACACCGACATCGAGACGAACGTCTCCTTCAACAAAGGAGCGCTGGACAACTTCGTGATCCGACTCGCCCAGCAGTCCGGTAGGCACATCAGTGTCGGCGAACCGATGGTCGAGAGCACGTTGCCCGATGGGAGCCGTGCGGAACTCGCGCTTGGCGAGGAGGTGACGCCTCGCGGCTCGGCCTTTACCATCCGTAAGTACTCCGAAGAGCCGTTTACACCGATCGACCTGCTGGAGTACGGCACGTTCAACGTCGACCAGATGGCCTTTCTCTGGCTGGCGATCGAACACAACAAGTCGCTGATCTTCGCGGGCGGGACCGCCTCCGGCAAGACGACCTCAATGAACGCCATCTCGATGTTCATCCCGCCGCGCTCGAAAGTGCTCTCGATAGAGGACACCCGCGAGCTGACGCTGTACCACGATAACTGGCTGTCCAGCGTCACGAGAGAGCGGATTCACGAGGGCAACGATATCACGATGTACGACCTGTTGCGTTCCGCACTCCGACATCGTCCGGAGTATATCATCGTCGGGGAGGTGCGTGGTGACGAAGCGATCACACTCTTTCAGGCGATGAACACCGGCCATACGACCTACTCGACGATGCACGCCGACTCGGTGCAGACCGTTATCAACCGGCTGGAGAACGAACCGATAAACGTTCCCCGGTCGATGGTCCAGTCGCTCGATATCCTCTGTGTACAGACGCTGACCCGGTTCGACGACGAGCGTGTCCGCCGGAACAAGACGATCGCCGAGATCGAGGGCGTCGATCAGCGAACCGGCGAGCTCGACTATTCGACAAGCTACAGATGGGACGCGAGCAAGGATACGTTCACCGAAAGCGGTAGCAGTATCGTACTGGAGGAGATCCGTGAGGATCGCGCCTGGTCACAGGAACGACTGCTTTCAGAACTCCGTAATCGGCGGACGTTCCTCGAATATCTCCGCAACAACGACATTACCGGCTACCGGCGGTTCACCGCATTGGTCAACGATTACTACGCCGATCCCGAGGCCGTGATCGAGCGCATAGAGAACGACGAGATGGAGCGACCGACAGCCCCCGCCGAGTAACAGTATGCAGGGCTATTTCATCGTTTCAGTGCTACTGTTGTTGATCGCCCCAGCCGTACTTGCCGTAATCAGCGAACGGGCAGACCGTATCGTGACGCGGCTCTCGATCGTTGCGTTCACTGACTGGCTCGATCTCGATGGACGGAGACGGTATCGCCACGAGCACCGACTCCGCCAGGCTCACTTTGCGACGACGTATCGGATCTACGCCGCCAAGACGATCCTGTATACGGCTCTCGGTTCGCTGATCGGGATCGTCGCTGCCATCCCCCTCGCACGGGGGCTCCGGCGCCTGCTGACGACGAGCCCGGAGGCAATCGAAGCCCAGTTGCCAGCCGCAGTTCACTTCCTGACGGTGATCGTCGGTGTTCCCGAGCTCTCGACGGCTCAGTGGGCTGTGCTGCTCGTTGGAAGCTGTCTCCTGGTCGGTGGGCTGTTCGGGGCGGGCGTCTACTGGGCTCGCTGGTGGTATCCGTCCAGCGTGGCTGGCAAACGTAGTGTACGTATCGAGGCGAATCTACCACAGGCCGTCGCCTTCATGTACGCACTCTCCCGAAGCGGTATGGAGCTCCCCGAAGTCATGCGGATCCTCTCGGAAACTGATCACGTCTACGACGCTGCCGCGGAGGAGTTCGCTGTCGGTGTCCAGCACATGGATTTATTCGGCAAGGATGTCGTGACAGCGATCCAGACGATGGGAGAGCAAACGCCCAGCCCGCAGTTCAAGGAGTTCTGTGAGAACCTCGCAAGCGTTCTCCAGAGCGGACAGAGTCTCGCCGAGTTCCTCGAAGGGGAGCACGAGTCGTTTCAGGAGGAGGCAGAGGCACAGCAAGAACAGCTCCTCAATGAGCTGGCGACACTTGCCGAAGCGTACGTCACGGTGCTTGTCGCCGGACCGCTCTTTCTGATTACGATCCTCGTGGTGATCGGCATCGCCGTCACCGACACGCTCGATTTCCTGCGACTGTTCGTCTACGTCCTCCTGCCGGTTGCGAACCTCGGGTTTATGCTCTATCTAACGACAGTGATGGGCGAGCAGTCAGCCGGCGACGCCATCAGCGGGAGTACCGAGTCGGTGGAGTATCGTTCCGGAATCCGACAGACCGCAGCCGAATCCGCCCGTACCGACGGAGGGAGGACTGCGTCCCGGACCGAACAATGCGCGGAGAACCTCCGCAACTTGCAGTTGTACCGGCGGCTACGGTGGCTCCGCGACGTTCTGGGGCAACCGGTACGAACGGCAATCGACCGGCCGATAACCGTGCTCTGGGTGACCGTTCCGTTCGTGATCGTGGTTGGCTTCCTTCGTCTCTACTGGACGATATCGCTCGATATTCCCGTGGTGGTCGTGCTGGACGACATTCTCATCCAGTCGGCCCTGTTCGTCATTGGGACCTTCGCGATCGTCTACGAGATACATCGGCGACGTATCGCGGCGATCGAGGCCATCATCCCAGATTTGATGGATCGACTGGCGAGCGTCAACGACGCGGGCATGACCGTTATCGAGAGCATCGGCCGCGTCCGGGGAAGCGATCTCGGTGCACTGAACGACGAACTCGATCGCGTCTGGGCCGACATCCAGTGGGGTGCAAACGTCACCACGGCACTCCGGCGGTTCGAGTCCCGCGTCCGAACAAAAACCGTTTCGCGAACCGTGACACTCATCGTGCACGCGATGAACGCCAGCGGAGACCTCGGTCGCGTGCTCCGGATCGCGGCCGGACAGGCGAAAGCCGACAGGCGACTCGAACGTGCCCGGACACAGGAGATGCTCACCTACGTCGTCGTCGTGTACGTCGCCTTCGGTGTCTTCCTCGTGATCATCGCCGCGCTGGATCTCGTGCTCATCCCCAGCCTCCCGGACGACAGCGTGCTACCCGAAGCAACCGGGGCAGCCGGTCAGGTCGGGTTTGGCGGCGTCCTCGACGAACTCGGATCGGTCAACGAGACGGCCTACACGCTCGTGTTCTTCCATACCACTGCGATACAGGCCGTCTTTTCGGGACTGATCGCCGGCCAGATGAGCGGTGGGTCGATCAAAGACGGCGCGAAACACGCCGCGATCCTGCTCTCGATCGCCTATCTCGTCTTCCTGTTCCTCTGAGTCGTCGCCGTTTTGTCGACCCGCACCCACGGACGAGTATGGACCGCTCGACGGCCGACGTTCGGGACACCTACGACGAGATCGCGAGTCACTTCGCCATGACTCGCGAATACGCCTGGCCGGAGGTCGAGACGTTTCTCGCCGACCGCGAGGGGACTATCGGCCTCGATCTTGGCTGTGGAAACGGGCGTCACGCCGAAACGCTCACCGAACACGTCGACCGCGTTCTCGGGGTCGACGTGAGTCGTGGGCTGCTCGAAACTGCACGCGATCGACAGATCGAGCGTGACTTCGATGTCGAACTCGTGCAGGGTGACGCGGCACGGCTCCCGCTCACGACGAGTTCGATCGACCTCGCGGTGTACGTCGCCACGCTACATCACCTGCCGACCCGATCGGCTCGCGTTGCCAGTCTCGACGAACTCGCTCGGGTTCTCGACGGTGCTGGGACGGCCCTCGTCTCGGCGTGGAGCACGGCCCACGATCGGTTCGACGCCGACGAGGGGTTCGATACCACCGTCGACTGGACGCTTCCCGACGGGGAGTCGGTCGACCGGTTCTATCACATCTACGATCCGGAGGAGTTTCACGCCGATCTGGACCGGAGTCGTCTCGACCCGTACGATGTCTTCGTTTCCAGTGGCAACTGCTACGCCGTCGTCGGGACGAAAGGGAAACGCCCTTAACGGACGGCGGATTACGATTTCATGCACGCTGGTGTGGGCCTACGGCCCACCGGTACAGCGTATCGGGCGGTCGATTCGACTCCCCGATACGTTTCACCATGTGCGCGTCGGTGGTCTAGTGGTAGGACCTGAGCCTTCCAAGCTCATGGCCCGGGTTCAAATCCCGGCCGACGCATACGCGACTCCGTCGCGTCTTGTACTTTTTAGGCATCTCTTAGGAGAAAGAAAGATGCCAAATAAAGCTCATTGCCCGGGTGTCCCAACAGCACCCCTGCGCCGTATAGCGATTATCGAAAGTGACAGGCTCAAAATAGAAAAACCGACAGACTGCATGGGGGCGTCCGAATAATGGAGAAAATCGGTAACGGTCCCATCGTCGGAGAGTCTGTATCCGAGTATCTCAACGACCGCCGGTACCAGGACTACTACGAATACAAAGAGCGGTTGCTCCGATGGCTTCACAAAGTCGGAAAGAACCCCGATAGAACGGTAGGGTACGCCGATAGCACCGTAGCAAACGTCTCATACAGGATTGATCTGTTCCACCTCTGGAACTGGGAAGAGACAGGAACCTACGGTACGAAGCTCACGGTTGACCGCGCGGACGCGTTCATGATGCACCTCGTGGTGAACGAAGATTACAGTAACACGTACATGGACATCATGCAGAAATGCTTCAAGCGTGTCTTCAAGTACCAGAACCACGTCGAGGGAGAGAACGTCGAATGGGAACCCGAACACACGTTCCCGCAGGATCTCTCTGCACCGCGTGACTTCCTGACGATGGAAGAACGACAAAAGGTCCGTGACGCTGCGTTAGATTACGGGACCGTCCCGTCGTACCAGAGTGTGACGCCAGAAGGCCGTGATAAGTGGAAAACCTACCTGTCCCAACGGTTCGAGAAACCAAAGGAAGACGTCTGTAGTTGGATAGCGTGATTTGAATTCTGTCGGTAGAGATGTCTCTCACGGTGATTTGAGGTCTCGCCCACCCAGCACAGATTGCAACTGTTCTGGTGGATCAAGACCGCGCCGCTGCCACGTGGCTAACATCGTCGTGATTGTTTCGTGGATCCGGACGCCTTCGTCTGATCTGAGGCTGCGGAAAATCTTCCTCATCACTACCTGCTCGCGCAGAGCGCGCTCTGCGCGATTGTTCGTTGAGTCCACTTCTGGCTCTGTCACGAACGTCAGCCAGTGCCCTAACCCATTTCTGAGCTTCTCGACCAACTCGGTGACCTCCTTCGCGGCGTACTCCTCCCGAGTGAGTCCCTCCAGGTGCAACATCGCCTCCGCCCGCCGTTGTTCGCGGGCGGAGGCTGATGGCTCTCCTTGGTCGAACTCCGTCAAATCGTCGTGGAGCTCGTGCAACTCCTCGCATAACCGCTCCGCTTCCTCGTGCCGATCCGCGACGAACTCCGCCTCCCGCAGCAGATGTGCCCAACACCGCTGAAGCTTTGGATGGTACGCAGAGTAAGCTGACCAGCCGTCGCAACTGAGTGTGGCGTCCTCGGCGAATTCCTCGCCGAGGACAGCCTCTAACACCTGACTTCCTCGGCTCTGGTCAACCGTATACAGCACTTCATCTTCCGTCACGAACGTCCAGACCCAGTGCTGATCACCATCAACGGGGAACCCAGTCTCATCAACGTAGATCACATCGCTTTCCCGCACACTCTCTTTGACTTCTTCGTACGCGGGTCGCAGTCGGTCTGCGACCCGCTTGGTCAAGTTGTAGATCGTTCGGTGAGACACCGGTTCGTCGAGCTTCCACTCGAAGAGTTCTGCTTGCTTGCGGTTGGGAAGTCGCTCGTGGAACCGACCAAGGGCGGTTTGGGCCATGATGTTTGGCCCAAACCGCCCGGTCTGGGGACAGTCAGGATGCTCGGCAACGATCTCGTTTCCGCAGGAACACTCGTGCTGACCGAGTTTGTACTCGACGACGGTTGTTGGAACTGGCAAGGGGATGTCGATGACTGTCTGGGAGACGTAGTTGTCTGGATCAGTGAGAACAAGATCACAGTCAGGGCAGTAGCCTTCGTCAACGTGGAGAGTTTGCTCTGGCTCTGGCGGTGGCCTGGTTGATCCTTCATGGCCTTCGTCACGTCCGGGAGAAGAGTCGCTGGCGGCGTCGTCGCCGCCAGCTGACTCTTCTTGCTCAGTGTCGTTCTCTTCGGTATCATCCGTTGAGGAGTTGTTTCCACCCGATCCACCGGCACCACCTTGTTTGCTGGATGGCGTATGTGCGTTTTTGTACTGCTTGAGCTCTGCTTCGAGTTCCTCAATCCGTTGTTGTTGTGCAGCAAGCTGCTGTCGAAGCCACTGGTTTTCGGCTCGGAGAGCTATGACTTCTTGACGAAGAGCGGTTTTGCTGTCGATACGGATCGCCGAATCTATCGATTCCGGCGATCCATCAGCCCCGAGCGACACACTTGGTTCGGTCCATGTGCGCCAGCAATGAGTCAGCTACGAATTCGTTCAACTCGCTATCCAACTACATCAAAATCAGACTGCTCGACGGTTATTTTCTATTTGAGTAATCATCAACTGCTTCAGTTTCTTGGATTGCTACTTGACATTTTTCATACAACGTATCGCTTTCAGGAGCATTGTTGAAGGTAAGTGAATCTCCTTGTGTTCCCTGTAGCTCGATATCTCCATTTCCAAGGAATTTATCAATCATCCCTTCGCTGTAGTCTGCATCCCGAACACGATTAATTGGAACTGATTCATCACTTGTTGACACAACCATGTCTTCCACTTTGATGAACCGTTCATCGGTAATCGCATACTCAACTGTGCCAAACTTCGCTGCCAGGGCAGACACGATTAACGGGTAAAACCCAACGAGAAGAGCTATCGCGCCAACGATTCCATACGCAACAATGTACGCCGTTGTGCTTCCACCAGACCCAACAGGTCCGGAGCTAAGAACTTCGATAATGGCTGACGCCCCCATTACACCAAATACTCCTATGAATGGGATAGCAAACACCAAAGTAAGTATTGATGAACCAATCCCGTTTGGAATCAATGTTCGTTTATCCATCTCTGTTGCAACTTGCACTTTTTCATCAGGCCGTAACCGTTTCTCAAGTTCAGGACTTACTTGTTTTCTCTTTGACTTCATACAGTGGCCTTTTTTTCCGCGATGTGATTATCTTTCCTGTTACTCAGCTTTGAACGTTAGCGTCGGCTGTTGAGTGAACGAAGAGATGATCGATCTCTTCCATGAGGTCATCGACGCCACGATCATCGTTGTCTCGAACCCACGAGAGCAGGTTGTAAA
>OBKM01000633.1_pt1 | contig 17041 bp, 10 predicted proteins | sample 1519691 | NCBI WGS metagenome assembly OBKM01 (sample SAMEA37050418, study PRJEB22526) | metagenome | biome: saline pan; feature: lake; material: water | place: Egypt | collected 2015 | depth 0.5 m | reverse complement strand
GGACCATTGAGAGATTCACCCCGGTGGCTCAACCCGATTAGCGCAATAATCACGACCACACTCCAGCGACGCTGTCATCCCTGACTACAATGGAGTAGAACCATCCTTCCCTGCGTCGATCAGTGGCTTGATCTCTTCGAACGAGTGCATATTAATGTATGCTGGAGAGACAAGTTAGTGGTGTAAATGACGGAGGCTGATGATGAGGAGAGTGAGGCTGCTGATATTGAGGAGTTGATGGAGGCTATTGAGGCAGAGCGAGAGGAGCGTCGGGAGCAGGTGTCGTTTGAGTGGGTGGAGACGGTTCGTAGGGCTGGCGAATTGTGGCGTGACGTGGGAGGCGTTGAATCGGTTGCTGAAGAGATTGACTTGTCTCTGGAGACAACGAGGGAGGCGCTCACGGTTTACAGGTTGGTTTTCGAGAATCCTTCGGACGTGGCGCACAAGGCGTCGGAGCCGTCGCGAGCGTATTTTTCTCTGGATCAAGAGCTGGAGGGGGTTTTCGACGAGGAAGAGAGTGACGAGCCGGTTGAGTATTTGCTTCGAGAGCATGTCGGTGCCTTGTATCTGGACCACGATATTGAGGAGTTGCCGGTAGGTGACCCACCAGAGGAGGAGACGCCGCCGATGGGCTTTGATCTGGACGAGTTAAATCTGGATATGAGTGAGTTGTCTTCGAGCTACGAGATTCCAGCCTCTACAATCGCAGCAGTGGCTAGTATGCCAAAGATTCAGGACGAAATGTTCCAGAGCCAGATTTCGGCTTTAGCTAATGCTGTGAATGCAAATCTGTTTCGGACGGAGAAGATGTTGGCTAGTGCTATCCAACCGGCTATTGCTCAACAGGAGATGGCGCTTGCACGGAGCCTGGCTCCTCTGACGGCAGCTATTGAAGAGCAGCAGGCTGCTCTTGCTAAGTCGACAGCGGTGACGATGTCTGAGGTGATTCAGGATATCGCTTTCCCTGACCCGATTCTTGCCGATTTGGCGGCGATTCAGCCTTCCGTGAGTACAGTAGCTGCGGCCGGTAGCTATCCGTCTCCGCTGTATGAAGAGGAGGAATCGGTTGTTGATGAGGCGTCGAAGACAAGTGTAGAGGCTGAGCTATTGGAAGCTACTGGCAAGATTGTTCCTGAGACTGGCCCCAGCGAGGCCACTGTCGATGCTACTCTTCCGGATTCGGATGCGTTTTCTACGGAGTTAGCGCTACAAATCCCTACCCAGATTACGTATTTCATTTTGTCTGGTTCCGAGACCAGAGAGTGGTTCGTGAATCTCCCTGCTAACTATCAACGAACAGTTATTGGCGGGATTGTCGGTTCTATCGCGTACTCGTTGACGTTGAAATGGGGTGCTGCTGGTTTTGCAGCTACTACGCTGACGCCGTTGATTCGGCAGATGTTGAAGGACGAGTAGTGCTCTCGTTGGAAAGAAAACTTACCGGTTTGCTCTCCGAACGGAGTTGGCAGTCTGTTGTATCCCTTTGCAACGGAGTGGTGAGTGAATCTGGTTAGCCCAATAAACACGATCAAACAAGCAATGATCACAGAATATCGCCAGTCGTTTCTGCGTTCTTGAACCGACTGAGTTCTGTGTACCGCAGGGAATAGGGCACGCGGCTCTCATACTGGATTGGATCTGTCAACACGTACAATGACCCGGGCTCAAAGACAACTACGTGCTTCCCCTGATCAAATTCTGCTTGATCCCCACGCATGGAGCGTTCGGGCGAGTGTTGCTTCAGCCGCTGGGACATCTGTTACAGGACTCAACATAAGAGCCAACCATCAAGTAGGTCAGCGTTAGAACATAAGAGTATGAAAATCTCCGAACTCCTGACTCCTCGTGAAGGAGTTCAGGAAGGCAGATTTCAGGGAGTTCTCCAAGCTCACAAGGTGGGTGGCTCGGAGGGCCGACTTGAGAACAATCCTTCTCGTCTACTTTCTATGACATATCCGTCGAACGCCTTGGAAACCGCGTTCGACCACGTCGACAACAAACTACGAGGCAGGGACAGCCAAGGTGGAATCACACTTACAGGGCCGTATGGAGCTGGTAAGTCACACGGCCTGCTGACCCTATACCACCTGTTCAACAGCCCTGATGTCGGCCAGGAATGGCTGGAGAACTGGGATATACCTCTGGACTTGCCCGAGTCCTCGGATGCAACTATTCTCTCTACCAGCGAGACGGATGCAGATCATATCTGGGAACCGATTTTCGAAGACCTTGGTAGGGAAGATATCTCCGTGGATGTCAAGAGGTACGTTACAACTGAACACATCGAAGAGCTTTGCTCCGATGAGCCGGTCGCTATCTTCTTCGACGAAATCGAGACATGGTGGGAGTCTTTCAGTGACTCAGGAGACGAGGAACTGGTGGAACGTAACGAGTTCTTCATCCAGAACCTGCTGGAGGTAGCGAACGACCCTGATGAAGATCTGTTCGTGTTCATCACGCTCCTCGATAAGAGCGATGACTTCAAGCGGATCCTCAACCGGACGAATCCCTACGCTGTTGACCTGAACGCCACAGGAGACCGAGAACGGATTATCCTCCACCGTCTCTTCGAAACTCGACGGGAAGACCTGGATGAAAGCAGGGTCCGGGACGTTGTCCAGAACTATGTCGAGAACTACTCCTATCCTATCGAGATCGAGGAGGAGAAACGGTACGAGAACAGGATGGTAGAGACCTACCCATTCCATCCTGAACTGCTTGATCTGCTCGACAACTTGTACGAGGGCGGGAAGGAACGGCAGAACGTCCGGGGTGCGATGAACGTTCTCGCGGACACAGTGAGAAGGCTCTACCAGGAAACGGACCTCATCATTACCAGCGATATCGAAGTAGCTGCGTTCCGGGGGATCAATCAGACACTATTCAATCGGTACGTCTCCGACTTGGATTCTGTCGAGGATATCGATTATGGTCAGGAGTTGCTCAAAACGATCCTTCTGTACACTCTTGACGAGCGGTCCCAGATGGCCTCTGTCACGGAGTGCTTGGTGGGGACGTACAAACCGGGAGAGAACTCGGTCTCGAAGCTGGATATGTCCCTGCAGAATCTGTACGGTACAGCTCACTACCTGGATCGAGACGGCCAGAAAGACAATTACTACATCACCGAGGATCCCAAGCTCACCGCTCTCGTAACCCGTGAACAGGAACGAGTGTTAGAGGGTGAAAGAGATGCTATCGAGGAGAAACTGGCTGCGGTTGTCCGGGACGATGTTTGGAACGGAGAGGTAGTGGTCTATCCGGAGGACGATGTCTCGGATTCACGGGATATCTCGGTCGTCGTGATGCTGGATTACTTGTCGAACGGTGCCTTGGAGAAAAAGCTGGACAGTTTCTTCGAGGGCCGGACCTACCAGAACACGGTGCTCTTCGTCACTCCTAACCAGAAGATCCGCCAGGATGATGACCTGATCAGCAAGGCAGCTCGTGTGCTTGGTGCTGAAAACCTGAGAGGGAAGGTCGACGACGACCAGGGTGAACTAGAGAAGATAATCCGAGACGAACGCCGAGAGCTCCGGAACGAGCTTGAGGATAACTACGGTAGCTGGGTCAAGTGGACTGACTCGGAAGGCGGTCTCCGGATGAGAAAGAAGTCTGTCAGCCCCGACGTAGAGGACGTGAAGAGCAAGGTCGGACGTGATAAGACCTACATCGGGGAGAAGATTGTTGAGGAGGTCCAGGATGTAGAGAACGGGGTTAACGTAGGTTCGATGCTCAACGATTTCCGGCAGTTCCGCCGGATGCCGGTGATCCTGGAAGACAGTGCGTTTTACTCTGCTCTCGGCCAGCTCTACCGGGATGGGAAGATCATCTTGGAAAGCGATCGTGCAAAGTTCTACGCAACTCAAAAGAGCGATCCACTGCCGGACCTCAATGATGAACTGGCCATCCATCACCCAGACAACCTAGATGAGTCGGTTTACACTGAGACGGAGCCAGAGCCCGAACCCGACACGGGAACTACTGGCTCAGGAGGAGCTACGACTGGAAGCAGTATCGGTGCTGGTGACGGAACTACAACGACTGTCGGCCGCACAGAGTCAGGGTCGGGAGAGGAAGGAGAAACGGTTAGCAAACCGACCGAGACCAAGACGGTTCAGTTAGAGGGTAACAGCGCCCGTGTTCTCCGAAGTGTAGCGGAGTCCCGAGTCAACGGAGACACGGACACTGTAACACACATCGACCTCTCCTACGACTTAGACGAATTGTCGAAGGAGGAGCTGATCGAGTTCCTGGAAGAACTGCCAAGTGCGACCCATATCAACGCTCAGGTGGTGATCGAAAGTGAAGTTCAAGACTGAGGTTCTCACCAGCTTAGTCGATGCCGAGGACCCAGTTGATCCGGTCTGGGAGGCAGTCTGGAACATCTGGGCTCCTGCCGGAGATGATATCGCCTCGCACTATAGTCGGGAGCCGCAAATGGTGGAGTATGAACGCCTGCTTCTCGATGTCTACAGCGAGTTCTATACTGAGGTCTTGACGGACAGGTGTGTGAACCAGGCCTCCATGAACGTTCCCGAGGATGGAGCACTGGTTATGATGGACTCGATGAGTGTCCGAGAGGCCTCACTCTTCGTACAGTTCCTGGAGGACAAATCCAGTGAGCTGTCGGTCGGTTACTCGTATTCTACAGTTCCTTCGGAGACTATGCCTTTCCGGGAGCGAGTGGGGTACTCCGATCTAAAGAAGGAGTATAAAACGGCGAGCGTGCAGAGCCAAGAACCATCCCTGGACGGTGACGAGCAAATCATCTGGTGCCGGTATCCTGACGCCCTTCTCGAGAATATTCAGGAAGGACGGACCAAATTGTCGTCCATCGAGGAGATGTACGAGAAGTCAGAGGCAGCACTCCGTAACATCATCGATCAATTGGATACGGACTCCTTGGTGATCACCTCGGACCACGGGTACGCCCGGTTGGACTCCGGCCACACCTTCCAGATTTCAGATCGGCAGAAGACCCGTCTTCAGGAAACCTTCAGCGGCAGGTTCGAAGGTGTTGGAGAGGTCAGCGCCGACGACCTCGTAGAAGAAGGCCTCGTTGCAGAGGCAGATGGATACTACATGCCTCTCGGACGCTACACTTGGCCCGCAGGAGGAAAGTACTCCAACTTCCAGCACGGTGGTCTCAGCGTTTCTGAATGCGTTACTCCCCGAATCAACGTTAGCCTCTAACCAAACCATGAGTAAGGATAATAGTCGTCGACCTATCGAGATCTCGTTCCCGATTGAGGAAGTAAACGAAATTGCGTCGAAGGAGGGCCATGCTAAACGGTACTACCGGCCTGTGTACACGATGCACAAGTACTGGGCCAGGCGGCTGGGCTCGGTCTTCCGCACCATGCTCCTATACTCCCTTGCGGAGGACGAGATCCATATCAAGGAGAACGGTCAGGAGAGCTTCGAGGAATTGCCGGATGTTGACTGGGATAATCCGGAGGCGTTGTGGGATTACTACCTGGAAGACGTCGACTTCGGCGATAAGACTGTTCTCGACCCGTTCATGGGCGGCGGAACCACGATCGTTGAATCCCTGCGAATGGGCTGCAATGTCATCGGCAGTGATCTGAACCCTGTGGCCTGGTTCACGGTGAAGAAGGAGATTGAACCAGTCGATATCGACGATCTGCAGGAGGCGTACGACGAGATCTACGAATCTGTAGGTGAGGAGATTCTCGAGTACTACCAGACACCGTGCCCAGACTGCGATAACATGGCGGATGCGATGTACTATTTCTGGGTGAAGGAGATCGAGTGCCTGAACTGTGGCCACGACGTCCCCTTGTTCAAGGGCTATTACTTCGCTAATTCTCGTTCCTCCAACGACAGCTACAAGAACGTTCTCTGCCCAGACTGTTGGACCGTCCAGCAGACAGACGACCACACTACGGAGACAACATGTGTGGACGACAGCTGCGGGAACAAGTTCATGCCCAAGGAGGGAACCGCTTCAGGTCAGAACTATACCTGTCCTGATTGCGGTGTCCGGAGTAAGATTATTGACGCCACGAAACGCTTCGGGAAACCTGACTCCCAGATGTATGCGGTGGAATACTACTGCGATTCCTGTGACGATAAAGGATACAAAGATCCAACAGACCACGATTTAGAGCTCTACGAGAGCGCTAGCGAGGAGTTGGACGAAGAATGGGACGAGCTTCCGATCCCAGAGCAGGACCGGTACCAGGGCAGCAGTGACCGTGCTTGGAACCACGGCTATCACAAGTACCATCAGATGTTCAACGACCGGCAGCTGTTGCTGCTGGGCCGGCTCCTCAACGAGATCGACGATATCGATGATCAGAACGTGAAGGAGTTCCTGCTCACCACGTTCTCCGCCATGCTGGAGTCGAACAACATGTTCTGCATGTACAACCGGGTGGCGAACAAGCTTGAACCCATTTACAACTACAACACCATTATCGCCCGGCACACACCTGTTGAAGGGAATATCTGGGGTAGTGAATACGGTCGTGGCACCTTCAAGGGGATGTTCGACAAGACGAAGGCCGCGAAAGAGTGGTGTCAGAGCCCGGTCGAGAAATACATCGACGAGGACGGAAACTCCCAAGATAAGCAGATGCAGACCCCGGTTGAGGGCCTCCTTGTAGACGATGCCTCTGACCTCGGAAAAGAGGGGAATGCCTTCCTGCGCTGTGGGACTTCTGAGTACCTGCCTATTGAGGACAAGTCCGTGGATGCGATCATCACGGATCCTCCGTACTACGACAACGAGATGTATGCCGAGCTCTCAGACTTCTACTACGTCTGGCTGCACGAGGTTCTCGGTGACACCTACGAACACTTCCAGGGGGAACGGACTCCGAAGAAGAGCGAGGCCGTTGTCGACCCGGCGAAAGACGTTGAGGACCAGAGAACCGAAGAGCACTACATCGAGACCCTGACGAACGTCTTCAACGAATCCCGTCGGAAACTGGCTGACGACGGTATTATGGCCTTCACCTTCCACCACAAAGAGACCGAGGCCTGGGGTTCAACGCTCCAATCCGTCCTTGATGCTGACTTCTACATCAGCGCTCTCTACCCTGTCAACAGTGAGACCCGTGGAGGAACCCGTCATGGAAGGGCAACCGTTGACTACGACACAATCATCGTCTGCAGGAAACGCCAAGAAGATCCCGAGGAGGTCTCTTGGAAGTCTCTTGAGGACGATATCTACTTCCGGGCAGAAGATGAGATTGAACGCTTAGAACAAGCAGGTCGGCGTCTTAGTGGAGGAGATATCTTCGTGGTTGCGATGGGGAAGTGCTTGGAGATCTTCTCGAAACACTACCCGAACGTCACCCGTGACGGAGAACAGATGGACGTGGTCGAGGCTGTCGACGCCATCAAAGAAATCGTCGACGAACAACTACTCGAGGAACGATTCCAGATCCTAAGTGAGGAAATGGATCCTCTCAGCGCAGTCTACCTTACCCACGTACTGGGCCGAGGTGAAGAGTTATCGTTCAACGCCCTCAACAAGGATCTTCGGCAGAGAGGTGTCGACGTGGCTGAACTGGTTCATGAGGATCTACTGAAACAAGAGGGAGACGACTTGGTCATCCTAGATCCTCTTGAACGGGCTGACCGCCTTGAGAACAAGAACGATCCGCTGTCGATTGACAAGGCCCACTACCTGTACTACCTCTTCGAGACCGACCAGTTATCAAAGGAGTTCGGGAAGTGGACTGATGAAGGAGCAATCAACGCACTTCGCAGGCTCTCGGAAATCGAAGGAGACGATGACTACGATGACATCGCGGAGTACGTGAAGGAGCAATCCGACACCCAGCTGGAGATCGAGGACTTCAGCTAACCCTAAATCACCCCGCTGGAACCGGGATTTTGAGATTACTTTTATACCATCTGGCAGATTACAGGCTGCTAGAACCTGATGAACTTCGATATCGGCTATCACGTCGTCGGTGAGGAAGCCTTAGACGACGGTGATGAGTTTGATGAAGAGATGAGTGTAGTCGAGTTTCTCCGCCGTGTCGACGATATGGGAGATCTTCCTTACGATATCGCGGTATTCGGTCTCGACAGCTATCTTCGAGGTGCGGAAGATCCTGAAGAGATCAGCGAGTTCATCCACGACATTCTGTCTGAACGCGTGAACTTTCTGTTGGCGAATAATCCACGGGTGCAGTTCGTAGTTGACAACGTGGAGTACTGGGATGAGCCCGTCCTACCTGACGGCGACGAAAGAATAGGGCTGAACACGATTTTCCGTGGAAGTCTCGAGCAGGTAGGGCCTGGATGGTATTCAAGCAATCTTAACGTTACCTCGTAGCCCCGGGATAGGGATGAAGGAAGTATTATACTGAATCATCGTCTACGCTCCAGTCGTGACAAAGTCTGTATTTCCATTTCCGGGAGGGAAATCCTATCTAGCTCCTTGGATCATCGAGCACTTCCCGGAGCACAAGTGCTACGTCGAGGTCTTTGGCGGTAGCGGTGCTGTCTTAGTAAATAAGCCTGAGAGCCACACCGAGGTCTACAATGACCTGGACGGGGATCTCGTCCAGTTTTTCAAGATTCTGCGCGAGAGAGAAGACGAACTGGTCGACTGGCTTAACAAAACTCCGTATGCACGAGAGCAGCATCAAGAATGGAAAGAGGACTTTTATTCCGGCGAAAGACCGGATGACCCGATTGAGCGGGCAGGCCGGTTCTTCTACCTTAGATACTCACAGTACGCTGCAAAGTACCGGACAGCATCAGGATTCGCCTCAGCCCACCAGCGGAACAAGGCACGCAAGCTGAGAAACGCCACGGAGAAGCTCCACGAGTTCACAGACCGGTTCAAAAATGTCCAGATCGAGAATCTTGACTATGCAGATCTGATCGACCGCTACGATAGTGAAGATACGTTCTTCTACTGCGACCCACCCTACGTCGACGAGGGAGACGCTCTGTACCGTCACGACGGCGATTTCGACCATGAACGATTCGTGGATACTCTAAGCAAGACGGAGGGCAAGTGGGCAGTCTCGTACCAGAGGCTCCCTGAAGGCCTGCAAGATTACACTGTCGTCGAGAAAGGCCGGTCCCAGTTCATGAACAAGCAACACGATAACGACACCCGGTCTACCGAGGTAACCGAACGGCTCATCCTCAACTACGACATGGACGAGGCAGGCAACTTCGAGTTCGACGATACTGAGCAGACAACCCTAGAGGGACTTGGAACCGAGGAATAACCCCTACTCTTCTTTATCTGCTATTCTACGTTCAAATCCGTTCTATCCAGGACTCTCTGCAGTTCATCCTCTAATTCAGAGGCCTGTAGGATTTTGATTTCGGAGTCATCCTGTTCCTCGAGAGTGGTAGTCTCTCGGTCGAGATCCTGAACTACGAGAAGACCATTCCACCCGCCTCCGAAATAGTCCTCGCCGTCCTCATCTCCAAACACGAAGTCGTCATCGACTCGGAGAAAAGCCAGGTATTCGAGAGTCTCCTTGATCCCTGTCCTGATCGTACCTGTGTTTGTACTGTTCTTGACCTCTGTGATGAGGTACTCGTAGCTATCACTGGCTTTATCCCGTATTTCGAGGACGATTACGTCCGGTCGATTAGTGTAGTTCTGGAACTTTTTCTTGAAGTAGTCGTTTGAGACCTCGTATGCGACTTCTTGCACTTTCTCACTGCGGGAGAGATCGCGTTCGGTGATGTCCTCTTCAACCACGAACGAGAGATCTCGGTCGGTACCTGCTTGGTCGTAGTACAGCACCAGCTCTGGCTCACCATCGAACTTTGCAACCTCCTTTCGTCCAGCCTGTATCGGCTTAAACTGGGCCTGCTGATCCCGGACAGACTCTAAGACAGAGACAAACCGGAAGAGAACAGAGAGCTCGAAGAGCGTCTCGTCATCATCAGGAGTGATTGCCGTATTATTCAGCAAATCCCTGATCTCGTTGCGATCCCCTGATAACAGGTTGGAGCGGGTACGTAGGAGAGCAGCTGCCTCCTGGTAGATCGGTTGGCGAGAGCTTTCTGCAGCTATCATCATCCGCTCAGTCGGTTCGTAGGTCTCGGGCTTGCGGATTCTGCGGACGTGGACGTTCCGTTCGACAATCTGTTTCAATTCCTCAATTAGTTCATCCTCGCCTTGCCACGTCTCCTGAGCCCATTCGTATCTCTTCTTGATGTAATCCTCCGCTTGGTCTATCGTCTCGTATATCACCGATATTAACCGTTTCAGGACAATATTCTCAGGTGTATCGTAATCCTCAGAGCGATTGTCGCAGACGAACAGCGATGGATCAGAGGGGTTCTGAGAATACCGCTTCTTGACTGTGGAACCCCAATTGATGTGGCCGTCAACCGTCCCTCTCCGTGTCCGTGAAACGGTCTTGGTTTCGGTGCTGATGCTTCGAAGCCGCTTCGGAAGCTTTCTGACGAAGTTGACGACGTCTTGCTTCAAGATAAAATGGAGATCGAGCAGCAGACGGTAGTCTTCAAATCGTTCGTCCAGGTCATCAGGCTTTATTTCTCGGGCAATCTGCTGCTCCTCGAACGACCCAGCCATTACATACGAGACGATGTCCTGACTGAGCTGGTCGATAAGTGCTTCTCTATTCATCGTCGTCGAATGTGACTTGGAGAATCTCCTTGGCTGCCTCCTTGATTTTCTCTTCGTTGACATCAGGAGAACCCATGATACTCTTAACAATCTTCCTGCGTTCAGGAACTCCCTCCAGCTGAGGGAATATGTAGCTGATAACGGCGTTAGTGAGACGGGGCTTCAGATCAGAGTCGGTATCGGGGTACTGCGTTATAGTGCTGAGGATATCCTGAACGATGGCAGGTCCGATTGCCCGGGCATCAACAGGGTTGTTAGTGTTCCGCCACACCCTGCCTACAGCCAGTAGTACGTCATCATCAGCGTCTATACCATCCCACGAATCCACGTACTCCGACAGGAGGTTCTTGAGCTGTTCCTCCTCATCAGAAGCATCCGAGTCAGGTAGATCAGGGACCTCGATAGGGATAAACGAGAACCGCCGCATGAAGGCGTAACTCATCTCGTAGAGCGAGGTCTTGTCGTAGGTGTTCATGGTGGCGAAGATGACCCAGGACTCTGGCACGGCGTATTGATGGGACTGTGGAGGTTCACCAAGTACGTCGGCAGAGGCGATTTCCACCTCTTTGTTGTCCTTCGTGTATGGCAGCTGTACGGATTGACCGGAAAGGACTGTGAACAGTTGTCCGAACGCTTTGTCGATGTCAGCCCGGTTAAGCTCGTCAATCACAATCGGCTCGTTCAACGGTTTACCAGTGGATCTGTCCTTGTAACGGTTGAGGATAATTCCAGAGGAGAACGATAGGCTTCCATCTGTCTCCTGGTCCTCATCCGGCATGTAGCCGCCGACCGTGTCGAAGGTCGACCAGTCAGACGTTGCCGTCGTGATCTGAGCACCCGAATACAGCCATGGATACTCCTGGGCCAGTGAATTGGTTACCCGCCTTGCGATCTCGGTCTTCCCTGTCCCCGGAGGCCCGGTAAGGATAATATGCTTCCCTGCGTACAACGCTGCCTGAATCTGGTCGAGGATCTCCTGCTCTCCACCGGGGAAGTACAGCCCCTCCAGCAAATCGTCATCAACGGTACCAGCGAAACCTGTGTAGATGTTAACTGCCGGCGCTTCAGGCAGATCAGAGGCCATCTCCGCGATCAGTGCTCTAGGACGGAGTATCTCAGGTGAACCGCTATCATCGCTGAAGAGGGCTAAGGAATCGTCGACAGGCATCCGTTCATCGAAAACGTCGTGGCAAATGCTGTTCGCTGAAGAGACATTAAGAAGATCTGCTGTTAGTGATTCAATCTCTTCCTCGAGGACCGAGGTATCCTGTTCGTCGATTGCTGTCTCAAGGCTAAAGTCGAGATCTGCAATACTGCCCGTATAGAACACTCGGTCAAATGCTGCAACCAAGGGTAGCTCCTCGTCTTCTTCGTGCTTTGTCCACCACCAGTCGTCTTCCTTCGTATATTTGTCACCGAGTATAGCTCCACCGACCAGACCTTCTGATTGCTCTGTGAGCTCTGTATTCGCCGGTTCGCTCTCCGAGTAGAAGAGTACTATATCTCCTGTCGAAACATCGTTCCAGCGTTCTCTCTCGTCCTCCGGAAACGGGATAGCGTTGTACTTAACGGAAGTCAGCCACTGGTCTGGAGCAGCAGAGAACGTGTATACGGAGGTCGACGGGTTTTCCTCAAGGTGCGTTAAGAGAGGATGATCGGTTCCATCATCTTCTTCTATAAAATCCTCTACCTTGGTTTCCTCGTCTCTCCAGACCGCTTCGATCTCCTCCAGAATCGGGTCAAGATACCCTTTCTGATACCCTTCACTGGGAGCATCTCGTTCCACCCAGAGATCTCCGCGGAATTTGTTCTGGACAGTGCTAAGGTTGATATCTAACTCATCCGCTACGATTTCTTGAGCACTTTCTCGCCGCTCAGCTGTCGGCAGATCCTTTCGCGTTTCTTCGAGAAAGACGTCCACAACCCGTTCGATAGTCTGGGCTCTTGAACCGTTATCCCGCCATCCCTCTGGGAGGAACTCGTTCAGAAGGCTACGGATCTGGACCAATCGGTCTCGCATTCGAAGTGCCTCATCGATACGAGCAGGCTTGGCCACGATGACGGTTTCACCGCCATATCCTGCAGTGGGACGTTGCTGTGTCACCAAGCCTTCTGAAACGGCCTTGCCGATAGTCTCCGCCTGGACTTGGAGCGGTGAGACCGAGCCGTACTCTTCGTGAATATCGTCGTCCCAAAAAGCGAAGACTTCGTGGTGTTCATGATACCCGCCCAGTATAGTCAGATAACCTCCTGAACGGTCAGGTTTAGCGTGGTCTTCTTCTCCACCCTCATGCTCAGGAAGCCTCACATTGATTTTAAACTCGTCTTCACGTCCGGAGGGAACGAGATTCACCAGATACAGCCTGACCTTTGATGGGAGCGGATCCTTTAGATGTAGTTCAAGCGGCTTGTTCCCGACATCGCTGTGCCACTTGACAGAGTCGCCAAGAGATTCAACCAGTAGCTCCCCTATTTCAGATAGATCCATATCGCTTCCAGTCATCTCAACACCAGACATTTAGCTGGTGGTTCTGACGCACATGGAATAAGTGTATGCCACTTCCCACCCTCAAAACCCAGCTGAATCCTATTCTGGATCCTCGGAGTCCATTTGGAACAGCACTCCATCGGGCTCCTCACTTTGTATGTATCCCCGGAACCGGACTTCCATCTCTACAAAGTCAAGAGGTGCGTTAGTATACGGGATTGATTCCAGCGGCTTGTTAGGCATATCAATTACTTCGGCTTCCTCTCCTGGCGTAGCTTCCAGATTGAATACTAAGTCGTCTTCAACGAACTCCACTCCGTGGCTTTCGTTTTCCAAAAGCAGGAGGGCAGAATACGTTTCCGTGGCTTCAGTGAGGACAGGGATGTTCAAGAAGGTGTGATGGGAGTTCGGGAAATCGCTTCCGTGTGTGAACCGGTCGTCTTCTAAAAGCTTTCTGCGGTGCTCTCCGGCCCTGAATAGGATTACTGAAGGACGTCTTCGTTCCACCTGATCTTCTATTTCATCGAGTAACTCGTCGACAGTATCTACCGTGTGCTCCTCGAGGGTCAGCCGCCTAAAAACGTACTCTCGATAACTGTCTAAGATACTCTGGAAGTTGCCTGTTGGAGATTTGTGTACTGCTTCCTCCGGCACGAAGTTTCGCTTGCGTGGATATCCAACTGAGACCTTGATACCGTCAAGATCCGGGGGAAATGGTTTCTGCTTCAGCAACCCGATTTCTTTCAGTGCTTGCTTCAACAGACACGAGCTATCGAATTGGTCGTTCACCTCTTTTTCCCAAGAGTCGACGTACTCCGATTCGATAGGATGGTTCCGTATCCGCATTATATCCTGTTTCTCAGCGTGTGACAGTGCTCTATCCAGGGTTTCAGACAGTTTCTCTATTCTCTCGTTTATATCGACCTGGGCGTCTAGGAGGAAGTCCAGAGGATAGTCGTCTTCAAATTCTTCAATTGCATCCAGCAGGCTGTTGATCTCAATACGTTCCCTGCTTCCTGTAGGGAATGGTAGTTCTTCAGGGGTAGAGTTCGAGAAGTTCTCTTGAGTGTCTTCGTCGAACAGATACAGTGAAAACGCCAGGTAGAACGAGGGCATCCAACTGTTCGCCCCCATAGAGGTCATGACTGGGCCGAGTGACCGCTGCAGTTGTCTGTTTGTCTCCCAATTTTCCCAGTAAGGCACCTCACCGAGAATGGATTGAATCTCGAAGTAGGTCTCTGTAAGAGAGCTAATGGAGGAGAAGTTCTGCTCGGCGTATTTCTGAAGCAGTTCCTCAATAAACTCTTCCTCAGAAATTATCCCCTTTACGTAGAGGTTGTATCCCCAGGAGTATCCGGCGAATTTCTGTACCTGGATTCGCTTCCCGAAGGTGTTAGCGATCTCCTGCTTTTGATCAAGGAAGTCTTCGTTGTACTCGCTTTCCGGGGTTCCGAGCGGCAGGTACTGGGCTCGTTCAAATGCTCTTACGTCCTCCAGATTGTGGTGAAGTCGTTTGATAGACTCCTTGCATCCGTTTTCAATAGAGCATCGCCAGAGCTCACGGTAGTACTGGAGAAGGGTGTCAATGATTTCTTGGCTTTTAGCTAACCTGTCGACACTGTCTACGTCTTCGAAGGTCTGTGTTGTTCCGTACTGAATATGGCTGTATCTCTCGAAGATATTCCCTACAGCGTCGTCAAATCCAGGGTTCGGATATGACTGCACGTAGCAGCTTGTGATGGAGTTAAGCAGTTGATCGAAGGCCTCCAGATCATTTGCTTGGCGGGAGTAATTGGCGATCGCTGATATCGAGTCGATAATGCTTGTTCTAAGATCCTCGTCAGCACCGTTCTCAAGCACTGTATTGTACAGCTCGATGTACTGGCGTCTACAGAAAGCATAGTTCGACCGGAACTGACCATTTGAGTCCGTCTCTCTGTCGATCAGTTCCTGAATCAGCTCAGCGACGTGAGAGAGATTATCTGAGAGTTCCTGTCCTTTTCCCTCCCGGATTGAGGCCTCTGTATTGTCGAAGAAGTGCTCCAGATAGTCTTCGTAGTTAGGCATCAGTTTTCCCTACGTGTCCGCAGTCCACGACGCAGTTGTTCCGTGAGCTCTTCTACTGTCTCGTCATCGACATCTCCTTCTAACGAGAGAACTGTGGTATCTTCAGCGAGTGACATGCCTACTGTCGGGTTTTTCCTTATACTGGTAGCAGGCTCTTGGTCAACAATCTCTGAAATATTTTCCATCCTTTTCAAGTTGATATCTGTGATAACCCCTCGTTTTTCGATGTCTCTTGAAGAGATTGTGGTCTGTTCTAATCCGAAGTTTGGCATACCTATCGATATCTGTTCGAAGTTGTGTATCGTCTCTGAGAGCACTTGGTTCGGGGTAGAACTTTCTCTTGTGAGATCCTTCTCTAAATCGGCTTTTGCGTATTCTTTAACCTCCTCGTCTAGATCTGTGTAGAACAGGAGATCTAATGCATCCAAGAATCGCCCAGCTACAGACACGATGGACGATACGAACAGTACAGCGGTTATATAGACCGGTAGAAGCCCTACGTTCTGTGCTGAAGATTGTGTGAAGGCGATTACTCCAAGAAGCAGGTTGGAGCCGAATACAAATGTGACTGTCCAGATTGATCCAATGTCCTCAACGAACAACCTTGTTAATTCGTCGCTTAGGGAGTTACTGTAGATCTCTTCCCAGACAAAAGTCAGGGCAACAAAGCTGAAACCGATGATGACTGCGTGTACCTGCCATGCTGTTCTGAGTACACTGCTCAGGATGTTGAGCGTGAAGTCGTTTAGCAGAGTTGAATGAAGGAGAGAGATTGAACCTCCGACAACCACTGCTACAGCAACGAGGAAAAGCCCTTTCAGGACTTCCACTCTTCGGCGTTCCCGAGATTTAAACACTCGAAGAAGCGGTACAAAGCCTGAGTAGCTGTATTTCCGGTAAAGTGATCGCAGTTGCAGTGACCAATGGGATAGTAAGAAACCCCGTTTCCACATCCATCCTAAAGTCAGGAGGACTACTGCGATGACGGCGGACGTGAAAATCTGCCAGCTCACATCCAGAACCTGGTTGAGGAAGACGAACAGGGCAGATACGATTACAGCTAAAGTCCCGAAGCGGATCACTGAGGTTCCCAGTGATCGCGTGTTCATGGCAGATATTTGTCTCCGGGAGGCCATTCTTTTCTGAGGAATTATTCAATTCATTGGTTAAAGTATGCGGTGGTACAGAACGGTTCACATAGCTTGATGTTGGGGCTGGCGACATCGTTTCCTAGGTGGTGGTTAGCGAACGCAACGGTCAACCGAAGACAAAGAACGAGAAAGACGTGTGCTTTGACCCTCACTCGGCCTCGGACCCGCGGGGTCCCGAGGCCGCGGGCTGGCCGGTCACCCGCGGCCGTCGCGTACGACTCGGGCACGCCGACACCGTTCACGTTATCAGCAGACGCCAAAGTGTAGCTCAATTCACGTCATTCTCCAGTAGAATGCTTCTCAAAACTAGAGCGAAAAGGTAGTGGTTTACACAGTACTGCGAAAAGGTGGGTATATCATATGCGAGACCCCGTCCGCGGGAAGTCAGCCGATTACTAGCGTCAGACAATAGCCTGTTGTTGCCTGTAATCGCTGCTGGGTATACCTAGAAACGCTCTTCCGTAGGAGATTGTTGATGCGGTCGCAGTATTCTCACAAGCAGCCACGACCACCGATCTGGACGTCTCTCTAAGCCGAATAGGGTTCACCTAAAACGAACCGAAATCGCAAGACAGCAAGCCATCAACAATGTGCTACCCAAGAGCGACACAGGAGTTCACAATCTCAGGATGCTCAGATTTGCGCTGTACTGACTCGGCTAGAATGGATCGTTAGTGAACTCTCAGACCGTTACAAGTCTTGTGGCATGACAGTCTTGCGGTCGTT
>OBKM01000632.1_pt1 | contig 17053 bp, 16 predicted proteins | sample 1519691 | NCBI WGS metagenome assembly OBKM01 (sample SAMEA37050418, study PRJEB22526) | metagenome | biome: saline pan; feature: lake; material: water | place: Egypt | collected 2015 | depth 0.5 m | reverse complement strand
GCGCGCCCTCAAAAATCACCCGGGCGTCGTTGTCAGTCACACGGTGTCGGTTTAGGCGGGTGCGAGCGAACTGTCGGGGTGAACAACCTCGAACTCGTCGTCCTCGACACCGATGATCGCCCAGTCATACGGAGGTTTTTTGGAACGAAGATACGCGCGAAGTTCCCCTGTGCAGGCCATCCATGTCACGAAACACCGAAGGCGCGTCTGCGCTTCGGACTCGTTTTCGAGCACGGACGACGGTGATTTGGCATCGTCCGCGCACAGCGGCGTAACCCGCACGCGCCGCCATTTTCGTTCAGCAGTGAACTCAGAACCGTGGTCGTCAATGTCGTAGCCGAGTCGCCGAAACACGGTTCTGGCCTCTTCGGCCGGTGGTATGGTAACAGGGGCCATCCATGTATCCATTGGATGCAATCCATGATAAATGTTCCCACAGTACCGAACGCAAGAATAGGGCCAATGGCCGATAAATCAGGCCAGAAGCGTTCAAACGACTTATTCGTGGGCCGCATCCCACTCGTCGGCTTTACGTATGTTCGCGCAGTCGTTGCAGACGATGCGACCCATCGTGTCCATCGCGTTGTCGAAGCCACCACAGGCGCTACACTGGTAGCCCCAGCGTGAGTCTCGGTCGGCGTCGACGAAGACGGCATAAAACGGGCCGTGCGACCCACGTTCGCGGATTTGACGGTCGACATAAACAGTGTCCCCGCTAGCGGTTGTCCGTGACTCGAGCGTCATGTCGATTCGCACAACTGCGTAGCCGTGTCGGTGTGAACGAGCCCAGTATCGGACGTGGGAGCGTCGTTACGTCCGGAAGCTCTCACCACACCCACACTCCGAGACGACGTTCGGATTTTCGACGTGAAAACCCGCAGCTTGCAGCCCGTCTTCGTACTCCAGTCGGCTGCCGCCGATGTAGTTCATGCTGGCGGGATCGACAAACACGCGTAGGCCATGGTGGACGGTGACAGTGTCGTCGTCCTCGGGTTTGGTATCGAAGCGCATTCCGTACGAAAGGCCTGCACAGCCTCCCTGTTGAACGAACAGTCGCAGTCCGCCAACGTCAAGATCCATTCCCTCACTCTCCATCAGCGCGAGCGCTTTCTCGGCGGCCAGCGGCGATACCTCGACCGCTGGTGTTGACGAGCCATTGGCGGTGTCCGTGCTCATACTCCAGTATGATGTTCGAGACGTGTTAACTGTGACGCACCCGCGCAACCGATCGTCGTTGCGCCACAAGCACAACGAGACACCGGATTACAGTTGTCACTGTGAGCGACGGTACACGCTCTCGGCGTGCGCTTCAAGCCCTTCGGCCTCGGCCAGCGTCGTAACGGTGTCGGCGAGATCGCCAAGGCCGTTTTTCGAGAGTCGCTGGACGGTTGTCGAGCGGAGAAACGCATCGACAGAAAGGCCGCCAAAGCGTTTTGCGCCGCCGTTTGTCGGCAACACGTGATTCGTGCCCGAGGCGTAGTCGCCGGCCGCAACCGGCGTGTACGATCCCAAAAAGACGCTGCCGGCCGAATCGATCCGGTCGAGCAGAGCCTCGTCGTCGTCGGCCTGAATCGAGAGGTGTTCGGCGGCGTACTCCTCGGCAAAGAGCACGGCTTCGGACATCGACCGTGCGAGGAGCACACCGCTGGCCTCCTGTGAAAGTGCGTCGCGAATGGTTGCTGCGCGTTCACGGTCGGGCAGTTGGCGCTCGACGGCCGTACAGACGGCTTCGGCAGTTTCCTCGTCGTCGGTGACCGCGACGACCGACGAGTTCGGGTCGTGTTCGGCCTGTGCGAGCAGGTCGCTGGCGACGTAGTCGGCGTTCGCGGTCGAATCACAGACGACCAATAACTCGCTCGGGCCGGCGAGAAAGTCGATTTCGACATCGCCGCGAACGGCTGCTTTGGCGGCGGTGACCCACTTGTTGCCGGGGCCAACGATTTTGTCGACGGCGCTGACGGTTTCGGTACCGTGCGCAAGTGCCGCGACCGCCTGTGCGCCGCCGACCGCGTAGATGGCGTCCGCGCCGGCCTCCTCGGCCGCCGCAAGCGTGACCGGATTCATCGGATCGGCCGGTGGAGTGGCAACGGCAACGTGCTCGACGCCCGCGATTTTTGCGGGGATAACGCCCATCAGCACGCTCGAGGGGTACGCCGCGGTGCCACCAGGTGCATACACGCCAACCTGTTCAAGGGGTCGGTAGCGCCGCCCCAACTCGCGGCCGTCGAACGTCTCGCGCCAGTCGTCAGGCAGTTGGCGCTCGTGAAACGCCCGAATATTGTCGGCAGCCGCGCTGATTGCGTCGAGAACGCTGTCGTCGACCGATTCGTGTGCCCGCTCGGCCAGATCGGTCACCTCGAGATTGCCGACCTCGACGCCGTCGAACTCCGATGAAAAGTCACGAAGCGCGACGTCGCCCTCGTCACGAACACGCTCGATGATGTCTGCGACGTCGGCGCGAACCGCGTCGATGCCGGCGTCGCGATCAAAAAACGCGACCCGCTCGGCCGGCGAGAGCTCGGCCACAACTCGATAATCCATACCCGACATTGCGGTGGCGCGCGAAAAACGGTTTCCATCCGATCAGACGAACAGCGTGGCTGTGTCGATATCGACGTGGTGAGTTCACTGACAGAGAGACAGACAGAAAGACCCCGATAACCCGCACGCTCACGCCAGCAGCAACACGACGAGCGCAAGCGCAACGATCGCCGTCAGTACATAAACGCTCCGGCCGATTCCCGAGCGAATCTGTGGAAGTTCGCCGTCGGAGCCAAAGCCGAAGGCGAAAGCGATGGCGCGTGGTCTCGCTCCGGCTTGTTTGAGTTGAGAAATGAGGTTCATCATCGCGCGGTCGACGCCCGCCCAGACCTCGGTAACCCCCCAGACAAAGCCACGACCCAGATAGAACATCGCCGGGTTGATCACGCGGTCGAGATCGACTATCACGTGTGCGAGTTTGCCGAGCGGATTTTTCAGCACCGCGAAACCGACGAAGCCGGCGATCGCCAGTCCCGCAGCCTCAATAAGGTGGCTCTGGCTGTATGGATCAGTCTCCCAGTCGGCCGCAAACGGCAGGAGATCCAACATCGGCTGGTAGTTCAGCCCGTAGTACAGACAGACCGCGCCAGCGCCAAACATCGCCACCGTCTGGAGTCGCGTCGAGTCATTCGGCGACAGCGTCGCCTCACCGTGGAAGAAAATGTAGTAGCCGAGTTTGATAAACGACATGAACGTGCCGACGCCGCCGATAATGAGCAGCCACCAAAGCAGATCTTCGCCCCACAACAACGGGACGTTCTGGACCTCGTGAGCCGAGTCGATGACCATTCCCTTCGAAATAAAGCCGCTAAAGCCAGGAACGGCGGTAATCGAGACGGCACCGATGACGTAGGCGACGAAGGTAACGGGCATGACCTTCCAGAGGCCGCCCATCTCTCTGATATCGTTTTTTCCGGTTCGGTAGACGACGACGCCAACGGCCATGAACAGCAGACTTTTGTAAAGAATGTTGTTGAACGCGTGTGCCAAGCCGGCGGCCGCGGCAAAGCCGCCGACGGTGCCGATCAGCCCGATTCCCGCGAGCATGTAACCGACCTGCGCCTGAATATGATACGACAGCAGCGCGCGTGGGTTGTACTGGAGGAGCGCGAAAAAGACGCCGTAGACGGCCATCGCGCCGCCGAAGTACGCCAACCAGAGCGCGCCCTCGGGGAAGGCTCGGTACATGACCAACACGGCGGTTTTGGTGGTAAACACCGACAAGAAAACCGATGCGGCAACGTGCGGCCGCGGATAGGTGTCTGGAATCCAGGTGTGCAGCCCGATGAAGCCGCAGTTGACGCCGATACCGACGGCGGCGAGAACCATCGGAACGCCCGAAACAATGCCCGTTTCGGCAGTGTACAGGAACGAACCGGCCTCGGCGAAGTGGAACGTCACCGCACCGAGCAGTAGCGTGCCGCCGATGCCATGAGCAATCGCATAGCGGTAGCCAGCCCGAACCGCGTCGCCGCCGTAGTGCCAGACGAGTGCGGTGCTGGTGACCGCCATGAGCTCCCAAAAGAAGATGAGCGTCAGCCAGTCGCCCGCGTAGATGGTCCCCACGGTGGTCGTCACGTAGGCCATCGCAAACGTCGTCTGTATCCGTTCGGCCTCGCTGCCCCACGAGTAGAGCACTGCGGCCGTCGCGATTATGCCGACACCGATTGCGATAATCCGGGAGGCGGGATCGACGTTGAGCAGGACGACCTCGAAGCCAAGAAACGTCGTCTCGACGTAGCTGCCGTCGGAAACGAGGAAGGCCTGCACGCCGACAAGCAGGGTTGCAGTCGCCGCCACGACGTGGCCGAGCACACGTGGCAGGAGCAAGACCGCGACCGTGGCGACCAGCAGCCACGCGAACGGTGGAATCCCCGAAAGCACGTCGCCGAGCGGGGCCAGCGTCTCAGTCAGCAGCGGTGTCTGTTCAATCGTCGACAGCAGCGGTGTCTGTCTAACTGTCGACAGCAGTGGTGTCTGTCCAACCGTCGACGAGAGCAGGTGTCCGTTCATGGTCGGCTCACCCCCGCGCCTTCAACAATGACCTCGATGAGTTGGAGAAAAATCGCCTGTGACGGAATCACACCGAGGACGACTGCGCCACCCATGGCGGCCAGAATCGGCCCGAGCATGAACCAGGTTGTCTCGCGGCCGAGCAGTCGGTCACGACCCTTAACGTGCTCCCAGCCACCGGCTGGCGGGCCACCGTGGTGGTGTTCGTCGTGGTCGGCGTGATCACCGTGACTGTCGTGGTCGGCGTGATCACCGTGACTGTCGTGGTCGGCGTGATCCTGTACCGTGTCGCGTTCGGCGGGCGGGTGATCGACCGCACCGGCATCGCCGGTTTCGTCGGGTGAATCGGTCGCGTGATCGCTGGGGAACCGGTCGACCGCGTACTCGCCGTCGACCAGCGGTGCGGGTTCGCCGCGTTCGGGCTTCTCACCCGAGAAGTCGGGTGAGCCAACGGGCGTATGGTCGTCGGTTTGTGTCTCCTCTTCGTTGTGCTCGCTGTCCGCGTTGCGATCGCGTCCACCGTCGGTTTTCGCGTCGAGTGTCGAGCGCGCCTCGCCACCGAGTCGGAAGTCGACAAGCGGTTTGGCGTCGTGGTCGTCCTCGCTTTCGAAAAAGGCGGTGTAGACGACTGGCCAGAAGTAGACGATGTTGAGCACGCCCGAAAGCAACAACGCACCGACAAGATAGAGCGCGAAGCCACCCATCTGGATGCCGCCGATGAGCATATAGTACTTGCTCACGAAGCCAGCAAGCAACGGAATCCCGGCCATCCCGGCGGCCGCAACGGTAAATGCGCCCATCACCACCGGCATCCGCTTGCCGATACCGGCCATCTGGCTGATGTAGTCGGTGTGGGTTTCGACGTGGATTGCGCCCGCACAGAAAAACAGGGTGAGCTTCATAAACGCGTGAGCGGGAATGTGAAGCAGCCCGCCCACCAGTCCGTACCAGCCAAAGAGGCTGAGCCCGAGAACGATGTAGCTGAGCTGGCTCACCGTCGAGTACGCCAGTCGCTGTTTGAGGTGGTCTTTTCTGATCGCGATCAGACTCGCCGCCGTGAGCGTAATCGCCGCAATCGTCCCGATAACGAGGCCGACACCGAGTTGGAACACCAGTTCGGGACCGAACACATCGAGGACGACGCGGGCAACACCGAACGCCCCGCTTTTGACGACCGCGACGGCGTGGAGCAGTCCGGAAACCGGGGTCGGTGCGACCATCGCGACCGGCAGCCACTGGTGTAGCGGCATCAACCCGGCTTTGACGCCGAAACCGATGGCGAGAATAATGAACGTTATCGAGGCGAACGTCGGGTCGGCGTTGGCGAGCGCCGCAATGCCGCCGGCGCTAAAGTCGACGGTCGCCTCGCCTGCGAGACTGGTGAGCCAGTAGACGAGCACCGTGCCCGCAAGCACCAACACGCCCCCACCAAAGAAGGTGTAGGCGAGGTATTTTCGGCCGGCTGCACGGGCTTCCGCGGTCTCGTCGTGGGCGACGAGCGGATACGTCGCCACCGACAGCATCTCGTAGAACACAAAGATGGTCAGCAGGTTACCCGAGAAGGCAATGCCGATGGCCGCCGAGACGGAGGCCGCAAAGGAGGCGAAAAACCGCGTCTGGCCGTGTTCGTTTAGCCCGCGCATGTACCCAATGCAGTAGAAGGCGGTGAAGATCCACAACAGACTCGCGAGCGTCGCAAACAGCATCCCAAGCGGGTCGGCCCGAAGCACGAAGTCGACACCGGGGACGACCGTTCCGAGATTCGAGACGTAGATGGTGCCGTTGAGCACGCCGGGAAGCATGCTGGCGATAATCGCGAACTTCGCGAGCGCCGCGAGCACCGACCACGCCTCCCTGACGTTCGGTCGGCTGTAGGAGGCCAAAATAAGGCCGGTTGCAACGAGCGAGACGAGCACGGCCGCAAGGGGTCGAACAGCCTGGACTTCAGTCATTGAAAGAACCTCCCGAGAACCGGATCAACCATTCCGGCGAACAGTTCCGCCGAGAAGAACAGTCCGACAGTCGCGAGTGTGAGTACGCCGACAACCGAGAGTGGCACCAGCGGAACGTCGTCGACGACCGACCGACCACCGTCGGCGACCGCGGGCCCGCTCTCGGCGTGTTCGGCCGCATCGTCACTGTCGCTCTCACCGTGCGCGGCCGGGCCGCCCGGTGGGTCGAAGTAGAGCTTCTCGATGAGTCGGGCGACGTAGGTCAGCGTCAACAACGTGCTGATGAAAATGACGGCGGCGAGCCCCCACGCTCCCTCGGCAACCGCGCCGTAGGCGATAAACCACTTGCCGAGGAACCCAATCGAGGGCGGAATGCCGACGAGCGCGAGGCCGACGACGGCAATCGCTCCCGCGGTGAACGGCGCGCGGGCCGAAAGCCCACCGTACTCCGCAACCGTTCTGACACCGTAGGCCGTCGCGAGAACGCCAGCACCCATGAACAGCGCGGCCTTCATCAGACCGTGGCCGACGAGGTGAATAATCGCCCCAAAGAGCGCGATTTCACTGGTAATACCGATGGCAGCGACGATCATCCCAAACTGCGCGACCGAGGAGTACGCGAACATGCGTTTGACCTCCGTCTGCATCAGTGCCAGCAAACTGCCGACGACGATGCTGATCGAGGCGAGAACGACGACCGCGTCGGCGATCAGTGGGTTGGCCGCAAAGAAGTCGACGGTGAACACGTCGAACGAGATCCGTATCAACGCGTAGGCTGCGGTGGTCGACACCAGCGCCGAAATGTAGGCGCTCACCGAATCGGGCGCATACGTGTACGCGTCGGGCTGCCAGGTGTGAAGCGGGAACAACGCGATTTTGAGCATGAATCCAACCAGAATAAACCCAAACGCCGCCTGCACCAGCGGATCGGTGTAGCCGACTTCCGCGAGACGAACCTGCAGATCGAGCATGTTGAGCGTCCCCGTGGCGACAAATGCGTAGCCGACGCCGATGAGGTAGAGCGACGCGCCAACCGTTCCGAGGAACAGGTATTTTAATGCACCGTACGCCGCCTTGCCGCTCCGGTCGGCCGCAACCAATCCGTAGGTGACGAGACCGACAATCTCGAGAAAAACGAACAGGTTGAACAGGTCGCCGGTGAACGCAACGCCCAGCAGTCCACCGGTCAACAGGAGATAGCCGCTGTAGAATGCGTTGCCCTGCGGACCGGTTTTGCGCGCGAAAACGAGCACGGCGACAGCAACAATGCCGATCAACAGCGCGATGAGCGCTGACAGTCCGTCGCCGACGAGTTCGATGCCGTGCGGCGCGGGAAAGCCACCCAGTTCGTGAATCAGTTGGCTACCGGTCGCCTGACCCTCCTGATACACCTCCCACGCGAGCATCGTCGCCAACGCGGCGACGACGAGCGAACCACCCATAGCAATCGGCCAGCCAGCGCGCTCGAATTTGATTCCGAACAGGAGCGGGAACGCTGCGAGCATGATCGGAACCGTCACGAGGAGCGGCAAAAGCACGTCACTCATCGCCGATCACCTCCGAAAGCGCGTCCGCACGGAGCGTTCCGTACTCCGTGTAGAGCCGGATCGTCAGCGCCAGCCCCACCGCGGTGAGACTGACGCCGACGACAATCGCCGTGAGCACGATCACGTGCGGGAGAGGACTGGCGTAGGGCCCACCGGAGCCGTCGGGCGGAATAATCGGTGACGACCCACCAACGACGTAAGCCGTTGTGACGAAAAACAGGAAGATGGCGGTCTGAAACATGTTGAGACCGATGATTTTTTTCACGAGGTTTTGGTTTGCAATCATCATGTAGATGCCAACCGAGGCGAGAAGCACGAACAGGACGTAAGCGTGCTGTTCGGTGAACACGTTCGTGAGCAGTGGCTCGATCATTTCGGTTCCTCCATCTCAGCCGTCTCGGTGTCAGCGTGGCTGCTTGTCTCCGTTCCCGACCCATCAGTGGCCACCGTCTGGCCGTCGTGAACGCCTGTCGGGTTGAAGCCCGCGGCAAGCAAAAAGAACAGTCCCATCAGAATGCCGGCGACGATGAAGGCAATGCCGCCGATTTCGACGGCTTCCATCCCCCATTTGACAAACTCGACCGGTTCGAGGCCGAGCAGTGAGCCGAACGTCGGTTCGTAGACGGCGTACTCGAGAAAGTTGCCGCCGAGCGCAATCGTTCCCAGCGCGAGCCCGCCGAAGATGAGTACGCCGAGGCCGCCGAGCCCGACGACGACCGTGTTCGAGAGCCACTCGCGTGTCGACTCGATCCCAAACGCAAACGCGATCATCAAGAACACTGCGGCGACGAGTGCACCGCCCTGAAACGCGCCACCGGGCGAGCCGCCGCCGTGGAACATCATGAACAGTCCGTAGGTCATGATGAACGGGACGACGGCTTTGACGGTCGACATGATGACCTGACTCTCGGTGTAGACGGGTCGCTGCCGAGAGATTTCGTCGTCACCAACGGCGTCACGACGACCGAGACTGTCGGGTGCGTTGTCGGCGCGGTCGTCGCTCATGCGGTGAACACCTCTCGGCCGAGAACAATTAGACTCGCCACGCCCGCGGCGAAGACGACGACCGCCTCACCGAAGGTGTCGAAGCCGCGGTAGGCCGCCAGCACCGCAGTCACCGCGTTTTCGACGCCGGTTTCGGCGTACGTCTGTTCGATGTAGTGAACCGTCACGTCGGGGTTGGTGATCACCGGCGAGTTGGGATCGCCGACGCCCGGAAACGCGGTAAGCGTCGTGCCGACGACCGCCGCAAACAGCACACAGACGGCGGCAGCGGGCCAGTTGATCGGTTCGAAGACCTCGTCAGTCGCCGGGCGGGTTGTTTTTGCGATCGTCAGCAACAACAGGATCGTCGTGATGCCCGCACCGATTGCGGCCTCAGTCAATCCAACGTCGGGCGCGCGGTAGAACGTGTACAGCACCGCCAGGCCGAGGCTGTAGGCCGCAAACACGACAATAGAGGCCAGCACGTCGCGGAACAACGCCGTGAGAATCGCGGTCAGAACGATAAACATGAACAACGAGAGCTCCAGTGGTGTGATACCGACGCTCTGGACGACCGTTGGGCTGGCGAGCGCGGCGGCATCGACAGCTTCCGTGTGACCGATGGCGGTGGTGTCGAGCGGGTTCATCGGCGTTCATCCCCCTCCGTCCACGGCTCGACGCCCTCCTCGTAGGCCGCCCGCGCAATGGCGTGTGCGGCCGTCGGATTTGTCACGAAAATGAAAAATAGCAACAGAATGGTCTTCACCGACGTCGACTCCCACCCGATGGTGAGCGCGACTGCGGCGAGCGCAAAGCCCGCACCGAGCGTATCGGCCTGCGAGGCGGTGTGTGCCCGCGAGAACACGTCGGGTAGCCGAATCACACCCGTCGCCGAGACAAACGTGAAAAACAGCCCGACGATAATAAAGAAGACGACGAGCGCGATGCGGACGGTTTCGATCATATGACACCTCCGCGCTCGACGGTAAACTTCGAGATGGCGATGGCCATCAGGAAGTTCAACAGCGCGTAGACGAGCGCGATGTCGAGAAACCACGGCTCGCCGAGTGCGGCTCCGAGCAGCGCGAGAATCACGACCGTGTTGGTGCCGAGAACGTTGACCGCGAGCACGCGGTCTTGGTTCGTCGGCCCCTTGTATGCGCGGTAGAGCATCATCACCGCAAGCGTGACAAACAACGCGGCTGCGGCGAGCAGGAACTCGCCTACAGTGTAGCCCGCGACGAGGCCGGTGTCGACGAAACTCATCGGTCATCCTCCCGTGTCGCCGATGAGTCTTCGGCGTCACCGATAGCCCCGTCGTCGCCACCAACTCCGCTCCCGGTACCGATACCGATACCCCCGTCCTCACCAACAACTCCATTATCCTCACCAACAACTCCACTGTTGCCATTGACGACACCGCCGTCGGTCGCCGCCGGCTGTTGGAGCACTTCGGTGTCTCCGCGCTCGCGCGGCGAGGGGAATCTGGCGGCTTCTCGGCCGTAGAAAACGAACCGCACCCAGCGTTCGAGCCCGCCGTCGAACAGCCCTTCGCGCGCAAACGGCAGCAACGAGTGAACGTATAGCTCCTGATCGTTGGCCTTGACGGTCAGCGTTCCCGGCGTCAGCGTGATACTGTTACAGAGCATCGTCAGCGGAAAGCCAGAGCCGACAACGACCCTGATTCTGGTCAGCCGTGGATCGATCGGCAGCCGCGGATCGAGAATGACGCTGGCGACCGCGAGGTTCGAGATGATGATTTCGTAGAGCAAATACGGCAGGTAGACCAGCGTTCGCAGCACGCGCAACGGCGATCCGTTGAGCGTTGGATCGCGGTAGAAACTCACGCTCGACAGCGCAATCGCGACGATTAACGCCGTAATCGCCCCCGTCACGATATCGAACAGTCCCGAAAACCCGCCGAGAACCTGGTAGAACAGAAACGACGTGCCGAACAACGCCGCAAAGCGCGGAACCGATGTCCGGCCGACGAACCGTGTCCGGCTGGTTGGCCGTTCGACCGGGGCCTCCGTGACGGTGAGCCCGGCGCGTTTGAGTGCCAGTTCCATCGGGGCCGCCAGCGTCGTCTGGCCGACCAAGGCGTATTCGGGGTCGACGACGACGTGCGTGAGGTCGTGATCGGCCGCATAGGATGCGATCACGTTGGCGTAGTCGTCGGGACTAAACAGATACTCGCCGGTTCCGAGAACGGTGGTGGTGATATCGAGGGCTTCGGGGTCGACGCCGGCTTCCTCACAGTCGTAGCGCGCCCAGACGGCGACCTGTTCGAGAAGTTCCTCCGCGGCCGATCGGTCGGCATTCGTTCCCGGGTCGTCGCCGCGCCAACTGGCCAGAAAGACGAAATGAACCGTCGGTGACGGTTCACCGGCCGATGTCGACGGCGAGTCAGGGTTCTCAGCCGACGAACCAGCGTCGAGAACCAGCTCTATGGCGTGCCCAACAGTCTGGCGGAGTGTCACCGAACGCTGCACAGGAACGCATAGCCGCGTGGTGCGGTCAGCAGCCATCGTCGTGGCCTCTCACCGAATCGGTTGCCGGTTGTCCACGGTGCATAGTGCTCTTGTGGATACGAAACAAGGGGTGCCTCAAAACTATTCTTATCTCGAATGCGCCATTCGGCCGAGCGTTTTCAGAATATCCGATATTTTGTCAAATATCAAAGAAAATATGATGAATAGCTCGACAGACAAACAGGCCAAGCGAGCCATCGGCTGCTGAGCTATCGGTGTGGCTCACGAACGTAGCTGCGAGCGCGGACGCACACTACGAACGGAGCACCTCGCCCAAACGGCGCGCGACTGCCGTCCCGAGCACCGATTTCGAGCCGGTAACGACCTCGCAGTCGGCGACACGCTCGGCATCGGAGTCGACCAGCAGCGCGCGCGTTTCCTCGCGACCCATGACCGAGGCGTCGTTGGCAACGACGAACGCAAGGCCGACGCGGTCGCGGAGCGCTGTTGCCTGTTCGACCAGTGACTCGTCATCGCCCGCGGTTTCGGCTTTGAATCCGACCACCGGGAGATCGGGATACTCCCGGCGGATCGTATCGAGCAACTTGGGGGTTGGTTCCAGTTCGAGCGTCCGTGGCTCGCCCGACCGGAGTTTGGAGGCGGATTTCTCGACGGTGTAATCGGCAATCGCGACCGCCGAGACCAGCGCGTCGGCAGTGTCGACCACGTCTTCGACCGCGGCCAGCATCTCGGCCGCACTCTCGACAGCCACCGTCTCGGCGTAGTGGACAGCCGGCCCGTCGTGAACGAGGGTAACATCCGCACCACGAATATGGCAGGCGCGGGCGACCGCCCGACCCGTAGCCCCCGAGGCGCGGTTGGTCAGCACGCGAATCGGGTCGATCGATTCGCTCGTGGCTCCGCTGGTGACAACGACGTGTCGGCCGGCGAGCGTGTGCTCGGTTGTCGCGCGGGCGAGGGCAGTAATGATAGCGTCTTCGGTGGCGATTTTGGCTTTGCCTTCCTCGATTCGTGGGTCGACGAACTCGACGCCCCACGCCTCGACGCGGGCGATGGCATCCAGCACGCCGGGATGGTCGTACATCGGTTCGTGCATGGCCGGTGCAATAACGACCGGAACGTCCGCACCGAGCGCCGTCGTCGCCGTCGTCGTCACCGGCGTGTCATCGATTGCCGCGGCGATTTTCCCGACCGTGTTGGCGGTGGCCGGCGCAACGAGAAACACGTCGGCCCAGCCGTCGCGACCACAGAGTTCGACGTGTTCGACCCGACCCGTAATCTCGGTGACGACGTCGCGTTCGGTGGCAAACTCGACGGCCCACGGGTGGATGATATCGCTCGCACTGGGGCTCATGACGGCACGAACGGACGCACCCTGTCGGCGGAGTTCGTGGGCGAGTTCGGTTGTTTTCACTGCGGCGATGCTTCCGGTGACGCCGAGTGCAACATTGAGCCCGTCAAGCATTCATTCGTCTATCGGGTGGTGAGTAAATAGGCGTTCGGTCTGATGCGGAACGCAGCGTTCGGACTATCGGGCGCGCGTTTCGGCAAGCGACATTAAAAAAGCGGTCTCGCTCGACCTGACGCGTTTCAGAACCGGCTGCCCTGGAACCGGTAGTCGCCGAAGCCGAGCAACGGCCAGAAAATGAAGGGGAACAGCCAGAGGCCGATGCCGAAGACGATTCCCTGGCCGAACTGCTTGGCCAGATCGAGACTGATCTTGATAACGGCGACAATCTGGGCGAGTGGAATCAGGAACAACACGAACCACCACCACTCGTTGTCCGTGATTTTGATCAACACCCAAATATTGTAGAACGGAATAATCGCCGCCCACCCGGGCTTGCCGGCCTTGACGAACGTTGTCCACATGCCCGCCAGCGTAATGAGGCTAATAAGCAGTGGAATAAGCAGGACGAGGAGTTCGAGCGTCTCTGCAATCTGTAGCACACTACCGAGTGATTGTGTCAGCGACATGCGCTATGCTGTTCAGGTATCATATATAAAATTGCAGGATAAACGCAACGTTTGTTGTCGACACGGGGCCCGAAACCGCTCTCGCCTCGGCCGTCTCGGTGTCAACGTGCGAAATCAGTGGTTCCGTCTCGGTGCAACGGTTCCTCTCCGTTCGGAGAAACACGTCCTATTCGCCCCAGTCGATTCGGCCGTGTTCGTCGTCAACCAGACTCGGATGCGTTCGTTGCTGTTGGCCGTGTGGCTCCGCAAAATACTCGCGCATCGCCGCCCGCGAGGCGGCTTGTCTGGCCTGCTGTTCGGTGGCGTCGATTTCTTCGCAGCCCGGCGGCACCTCGCGACCACGATCAGTGAAATACCCCTCTGGAACGACCCAGTCGTGATAGAACGGAATCTCGGTGTCATGGATCAGCGTCAGCGCGGTCTCTGCGCCGTCGCCCGCCGCAATAACGGCCTGATGGTAGCGTTCGGCGATGCGGCCCGCGGTATAGATTCCCTCGACCCCCGTTCGACCCAGTCCGTCGTCCTCGACGTACTGCTTGCTCCCGGCGTCGCGGATGTCGACGCCCACGCCGTCGAGATACGCCACGTCGCTCCACGAGGAGACGAGCACGCGCCCGGCACGAATCTCACGGCTGTCAGCCTCGTCGTCGAGTGCACCGACGGTGGCAACGAACCCGTCGTCGACGGTGCCGCTGAGCGCATCGACCAAGCCCCGTTGGAACGCCGCGCCGTTACGTGTCGCCTGTGCGTGAAGCATGTCGGCAAACAGCCGCGAGTTGACGCCCAGTGGAAACCCCGGGAAGTTTTCGAGATGCGCATTGCGTCGGAGAATCGACTCGCCGTGATCGACGACGAGCGTGTCGAGACCGGCACGGGCGGTGAAAGTGGCGGCAGTGAGCCCGGCAATTCCCCCGCCAACGATAAGAAGTTCGTGCGCGTCATCCGTTGATTCCACATCCGCCATAGTCGGCTGTTGGGAGGAGTGGTCTTGTGCTTCGTGGTTTACGATGCGTCCATCCACACGGCTCGGTCGAACCTGAACTTCATACGTGATGACGACATACGGCTCACCCAATGGCTCAGGCTGGCAATCAGGAACTCACCGACCGGTTCATCCAGTTCTACCGCAACTACTACCGCGACGAAATCGGCGAGCTCGCACAGAAATATCCGAACGAAAAGCGCTCGCTGTACGTCGATTACGACGATCTCTACACGTTTGATCCCGATCTCGCCGAGGACTATCTCTCACAACCCGACCAGATTCAAGAGTACGCCGAGGAGGCACTGCGCCTCTACGACCTGCCGGCCGACGTGAAACTTGGCAACGCGCACGTCCGGCTGATGAACCTCCCCGAATCGGTCGACATCCGCGGCATTCGCGTCCACGACAACCATATCGGTAAACTCGTCTCCGTCCAAGGAATTGTCCGCAAGGCGACCGACGTGCGCCCGAAAATAACCGATTCTGCGTTCGAATGCCAGCGCTGTGGCACGATGAACTACATTCCACAGGCCGACGGCGAGTTTCAAGAGCCCCACGAGTGTCAGGGCTGCGAGCGCCAGGGGCCGTTCCGCATCAACTTCGACCAATCGGAGTTCATCGACGCACAAAAAATTCGTGTTCAGGAAAGTCCCGAAGGACTGCGCGGCGGTGAGACCCCACAGAGCATCGATATGAACGCCGAGGACGACATCACCGGCAAAGTCACGCCCGGTGACCACGTCACGGTCGCCGGTGTGCTCCACATCGAGCAGATGTCGAAAGGCAACGAGAAATCCTCGTTGTTCGATCTCTACATGGACGGTGTCTCGATCAAAATCGAGGACGAGGAGTTCGAGGATATGGACATCACCGACGACGATGTCGCCGAAATCATCGAACTCTCGAAGGAACCCGATATTTATGAGAAAATGGTCGCCTCAGTCGCCCCCTCGATCTACGGGTACGACGAAGAGAAACTCGCGATGATTCTGCAATTGTTTTCGGGCGTGACAAAAAATCTCCCCGATGGCTCACGCATTCGCGGCGACCTTCATATGCTCCTTATTGGTGATCCCGGAACGGGAAAGTGTGTTTCGGGCGACACCCGAGTAACGCTCGCAGACGGTTCGGAGATGCGAATAAGCGACCTCGTTGATCGAAACCTCGACAATCCAAAACCCGTTGACGACGGCGTCTGGGACCACGCTGACGTTCCCGTTCCGTCACTCCAGCAAGACGGAACCCTCGAAAAGAGTCGCGTGACGAAGGTTTGGAAGCGGGAGGCGCCAGGGCACCTGTATCTGATTACCACCCAGTCGGGTTCGTCGGTGAAAGTGACGCCATCGCATCCGTTGTTCGTCCAACAAAACGGCCAGTTCACACCGGTGCGTGCAGAAGACCTCTCTGCTGGTGACTTCATTGGTGTTCCACAGACCATTCCGAGCACTGACTGTGACGCACTGGATGGAAACTACCGAAAATCACGGTCGAACAATGCGGTTGAGCTATCACTTCCAGAGCAGTGGACGCCCGCGCTCGCTCGCCTTCTGGGCTATATTGTCGCAGAGGGATACGTCGAGCAACGCGATGATAAGACCGGGTTTGTATCGGTTACGAACAACGACGAGGCGGTGTTGGACGATGTCGCAAAGACGCTGTCAGAACTCGGGTTGAACTACACAATCAGAACGCCCCACCCTGACAAAGACGCAAGAGAGTTGTTGTGTTCGTCTGGAGAGTTCGTGAGTTTTCTCGCAAACTGTGAGCACCGACTGCTGACCGGTTCGAAGACACAACGAGTTCCACCCGCGATTTTCCGGGCGTCGGTCGAAATTAGAGCCGCGTTCCTGAAAGCCTACATTGAGGGTGAAGGACACGTTTCAGCAACGCAGCGCCAAATAACGGTTGCGTCGATGAGTCGCGAACTGCTGGAGGACGTTCGAAGCCTACTGCTGTCGCTGGGGATCACTACACAGTTGAGTGAACGACAGAATGGAAGCTACCGGCTTCGAATCAGCGGCAAACAGGTTTCTCGGTATGTCGAGACAGTCGGATTCGTTACTGAACGGAAATCGGAGGCTACGGCGGAATACGACGCCATCGCGCACAACACGAATCGGGATATCGTTCCGAACATCGGCACAACGCTCAAACGAATTCGAGAGACGCTCGGGTTGACACAAGCATCGTGTAATCTTCCACGGAGTACGTACCAACATTACGAACGTGAGAGACGGAATCCTAGCTGTCATGCGTTGTCACAAATTGTTTCGGCATTTGACACGGCCGTAGCAGATCTCAAGCGCAACGAAGCAACGCTCGTCTCGGACGGTGGGATCGATACACTTTGTCGGGATATCGATGCACTCCGACAACTGGCTGCTGGCGATGTTGGATGGGAGAAAATCACCTCGATTGAACCCGTTGCGCCCGAAAGCGACTGGGTCTATGACGTGGAAGTCGAAGAGACACACAACTACCTCACAAACAATATTATTTCGCACAACTCGCAGATGCTATCATATATACAGAATATTGCTCCGCGCTCGGTGTATACCTCGG
>OBKM01000631.1_pt1 | contig 17086 bp, 23 predicted proteins | sample 1519691 | NCBI WGS metagenome assembly OBKM01 (sample SAMEA37050418, study PRJEB22526) | metagenome | biome: saline pan; feature: lake; material: water | place: Egypt | collected 2015 | depth 0.5 m | reverse complement strand
GTATCCAGCAGCCACGGGTGCATCGCTTCCCGCTGGAGGAATAGATCATCGTAACACTCCACGTCAGGCAGCCCGCTTCCGAGGTACGGTCGGATACCACTCTGCGAGTGTTCTTCGGGGAACGTCCCAAACTGACCGGGCACGAACACACCATGACTGGCAGACACCGCGGCGTGTGTCTCTGGCTCCAGATGCTGGCCGAGGGCGTGCAGGATAGCGTTCCCTGACACGTAGTACGGGTGGCCGATGTAGTCCATCCGCAGTTCCCACAGTACTTGCTGAATCTGCGTCATCTGTCTGGCCTCCACTCGGTGAAATCTTCGATGTACTGGAGTGCCGTACTCCAAGACTGTGTTCGTCGCAGGTTCGCATCGAGGGCCATGTCGTACTTGTCGCTATCAGTGTCAAGCGGATGTGCAGTGAGCCGATTCCAGGCTGACGACCACGACCGCCACGGGCGACTCCCGAGGCGTGCTGATGGACGATCGCCGGCCTCAATGTCGATTCGAAGCGCGAAGCGGTCGCCGTCGAAGACAGTCCGGAACGGGACAACCTCACCCACTGGAGCGACGATCAACCGCAACTCATTGAAGCCGTTCCCAGCGTTGTAGTTGTTCAGCAGCGCCACCACGAGCAGCGTGTGGTACTTCAGCGACGTGTACGGGTGATAGACTGATTCATTGAACGCGGCGGCCACATCGGACGCCAGCCACTGCTCGTGGGCGGTCTCTGCGTCCTCGATGCCGATCAAGTCCGCCACCTCGCTTTGGATAGTCGCCCGGGAGAACTCACGAGGGTCGTAGGCCGTCTCACCGGTCAACAGCGAGAGCCGGTAGTGATCGTCGTGGGTTGGGACGGTCTGCTCTTGGGTCTGCTGTGGACGCGAAAGCGCAGCTGCATCGCCGTCTGCACCCTCGGGAACCGACTGGTTGACTGGTACGCCAGCAAACTCCTCGCGGGCGTCCTCGTGGCTCTCACGCATGAACTTGTGGGCGTCGTGTCGGAAGGCGGTGAGCATCACGTCGCTCATACGTCCTCCACACGCTCAGCAAGCGCTGTCTGGAATTCCGGCAGGTATCCGTTTTCCCACCGGTCGTCCTTCTCGGCCATGTTCTGTGTTTTGCCTTTGCCTCGGTCGAACACACGGCGGAGCTCGTGTTCCTCGTAGAGTGGATTCACCAGCTCACAGTCCACGATGCCGCCGCCGAAGTTCCGAGCCCCACCGAGCTGGTGCATGAAGTCCGTCTGATGCTCATTGAGGAAGTCGATAGCCTCTGCGAGCAGCGCGACGAACTCGGGCTTGGTCTCCCGAAAGGAGAGGTGCCAGCAGCCGTCAAGGTTGCCGACAGCATCCAATTCGGCGTTTCTGAGTGGTTCTCGGTTGTCCTCCTCGTTCCGGGAAACGACGTTCCGGTTGATGCGCCGGTAGTGACCCTCGGCCTGCCCGCGCGTGTAGTCCACGCTGGAGCGGACTGGTGAGAACTGGATCGGGCGGCGCATCACCTTCCCGGGGCGGTTCCCGAACCCACCGAAAAGGTCCAGAATCACGCAGCCGTCGCCATCATCGTCATCGAGGCACGCACCCTTTTCGTGGTAGCCAGCGTCGAGGTCGCGGTTGTAGACACCGTCTTTCCGGAAGTTCGCGTTGGGTTCGCCAGGGTGACAGGCAGTCCCACCGCGTTCCTGGACGACCTTCTCCATCCCGTGGCGGAGCCACCCGGAGAGTGAGAACGCCGGGATGATGCCGCCGATCTGGTTCTGTGGGTCGTTGTCCTCGTAGTTACCATTTGAGGCATGGTGTCTGTCCGTCATGATTGAATCCCCGACGACCAGCAGGTCCGTCTGGATTCGTACGAACACGTCGTGGTCGATGTCTTCAATCATGCGCATCGTCACCTTCCCTGAGTGCGTGCGCCTGTTCGAGCAGATCGACGGCCAGCGCCTCGGCCTGTTCAGCCGAGAGATGCACCAGCGTTCCGACGGATTCCTCCTCGTCTGTGCTTACCTCGAATCCGAGCGGGATACCATTCCGGTCGTTCGCGTAGGTATGGATGACTCCGTTCGGTTCGTCACACAACGAGTCAATTTCGACGTGTAACAGGCGAGAGTACAGGTGTGCCAGGTTTGTACTGGTCTCGTACTTCCACCGCTCGTGCTCGTCACGCTCTGCCAGCTCCAGCAACCGATTCTGCTGCGACCTGATTTCGATGTCGGACACGTCTCCGGCTGCTGCACCGGCAGCCACGGCGGCCATCTGGAGGAATTCACGGCGGTCCATCACCGCACACCCCCGTCTTCGAGCTTCCCTTCCGCTGCATCTGCGGCGACCACCAACCAGGCAGCGAGGTCGCGGGCTGCTTCGGGGTCGAGGCCCGTACCTACTTCGACTGTCCCGGAGGACCATCGAAGACCGACACCGCTCCAGCCGTCCTCCTCTCGGACGCCCTCGACTTCGAGAGGTCCGTCGTTCATGTCGGCCTGCACCTGGATGTTGCTCAGGTTGCCAGGGACAGAGCCGCAATCAGTCAATGCGTACGTCCCGTCGTCAGCTACACTCTGGCCTTCGACGACTTGCTCTGCGGACGGTGTGGCAGCACTGGCCGTCTGCGGAAGGAGGGTCAAAGCAGCCGCAGCACCAAGGAAGGTGCGGCGAGAGAAGCCACCGTCTGTATCTGGTTCGGTGCTGGTGTCAGCACCGGTCAATTCGTCTGTCGTGGCGGAGGGTTCAAGTCCGCCGCGGTCTGATTTCTTCATGGGTTTTTGGCCTCAGAAACCCGGCCCGAGTGCGACAACACTCGGGCGTTTCCTGCGATGGTCACGCCCCGAGGAGCCGGGCTTCCTCTCCTCTTGCTTTGGGGCAATAGGTAATAAGCCTTTTGCTCCACGTCAAAACGAACAAGTAGGATGGCGTTGAACTGGATGTATGGAAGACAAGGACAGGAATGAAAGTGGGCGATACAAGCCCGAACATTCTGATGAGGAGTTCATCCGTGCTGTGGCAGACAACGAACCCGCCGGTACCAAAGAGGTGGCCGACGAACTTGGGATTGCACGGCAGGGGGCAGATTATCGGCTTCGAAAACTCGAAGAGGAAGGGCAGGTGTCAAAGAAAAAGGTTGGCCGATCTCTGGTTTGGTCAGTCGATACGTAGCGTAGGATGCGACCTCGGATGCGAGAGTTGAAGCGGCAAACGCGGTGAGTGGGTCAGGCATATCCGGAGGATTCTGTAGCATGGAACAAGAACTTTGGGTGATTGAGACTCCTATAGAAGTTTCTGGCGGTCAAAACGTGATTCTCAGAACATGCTTCTAGCCGTCCTCTTCTTATTGAATAAATCAACTACCGACTGAAGTCATAGAAGTTCTTGACCGGCACTTTTATGACGAATCTGCCATTCTGTATGAACAGAATGGTTTCGGAACGTTTACGAGAAAATCTCATCTTCCTCTCGTCTCTGGGACGCTATAACACTGAACGGCGTCCTGTCATTCGCCAGTATTTTGATCAGCAACTACGTATTGAGGAACTCGGTCAAAAGGAAGTTGATGCCAGCGATGTGAGGGAGTTTGGCGATCGAAAGAAATCGCTTTCGGAGGAAAGCGATACGGATTTTAATGATATTTTTCAGGAAATACTACTCACACTCCCAGAAGACATTAATCCCCAAGATTTCCAGGAGTATCTACTTTTCCGATATAACCATTTAAATGACCCTCTGAAAGAATTAGGTTACTTCACTATCTATGACCTGTTATCATTTGAAGCGCTGCTTCGTGACGCAGTCTTGGAAGATACTGGATTGCTTCTGTCCAACTTGCATCGCTTCGAATCTAGGGAGGAGTACGCTGCCTTTTCGGACATTCACGAACCAAGCAATCAGTTCGAACAGCAATGGCGGAAGAAGGTTGTACTTGACGTACAGGCGGTTCTGCGCGAATTCGTAGAGGGGACCCTTCCAGATGAGCCGACATTCGATCCTAACCTACATGAAGAGCGAATTGAGACCGGAAGAGAGATACTGGGATTCCTTTCTTATTCGGGAGACAGCACCACTACAATGGATTTTCTCTCAAATCCTCTGTTCCAATTAGGCGGAGATAGTTCAGAAATAGTTGTTCCGTTTCCTGAAGTGCTACTGACGACCGCTCAGTATCGAATTGAGGAATATGTTAGTCGGTTCGAAAGTGTACAAGAGATCGAAAACCATCGAAAGGGAGACATTGTCGAGGAATTAGCACAGAATCTTTTAATACAGGTACCCAACCGGAATTTTGTCAAGGAATTCGAGTTCATACACGATCCCAATCCCGGCGAAGCCGATGGGATCCTGTTTTTCGACAGTTCTTACTGGGTAATTGAGATTAAGTCGCACCCCATTTTCCGAAAGATTCCAAATCAAATTGAGCTCGTCAAAAACCGGTTTACGGACAAAGCCGTACAGGCGATAGGGCAGATAGATACAGCCCAAGACTATCTTGAGAGTTTAGACGACGAATTTGGTCTAATGTATAATCTCACTAGCAACAAGAACTGGCCCAATATGGAAGCCGGCGGAATAATCGTCCTTGATGGGTTCATACCCACACTGTTTTCTGGAAACGAGCGGGTGGACCAAGAGTTAGGTGTCGGTCAAGTACACCAGCATCTCGCTAATGATGACCGTGTTGTCATCCTTACACTCTACGACCTGTATCAACTCCTCCAGGAGGAAGAGATAGAAAATATTGACGAGTTCTTACTTTGGCGGACGGGATACGACAAGAGTTTCCCGATATGGGGTTACAGTGAACGGGAATACTGGGCCTTCTACTTTGACAATTATCGTGATAACGGAGAATGGGAAGAGGCACTTGAAACGGCCGTGGAGAAGGATATCGTGACCATATACACAAGCGAACGGTTTAATGACAAGTCCCACCTCCGAAATTTAGCTGAGAACCGATAGAGCGGAGTGTACCGTCTGCCCGACAATATCAACTGAGACACCCATGCGACGTCCAGCCCTCAGCACAATTAACATAAATCAGATATTTATTCTCCGATGTTCTCAAGGGTAGTTTGAGTGCCTCACACACTGACTGATTACTGAGGTTCGTTCCTGAATAGAATCGGCGTGTTTTCAACTACTGTTATCCTCGTCGATGTCGAGACCGTCGACTGTCTTCTCGTCGTTCGCCGGGCCCCTGTCCCCCGTGGACCCCTCGCTCGTGTCTGGTGACCCGTCGTGACCGCCGGTCGCGTCGTCGTCGGACTCGTTCCCGGTGGTCGGGTCCTCCGTCTCCGTGGGTCCGGCGTCGCCGTCCTCGCCGGGGTGAGCGCTGTCGGCACGCGCCCCGCGTTCCCCGGTCGCCGGGGGCAAGGAACCGGTATGCGATATCGTCGACCAGCACGACGAACTGGTCCTCGTCGCTGTCCTCGAGGACCCGCCGGTCGCTGTCGATGGCGATGTCGACGAGGTCCTCGAGCGTCCCGACGCTGACCGTCGTCCGGTCACCGAGGTCGGGCACCTGGCCGCCCGAGATCCACCGGTCGAACTCCGCGCGGTCGGTCTCGAACCTGTGACGCGTCCGCTCGGCATCGGTCACCTCGAGCTCGCCATGGACTCGCCCGGGCGGTGTCCAGCCCAAATCCTCAAGACGACTCCGGCGCTACCTCACGCTGATGAGAGCCAGCATCCCCGGGGGCGGTCACGCCAGGGTCGGCCCCGCAAACTCGGGTGGTGGAGTCGAGGAGCCCATCGAGCGCGGGGGACCAGCGTGAGGACGTTCGTCGTCGTCGGTCACGACGCCCCGACGAGCCCGGATATCCCGCTCGACGACCTACCGGGTGCGGGTCGTCTCGACCTGCTCGCCCGGTCGGTCACCGCCGGACTGTTGCGCTCACACGGTATCCGCGAGGACAGCCAGGTGCTGCTTGTCCTCGCGGACACGTTCACGGTGCGGTTCGACGGCGCGACCCTGCGGGGGCTTCACCCCGACGAGCGGTCGACCGCCGCGCTCGTCCGGACCGCGCTCGACGACCGCGAGGAGGCAATCGGCCACGTGCCGGTCGAGATCTCGCCGGGGCTATCACTCACCCGGCGCGGACTCGCCGGCACACTCGCCGACCTCGACGGACCGCTGTTTCGACTCCACGAGGCGGGCCGGCCCGTTGTCGACCTCGACCCGCCGGCCGACCCCGTGTTCGTGCTCTCGGACCACCGCTCGTTCACCGACCACGAGGTCGACCTGCTCGCCGACGCCGGCGCGGGGACGGTCTCGCTCGGCCCCGAGGTGCTCCACGCCGACCACGCCATCACGGTGGCACACAACTGGCTCGACACCGACGGCTTCTCGCGGTACTGACCGCACGTCATCTGGCGGTCGACCGGACTGGCTCGCGTGGACGCTATCGGCCCTCGCCCGCGCCGACAGGCCGGAACTCGACGCCGGCACGCTCGGCAGCAAGCGCGTCGCGGTCACTGTCACCGACAAAGAGTGTTCGGTCGGGGGTGGCCGAGAGCCCACGGACGGCGGCGAGCAGGGGTTCGGGGTGGGGCTTGGATTCCTCGACGCTGTCCCGGCCGACGATAACGTCGACGTGCGTGTCGAGCCCGTGTCGGTGCAGGGCGAGTCGACAGGCGGCCTCGGCGTTGAGCGAGCAGACGCCGACGGGGACCGACCGCGGCAGTTCGGCGGCGACATCGAGCAGTTCGGCCTCGCGCGCGGCCCGGCGCTCGTGGTCGGCGACGACCGCCTCGACGACCGGGGCAAAGCCCTCGCGCTCGGCGCGGTCGAGCAACTCCCAGAGGCTCTCCCCGGCGGTGGTGACACCGGCCTCGCGGGCCGCGGCAAGCGCATCACGGTGGGCAGCCGACCAGTCCACGGGCAGGCGCACGAGCGTCCCGTCGAGGTCGTACACCACCGCGTCGTGTTCCGCGGTCACTCCTCGGCGAGGCTGGTGTCGAGAAACGCCTCGGCGGCGTGGACGACACTGCCGCCGACACCGGCCTGTACCGCCCGGCCCTGTTCGAGCGCGAGCAGGTCACTCTCGTCGACACCGAGCTCGCCGGCAAGCTCACCGAGCTGATAGCCCGCCGCCTGGCGAGCCTCCGTGAGCCGCTCGTCGTAGTCAGAGACGAGATACGGAAGCTGGTCGTCGTCGTAATCTGCGCCACTCTCCCAGTGCTCGGAGTCGCCGCGGGCGGCGTCGAACACGCGGGCGGTGTTCTGTGCGGCCGTCCGCTTGCGCCTTTGCTCGTCCCGGTCCGACCCACCCTCGTCGGTCGTGCTGTCGTCGTGCTGGGCGCAGTCACTACACACCTGGAGTTGCGCGCCGGCGACGTTCACCGTCTCCGTGTTGACGTCGGACGCCCCACAGAGCTCGCAGCTATCGCCGGCGTCGAGTCCACCGCCGGTCGAGTACTTGGGCATGACAGGCGTACGGCAAGCAAACACTTAATAGCTACCCTGACCCCGCGCGAGTTGTGCAACCCCACGAGCCCGTCTCCCGGGGAGTAGCATTTATGTCCCGGACGACAGTATTCGGTCGTGAGTGACACGGCCGTGGTGGAGCGACCGTCGGTCGAGACCCGAGCGATACGAGGACTGCGTGCGGGCCGGCGGACAGCGGGTATTGCTCGCGGGCGAGCGTGGCGTTGGGAAGACGACACTCGTCGGCCAGTTCCGGGACCGGGTACGCGACAGGGAGCCGGAACCGCTGGTCGTGACCGGCACCTGTGAACCCGGGACACAGCCGCCGTACGAGCCGTTTCGGCAGGCCTTCGACTCGTTTCCGCCGGACTCCCGGCCACCGGAGTTGACCCGGACGCTCGCGCCCGCCGGCCCCGACGAGGGGAGTCGCCGAAGGCGGTCGCTCTTTGCAGATATCCACGACCACATCGAGGTGGTCACCAGGGACCGGCCGGTGGTACTCGGTCGGGTCGCGGCCCGACAGGGCCAGGCTGACCGGGCCCGCGAGTGCTGGCAGGCGGCCCTCTCGAACCTCCGAGCAGTCGAGACGTTCCCGGCTATCCTGACCCTGCTGCGGGCCTGGGTGGCGTTCGAACGCGACCGCGACAACGCGGGACGCGTCGAGCAGTTGCACGCGCGAGTCCGGGCCACGCTCGCGGAGGCACCACCACCGACCGCACGACAGCACCGCGAGTGGGTCGAGTCCCCGGACGAGGGCGAACCGGAACGGGGGGATTGATATACTCGCCGCTCTGAATGCGCGCCGAGATGGCCCCACGCGAGGTGAATCCCGGATGAGCGAGGCCGAACCGCGAGCCTACACCGTCAGGCTCGAACTGGTCGACAGGCCCGGCGAGTTGCTCAGCGCGCTCGAACCGATCGCCGCGGAGGGTGGAAACCTGCTCTCTATCTTCCACGAGCGGGGCAACGTCACCCCGTGCGGGCAGATTCCAGTCGAGATCGCGCTCGAGGCGACACCCGGCCAGTTCGAGGCCATCGTCGACACGCTCCGGGCGACCGATGTCGAGGTCACCCGGGCCGGAGAGGACCGCGACGAGACGTTCGTCGTCGTGCTCGTCGGAGACCTCGTCGGGGCGGACCTCTCGGCGATACTCGCCCGTGTTCAGTCCGAGACGGGGGCGACGGTCCGTGACTTCTCGCTCCGGGGGCCGGAGAACGACCACGCGAGCGCGCGCCTGCACCTGGCTGCCGGGCACGACAGCGTGGCGGCCACGCTGGACAGCCTCCGCGAGATCGCCGCCGGGCAGGACCTGCGTCTCGTCGAGCCGCTCGCGCCGGGGGGTGACCCGTGAACGTCGCCGTCGTCGGTGCCGGTGTCGTCGGGTCGGCCGTCGCCGACCTCGCCGGCGCGTACGGACACACCGTCACCGGGCTTGCCGACTCCCGGAGCGGGATTGTCGACCCCGGTGGTATCGATGTCGAGGCCACGCTCGACCGCAAGCGAACCGAGGGCCGTGTCGGGACAACCGACCCCGAGCGGGTGCTCCGTGCCGACTACGACGTGCTGGTCGAGGCGACGCCCACGACACTTGGCGACGCCGAACCCGGGTTCGGCCACGTCGAAACCGCGCTCGCCCGCGACCGTCACGTCGTCCTCGCAAACAAGGGTCCCGTCGCCGAGCGCTACGGCGACCTCCGCGACCGCGCGGCCGACAGCGAGGGTCGTGTCCGGTTCGAGGCGACCGTCGGTGGCGCGATTCCCGTGCTCTCGACACTCGAGGATCTTGGCCCGGGACAGGTCGAGGCAGTCCGTGGTGTCCTCAACGGGACGGCCAATTTCGTGCTCTCGCGGATGGCCGCCGAGGGGCTGGACTACGAGCACGTTCTCGCGGAGGCACAGGACCTCGGCGTCGCGGAGGCCGACCCGGCGTTCGACGTCGAGGGGACCGACGCCGCGCTCAAGTGTGTCATCGTCGCCAACGCACTCGCGGCGGACCGCGAGTACAGTCTCGCCGATGCGTCCGTCGAGGGTATCCGCGGCCTCCCGACGAGCGCGCTCGACCTTGCCGCCGAGGACGGTCACACCATCCGCCTGGTCGGCGAGGTCCGCGACGGCGATGTCCGGGTCGCGCCGCGACTCGTCCCCGAGGACGGCGTGCTGGCCGTCACCGGTACGCGAAACGTCGTCCAGTTCGAGACGACCCACGCCGGGTCGCTGTCTCACTCCGGCCGGGGTGCCGGCGGCCCCGAGACCGCCAGTGCCGTTCTCGCCGATATCAACCGTCTCGACGACAGCACCTGACGGCAGACTCGAGGCCTGCCTGCTCCGTTCCCAAGAGCTTTTAACAGATCGTGCAAATTATAAGGTATGAAACGCCGCCAGTTCATCGCCGCCGCTGGACTCGGTGGAGCCCTCGCGGGTGCCGGCTGTCTCGGTACCGTATTCTCCGACCCGGATCCGGTGTTCCCGATGCAGAAGTTCGTCGAGGCATTGGATGAGAGTCAGTCACCGCCACACCGGGTCACCGTCCTGAGTCGATGGGAGAAAGAGGAGGGCGGATTCACGTACGGTTCGAACGAGGACACACCGCTCGGGGATACCGGTATCGACCGGTCCTGGCTGGACGTGCCAACCGACGGTGAGCCACTCGTCGTCGACGGCGCGTTACACGCGCAACTCGAGGCTCAGTTCGACGAACTCGGCTACCACGCCCACGTCTGCTGGCCGGATGAGAACGGCGACGGGTCGTGGGCCTGTCGGGGGTACCCGCTGAGTCGGGCGGATTTCAACGCGTTCACGCTGTCCGACGCCATCGTCCTCGAACACTCCGACGGTACCACCCCCCACGACGGGCGTGGCACCCAGGCGTCGGTCGAGGATGTCGACGAGGGAGAGGGACTGCTCGCCGAGCGGATGTAACTGGGACGGGAACACGACTGCAGTTCCAGTCGGGACGGCACGTTCGTCTCGTGGAGGTGGTGCTCGTCAGACCGACGCCCGACCGCCCGTTCGCGGGCTTTTGCTCGCGTCCGGACCGGGTGCTCTCCTGAGCCACCCCTGGGCTCACAGCCACAGCAGCTGTGCGTGACGGGTGCCGTCGAACTCCAGCACGTTGTCGGCCTCGATAAAGCCCTGGTCGATGGCGAGACCGACCGCGCGGGTGCCGACGAGGTTGGCCACGTCACAGGCGGCGAGGCTGTCGACGACGGCCTGCGGGTCGGCGACCGGTCCGTCGTAGAACGCGGGGTCGACGGTCAGCGAGACGCTCCCGTTCTCGAAGGACTCCCCGAGCACGTCGGCATCACAGACAGCGACCAGCCGACCTTTCGGCGTCTCGCGCTCGTTCAAAAGCAGGTCGGGCATCCTACTCCTGGAGTCGGTCGTCGATGCCGGTCGACTGCCCACTCCCCTCGCGGCGTGGGTCCTCGCCGCCGGCCATCCCGGACTGCTCGGCGACGAGCTCGCCCTCGTTCTCGGTGCGGAGCTGTTCGGCCTCCTCGGCAACCGCCTCCGCCCGCTCGTCCTCGCCGAGCTGTTCCAGCGCGAGTGCCTTCTCCTCCAGCAGGTCCGCGCTGCGGTAGCCCAGCCGGATGGCGTTGTCGAAGGCGGCGACGGCATCCTCGGCGAGGCCGCGCTCGTTGAGGAAAAAGCCGCGGTTGTACCAGGCCTGGCCGAACCGCGGGTCGAGTTCGACCGCCCGCTCGGCGTGCTCCAGGGCCTCCTCCGTGCGGCCGAACTCCCAGAGGGCGTACGCCAGATTCGTCTCCGCGGTGGCGGCGTGCTCGGAGTCGTCGTCGAGCCGCAGCGCCTCGCGGTAGGCACCGATCGCGGCGTCGTACTCCTCGAGTTCGGCGTGAGCGACCCCCTTGTTCACCCGCGCCTCCTGCTCGATCCGCTCGTCGTCGGCAACCCGGGCGGCCCGCTCCAGCGTCTCGGTGGCCTGCTCGTGGCGGTTGATGCGCATGTACTCCAGCCCGACCTCGAGAACGCGCTCGGCGTCGGCCCCGTCGGGCCGGTGTTCGTCGTCGAGCAGGTCGCTGATGACCCGCGAGTCGACGGGGTCGACCTCCGTCGGGTCGACCTCAAGTTCCGGACCGAGGTCGAACCCCTCGTACGGGTCGTCGAACCCCTGGCCCGAGGAGAACTCGTGGTTCTCGGGTTCGTCTGTCATACCACCGGGTAGGCCGGGGACAGGGTTAAGGCCTGCGTCCCCGACCCCCCGATATGCGGCTGTTCGTCTCCGTCGATCTCGACGGGCTCGCCGACGAGATCGCCGCGGTCCAGGCGCTGTTTGCCGGGGCGGACGGTCTCCGGTTGACCGACCCGTCACAGGCACACGTCACGCTGCAGTTTCTCGGCGAAACGCCGAGCGACCGGGTTCCCGACCTGTGTGCGGCCCTCGACCGGGCCGTCGCAGACAGCGGCGTCGCACCGTTTCGCGTGGAACTGGGCGGCCTCGGCGTGTTCCCGAGCATCGAGTACATCAGCGTCGTCTGGCTCGGGGTCCGCGAGGGGGGCGCGGCGTTGACCCGCCTCCACGAGGGGGTCGAGGCCGCGACGACAGACCTCGGGTTCGACCCCGCCGACCACGAGTTCGAGCCACACGTCACCCTCGCCCGGATGGACCACGCCGGCGACAAGGACCGCGTCCAGCGTCTCGTCCGAAACCGGGACCCCGCGGCCGGCGCGCTGTCGGTCGGGTCTGTCGCGCTGACCGAGAGCACGCGAACCCCTGACGGCTCCGTCTACGAGACCATCGAGCGGTTCGAACTCGACCGGTGACGCCGCCGACAGACTCTTGATACCGTGTGTACAAGTGTCGGTATGGTTCGTGCACTCCTGGACTTGCTCGGTCTGCGGGACGAGACGGCGGCCGACGAGGACGGCCCGGAGGGGGTCGGCGAGAGCCACGTAGCGGAGGCCGGCGACGACTGGGGGGACGACGGAGGGAGGGACGAGGAGGATGGCGGGTTCGCGCCGTCGCGGCTGGACGCCTCGGTACTCGAGGCCAACGGGATGGGAAGCGCGGCCGCCGAGCGGGAGCTCGCGAGCATCGAGGCGAAGGCCGACCAGCTCGAATCCGAGCGCCCCGACGAGCGCCGCGAGTAGCCACAGACTTTGCCTGTCGCCCACCTACCGCCGGTATGCAGGTCGCACTCGTCACGGTTGGCGACGAGATTCTCGCCGGAGAGACGGTCAACACGAACGCGGCGTGGCTCGGCCGGGAACTGACCGCGTGTGGCGCGACCGTCGAGCGGACAACAGTCGTTCCGGATCGTGTCGGCGAGATCGCACAGATCGTCAGCGAGTTCCGGGCGGCCCACGACGCCGTCATCGTCACCGGTGGACTGGGGCCGACACACGACGACGTGACACTCGAGGCGGTCGCGGCGGCGTTCGGGACCGACCTCGGCCCCGACGCGGAGGCACGCGCGTGGCTCGCCGAGACGGGTTACGCCGACCTCGCGCCCGACACCGCACACCTCCCGGAACGGGGTGAGTTTCTCCCCAATCCGGAGGGGATTGCCCCGGGGTGTGTCGTCGGGAACGTCTACGTCCTGCCGGGGGTGCCCGCCGAGATGAAGGCGATGTTCGCGGAGATACGCGACGCGTTCGGCGGGGTGCCCAGCCACGTCGAGACCGTCGAGACAACAGAGCCCGAGCGTCACCTGCTCGACCGCATCGAGACGGTCCGCGAGCGGTTCGACGTGACCGTCGGGAGCTACCCTGGCGAGACCGTTCGCCTGCGGGTGCGCGGCGCGGACGCCGGGACGGTCGCGGCGGCCGCCGAGTGGTTGCGCGGGCACGTCGACCGCCCGGGCGACGCGACCGATGCCCGTGACCACAACGGCTAAGCCGTCGCCACACCACGGTCAGGGCGTGGTCGCGCAACTGGCCCCGGCCGTCTCGTTGCTGGTGAGTGCCGGCACGCTCGCGTACGTCGTCGTCACCGAGTGGCGACAGGCGACGGCCGACGGGTCGGGACCCTCGCCTGGGGCCTTTCTCCGACGACTCCGGACCTTTCTCTCGACGGCGGCCGTGGCGCTGCTCGTCGCCGGCACGCTGCACGTTCTTCTCGGGTTCGTCTCGCTCGACGGGCTCGCGCTCCCGGTCTGGCTGGCTGCGGTCCTCGTCGTCGTCATGACCGGCGCGACACAGGCGATGCCCGGTGACACCTTCGAGGAGAAGCTCCAGCGTGCCGACGCGGAGCTGCGGGCGAACGGGCCGACGAGCACGGAACCCCCGGTTCGCGAGCGTGACGACGGCGAGAAGGGCTCGTGACCGACCCGACGGGCGGACTCACCGCACGAGAACCTCGACCGAGACCGTCTCGCTGGCCTCGACCGACAGCCTGTACTCCCCGTCGACCGGGGCGTCGACGATCGTCGCCCGCCCGACGGGTAATGCCTCCTCGACGAGGTCACCGTTTGGCTTCTCGAGTTCAATCTGTACGGTACTGTCGGTGGACCCCTGTATCTGTATCTCGATCTCCCTGTCGCCGTCCACGTCGAACCTGAACGTCAACTCGCCGTCCAGTTCCACCTGCAATACAGTTTCCTCCCCACTTCCGAGACATCCCGCCACCGCGAGCACCACCCCGAGCGAGGAGACGAGAACGGACCGCCGACCCACCGCGGTGTTGTCTGTGTCTCCCACTCGCATCGCTCGTTCGGCTGTAACGTCAATCCGCGGGAACGTGAATCCTGCCGTTTCGCCCGCGCTGAACCGCGCCGTGGTATCACCGCTCGACAACGAGCAACGCGACGCGCTCGTGGACGATATCCGCGAGTCCGCCGACAGTTGCCGCCAGTTCCCGGTCGGTCACGTCGAAAAACTCCCGGACGCGGTCCTCGTCGAACGAGTCGAGTGTCTCGGCCGGGTCGAGTCTCGCGCGGAGTCGCCGGGCGGCAGTCGCCGTCTCGCCGCCGACCACGACGGCGACGACGGGACACTCGCCGGGGGAGACACCCATCGTCAGCGCGTCCTCGATCTGTCGGCGGCCGGCCGCGTACAGCAGTATCTCGACGGCCGGGTCGCGGGCGATGGCCGCGCCGCGCTCGCGCTCGCGCCGGGCGAGTTGGACCGCCCGCTCGACGTGCGTGCGGTCGACGACGTACCGGGCATCCAGAACCTGCACGGTCGCGCCGGTCGACTCGCTTATCTCGCCGACCGCCGCCACGAACGCGTCCACGTCCTCGACTGTCGCCGTTCCCTCGACGAGTTCCATCAGAAGTCACCCAGGTTCGACTGTCCCTCGGCCCCACCGTCGGACCCGTTGGCTCCACCGCCGGTCTCGTCTGCGCGCACCGCCGGGTCGGGTTCGACATCGTCCATCTCGGGGTCGGGGTGGCCGGCGTTTTCCAGGACCGTCTGCGCGGTGTTTGGCCGGTTGCGAAGCGCCGCGAGCACGACCGGCTTCTCGGCCCCGCGCAGGTCCGCGGGCGTCTCGATACCCGCCTCGAACAGCCGGCGAGCACGCTTGCGGCCGACCCCGCGCACCTCGGCAAGTTCGACCAGTTCCGCCCGGACACCGTGCTCGACCCGCTGGCGGGCCCGCCGGATCGCCGTTCCGACGCCGAGGTCGAGTTCGGCCGCCAGCGATTCGGCCGCGCCGAGCAGCCACTGTGCGGCGTCGACCTTGCCGCGGATGTCGCCCGGCCCCACCTGGTAGCGCTCGGCGAGTTCGTCCTCGTCGAGTTCACTCGCCCAGTCCTCCAGCAGTCGTGCGGTCTTCAGCCCCGCGAGCCAGTCCTCGAAGGCGTCGTCGAACTCCGAGGGGGCGGTCCCGAGCAGCTCCGCCTCCCGCTCGTAGTGCAGTTCGGTGTACCGCTCCTGGTCACCCGAGCGCAGGTACAGCTCGTACATATCCGGCGTGCGACAGACCAGGTGGTAGAGTCCGAGCGCGGTCGGGTCGCCGTCGAGCGACCGGAGCCCGTCGAGAATCTCGGCGGCGCTCATCGGGTCGAGGTAGAGCCGCGAGACGGTGTGTCCGAGATTCGTCGCGGCGAGTCCGTCGGCCCGTTCGAGAAAGTCGTTCGCGAGCAGGTACTCGACGACCTGGTCGGTGACGAGTTCCAGGTGCGCGCGGTCGGCGGTCTGCTCGGCGTACAGCGTCCCCTCGAAGAAGGCGAGCAGCTCCTCGCGCGAGCGGGCAAAGCCCGACGCGACCGTCGCGAGTGCGTGGGTCCGGAGCGCGGGTTCGGCCGCGAGCTTCGACTCGACCGGCTCGGGCTCGGCCCAGACGTACCGCTCGAACAGCTCGTCGAGTTCGTCGTGGCCGCCAGCCAGCAGCACCGCCTCGCCGTAGGGGTCCCGGCCCGGCCGGCCGGCCCGACCCATCATCTGGTGAACCTCGAGCACCGAGAGCGGCTGCATCCCGCCGACGGAGCCGTCGTAGCGCCGCCAGTCACGGACGACGACCCGCCGGGCCGGGGTGTTCACGCCCGCCGCGAGTGTCGGCGTCGCACAGACGACCTTCACCAGGCGGTCGCGGAAGGCCTCCTCGACGAGCTGGCGGTGGTCCCGTGCCAGGCCGGCGTGGTGGAAGGCGGCACCGCGCTCGACGGCCGCCGCGAGGTCGTCACTGGTGTCGGTGTCGCTCACCTCACGTATCTCCGCGGCCAGCGATTCGAGGTCGCGTTTCTCGTCGGCGGTGAGCGCCGCCTCGGTCGTGGCCCCGAGCCGACGGGCGGCGGACTCGGCGTTGCGCCGGGAGTTGACGAACACGAGCGTCGACCCACCCTCCTCCAGGGTGTCCCGGACGACCGCGGCGGCCTGGTCCTCGCTCGGGCGGACCGCGAGTCGTTGCTGACTCCCGTCCTCCAGGTGGAGCGCGTCGCCGTAGTGGACCCCCTTGCGCAACTCGATTGGTCGCCACGTCGAGTCGACGAGGTCGGCGTCCAGCCACGCGGCGAGTTCCGCGGCGTTACCGACCGTCGCCGAGAGCGCGACCGTCTGCAGGTCGGGGTTCAGCCGCCCCAGCGTGGCGAGTGTCACCTCCAGGGTGGGGCCGCGCTCGGCGTCGTCGACGAGATGTACCTCGTCGGCCACGACACACGAGAGCTCACCGAGCCAGGGGGCGTCGTTGCGGGCGAGCGAATCGACCTTCTCGCTCGTGGCGACGACGATATCCTTGCCGGCGAGCCACCCGCCGTCGGACTCGTAGTTGCCCGTCGTCACACCCACGTCCAGGCCGTACCGCTCGAAGGCCTCGAACTCGGCGCGTTTCTCGCTTGCGAGTGCCCGCAACGGGACGATGTACAGCGCCATCCCGCCGCGTGACTCGACAGCCGAGAGCATCGCCATCGTCGCGACGAGTGTCTTGCCACTCGCGGTCGGGACCGACGCGACGAGACTCTCCCCGCGTGTCACGCCACGCTCGACGGCCTCGGCCTGTGGCGGATAGAGTTCCTCGATGCCCTGCTCGTGGAGGTGGCCGACCAGCCACTCGGGCACCTCCGGTACGTCCGCAACATCCATGCACGTGTTTGGGGTGGCACCGTCCTTAAACACTCGCTCCGGGAGCGGCGCTCCTGTGATGGCACCGCGGCGAGTGTCACGATCGCCGGCGGACTCCGCGGGGAGGCCCGTCGAACCCAGTGCTCGACGGTCTCGAGCCCGAGACCCAACTCGTTACTTGACATCACAGAACATCAACTTCTGTACTCGTCGA
>OBKM01000630.1_pt1 | contig 17100 bp, 19 predicted proteins | sample 1519691 | NCBI WGS metagenome assembly OBKM01 (sample SAMEA37050418, study PRJEB22526) | metagenome | biome: saline pan; feature: lake; material: water | place: Egypt | collected 2015 | depth 0.5 m | reverse complement strand
GATCGAGGCAGATCCGAGCACTGCATCAGAGCTGTCTGCGTTTCAGCAGACCATTCTGACTGTGTTAGCTGAAGAGTCACGGTACGGACTCGCAATCAAGCGTGAACTCGAAGCCTACTACGTGGACGACGTCAACCACGGGCAGTTGTACCCGAACTTGGACGAACTCGTCGAGCTGGGATTGATTGCGAAGGCCGAACTCGACGGCCGGACCAACGAGTACGAGCTCACAGAAGCGGGCTGCGATGCGTTACTCGGGCAGCTTGCTTGGCAGTTCGACCGGATTGGGACGGACGACAAACGGGTAGACGATCTCCGGGTGTTGCGTGACACGATCGAAGGTGAAGAGTAACACTCAGCACTTCACAGCACTCAGAGCGCAGTGAAAAGAGACAAGTTGGTGTCAGCAGTTGCCACCGCCATCCCACATTGAATCGCGAAGCGTCGGCCTCGAGTATTCTGAACCCCCGAAACGAGTACAAAAAAGTTCTGCGTTCGGTATCCGTGCACGATCAGTGTACAGAGAATCTCAGACGGAGGATAGGGGTTGGTTGGGCGAAAGCGCCGTTCACTGGCGGTGCGTGTGTACGGCGGCTACTGTATGAGGAGGTGCCGCCGGGGGTTGGCCTACATCGCTGTTCTCGGGGCTTTCAGCGTCTGCGTTGCCGACGACGACGGTGGACAACACCCGGGGCCTGACTGTACGCCGCGCACTGACAGTGTACTCTGTCGTATCTACGGTGATCGATCAGATCCAGAGAATTCTCGTACGGTATCATTACTGTGATTATTTTCGAAAAAAATACTTCCGATAGCAGCTATCGTACAGTAATTGGATGAGTTCCCTGCCACCCACAGTTCGTGTGCTCCACGTGGACGATGAGCCGGATCTGGCTGACGTGGCTGCGACGTACGTCGAACAAGAAGACGACCGGTTCACCGTCGAAACGGCAACCACTGCGAGTGAGGGACTTGAGTTACTCGCCGACAACACCTTCGACTGTATCGTCTCTGACTACGAGATGCCCGGACAGGACGGGATCGAATTTCTCGAAACCGTCCGCGAGACACACCCGGATCTCCCCTTTATTCTGTACACAGGCAGGGGGAGCGAGGAAGTGGCAAGTGAAGCGATCTCAGCCGGTGTCACAGAATATCTCCAGAAAGATACCGGAACCAGCCAGTATACCGTCCTCGCAAACCGGATTCAGAATGCTGTTGAAAAATACCACGCGCAGCAGAAACTCACCAGTCGGGAGGAACGTCTCACTCTTTTGTTCGAACAGTCTCCACTTGGCCTTTTGGAATACGATGTTTCTGATGACGAGCTGATCATATCCCAGATGAACAAACAGGCTGAAGAGATCCTTGGGTACACTGAAGCGGAACTTCGTGGCGAAACATGGGAGAAACTCGTCACGGAGGACAACTACGACGATGTCGAACAAGTTGCAGACGCACTGGTGACTCGCGAGGGTGGGTATCACAGTATTGATGAAAACATCCGGAAAGACGGTAAGACGATTATCTGTGAGTGGCACAATCAAGTCGTGACTAATGACGACGGTGAAGTCGTGACTGTGATTTCACAGTTTCAAGACATCACCGAACGGAGCCAGCGCAAGCAAGAGCTTGAATATTATGAACAGCTGGTCGAGGATCTCCCTGTTGGTGTCTTCCGAACCACTACAGATGGTGAGATTCTCAGCGTGAACGAACGGGTGGTTGAGATTTTCGCGGCTGACTCACCAGCAGACCTCCGTGCTGCCGGAGTAGAAGATCGTTACGCTCAGCCGAAAAAATATACGCAATTACTTGAGCGACTCAAACGCGGAGAGAAAATCAAGAACGAACACGTCCGACTTGTGACTGTCACTGGAGAGCCACGACACTGTAAAATAACCCTCAGAGTGACCAACGAAGGCGATACCCAGTATATAACAGGTATCGTCCAAGATGTAACGGACGAGCGCGAGGTCAAAGAGGAGCTCAAACAGGTCAAGACGATCGCAAATGCGCTTAACGACGCTGTGTACGTCGTTGACGAACACGGCCAGTTCGAGTACGTGAACGACGAGTTCACAGAGTTAACCGGCTACGATCGGGAGACAGTTCTCGGGAGTACGCCGGCACTGATCAAAGATGAAGACGCAGTCGCGGCCGCAGAAAATCAACTTGGTCAGCTGCTCTCAAGCGACGGGCCGGACACGGCTGCGTTTGAGGTAACGATCCAGCCTCGCGACGGCGAGCCAATCATTTGTGAAGACCAGATGGGAGTGTTGCCCTACGAGGGCGAGTACTTCGATGGCTCAGTCGGAGTACTTCGGGATATCACAGACCGCAAGCAGCAGGAAGAGCAGCTCCGCCGCGAACGCGACAGACTCGACGAGTTTGCCGGCGTGGTGAGCCACGACCTGCGGAACCCGCTGAATGTGGCCACCTCGAGTGTCCAAGTGGCCGCACAAGAGTGTGACAGTCCACATCTCGACCGAGCCGAGCGGGCACACAGCCGGATGGAGACGCTGATCGAAGATCTGCTCACGTTGGCACGGGGCGGAGATCAGGTCGAGTCGCCCGACCCCGTCGTGCTACAGGAGCTAGCCGAGTCAGCGTGGGAGAATGTAGCGACCAGTACGGCACAGGTGTGTGTCGAGACCGATAATACCCGAACGCTGCTGGCTGATCGGAGTCGGCTGTCACAGCTACTGGAGAATTTATACCGGAACGCAATCGAGCACGGTGATGACGGCGTAACTGTCAGGGTTGGTGAACTCGCCGAGGGACGTGGTCTGTATGTTGAGGACGATGGCCCGGGAATTCCAGCAGAAGATCGGGAGACGGTATTCGAATCAGGATATTCGACCGCCGAAGAGGGAACTGGATTTGGACTCAGTATTGTCGAACAAGTAGCCGAAGCACACGGATGGGAGATCCAAGCAACCACAGGCTCCGACGGTGGTGCCCGATTTGAGATTACTGGCGTCGAGTTTGTCGAGTGAGGTCACGGAAGTTGCTTCTGCCGTACTCCCGTCTGTTCTGCTCGGAGTTTCCGGGGCAACCAGAACGGATAGCAGAGTGTGTGGGAGCAATCAGCGGGGCCGAAGCTGTGCCGGCCCCGAACAGAGACCGGTTGGTGACTGTGGTTTTGCGCTGTGGATTAGATGACGCGGTTCTGGAGGTAATCGAGATGTTTCGCGTTGTAGACGATCCGGACCTCGTCGGTCGCAGGCGAGCCGATGCAGGTCAGACGAACGTTTTTCTCTTCGACTTCCTCTCGGGAGAGGATCTGCTGCATGTCCATCTCGATCTCGCCGTCAACGACGATCGAAGCGCAGTTCGCACACGCCCCGGCCCGACACGAAAACGGCCAGTCGTACCCTTGTGCCTCGGCGGCCTCGAGGATGTACTCCCCGCGGTTGACCTCGATGGTGCCGTAGTCTTCCTCGTCCAGTCCCTCGTCGGCGGCTTTCTCGAACACGGATGGGTCGTCGACCTCCCAACCCATGTCGTCGACAACTTCGTAGTTCAGGTACTCTACGGTTGGCATCACGCTGCTGTTAGTGGTCCACCCGGTTAGACTTTGCTGTTCGGACAACCCGAGAGCAGCAAGGTTCTTTCGGCCCCCGATACAGGCTCCGGTATGTTCTCAGAGTTCGAGGTCATTCCCGCGGTCGATATCAAAGACGGAGAGGCCGTCCAGCTCGTCGGAGGCGAGCGCGGCACAGAACGGAGCTACGGTGCGCCGGTCGCGGCCGCTCGCGAGTGGGTCGAGCAGGGCGCACGGACGCTGCACCTGATCGACCTCGACGGGGCCTTCGAGGGAACCCGACCGAACGCGGCGGCGATCGACGAGATCATCGACGCGACCGATGTCGCCGTGCAGCTCGGCGGGGGGATCCGGACGGCCGCGGAGGCGACGCAGCTGCTCGATCGGGGTGTCGATCGGGTGATTCTCGGGACCGCGGCCGTCGAGAATCCCGGGATCGTCCGCGAGGTGAGCGACCGGTACCCGGGGCAGGTGGTCGTCGCGCTGGACGCGAAAGACGGCGAGGTCGTCGTCTCCGGCTGGACAGAAGGGACGGGCCTGGATCCGGCGACGGCGGCCAAGCGGTACGCGGAACTCGGTGCCGGCGGGATCCTGTTTACCGACGTCGAGGTCGAGGGATCGCTCGAGGGGGTTCGAACGGACGAGGTCAGACGCGTGACGAGTGCGGTCGACCTGCCGGTGATCGCGACCGGTGGGGTCGCAACGATCGCGGACATCACAGCGCTGCAGGAAGCCGGGGCGGCCGCCGTGGTGGTCGGGAGTGCGCTGTACGAGCGGGCGTTCACGCTCGAGGACGCACTCTCTACGGTATCGTCGTAACCGAGCCCGAGCCGATGGTGGGGTCAGCCCGGGAGCGCGATGCGCTCGATCGGTTCCTGGTACGTGCCGTCCCAGACGACCAGTTCGGTGACGGTCCACGCGACCGGCTCGACCGCGCCGGTGGCCTGCTCAACGACGTCCTCGTCGCCCCCGCGGGCGACGGTGACGTGTGGGACGTACGCCGCCCCCTCGATCTCCTCGGCCGGCGAAAACTCCGCGAGCAGCCGTTCGTGCAGCGCCGCGATCTCCCGAGAGTCGACGGCGAGATAGACGACGGGGGCGGATCCGGTCGGCGGCGCGGAGAACTGTTCGACACGATCCACCCGGATCTCGAACGGCTGGACGCCCGAGACGGCCTCACGAGCGCGGGCCGAGAGCCGGTGTGGATCCGTCGTCCCGAGTCGTTTCACGACGAGCGTGTGCTCGCCACGGCGGCGCGGGCGCGCACCGGGGATCTGGGCTGCGATCTGAGCGGCCAGCGCGGCGACGTGACTCGGGACGGGAACGTTCAGACTGTACATGCGATGGGGTCTGGCGAAGGTGTTAGATGTAATCCAACAACCAGAGGACGATCAGCGCGATGATGATGATCCCGAAGAAGTTCGTCACGAGACCGAGCACCGAGCCGAGCACCCCGAAAAACGCATCGAGAACCCGGAGGGCGATCCAGACGATCACCAATACGAGGATGATCTTGAGGAGTGATTCGACGTCGATGTTTGCGCGCATACGTGAGTTGACGTAGCAGAGACAGATGTGTGCTTCGCTCGCCGGAGAGCGGACGATCCGTGAACAAATAAGTGTCCACCGCCGAACGAACCGGTATGGAGACGCTGCAGACGTTGTTGCTCGATCCCGAGGACGTGACGGCAAACGCCCGGATGGGGGACGTGATCGGGGCGGTCGAGGACGCGTTCGGTGCCCACGCTCGGGGTGACTCGCAGATGCCGGCCAAATCCTACATCGAGCTGCCCCAGTACAACGGTGACTTCCGGTCGATGCCGGCCTACCTCGACGCCGGCGACTGGGACGCTGCGGGCGTGAAGTGGGTGAACGTCCACCCCGACAACCCAGACGACCACGACCTGCCGACGGTTCTCGGGACGGTGATCTACTCGGATCCGGAGACGGCCTTTCCGCTTGCCTTGCTCGATGGGACGACGCTGACGCGACTCCGAACCGGCGCCGCCGCGGCGGTCGCGACGAAGTACCTCGCCCGGGAAGACGCGACGTCGCTGGGACTGGTCGGCGCCGGCGTACAAGCCCGGACGCAGCTGGCCGCGATCGCACACGTGCGAGATATCCAGCGGGTGGTCGTCGCCGACGCCCGGCAGGAGGCCGTCGACGCGTTCGTCGCGGAGTACGACGACGAGTACGACGTGACCGGCGGATCAATCACAGAGGCCACGGCCTGTGACGTCGTCTCGACGACGACGCCGGTCACCGAGCCGATCGTCGAACAGGTCGGGGACCGAACCCACGTGAACGCGATCGGCGCCGACGCCCCCGCGAAACAGGAGCTCGCGACCGAAATCGTCGAGAACGCGACGATCGTCATCGACGACCACGAGCAGTGTGTCCACTCGGGAGAGATCAGCGTCGCGTACAACGCAGGCGCGATCACCGACACAGACATCCACGCGGAACTGGGCGATATCGTGATCGGCAAACGTCCGGGACGGACGGCCGCCGACGGGGTGACAGTGTTCGATTCGACCGGTCTCGCGATCCAGGATATCGCCGCCGCTCGGGTCGTCTACGAGCGGGCCAGAGAGACCGCGGCCGGAACGGAGTTCGGTCTCGTCGGGACCACACAGTGACGGTGACCGTCAGGACAGCCTGAGTGCCATCGTCAGCTCGAACTGCTCTGTCTCGACTGTCTCGAAGCCAACCCGCTCGTACAGCGCGATCGCCGCGGTGTTCCAGCGCTCGACGGTCAGCCAGATCCGGTCGATCCCGGCCTGACGCGCTGCCCCGAGGGTCGTCTCCAGCAGTGCCGTCCCGACTCCCGCGTTCTGGTACGCCTGGCAGACGAAAATCGCCAGCTCGCGGGCGCCCGCTTGATCGGGAACGAGCGTCGTGTGTCCCACCGGAGTGCCGTCGTGAACGGCGACGAGGTTGAGACAGTCCGGCGCCCCGAGGGTCTCGAGCCACGACCGGATGGCGGACTCGGTCGCCGGCGGAATCCCCTGTGCCCGGTCGTCGGGTGGGAAGTCGACGTACATCTCGACGAGCCCGTCCTCGGGGCGGAGCCGACGGAGCTCGATCTCGCGGCCTCGCTCGTCGAGAACCGACCGCGGTGGCGTCGGAAAGTCGCCAACGGGCTCCGCTGGATACTCGATCATCTGACCAGCGTCACCGACGTCCGTGCGTTCAACACGACGAACTCGACGACGGTGTCGAGTTGGATCTTCCCGAGCGGGCTTCGGGACCCGCCGTGTACCGCGATGCAGTCGTAGTCCCCGGTTTCTGCGAGCTCGACGAGCCGGGCACCCGGGTCGTCCTCGAGCAGAGACACAGACACGTCGAAGCCGGCCTCGGCGAGTCGGTCGCGAGCACGGGTCGCGACGCGCTCCCGCGTGGTGGCGTCGCCGCCGTAGGCCGCGACGAGCACGCCCTCCTCGGGGGTGACGTGATCGATCGCCCACGCGACGGTAGCCTGGTCGGCCGCCGTGGCGTCGATCCCGAGTACGATTTCCATGGCGCGACCGACGGCGCCGGCTGTCAAAAGTCCCCCGGCCGACATCCTTTTTGTCGGCGCCGGCACAGTCGGCCGTATGACAGACGAGCCGCCGGCAGAGCATCCATCCGGCCGCGAGAGAGAGGAGACCGCGGCGGAGGCAGGCTCCGAGACGGACGGATCCGAGGAGGTACCCGACGCGGTCAGACAGTACGATCGGTTCTCGAAGATCGAAGGGGGCACCTACGACCGCGCGAACGAGTTTCTCCGCGAGCGGACCTACATCACGGCACGGGAGTGGGCGATCGCGCGGCTGTGTGCCGATTTTCGGACCGAAACCGGCGTCGAGATGACAAAGATCGGCGAGAATCTGCCGGAGCTGGTCCCGTTCATGACAGACACCTACTCGCCACAGGCCGTCAACCAGGCCCGGGCCTCCTTCGAAGAGAAGGTTCGGACCGCGGGCGCAACGTTCCTGTACGGGGCGATGAGCGACTTTTTCACCGCAGAGGAGCTCGACGACGTGATGTACGAGGCCACCGAGGTCGCGAAGTTTCTGCTCGAGGTCGAGGGAGCCGACCTGTCCGTCGAGGAGGAGCTAGCCGCCGAGGACCGGGTCTCCGAGCTGATGCGTGAGGTTCGCGAGCACAGCGCCGCGATACGCCACGACGAGGTCGTCTGTCCGGAGTGTGGCCACCGGTTCGGCCCGGACGAGCAGTCATAGTCCGAAAGGCACACCAGTTCTTTATGTCATGACTCGTATATACTGCTATGCCGTTGGAGCACGGGAGAGAGCTCACCGCCTATCTTGAGGAGCGATTCGGGCCGACGCTCCGGAGCGTCTTGTACTACGAGTACGGAGATCACGAGATTCTGTACGCTCGTGAGGGGATCCGCGAGCAGTACAGCGCCGGACAGATCGAGGACATCGTGGGGTATCTCTCCCACGAGTCGGTCGGGAAGGAGGCAAGCGAGCGGCGCTATCCCCACGGTGACATTCTCTGTGAGCTCGAGATCTACGAACACGCCGTCGAGTTGAACTTTATCTTCGGAAAGGGAGAAGGCGTGGCCGTCGGCATCGATCCGCACGCGTTCGTCGGCAGCCGGACGTTCATCGACGAATGTCTCGACATTCTCTCGCTCGACGACGAGATCGAAGACGAGATCCACGAACGGGTCGACGAGACCGACGACCGCGAGCTCGATTAATCGGTACGGACGTTCTGTCCGGCGGGAGGGCCGAACGGCTGCGTGGCGCCGTGCTCGTAAACGATCCGTCCACGAGCGACCGTCAGCTCCGGGAACACGCCCGTCCAGCCCTCGAACGGAGTCCAGTCACAGGCCGTGTGGAGCTCGGAGGCGCGGATCGGTCGGGACTGGTCTGGATCGACGAGTACGAGATCCGCGTAGTTACCGGGCGCGATCCGACCGCGCTCGGGGAGATCGAACACGCGTGCCGGGCCAGTGGCAGTCAGCTCCCGGATCCGCTCGTAGGACAGTCGACCCTCCCGGGCCGCCGCGAGCAGCAGTGGAAGCGCCGTCTCGACACCGGGAACGCCGCTCGGTGCCGTCCAGATGTCCGTGTCTTTCTCCGCGGCCGTGTGGGGGGCGTGGTCGGTCGCGATCATGTCGACGGTGCCGTCGACGACCCGATCGAACACCGCCGCGCGCCGGGACTCCGTTCGCAACGGCGGGTTCATCCGTCCGTGGGTTCCCAGCTCCGGGAGATCGTCTCGAGAGAGAAACAGGTGATGTGGTGTCACCTCGGTGGTCGCGCCGGCTGCGGCGGCCGTATCGATCGCCTCGGGCGTGCTGGCGTGTGCGATGTGGAAGGCGAGCTCGCCGGTCGCCCCGGCCGGCTGGTGGTTCTCGGCGATCTGACAGGCCTGTTCGACGGCACTACGTTCTGCCGCTGCCGGACGGTAGGCGCTCCAGGCGTCTGGACCCTCGCGCTGGCGAGCTTGCTCGTCGAACAGCGTGGCGTCTTCGGCGTGGACCGTCACGGGGATATCGTCGGCTCCAGCCCGGCCGAGTGCGGCGGCAAACAGCTCGGTGTCGATACCCATATCGCCGGTCGAGTCGGCAAGAAACAGCTCGCCTAACGCGAAGATCGGACGGTCGAACAGCGAGTCGGGGTCCCACCCAGGAACCGCGCCACCGTTGATCCCGTAATCGACGACGGCGGCGTCGGCAGCCGCGGCCGTGCGATCGTACCCTCGGCCGTCGACGGTCGGCGGATCGGTGTTTGGCTGGTCGACGACGACGGTCACGCCGCCGGCGGCCGCGCTCTGCGTGCCCGTCGCCCACGTCTCCTTGTGCTCGAAGCCGGGCTCGCGAAAGTGAACGTGGACGTCAATCATCCCGGGGAGGAGCCGTCGGCCGGCGGCATCGATCGTCCGCTCGGCGTCGCTCGGAAGCTCCGTGCCGACCGCCGCGATCCGCTCGCCGTCCGTGCGGACGTCCCGTCGACGGCCGTCTGCGAGCACCGCGTTCCGAATGAGCATACGCCGGCTACGCGCCCGGGTTGTAAGTCTCTTCGACTCGCCGGACGGTCGGACGCGTCTCCCCCGACAGGGCCGCCGCGAGGCTGTCTATCACCCGGTCGGGCTCGGCGACACCGCCGGCGCGGGCGAGGCTCCCGACGGTGTCCGGATCGAAGGCGACACCGAGTGCAGCGTAGATGGGCTCGAGGACGGCTGCGATCCGCTCGTGATCACGTACGAGGACGATCCCGCCGAGGACCGCGACGTCACGGCGAACGCGCTGTGCGAGCCCGGCGAGTTTGCCCGTCACGGACAGAGAGTGTGTCCCGGGACAGAACGACCCGGCGGGCTCGCCGACGGTCGGGGTCACGCCGAGCGTGGCCAGCGCGTCTTCGAGCTGTTCGGTCGCGGTGTCGTACCGGTCGTCGATTCCCGACCTGGCGTCTGTGTCTGCGATTGGCGTCGCCCGGACGAACGCAACCGTCGTGCCGGTGTAGGCGACGGCACGGCCGCCGACCGCCCGCTCTGTAGGCGTGAATCCGTGCTCTGTGGCGACCGTTCGGGCGAGGGCGTACCCGTCGGCCCGCGTGTCACGGCGGCCGAAGGCCACCTGTCTGTGCGGACGCCAGACGCGGAGGATCGGCTCGTCTCTCCTGACGGCCCGGTCGATCGCTCGCTCCGTGACCGCCCGGTCCTCGTCGGGCGTCGCCGCCGTGCCCCGGAGGAGCCGCATAGGTGGTGTACGCGCGGGGGCGACTAAACGCCCGCGATCGAGAGTCCGGACCACAACGTTAAGTCCGGAGGACGGACAAGATCCGCCGATGGGACCCGGACCCGTTCCGGCACTCGACGACCGTGCGCTCGACTGCGCCCGACGGCTCCAAGCTGCGTCTGCCGTCTTGGTGGTGTCACACATCGACGCCGACGGTCTGACAAGCGGTGCGATCGCCGCGCGGGCGCTCGAACGGGCGGGAATCGCCCACGAGGTCGCCTTCGAGAACCAGCTCGACGACGAGCGGATCGCGGCCATCGCCGAGACGGACTACGACACCGTGTTGTTCACCGACTTCGGGAGTGGCCAGCTCGAGGCCATCGCCGAGCACGAGCGCCGGGGCGCCTTCGAGCCGGTGATCGCAGACCACCACCAGCCGGCCGAGGCGACCACCGAGTATCATCTCAACCCGTTGCTCGAAGGAATCGACGGCGCGAAGGAGCTGTCCGGCGCCGGGACGACGTACGTACTCGCGCGGGCGCTCGCGACGGCCACAGAGTCGGGATCGACCGCGGACAGCATCGAGAACCGCGACCTTGCGGCGCTCGCGGTCGTGGGAGCGATCGGCGACATGCAGGCCGTCGACGGCGAACTCGTCGGGGCGAACCGCGGGATCGTCACGGAGGGAAGCGAGGCCGGCGTTTTAGAGGAGGGGACCGACCTGGCGCTGTACGGAACCCAGACCCGGCCGCTTCCGAAGCTGCTCGAGTACGCAAGCGAGGTTCGGATCCCCGGGATCTCCAACGACGAGGCCGGCGCGATCGCCTTCCTCGAGGAGCTGGGCGTCGATCTGAAACGCGACGGGGACTGGCGCCGGTGGGTCGATCTCTCGGCGGCGGAGAAACAGACCGTTGCCAGCGCACTACTCCAGCGTGCGCTCCGACGGGGTGTCCCCGCGGAGAAAGCACAGCGACTGATCGGGACCACCTACACGCTCGAGCGCGAACGCCCTGGCACCGAGCTCAGGGACGCAAGCGAGTTCTCGACGCTTCTCAACGCCACCGCCAGGTACGAGCGGGCCGACGTCGGCCTCGCAGTCTGTCTCGGGAACCGGGGAGAGGCGATGGACCAGGCCCGAACGCTGCTGCAGAACCACCGTCGTCGGCTCTCGGAGGGACTCGAACGGGTCCAGACGCTGGGCGTCGAGCGCGAACGTCACGTCCAGTGGTTCGACGCCGAGACAGAGATCAGAGAGACGATCGTCGGGATCGTCGCCGGGATGGCACTCGGGGTCGACGGCGTCGACTCCGACCGGCCGATCATCGCCTTCGCTCGGAAAAACGACACGGAGACGAAAGTCTCCGGGCGCGGGACCGCACGGCTGGTCGGTCAGGGACTCGACCTGGCGACGGTGATGACGGAAGCGGCCGGCGCGGTCGGGGGCGAGGGCGGCGGTCACGACGTTGCAGCCGGCGCGACGATCCCTGCGGGCGAGGAAGAACGGTTCGTCGCACGCGCAGACGCCGTCGTCGGGGAACAGCTCGGCTAACCGCGGCTACGACGGGATCGGCCGGGTGCCGGCGACCCACTTCGCCGAGTAGCGCTCACCACACTCGCAGGCGGCGTAGGCGTGGACGACCGGCCCCTCTGCGTACAGTCCGCCCGCAGCCTCGTTTTCTGCCTCGACGAACGCGAAGACGATCTCTGGGTCGTGGGTGGCGTCGACCGGACAGGTACCCCCGGCACAGTCGGGATCGATCTCTCCGTTCGTGTCCATCGCCTCGCGGGCAAACGCCATCGGATCGATGCCGGTGGCCGTCTGGAAGACCGTCCGCCCGCGTTCGCCCTCGAGCAGCAACACGACCCCATCAGCGACCCGCTCTCCGTGCCCGGTCAGCGCGTCGGGGTTCGAGACGACCTCGTCGTGGAGGTAGATCTGGATCGTCTCGGGGCGTTCGCCGGATAAGAAGGCCTCGCGATCGGTCATGTATCCAGTGGTGGGCCAGGGCCGATAAGGGTCTCGTCCCGCCACCGGCGCCAGGCCTAACTGACCCCGCGCACAGAGGCTGGTATGACGGCGATACCGGCGTCGTTTCACGACCTGTTCGAGAAAGAGACCTTCGCGCACGTGGTTACACTCACGCCGGAGGGACGACCCCACGCGACTCCGGTCTGGATCGATTACGACCGCGAAACCGATCGACTGCTGGTCAACACGGAACGCCACCGGCGGAAGACGAAAAACGTCGAGCGCGACCCGACCGTCGCGGTGAGCATGACCGATCCCGAGGATCCGTACCGGTATCTCTCGGTGACCGGGACGGTCGAGACGATCACCACAGATGGCGCCCGCGAGCATATCGATCGGCTCTCACAGCGGTACTTCGACACGCCGTACCCCAGCGAGATCAAAAGCGAACGGGTGCTGCTCTTGATCCGTCCCGACCAAGTACACTCGAGTTGAGCTACCGCTCCCGACGGAGCCGCGCGACGACAAACTCCTCGTCGAGCCGGGCCAGGAACGTCCCCAGCCGTGGACCCTCGGTGTCGTCGAAAAACAGCCGGTAGCCGGCGGCGAACAGCTCGGCGGGCTCGAGGCCGTGCGCCCGGGCGATCTCGTAGATCTGTTCCTGGAGCTGCTCGCCGTCGATTCCGTCCGCGACGACCGCTGCTAGCTCGTCGAGTGCCTGTGCTGTCTGCGGGTCGAACGAGACGTCGGGGAGCGAGCCGCGCTTGAGCTCGTAGTCGAAGGCGTTCCCGGTTCGGCTGGCCCACCGACTCGCCCGTTCGACGCGGGCCATGGCCGTCTGGATCGCATCGTGGGACACGTCGTCGGGAACGTGTCCTTCCCGTCGTGCGATCTCGACGCGCATCTCGGGGTCGTCTGTCATCCCGAGCACGGCCGCGAACGTGTAGGGAATCCGGAGCGGTCGCGTCTCCGTGTCGTCGACGACCATCGGGTACGCCCGCCGAGCCCGTTCCGCGTCGACCTCGGTCTCGTGGTCGCCGTCGCCGTAGTACGCCGCCTCGAACCGATCGAACGCATCGACCAGCTCGTCCAGTCGTTCGATACTGAAATCACGCTGGCGTAACGGTTCTTTCGTGAAGAAGTACCGGAAGACCTCCGGCTCGAGCAGATCGAGCACCTCGTCGACGGTGACGACGTTTCCCGACGAGGAAGACAGCGCCTCTCCCTCGAGCGTGAACCACTCGTAGACCATCGGCACGGGCGGCTCGATCTCGAGAAGCTCCCGAGCGATCTGTTCGCCGCTCGGCCAGGATCCCTCGGCGTGGTCTTTCCCGAACGGCTCGAAGTCGACGTCCAAGACCGCCCACTGGGCCGGCCACTCGAACCGCCACGGGAGCTTCCCGTCCCGGAGAGAGACCGTCCCCTCGTGCCCACAGCCTTCGATTGCACCCTCGTCTGTCTCGATGTCCGTGCAAACGTACGAAACCGTTCCGGCGGGGAGATCGACGTCGGTGATCGTCTCGGTGAGCTGTCCACACTGCTCGCACTGAGCGAAAAAGGGCAGATACGTTTCGTCGACGCCGTCCTGATGGGCTCCGAGGAGCTCTCGGGCAGCGTCCCGGCGGTCGAGGATCGTTCGAACTGCCTCGTCGAACGCTCCCGACTCGTACAGCTCGGTGTTGGAGACGATCTCGACGTCGAGCCCGAGGCGCTCGGCCTGGCCGGCGAGCAAGTTCGTGAAGTGATCACCGTAGGAGTCACAGCAGCCAAACGGATCGGGCACGTCGGTGTACGGCCGGCCGAGGTTCCGGCCGAGCGCCCCGGCGTCGACCTCGCCGAGTCCGACGATTGTTCCGTCGAGATCCGCGAGCCGGCGAGGCAGCGTCCGAAGCCGGTCGCGGTCGTCTGTGGTGAACAGCTCTCTGACGGTATACCCCCGGTCTCGCAACGCCGCCGCGACGTAGTGACTCCGAAGCAGTTCGTTGAAATGCCCGATATGCGGGATCCCGGACGGCGAAACGCCGCTTTTGACCACGTACGGGGGCTCCCGGTCGCGCTCGACCCTGTCGGCGACGGCGTCGGCCCAGAACGCCCGGTCGCTGTCTCGCGTGACGGCGTACGGATCAGTCATCGATCGGGAGCGATCTCGGTGCCGCCGTGAGTTCCATCGACCGCACGGAGGACTGCCTCTGGATCCGTACCGTCGACGACGATCGCACGGAGCCCCGACCGCTCGAGGAGCTTCGCGGCCAGCAGATCGACCGGAGCGTTGCTGCCTGCGGTTAGCTCGATCCCGCCGACGATCTCGACAAGCTCGAGTGGCGTCAGCCGATCGAACTTGCTCGCGGCGCTGTCTTCGTCCGGATCGCCGTCGTAGACGCCGGCGACGCTCGTCGCGTACACCAGCAGATCGGCACCGGCGTGCTCGGCGAGTGCCGTCGCGACGGCGTCGGTGGTGTGTCCGGCGACGGTACCGCCCATCACTGGAATACTCCCCCGGCGCATCGCCTCGCGGGCGGTGTCATGGTCGGTCGGCGGCGACGACGTCGCACGGTCGCCCATCGCGCCGGCGAGGAGACGGGCGTTCAGACGGGTCGCAGCCACGCCGAGCTGGTCCAGCTCGATCTCGTTTGCCCCGAGCTCTCGGCCCGCCTGGATGTATTCCCGGGCCGTCGGACCGCCGCCGACGACGACGCCGAGATCGTGCCCAGCCGTCGCCAGGTCCGTGAGAACCTCGGCGTACTCCGCGATCCGGGCCGAGTCGACAGACGGAACGGCAACGCTCCCGCCCACTGAGACGACTATTTTCATTGAAACTCAGTAGCCGCGAGCGCTTCTTAAGCGTTGTTAAGCCACCGCGCGCCGGCACACGCTGCCCGTCACGGGGGTGAGAAACAGGATCATGTTGCTGGTTGCCTGCACGTCGTGCCGGACCGTACGAGAGCGTGCGTATACAATCAAACTGTCTCAGAGGAATCTATAAACACTCTAAAGACTTCATAAACAGTTGTAAAATATCGAGTAGCGTCGGGTAAACGGTGAAAGGGCTCGAATCGAGCCAAAGCTTCGGCTATTTATATACCCCTCTGGGTTATACGGGAGAGCGAAGCGAGACATGAGCGCAACACAGCCCTCCACCGACGAACCGGCGACCGACAGCGACGCGAAATCGAAAGAACAGCGGCTCCGGTCGTTTCTCCGCGAGAAAGCCGAGAGTGGCGAGATATACTTCAAAAGTAAGTTCATCGCAGACGAGGTAAACCTCTCCCCGAAAGAGATCGGAGCGCTCATGGTCAAGCTCAAAGACTCTGCGACGGAACTCGAGATTGAGAAGTGGTCGTACACGGGCGCCACGACGTGGCGCGTACAACGAAGTTAAAGACAGCACGCGGACGAACCGTCTCCGAAGGTGCTTCGGATCGTGGTCGGTGCCACCACGATGAGCGTTGACCCGAACGGTAGTTTCATGCAGAGTCGTGCCCAACCGGTGTACGGATGGGCAGTAGCGCCGAGCACGGGACACCGCCCGACGCAGCCGCCCTCAGCGGGGTGTTCGATGTCTACGAGGTCAGAACCGACGGCGACACCGTCCTGTACATCGGCGAACCGTCGGCGTCCGGCGGTCAGATTGAGCGCGAACTCTGGCCGGTGTTTCGTGACCGAGGCTACGAGCTCTCGTTGCGGCGAGGCTACCAGGCGACGGACGTTCCCCTCTCGCGTGGCGAGTACGTCTTGATTGCGGAGCCGCGCTCGATAGGAACCGACGGCGTACCGTGGCGTAACGTCGTACTGTTCGTGTTGACGGTCGTCTCGACGCTGTTTGCGGGTGCGTTCTACTGGTACCAGGTGCCGGTGTTCGAACAGCCCTGGCGAGCGCTCGAAGCCTGGCCGTTCGTCGTCGCCATCATGGGCGTTCTCGGGGTTCACGAGCTGGGCCACTACGTCATGAGCCGATACCACAACGTGCAGGCGTCGCTACCGTATTTCATTCCCCTGCCCACGTACATCGGCTCGATGGGAGCGGTGATCAGGATGCGCGGTCGCATTCCGAACCGGAAGGCGCTGTTTGACATCGGCGTCGCGGGGCCGCTCGCCGGACTGGCCGCGACCGTCGTCGTGACGGCGATCGGACTCCAGCTCGAGCCACTCGCAGTCCAGCAAGCTCCGGGAGACGGCGAGGCCGCGGTCGTGTTCAACAATCCACCCCTCCTCGAGGCGATCGCAGAGCTCACCGGCACCTCTGGTCGGCTCGAGGACGGCGTCGTCCACCCGGTCGTCTTCGGCGGCTGGGTCGGGATGCTGGTGACGCTTCTGAACATGCTTCCCGTCGGGCAGCTCGACGGCGGACACATCCTGCGGGCGATGGTCGGCGAGCGGGCCCGAACGATCGCGGCCGCGGTTCCGGGAGCGCTGTTTGCGCTTGCCGGCTACCTCCTGCTCGGCGTCGACGGCATCGACTCGGTCGGCATCTGGGCCCTCTGGGGACTGTTCGCGACCGGACTGGCTTATGCGGGCCCGACGACCCCGGTCCGGGAGGAACCGCTCGACCGCCGTCGGATCGGGATCGGGATCGTCACGTTCGTGCTCGCGGTGTTGTGTTTCACGCCGATTCCGATCGAGATAGTCGAGCCGGCATAGCGCACCGACACACCTCGGGGTCGCCCACGACCGACGGAGAGACGTCGGTCGTGAATCGACCCGCCAGACCACGGCTTCGGCAGCCCCACTGAGAGTCACGGAAAGTCGCGTGCGTCATCGCTGGCAGGCCTCCGACAGCGGTAACCTCGACGAGGCGACCGTCGTATCCCCAGCGTGACGAGACAGTCAGTCTCCGTGGGTGTACCCCCGGTCGGGGAGTGACTCGCCGTCGATGGTCACTCCACCATCGGT
>OBKM01000629.1_pt1 | contig 17130 bp, 20 predicted proteins | sample 1519691 | NCBI WGS metagenome assembly OBKM01 (sample SAMEA37050418, study PRJEB22526) | metagenome | biome: saline pan; feature: lake; material: water | place: Egypt | collected 2015 | depth 0.5 m | reverse complement strand
CCGTGAGCGAGCGCGCGAGGGAGACCGGAGGGGGCCGCCGAGCGTTCCGGCGGCCCCCTCCGGTCGAGGCTGGGGCGGTCCGAGGCTGCGGTGCGGGGCGGGACTGGAAGGGGCAGCCGCGAGGGCGACGCCCGCCGCAGTAAGCACCGCAGGGAGCGAGCACCGCGAGCGACCGAGGAGCGCAGCAAGGCGCGCGAGCCGTCGCGGCTGGGGCTTCCAAGGAAGTCTCTGCTTCATCGCTCATTTATACACTATTCCTCCCAGCACTGAAGACGCCTTTATAAACAACGCACCGATTCTAGTATGCACAATATACGCCCGATATCGATCGCTACGGGGTCTGGATTGACCGCGGCCGAGTCAGAAAGCGTCGTTCTCTACGGTTTCAGTCAGGAACCCATCACGTCGGAAACCGGATCGCCGTCGACAGGACACGGAGCACTCGACGTTCGGAGCGCTAGACGCCGCGACCCTGTAGCCGCTCTTCGTCAGGGATCGAGTCGTTGGACTGCCCTTTCATCCCTTTGCCGATTCCGGACGCGATATCGGCCAGCTCGTCGGGGTCGTCCCAGTTGTTGACGGCCTCGACGATCGCCTCGCCCATCTCGACGGGGTCCTCCGCGCCGAAGATCCCCGACCCCACGAAGATGCCGTCACAGCCGTGGTACATCATGAGCGCCGCGTCCGCCGGCGTCGCGATCCCGCCCGCAGCGAAGTTAACGACGGGGAGTCGACCAGCCTCTGCGGTTTCGTGTACGAGGTCACGGGGCGCGCCGTGTTCGCGTGCCCACTGCTCACGCTCCTCGTGATTGAGGCCGGTCAGCTCGCGGATCTGGCGTTTCATCGTCCGCTGATGTTGAACCGCCTGATTCACGTCGCCGGTACCCGCCTCGCCCTTCGTGCGGATCATCGCCGCGCCCTCGTTGATCCGGCGAAGCGCCTCCGGGAGGTTGCGCGCACCGCAGACGAACGGCGACGTGAACCCTCGCTTATCGATGTGGAAGTCGTCGTCGGCTGGAGTGAGCACCTCGGACTCGTCGATCATGTCGACGCCGAGCGACTCGAGGATCTCCGCTTCTTTCCGGTGGCCGATCCGGGATTTCCCCATCACCGGGATCGACACCTCGTCGATGATCTCGGTGACGTTCGTGGGGTCTGGCATCCGGGCGACGCCGCCACGCTTCCGAATGTCCGCCGGGACCGCCTCCAGCGCCATCACTGCGACCGCGCCCGCGTCCTCCGCGACCCGGGCCTGCTCGCGGGTGACGACATCCATGATAACACCGCCCTTCTGCATCCGAGCGAAGCCGCGCTTGACCAGCTCAGTCCCTCGTTTCAGCTCCTCCAGATCGGTGGCCTCTGGCATGTAATTCGTTAGGGGCGGCGGCCACTTAACGGGTTGCTTTCGGCCCCAGCAGGCGTCTCCGTACCGTCGTCGGCAACGTTGCCGAGATCCAGTCGGTCGAGCGTTGCCGTCGTTGGGATCCCCTCGTCGGTCCACCCGCGGGCCTCGTAGTAGGCGTCGAGCAGCCTGTCGAGCTCCGCCGGGTCGACCCGGCTGCCCGCCGCGGGGCCGTCCTCGATTGGCTCCGAGAGCGCCTCCGGCAGGACGTCGTCGTCCCGGTCGACCCCCTCGCGAACGTTGAACAGCCGGATGAGCGTCCAGATCCGCTCCCCGCAGCGCCGGAGTTCCTCCGCCTTCCTCGGGAGCGAAACGTCAGTCGTCTCGGCCGCCGCCGCAGTGAACGCCGCGCCACAATCCCGCCACATCGTCTCGCCCGCGAAGTCGTCCGCAACGAGACTCCAGAGGATCGAACGGATCTCCTGTGCAGTGATCACCGCGCTCACCCGGTCGTCTCTGTCCCACGCCTCGAAGATCTCCTCCTCGATCGGCCGCGCTCGACGGTGACAGCCGCCACGATCGCTGGTCGCGTACGCGAGCGCCATTCCGTCTGCCGCGCGTGGGTCGTAGGACGGCAGCTCCATCGATTTGACCGTCGGAATCGCGTCGGTGTCGAACCGCTCGCTCGCGACGTCGACGCCCTCCCGAAGCGCGTCGAGAATGGCTGGCTCGATCCCGGTGTCCGGGCCGTCATCATCGGTGTCCGGGCCGTCATTATCGGTGTCGGGAGACCCCGTCGCGATCGCCTCGATGAGTCCACGTGCTGTATCGGGGTCACCGAAGCGTACGTCGACGTCGATGACGCCGGCGTCGCTCGCGTGGACGAGCCACGCGACCGCACTGCCGGCGCTGATGACGTCGATCCCGAGCCGGTCACACAGCTCGCCGAGCGCCGCGACCGCATCGAAGTCGTCGACGCCGAGGCCAGCGCCGAGCGTCATCGGCGCGGCTCCTCGCGGGACGGTTTCGCCCTCCTCCGTCTCGATTTTGAACCCGCCGGGGACGGGATCCTCCGGGCGCTCCCGACCGACCGCCGCCGATTTCGCGGCATCGATCCCGACGTCGTCCGCCCCCGAAAACTGACCCGACTGCCACCCCTCGGTCGCGAGCGCGCCCACCTCGTTGACGAAGTCGACGGTTTCGAGCGTCTCACCCGACGCCTGCCAGCGCCCGGTGTCGTCGTCCGCGTAGCGCTCCGCGTACACCTCACGGAGCGTAGCGAGCGTTTCGTTCGGTGGCTCTGCCTCGGGTCCACGTGCTACGACGGCTTTCAGACGTTTCGCGCCCATCACCGCCCCTGCCCCGCCACGGCCAGCATGGTGGTCGCCGCCGTCGCTGGCGATCGTCGCGTATCGGACGCCGTTCTCGCCCGCGGGGCCGGGACAGGCGACGGCTGCGTCCGGATACGCCTCGGCGGTCGTGACCGTGTCTTCGCCCCACGTCTCGGCGGGGAGGATCGTCCCGGAGCCGTCCTCGATCTCGATCCGGACGGGCTCGTCGCTCGTACCCGTGACCAGCAGCGCGAGGCAGTCGTCGAGGCTTCCGGCAAGCCGGCTCGCGAACGATCCCCCGGCGTACGAGTCGAGAAACAGTCCCGTCAGCGGGGATTTCGTTACGGCCGCATAACGGGGCTCGCCCGGCAGCGACCCCGAGAGCGGCCCGACACAGAACGCAAGGAGGTTCGCCGGACCGAGCGGATCGGCTCCTGCCTCGAGCTCCTCGTAGAGATATCGCGCACCGATCCCCTTGCCACCGACGAATCGCTGGCGCCAGCGTTCGGGAACGCGCTCTCGTTCCACGGTTCCCGCCGAGAGGTCGGCCCTGAGGACGTGGGTTCGGCCGGCCATCATTCGTCGACGCTTGGAGGCGGGGACGTTTATGATAATGGGTCGCGGAAGCATCGCCACCGGACGTGGTTCAGTAATGCCACGGGTACTCTCGGAACTCGGGCTCGCGATTCTCGAGGAAGGCGTCGCGCCCCTCCTGTGCCTCCGGGGTCATGTACGCGAGTCGGGTTGCCTCGCCGGCGAACACCTGCTGGCCGACCATGCCGTCGTCGGTCAGGTTGAACGCGTACTTCAGCATTCGCATGGCGGTCGGTGACTTCCGTGTCATTTCGTCGGCCCACTCGAGCGCAACGTCCTCCAACTCCTCGTGAGCGACGCTCTCGTTGACCATCCCCATCTCCTCGGCCTCTTCGGCCGAGTACGTCTTTCCCCGGAAAAACACCTCCCGAGCGTTTTTCTGGCCGATCTGTTTCGCGAGGTACGCGGATCCGAACCCGCCATCGAAGGAGGCGACGTCGGGGTCGGTCTGGAGAAACTTTCCGTGTTCTGCGCTCGCGAGCGTGAGATCACAGACGACGTGTAGCGAGTGGCCGCCGCCGACGGCCCACCCCGGCACGACCGCGACGACCGGCTTCGGCATGAACCGGATCAGCCGCTGGACCTCGAGGATGTGGAGCCGTCCAGCCTGCGCCTCGCGGACGAGATCGTCCTCCTCCTCGCTCGCCTCGTCGTCGTCGCGATACTCGTAGCCGGAGCCTCCACGAACGGACTGGTCGCCCCCGGAACAGAACGCCCAGCCGCCGTCCTTCGGTGACGGTCCGTTCCCAGTGAGAAGGACGCAGCCGATATCCGCCTGCTTGCGGGCGTGGTCGAGGGCGGCGTACAGCTCGTCGACCGTTCCCGGTCGGAAGGCGTTCCGGAGCTCGGGACGGTCGAACGCGATCCGAACGACCGGCACGTCGACGGCGCGGTGATACGTGACGTCGTCGAACTCGTCGGTGACCGGCTCCCAGGCGTCGGGGTCGAAGATCTCCGAGACCATACGCGGATCTGGGACGGGTGCCTTATAAACCGGATGAGTGGAGGAAGCGACTGGATCACCGCGGCACGCTGCGTCCAGCCGACAGGTATCACGACGGCGCGTGGTCGTCTCAGCCCTCGTCGGCGGCCACAGCGGCCTCGAAGCCGGCGACGATCCCACCGTTCAACGACCGCTCCGGATACTGCGCACGACTCGCCATGCCGGCGTAGTACACGCCGGGATGACCCGCCCCGGCGAGGTCGTACGGGATCACGCGGTCGAGATACCCGCGCTCGTAGACGGGGGCGGCTCTCGGATTTCGTGAGACGCGGAACTGCCGCACCGACTCCCGGTCGAACTCGGGGAACAGCTCCTCGATCCCGGAGAGCCACTGGTCGCGAAGCGTCTCGTCGTCCGCCTGCCAGTTCGACTCCTCTGGTGACTGGACGTAGCTCGCGACGTACAGCAGGTGGTCGCCGCCGTACCGCTCCGGCGGAACGAAGTTCGTGTGCTCGATGAGCGCACCGAACGGTGCGTCGTCCGCGACGTTGAGCCAGTACGTGTCCGTCAGCGGTTCCGACAGAGTGACGACGGCACACACCGCGCCCTGGAAGTCGATGTCGCAGGTGTACCCCGTCAGCGACTCCAGAACGTTCGGCATCGCCGCAACGATCACGCCGTCGGTGTCGACGGTCTCGACGCCCGACGCCGTCTCGACGGTCACCGTCGACGCCGAGCCACGCGATCGGTCGAAAGCGTCCGCGACGGAGTCGTCGTCCGATCCGAATCCGATGTCGACGACGCGGGCGTTCGTCGTGATCGCGTCCTCGCCGATCGCGTCGACCAGGGCGTCAAGCAGGACGCCGAACGAGCCGTCGAGGTAGCCGAGCACCTCGCCTCTGAGAAGGTCGCGTTCACCGCGGAACTTGATGCGTCCGAGCAGCCACGCCGCGGAGACGTCCTCGACGCGGTCGCCGAACTTCGCGCGCAACAGCGGCTCGAAGAAGCCGTCGTACACGCCGCGAGTCGTGTGTTCGACGATGAACTCCTCGACAGGAACGTCCTCGAACGCGGTCAGGTCGTCGTACGTGTCGAACCGCGGTCGACCGCCGCGAACATCGATCCCCTGCGTGAGACACGCCAGTCGGAACGTGTCGTACAGCCCCAGTCCGGGATACGCGAGGATCTGCCACGGGGTGTCCAGCGGATGGACGACGCCGTCGAGATAGTAGGCGTTCTCGCCGATCCGCCACTCGACCCGGTCGTCGACGCCCAGCTCCGCTGCGAGCTCGACGATCTCCGTTTCCGACTTCGAGAGGTGGTGATAAAAGCGCTCGATAGGGTCACCGGCCGTGTCGTACAGCGCCGCGAGTCCGCCGACCGAGTCGGACGCCTCGAACACGCGTACCTCGTGGCCGAGCGACTGCAGGCGATGGGCCGCGGCGAGCCCGGCGATCCCGCCGCCGACGACTGTGTACATGTCGACTACTCGTCGACTACTCGTCGACGGTGACTCGTTCGATCTCGACCGAATCACGGGGCTCGTCTTGGCGGTCGGTGGGAACGGAGCCGATCTCCTCGACGACGTCCAGACCGTCGATAACCTGCCCGAAGACGGCGTGTTTTCCGTCGAGGTGTGGGGTCGCATCCAGCGTGATGAAAAACTGCGAGCCGTTCGTGTTCGGCCCGGAGTTCGCCATCGAAAGGATTCCGGGACCGTCGTGGGTCAGGTCGTCGTGAAACTCGTCGTCGAACTGGTACCCGGGCCCGCCGCGACCGGACTCCATGGGGTCGCCGCCCTGGATCATGAAGTCGTCGATGACGCGGTGGAAGACGATACCCTCGTACAGCGAGTCGCCGCGGACCGCACCGGTTTCCGGGTCCTCCCAGGTGTTCGTCTCCGGGGCCGGTTCGGCGTCCGCGGCAGGGTCGTGACGAGCGAGTCCGAGGAAGTTCCCGGCGGTTCGTGGGGCGCGGTCGGCGAACAGTTCGAGCGTGATGTCGCCGTGATTCGTGTGAAGCGTCACCTGCGGGTTGTCGGGGTTTGCAACGTCTCGTCCCATGCACCGATCCACGGTGTCCCACCGGAAAACCTTGCCCATCCTTCCTCGGTGGCCGCCGCCAACGGGAAGGGAATCGTTTTGTCGCTGGCAGCAGCCGGATCGACCATGCACGCGATCACCCGCTCGGGTTGGATCGAGGTCATCTCCGGGTCGATGTTCTCCGGAAAAACCGAAGAGCTCCTCCGGCGACTTCGGCGGTCCGAGATCGCCGGGCAGTCGGTCGCAGTGTACAAACCGGCCATCGACGACCGATACGGTGAGACGACGATCGGGACACACACCGGACGCCAGTGGGAGGCGACGGTCGTCGACAACGAGGGCGACGGACCCCTCGAGATCCTCGATGACGAGCCCCCGGCCGAGGTCGTCGCAATCGACGAGGCGAACTTCTTCTCCGACGCGCTCGTCGAGGTGTGTAACACGCTCGCGAACCGCGGCACCCGCGTCATCGTCTCCGGTCTGGACCAGACGTATCGTGGCGAGCCGTTCGCCCCCGTCCCGCAGCTGATCGCGGTCGCGGAGTACGTCGACAAGCTCCAGGCGATCTGCACGCAGTGTGGCGAACCCGCGACGAGAAATCAGCGACTGATCGAGGGTGAGCCCGCCCACGTCGACGACCCGACGATCCTCGTTGGAGCCGACGAATCCTACGAGGCCCGCTGTCGCGACTGCCACGTCGTGAGAACCGGTCCGCGTCCGGACGGTCGGGATGGTGATCTTGCGAAGCAGGAATGATGCGCTCCCGAGTAGTTCGCGACGCCCGCTTCGGTACTCCGTGACTGCGCTGGCATCGCTTCGTTACTGCATAACTGCGCCGGTGCCAGCGCGCTCCTGTTCGGCAAGACGGATCGGACCGCCGGAGAGATCCGGCCCGTCGTACGGGTCGTCCGCCAGCAGGAGCGACCCGTCGAGGTCGGCGTAATCGAGAAGTGGGGCGAGCTGTGCTCCCGCGGCGATCGAGGCGTTCGTCTCGATCATACATCCGAGCATCACTTCGAGTCCGTGTGCCCGAGCCGTCGCGATCATCCGCCTCGCTTCCAGAAGCCCGCCAGTTTTCATCAGCTTCAGATTCGCGATATCACACCGGCCGGCGATCGTCGGTACGTCCGACAGCGTGATACACGACTCGTCGGCGGCGATCGGCAGCGCGGACCGTTCGTAGGCGAACCGAAGCCCTTCCGGGTCCTCGGCCGGAACCGGCTGTTCGATGAACTCCACGTCGTAGTCGGCGAGCCACCGGCTGTTCGCGACCGTCTCCTTCGGCGTCCACGCCTCGTTGGCGTCGATCCGTATCGTTGCGTCCGGCGCTTCCTCCCGGACCGCCTCGATCAGCTCCCGATCGCGGTCGGTGCCGAGCTTGATCTTCAACACCGAGTACCCGGCGTCGACGGCGGCCGCCGTCTTCTCTCGAACTCGTTCGGTGGCGTCGAGTCCGATCGTGTACGACGTCTCCGGCGTCGTATCCGGATCGAGCCCCCACATCCGGTACAGGGGAACGCCGAGTCGCTTCGCTGCGAGGTCGTGGACCGCGATCGACACCGCGGTTCGCGCGGCCGGGTTGTCACGCACCGTCTCGCGCATTCGGGTCTCGATCTCGGCGAGCGCATGTGCGTCGCCGACGTCCTCGACGACCGACAGCAGATCCGGCAACACGGCTTCGACGGTGTCGGGAGTCTCCCCGTAGTGCGCGGCGGGTGCCGCGCCGCCGACGCCGGTCATACCACCTTCGTCCGTGACCCGGACGATCACGTTCTCGGCGTGTGTCTGGGTTCCGCGAGCGATCGTGAACGGCTGGTCGAGTTCGACGCTGACGCGCTCGAACGTCGCCGAGAGCGTCATTCGCCGAGCACCTCGTCGACGATTCCGTCGATGATCCGGTCGGCACCGTCGCGAACCGGGTCCGCTGCCGGCACGCCAGCCGCATCCGCATACGCCTCGACCGCCGCCGCAGCCTCCGAGTCGTCGTCGATATCTTTGGTGTTCAACGCGCCGGCAACGATCTCGGCGTCACGGACCGGTGCAGCCAGCTGCTCGTACAGTTCGACGTACTCCGGAACGGGTGGCAGATCGAACGACTCGTAGCCGTGAACGACCTCCCGACCCGCGACGTGACAGAGGACGAGCCCGTCGGCCATCGATCCGTGGAGAATGCCGCAGGTGACTGCGGAGTATGCGGGATGGACGATGCTCCCTTGTCCTTCGACGACGAGAAGGTCGTGGTCGTCGCCGAGCTCGAGGATCATCTCCTCGACTGCTCCCGCGGTGAAATCGGAGATCACGCGGTCGATCGGGTTCCCCCAGCCGGCGATCATGATCCCGGTCTGTCCAGTCGGGACGAACGCGGCGTCGATCCCGCGCTCGCGAGCCGCTTGGACGATCTCCAGCGAGGCCGTCATCTTCCCGACCGAGCAGTCGGTACCGACGGTGAGCACCACGTCCGCGTCGACGTCGGCGGATGAACCGGAGGCGACGGTGAGGTCGTCGTGTGGCTCGCGGACATCGACGAGTTCGACGCCGTGCTCTTCGGCGAGTCGAGAGAGCTCCTCGTCCTCGCTAAGAAAGTAATGGAGCCCGCTCACGACGTCGCAGCCGGCCTCGATAGCCGCACGGACGTCGTCCCGCCACGACTCGTCGAACGCGCCGCCGATCGGCGAAATACCGATGTACAGCGCGTCGATGTCGCCGTCGGCGTCCTCGTAGGCGTCCGCGAACGAGCCGACGATCGGGGCGTCCGGAACGTCGGGAACGTGGTCGGTCACGCGGTCACCGACGCCGTCTCGGTCGAGCACTGCCTCGACCGACTGGTCGCCGTAGCGCATGACGCCGAGTGCCGTTTTCGCACGCTCGGGGAACTTCTCGTGTGCCAGAATGACGATCCGCTCGTGGTCCATGCTCGACGGTCATCCTCGCCCGACTTAAACCAGACGGGGTCGGCTCGGCCTGCCGGTTCGAGCGGTCAGTCGCTTCGTCGACACCGAAACCTACGCCGAACCGTCGACGAACTGCTCGGGTCCTTCGTAGAACCAGTAGCCGCCCTCACGCATCGCACGACCGAGCTCTTGATGGAACTCGACGAAATCCTCGAACTCCTCCGTCTCGACGTACTCGAAGATCTCCTCGACGGAGACGACCGTCTCGAAATCGATCCGGATCGGATGGTCACCGTACTCCTCGACGTATTCGGCCGCCGCGAGCGGGAAATCCTCCTCCTCGTCGACCTTCTTTGCGAGGACCGCGTGCCCGTACTGACGCATCCCCTCGCTCCCCTGTTCGCCGTCAGGGTCGTGTGGCCAGTCCATATGACCGGCTTCGCCCGGCCCCGGCATAGTCGTTACGGGATTCGCGACCCAGCACTGGTGGACGCGATCCGTGATCTGGGGGTCGGGGACGACGGACGCCCATCCCGTCCGCCACGGTCACCGCTGTATCCCGCCCTGCGCTTTGATCTGCATGATGTGCCGGACGTTGAGATAGATCTCTTCCGGCGAGGTGTCCTCCTCGGGGTCGTACAGATCGGAGACGCGGTACAGTATCGCCGATAGCTGCTTGCTCTCCGAGCTATCGCCTCGGATGTCGGCAGCAACCGTTCGAAGGCACTCGCGAGTCTCGGCGTCGGCGTGGATGTCACCGTCGCTTCCCGTAGCGTCCTCAGTGTTCTCTCCGGTACCGGAGTCGTCCCCCGTCATCGACGATCACCGCATCGCGCTCACGTCGCGACGGCGGACGACGCCGGCGTTGTTCGCCACGTTCTCGACGATCCGTTTGAACGCGTCAGCGGTGTCACCCTCGTCCAACACGATCGGTTGTCCCTCGTCACCGCCGGTCCTGACGTCCGGGTCGAGCGGGACGCCGCCGAGGTACGGCAGATCCTGTTCCTCGGCGAGCGCCTCGCCGCCGCCGGAGCCGAAGATCTCGTGGGATCCGCCGCAGTCGGGACAGATAAACCCGGCCATGTTCTCGGCGATGCCCAGCACGTTCGTGTCGTGTTTGCCGAACATCCGGAGGCCCTTCACGGCGTCGTCGAGCGCAACCTGCTGGGGCGTCGTGACGATCACCGCGCCGGTAAGCGGCAGCGTCTGGAGGATCGTTAGCTGTGTGTCGCCCGTCCCCGGCGGTAGATCCATCACGAGATAGTCGAGATCCCCCCATTCGACATCCTCGACGAGCTGCGTGAGGATCTTGTGGACCATCGGACCACGCCAGATCACCGGGTCGTCCTCGCCGGTGATGAAGTCCATGCTCATCAGCTTCATCCCGTAGCGCTCGGGCGGCGTGATGCTTTCCCCGTCCGTTCGTGGACGGTCCTCCGCGGCGACCATTCGGGGAACGTTCGGCCCGTACACGTCGGCGTCGAACAGCCCGACGCGTGCGCCGCGGTCGGCGAGCCCGGCGGCGATGTTGACCGACATCGTCGACTTGCCGACGCCACCTTTTCCGGACGCGACCGCGATGACGTTTTCCACGCCCGGCAACACGTCTTCTGAGGGGTCGATCTCGTTCGGCATCCCCGCGGCCAGCTCCGCATCCAACCCGGCGTCGCCGAGGACTGCCCTCACGTCGTCCGCGATGGCCGTCTCGTTCGGGGAGAACGGTGCGCCGAGCGCCAGCGACACGTGTGCGGTGTCGCCGTCGACCTCGATGTCGTTTATCAACCCGAGCGAAACGATGTCATCGCCGAGATCCGGATCCTGTACGTCCCGAAGAAGCTCCCGTACCTTTTCAGCGTCCATGCGTCAATCGAGGCGTGTGGCCCGAATAAGGGTTCTGTACCGACCGCAGCCGAATCGGATCCGGATCTCCCGTCAGCCGATCCGGGTTCCAGGATTCTCTCCGCTGAGAAAACGGTTCAGACCGTCGATGCCGAACACGTGTGCCGGCACGTCGAGTTCGAGCAGCGCCGCGACCTTGCCCGCCATCCCCCCCGAGACGTCCGTCGCATCGCTCGCGCCGAGCACGTCGGCCACATCCTCGAACGTCCGGATCCGGGAGATAACCTCCTCGTCGCCGTCGAGGACGCCGGGAACGGTCGAACACACGCCGACGCGGTCGGCGTCGAGTTCGGCCGCGAGCGACGCAACGAGCTCGTCGCCGGAGACGACGGTCACGCCCTCACCGTCCGTCGCGACTCCATCGCCGTGTAACACCGGTACGAACCCCTCCGCAAGCAGCGTCGCCGTCGATCCGATCGGGACGTCGAGGCGGCCATCCGCTCCGTCCGGACGCGCCGACAGCGACAACGGATGGACCGGCACTGCGGGAACGTCACGCTCGTGAAGCCGCGAGAGGACGAACCGATTGAGCGTCGTCATCGCACCGTGGATCGCCATCACCGCGGCGGCGTCGCGGGTTCCGTCGGTCGTTGACACGCCGTGCTCGCTCGCGTGATGGTGACCGAAGCTGCCGCCACCGTGCACGACGACCAGCCGGTCGGCGGCACCGGAACCCCGCACGTCCGCGATCGCGTCGGCGGCCGTGGCCAGCGACGCTCCGTCCAACGTCTCCGGGCGGTCCTTTTCAGTGATCACGCTTCCGCCGAGCTTGAGCACCACGGTCTCGCCACTCCCGTCGGCGTCAGGGCCGGACATTACGATTCCTCCACCCGGACGCCCTCCGTCGCGAGCTCCGCGCGAAACGCGTCCGCACACCCCTGCGTGAACGACAGTGCAGTCTCGGTCTCGTCGGTCGGATCGAGTGCCACGATGCAGCCGCCGCCGCCGGCACCGGTGAGCTTCGCACCGTGCGCGCCGGCGTCGCGGGCCGCCCACACCATCGCGTCAAGTGAGCGCGCGGAGACCCCGAGCGCGGAGAGCAGTCCGTGGTTGAAATCCATCAGCTCGCCGAGCTCCGCGAGCTGCTCGCGGGTCGGGTCAGCGCCGGGGACGGCGTCGTCAAGAAGCCGCTCACCCTCGCGGACGACGTCGCCGATCGACCGGACCGTGTCGGCCGCGAACCGGTACTCCTCTTTCAGCTCCCGGACGCCCGCGACGAGCGACCCCGTATCACCCGCGCCGCCGTCGAATCCGACGACGAACGGGAGGTTCGGGGCGTCGATCGGCTCGCAGTCGTCACCCTCGACACGCACCGCGCCACCCATCGTCGAGCAGAACGTGTCCGCGCGCGACGCCTGTCCGTCCTGTACCTCGAACTCCGCGCGATACGCCCGGTCGGCCAGCTCCCGCCGGTCGATCGGCTCGTCGAGCGCCCGCGTCGCGGCGTCGATCCCGGCGACGACGACCGCGGCCGACGATCCGAGCCCCGCACCGAGCGGAATGTCGCTCTCGACGGTGATGTCGAACCCGGCGTCCGGGGCTTCCGCCGCGGCCCGTGCCTGCCTGACGGCGGCGTCGACGTACCCCATTGCGGCCTCGACGAGCGCAGGTTGGACGTCTACGTCGGGACGATCCCCCGTGCCGCCGGTGTATTCGACGGTGAATCCATCGAGCGAGAGATCCTCGGCCGTGACGCGGACGTGGTCGTCGTCGCGCGGCTCGGCGGTCACTGTGGCGCGACGCTCGATCGCGGCGGGCACCGCGGGCTCACCGTAGACGACGGCGTGTTCGCCGAAGAGATACACTTTCCCCGGCGCGCTACAGACGGTCATACTCGTACTCTCCGTGCGGTCCCATACAGGCGTTGCGCTTGCGGCTCTCGACACGAGTCATGGTATCATCCACCGCGTCGATCGCTGTCGAGGGGTTTATATTCGACGCGGTCCGTGTGGGATATAGTGATGGTCTGTCGGAGTACCGGCGGACATCACCCTGGGGAACTGGGGAATGGACGCGTGTCCTCCACGGCACCGTCGCCGGACGGGTCGGGGAACCCGTTCGGCGGTAGACTCTTGATAAGTGATCTGCGGAACTCGATAGCCGGACACGGACGTAGCCGGACACGGACGGATCCCGATGGTCCGGGAAAGATTTATATATTTCCGGTGGAGTGTCAACGGCATGTCAGCAGAGACAGCAGAATCTGGGGGGGTTGAGACTGGAGACGAACGCCTGGACGGAAACACGACGTTTGCGGCCCTCGCTCACGCATCAGCGCTCGTCGCGTCATTTCTCGGACCGATTCTGTTCTTAGTGCTCGCGGACGACGACGACGAACTCGTCAAACGCAACGCAAAGAACTCGCTGAACTTCCAGATCCTGATCTTCATCGCGTTCGTGATATCGGGGATCCTGACGGTCGTGCTCATCGGGTTGTTGATGCTCCCGATCGTCGCGCTCATCGACCTCATCTTAGTGCTTATGGCCACGCTCAAAGCGAACGACGGGCAGGTTTACAAGTACCCGTACACGCCCGACATACTCTGAGCAAGGGTTTGATGAACTGTCACAGGACCTAGCTGCCGGAGCCGTCGCTGGCGGATGCGGAAACATCGACCGATCGAAGCACGAACCGTTCCCGCCTACAGCTCGTCCTCGAAGTCCTCGAGGGCGAAGACGGTGTCGGCACCGCGGCGATCCAGCGTCTCGTTGGCGAGCAGCCAGTAGACGACGGAGAGAGCGCGGCGACCCTTGTTGTTCGTCGGGATGACCAGATCGACGTTCGACAGCTGGTTGTTCGAGTCGCACATCGCGATGACGGGGATTCCGACCGTGATCGCCTCCTTCACCGCCTGCGCGTCACCGATCGGGTCCGTCACGACGACGACGTCCGGCTCGATGTAGCCGGCGTAGTCGGGGTTCGTCAGGGTGCCGGGGATGAACCGCCCGGTTCGAGCGCGGGCCCCGATGGCGTCCGCGAACTTCTCGGCCGGGAACCGGCCGTACTGCCGCGAGGAGGTGACGAGGATCTGCTCGGGGTCGTAGTTCGCGAGGAAGTCCGCAGCCGTCCGGATCCGGCTGTCGGTCGTGCTCACGTCGAGCACGTACAGCCCGTCGTCGCGGACGCGGTGGATGAACCGCTCCATATCCTTCGTCTTCTGCTGGGTCCCGATGTGGACCCCGGCCGAAAGGTAGTCCTCGACGGGGATCAGCAGGTCGACGTCCTCGTCGGGCATCACGTCGTCGTCGAACGGCGACGCGTCCGCTTCTTCGGCGTCCGCCGCCTCCGCTGCGTCGTCGGGCTCCTCCGAGACGCCGTCCGTATCGGCCTCGGCGGACGCCTCGTCGGCAGCCGCCTCGGCGGGCGATTCCTCAGTCGTGTCGGCCGCGTCCTCGGCGTCCGCTTCAACCGTCTCGGTCTCGGCGTCCGCATCGAGTTCGACCGCGTCGTTGTCTTCCGTCATGCGTGGTGTCGGTCCGTCATACCGCATCGTCCGCGATGCGGACCAGTTCGTTCAGCTTTGCCGTTCGCTCGCCGCCGACCGTGCCGGTTTTGATGTACGCGGCGTCGGTCGCCACGGCGAGGTGTGCGATCGTCGTGTCCTCGGTTTCGCCGGAGCGGTGGGAGATCGCACACTCCATGTCGTTCCGGTGTGCCAGCTCGACCGCGTCGAACGCGTCCGACAGCGTCCCGATCTGGTTCGGCTTGATCAGGATGCTGTTGGCCGCGCCGACGTCGATCCCCTCCTGGAGCCGCTCGACGTTGGTGACGAACAGGTCGTCACCGCAGATCAGCGTCCGGTCGCCGACCCGGTCGGTCAGCTCCGCGAACGCCTCGTAGTCGTTCTCGTCGAGCGGGTCCTCGACGTACGCGAGGTCGTACTCCTCGACGAGACCGGCGACGTACTCGACCTGCTCGTCAGTCGACTTCGTCTCGTCGCCGTACACGTACGCGTCTTCCTGCTCGTCGTACAGCTCCGCGGCCGCGACGTCGAGTCCGAAACGGATCTCGAAGCCAACTTCGGACTCGACGAGTTCGACTGCCTCCTCGACGACCTCGAACGCCTCCGCGTCCGAGATGGGCGGTGCCCACGCGCCCTCGTCGCCCTTGGCAGCGGGGACGCCGCGCTCGTCGAGCACGTCCGCGACCGCCGCGTGGACGGCGGCGTTCGCGAAGACGGCCTCCGAGACGCTCGGCGCGCCGACCGGCGCGGCGAGGAACTCCTGAATGTGGGTCGCCTCCTTCGCGTGCTCGCCGCCGCCGACGACGTTACCGAGCGGTACGGGGAAGTTTTCCCCGCGGAACGCGCCACCGAGGTGTTGATACAGCGGTGCGCCGAGCACGTCTGCGGCCGCCTTCGCGGCCGCCATCGAGATGGCGACTGCGCTGTTCGCACCGATCTTCGAGAAGTCGTCGGTGCCGTCCGCGCCGCGGAGCGCTGCGTCGATCGCTCGCTGATCGCCGGCGAAGAGCCCCTCGAGGCGAGGGACGGCGTGTTCTCTGGCCGAGGCGATCGCCTCGCTCGGCTGGAGTTCGATAGCCTCGAACTCCCCGGTCGATGCGCCACTCGGTGCCGCCGCGCGCCCGAACCCCCCGGACTCCGTGAGGACATCGGCCTCAACGGTGGGGTTTCCGCGGGAGTCGAGCACGCGACGGAGCGAAACGGATGTGATTCGAGTCATTAGTTGGTTTCCCTCCGGACCGTAAACGGAAGCGCCCCCGCGTCGTACTCCTCCGCGGCGACGAGGATCGGCTCCGTCTGGTTCGTCTCGATCAGCACGGGTGCCCCGTAGGACACCTGCAACGCGCGTGCGCCGAGGATGCGAGCCTTCTCGTATCGATTGTAGCGTTGGCCTGACATGGTCACTGGTACGGGGAGACGACGTCGACGAGATCGCGGTGCGACACCATCATCCGCCGGCAGCAGTGGCGGTCGACGCCGAGATCGTCGAGAACCTCGCCGGGGTCCTCGTCGCCCTCCTTCGCCCGGGCCTTGAACTCCTCCCAGTGTTCACCCACGACGTTGCCGCACGTGAAACACCGGACGGGAATCATCATATCGTGACCACCTCAGCGGTACGATTTCTGGTAGCGAGCACGCGCACCCGGTCCGCCCCACTTCTTGGGTTCGGACTGGCGCACGTCGTTGACCAGCAGGGTGCGGTCGAAGCTCATGTACGCGTCACGCAGCTCGGCGTCGCCGAGATGCTGGACGAGCCCACGAGCGATCGCGGTTCGGGCTGCATCAGCCTGCCCGCTGAACCCGCCACCCTCCACGTTGACGTCGATGTCGACGCCGTCGCGGAGATCGTCGCCCGCGATGCGGAACGGCTCCAGCATCTTGAGACGTGCCTGTTCCGGTTCGACCAGCTCGACTGGCTGGGAGTTGATACGAACGCGACCCTCGCCGTCACGCACGGTTGCGCGGGCGACGGCGGTCTTCTTCTTGCCTGAGGTGTTAGTTACCATGTGACGTTAGCTCCCAGTGACTCGGAGATCTTTCCGAGCGTCGTGAACTTGATGTTCGAGAGACGATCCAGCGAGGTGCCGTCGAGAACGACGGACTCAACGTCCTCGTCGCGCTCGTACGGATTGCCCACGTAGACGCGGACGTTCGAGAGTGCCTCCTGTCCCTCCTCCGTCTTGTACGGTAGCATGCCGCGGATCGACCGCTTGAAGATGCGGTCCGGACGCTTCGGGTAGTACGGCCCGCTGTCGGAGCCGAGGTTCGCGCGGGTGTGGTACGTCTCCATCGTGGTCTCCTCGTTGCCAGTGATGACCGCGCGCTCGGCGTTGACGACGGCGACCGTCTCGCCGGCGAGCACCTTCTGGGCGACCTCCGAGGCGACGCGACCGAGAATGCAGTCACGGGCGTCGACGACGACGTCCGCGTCGATCTTCGCGATGCTCATCGGATCACCCGTACGTTGCTTCCCTCGGGGTTTCGTTCAACGAACTGTTCGAGCGTCACTGCCTCGCCGGCCTGGTCGATCTTCGTGCGGGCGGTTCCCGAGAAGTCGACGGCGGCGACCGTGACGTTCTTTTCGAGCACACCGCTGCCCAGCACCTTGCCGGGGACGACGACCG
>OBKM01000628.1_pt1 | contig 17143 bp, 13 predicted proteins | sample 1519691 | NCBI WGS metagenome assembly OBKM01 (sample SAMEA37050418, study PRJEB22526) | metagenome | biome: saline pan; feature: lake; material: water | place: Egypt | collected 2015 | depth 0.5 m | reverse complement strand
CCGGAGTACGCGCGGTCGACCGAGAAGTCGTCATGGTCGACGATCACGAGCGCGGCGTCGTGGTAGCTCGGTCCCATCGTGTGGAGCGAGCGGCCGTCCTGCGCGTACTGGTGACAGATCGGCGAGCCGTCCTCGATGCCCGCGTCGACGATCGTGTCGTTCTCGCGGACGTCGATCGAGTCGACCTGCTCGAACTCCTCGTTCTCGAGGTCCACGTCCACGCGGACGATCTCCTCCTCGCCGATGGCGTCGACGTGGATGTACTCGTCGTCCGGCGAGAAGCCGGCGAAGTGCGAGCCCGCGCCGGTTTCGAGGTTCGCGACCAGTTCGCGGTCCTCGGTCCGATAGACGAGGGTCCGCGCGCCCGCCGTACAGGCGACCGCGGCGTACTCGTAGTCCGACGAGTAGTCCACCATGTGCGGGATCTCGCCGCCCTCCGCGCCGGTGTCGATCTCGTCGACCTCGTCGAACCCGCCGTCGCCGTCCGGTTCGTGGATGTATATCGTGTTCGTCCCCTGGTCCGCGCCCCAGATCTCGTAGCCGTCCACGTCGTCGTCGGCACATCCGGCCAGTCCGGCCAGACTCGCGCCCGCAGCACCCGCGAGGAACGTCCGTCGAGTCGTTTGGTCCATAGTGTATCGTCATCCGGGCCCGGAAAGTAAACACTGTCGATACTCACAACGGGATCGTACGGTAGAGGCGCTACAGTCGCTGTTATCGGCAGAATTCCCGCGTCATAGGTGGGCGCATATATTGCTTCAAACGAGGACGCCACACTACATCCGATCGGGCCGATATCAGTCCGTAGAGACGGGCCCGTCGCCCGATCACGTCCACCGACTACGTCACGAGTCACGGTAGCGGCCGTACCCACGGACAGCCTCTTTTCGAGCCGCTTCGTAGGCACGATATGACCGTTCCGGACCACGAGGCTCGATCGCGACGAGAGCGTTCTCGTGTGACGGTCGGGATCAGCGTACTCGTCCTGATTTGCGGGGTGCTCGCGGTCGGGCTGGTGGCCCCGGTCGGACCCGCCGCCGCCGGCGACAACCCCGGACTGCTCGGCTTCGATCCGGCCGAGACGGAGGTCGACCGCGGTGACACCGTCGAGGTGAACGTCTGGTTCCGCGCGATGGCCGGCTACAGCGACGACGGGGTCGCGTCCTACGAGTACGCGGTCGCCTACGACCCCGAACTCCTGACTGCCGTCGACGTCGAACCCGGCCCGTGGCTCGAACGCGGCGAGGAGACGACCGTGAGCCACGAGACGAACATCGACGAGGCGGCCGGTCTCGTGACCGTCGCGGCCGAGCGGGACCCGCCGGCGGGCGGCGTGGGCGACACTGCTGAGGACCGGACGCCGACGGCGACGATCACCTTCGAAGTCGCCCCGGACGCGCCCGCAACCGAGACGATGGTGGAATTCGAGTCGGCGGACGCACAGCTGCTTCAGTACCCGCTGCCGGTGTTGACCGACCGTGAAGCCGTCGTGGAGATCGGCAGCACCGAGAGCGCGGGAACCGAGGCGGATGGCGAGGCGTCCGACGCGGAAGACGGGGCAACCGAGGCGGATGGCGAGGCGGCCGGGGGCGACGACCCGAGCGCGACCACGGTGGCCGCGATCATCGGTCTCGGTCTCGTCGCCGTCGGAACCCTCGCGATCGGAGCGGTCCGACGGCTCCGTTGAGCCGACGTGGATGCCGCGCCCTACCTTCCGAACCGGGTCTCGCGCCGGACCGCTATCCGCTCTTCTCGCGCAGCGTTCCGCCTCCTAACCCCTCCCACGCGACCCGGTATCCGAGTCGGGAGAGCGCGGCGCTCGCGTCCGCTATCCCGTGGTCATCGAGAACCGACTCGGCCTCCTCGAGAGCCATGCCGGGGGCGAGCGCCTCGTCGACCGCGTCCAGCACCGCGGGTCGAACGAGGGTTCGCCCCACGAGCTCGTGCTCGGGGAACCGCTTGTCCTCGATCGCGTCGACGCCGACCCCGAACGCTGACGCGACCGCTGTGAGATCGACGACGTCCTCGTCGGGGGCCAGCTCGTCCGGGAGTGCCGCGGCCGCGTCGGCGACGAACTCCGACTCGTATTCGCGTAACACGTCAACTACGTCCTTCACCCGGACGTGTCCCGAGTAGGTGACGACCCGGTGGTCGCGCGCGGCGATCTCCTCGCCGACGCCGAGGCTCTCGTCGACCGCGACGAGCAGTTCGACATCCTCCACGTCCGCGAGCTGGGCGAGCTTCTTTTCGACGTACTCGGGGGTCCAAAAGCCCATCACCTCGAAGTAGAGCCGGAAGTCGGCGTGCTCGTAGTCGAACGCGAAGTCCGGGATCATCACCCGCGTCCCCGTCTCCAGTGGCTCCGGCTCGCGAATCAGCGACCAGTCGAGGTCGAGCCCGCGGAACCGCCCCGCGAACTCTGCCTCGACCCCGCTGTCGAAGGCGGGTTCGGCGACCGGGTCGACGCCTGGGACCGTCACGTCGCCCGCGGAGAGCGTCATCGTCCGCTCGGTACCGCGGTCGTCGATGGTCGCCTCCAGCCGCCACTCCGTCGTTCCCGCGACCGTCCGGAGGAGCCGGGCGAACGCGGTCCCGTACCGCCTCGTCCGGCGAAAGAGGGTGTCCGGTCCGGTGACGAGCAGCTCCCGTCCGCTCTCGGTTCGTCGGAGCTCGTACATCAGGCCAAGTCGTTTGACCGCGCTCACGAGCGCCTTGGGGTCGACCGAGCGGATCCGGATCTCGGTGGCGTCGAACAGCGCGGTCTGTGCTAACGAGAGGTCGTACTGTTCGAGCAGCGAGTCGGGATCCCAGCGCACGTCGGCGTCGACGAGCACCTGCCGCGTGTCGCGGTCGGCGTACAGGTCCCCGTCGACGACGCCGGGGTCGACGCCGAGCCGATCCGCGGCTCGGTCGATCGCCAGTTCGCGCTCCTCGTCGCTCGCGACTCCGACCGATTCGGCCGCCTCGAAGGTGGCCCGGCGGACCCGCGGCGGCGGGACCGTCGCCCGCGTCTCGAACTTGCACTCGCGTTCGACGAGGGCTGCCAGCCCCCGAACGAGTTTGAAGTCGTCGGCATCGGCTTCCAGCGACTCCAGCGCGTCCGTCATCTCCGCCCGCGTGTCGCCGACGGCCGCGTGAAACGTCCCGAGCACGCGAGCGGCAAGCGGTCGATGCTCACGGCCGACGAACTCCGGCCGGTAGCCGCCGCCCGCCCGGGAGACCCGGAGGAGGTCCTTCCGTAACACGCTCCGACGTTGACGACGGGGATATATAAGCGATCGAGACCGGCGCGACGGAGGCAAGCGCGATGGACGGTCGCCGCCGAGGCTGAAAGGCGTGAGGCTGTGGTTGCGGTGCGGGCGGGTGGGAGTTTGGACCTGTCGGCGGAGCGATCACGCGCTATCGTCGTGCCCAGTCCAGCATGCGGGTATAAAAGGGATCGGAGGAAAGCGCGTCGGCGTCGCCGACGAGCGTTAACTGGTTCTTCGCGCGGGTGAGCGCGACGTTCACGCGGCGGTGGTCCTCGAAGATGGGCCCCGCCAACGTACCGGTCGCGACGAACGAGACGACGATCACCGCCTTCGAGGAGCCTTGGAACCGGTCGACCGTGTCGACGGTGACCGCCGTTCGCCGGCTTATCTCCGCGACCTGCGCGCGGAACGGGGCGATGACGCCGATGTCGTCTGGGTCGACGCCGGCCGCGAGATAGGCGTCGACGACCTCGGCGACCCGCTCGGCCTCCCGGACGTTGCGGTTGCCGTCGCGGTCGCCGTCGGGATCGACGACGGAGACCCCGCCGCGAAGTTCGGCGGGGAGGTCCTCCGGATCGACGCCGAGGTCGGCGAGCGTTCGCCCCGCGACTTCGGGCGTTGCCGGCCGCAACGCGCCGTCGTAGAACTCCGTGGAGGCGAACGCCTGGATCCGCTGGCTCATCCGGTACTGTCGGTCGAGCATGACGCTCGCGTCCGGATACGCCTCGACGAGCCGCTCGAAGAGGGAGGTTTGAAGGTCGTTCTCCGCACGGACGACCGGCGGAAGCTGCTCGTGGTCGCCGACGAGGACGAAGCGGTCGGCGAGCGTGATCGCGGCGTGGGTGCTCGGCTCCGTGAGCTGTGAGGCCTCGTCGACGACGGCAACGTCGAACTCGCACTCGCGGAGCACCCGGGAGCCGCAGGCGGCGGTGGTGGCGGCGATCACCGGCGCGTTCCGCAGCTCGGCCGCCTTCCGGTTGGGGTCGCCGCGCTGGACCAGCCGCACGTCCTGCATGTCGTCGCGGACGCCCGTCTCGCTGCCGACCCGGAGCACGTCCGTAAACCCCTGATCCCGGAGCGCTTCGAGCGCGTTGTCGACGGCGCGGTTGGTGAACGCCGACAGCAACACCCGGTTCCCGTCGGCGACGAGCGCGCGGATCGTCCGGGCGATGGTGTAGGTCTTCCCGGTTCCCGGCGGGCCGTGGATCAGCGCGCAGTCCTCGGCGGTCACCGCCAGATTCACGGCCTCGTTCTGGGCCGCGTTGTTGTCGATGTACGTCCCGTGGTTGTCACGAAACCGCGGCGGCTCGACCTCGTCGTCATCACCGCCGAAGATCACGTCCTTTCGACGCTCGTCACCCTTTAAAACGGCGTCGTGGAGGGCGGTGAGCATCCGGTCGACGGAGATCTCGGAGGGATACACGTCGAGTCGGTGGAGATCGACCGGCTCGTCCGTCTCGACGACGACCTCGTCGCCCAACTCGCGGATCCGGCCCAGCTCTCCGTGTCCGGAGACGGGGTCGCCGTCGCTCGCGAGCGCCACGTCGCCCTCGCGGAGCTTCGAGACGGCGTCGTCGGTTCTGCGAGCCCGGAGCTCCCAGCGGTTCTCCGCGATCTCGGTCCGCGAGACCGGCTCCAGATCGATCAGCGCGCGGTCGTCGTCGGCACGCTCCGCGGGCGTCTGCTCCCATAGCTTCCGGTACTCCGCGTGAGTCTCGCGGCGCTCCTCCTCGATCGCAGTATAAAAGCGGTCGAAGTAGTCGCGCTCCGCCTCGGGGACCGGCGTGCCGACCTGCCCCGCCTTCGACTCTTGGTTCAGTCGCCCGGAGACGACCATACAGGTGTCCTGCTCGAAACAGTAGCTACAGTTCGCGTCCGCCTCGTAGCCGGTGGGAACGGTCGGGCGCTCGCCGCGCTCGTTGAGCCCGCGCCACTCCATCGCGGCGAGTTCGTTGCGCGTGCGGACGACGAACTTCAGGAGGCCGTTCCCGACCGGGAACTCCTTGGCCGGCGCGAGGTCGCCGCTCTCCTCGTTGCGGTCGAGCGCCGTGTTCTTGGTGTATAAGAGGGTCCCGATGTCCGGGTCGACGCCGCGCTCCTCCAACATCAGGGCGTAACAGGCCGCCTGTATCTTGTCCTGAAACCGGGGCTCCCGGTTCGTGTTCTTGCCGGTTTTGAGTTCGACGGGGGTGCCGCGGCGGAGCGCGTCCGCGCGCCCTTTTAAGCCGAACGTCGGCGAGATCAGGGTGAACTCCGACCGCCACGTGTCCCCGTCGGTCAGCGTCCCCTGTGAGAGCCACCCCTCGATGGCGGCCGCGTTACGTCGCACCTCGTCGGCGACCTCCTCGGCCTCGTACCCCAGCAGGCCGAGTTCGAGGCCGGCCTCCGCCACGCGGTCCGAGACGGACGCCTCGAGATCCATCCCGCGCAACAGATCGCCAAACACCTCGTGGACGATGGTCCCCTTGACGACCGGATAATTCAGCGGGATCCCCGAGAGCTTATTTAAGTAGTACATCCGCGGACACTGGACCCACGAGCGGATCCCCGTCACGTCGACGAGGAAGTCGGGTTCGAGGACGACCCACGAGTCGCCGGTGGTCGCGTAGCCCGTCTCGCCGTCATACTCGTCCGCCTCCGCGTCCGTCACCAACAGCTCCATGCCCGGTTCGGCGTGCTCGGCGGTCTCAGCCCAGTCGCCCCACAGCGTCACGTCGACCGGATCGCCTGCGCCGCGCTCCGGCCGGATCCGGAGCTCGCGGAGCTCCCGGTCACCGTACGACGTCGACACCGTCCGCGCCTCCCCGACGGAGAGGATCGGCCCCCGAACGTTCACGCCCGTTGTCCTCGCCGGCCGCGAAAAACGCTGTCGGTGCGGTGAGAGATGAGAGGAGCAGGCCGTGTCTATCCAGAGCGCTCCCGGCCGACCGAACTCGTAGCCGCCTTATATACGGAGCCGTCAATACGGGTATGAGCGATTCGCTGTACGACCGGTACGGGCGACGGGTCATCGGCGGCATCATCCTCGCGCTGGCGACGCTGTCGATCGTGAGCGGCTACTTCAGGATCGGACAGGAGGGGCTTGCTGCGGTCGGCGAGGTCGCCGTCAGCCTCTACATCGCCGGTGTCGTCCTCTGGGGACTGCTCGATGAGGGGTTCGACACGTTCCGGTTCAGGGTTGCGCTGTACGTCGGGATGGTGCTGTGGGGTGTCTCCGACTTCGTCGCTGGCACCGATTCGATGGTCTCGCTCGTCGTTCTGGTCATCGGATCGGTGCTCCTGACCCGGGCGGTGTACCGCTACGTTCAGACGCAGCGAAAGCCGGTGTACGAGCGACGGTAGCCGAGGGTTCTCGGGTCCTCTCCGTGTGATCCGTTCCGGGGAAACGGTTTTGTCGTCTCCCGCGAGTCGTCGAGGACGTGAAGGGATCCGAAACCGACCGGCTACTCCGGACCGATGCGGTCGGTTCGTGGGGGCTCCGCTACTGGACGGGGCTCGGCTGCTCGGTTGGCATCGTCGCCGTGAACCTCGTCGTCTGGGCGGAGACCGGGATGCCGCAGTTCCTCGCGATCGCCGGGAGCTTCCTGTTCGGTATCGGCCTGTTCCTCACTCGCTTTTGGAACCCCGTGTTGTACCTCGTCGGTATCGCGCACGTGCTTGCGCTGGGCGTCGTCTGGGTGCTCGGCGGCCAAGACTTTCTCCGTTTGGGTACCGTAAACGGCGTATTGGGGCTCTCCCTTGCGGCGGTCGCCCTGTCGCTGTTCGTCGAGGAGAACCGTGCGGGAGTCGACACGGACTGAGGATCCCCGGCTGGACGGCCGCGACCGACACGCTCATCCGGCCTCACTCCCGAGTTGTCGGCGACGATGCGCGTCCGAAACTGGCGAGAGATCCTTGCGGACGTGGCGAGCGATTCGACCGATCCCGACGGCTGGCGGGCCGTCGCCGGGTCCCGCCGCGACGGACTCGGCGAGGACCTCTACTTCGGCCACCCGAGCGTCGGCGTCTACCAGCTGAAGACGTACGCGAAGAACCCCCGTGAGCTTCGCGGCGTCGGCACGCGGGTCGCCCGGAAGGTTGACGACGAGCTCGATCCGCTGCTTCCCGACGACGACTCCCCCGGTCGGTTCGCGGTGCGGAGCCCGCCCGAGGACGAGGCGGAGGCGAAAACGATGGCGACTCGGCTGGAGGAGACGCTGAAGGTCCACGCGGAGGCCCCGACGGACCCGGACCACCTGTTCGAGGACGTGATGGAAGCGGTTGACTCGCCCGCGTTCGGCCCGATGGATTACGAGTTCGACGGACGCCCCGACGATCTCGACGAGTTGAGCGACACCTTCGAGGAGGCCGAACGGCTGCTCTCCAGCGAGCTCGACGACCTGATCGAGGACGACGACGTCGGTCGCGGGTTCCAGTAGCCACCGATTCTCGTCGCGTTCACAGCAAGTCTTCGAACGCGTCGCCGGCGAGCCCCGGCCCCTCCGGAACCGCGATCCGTCCGTCCGAGACCGGACACGGGTCCGGCGCGAGGTCCGCCGCGAGCAACTCGCCGGTGGCGAGCCCACAGGCCGCGACGTTCGGAACCGCGCCGGCGACGTGGACGGCCGCGGTCCGCGCGACGACCGCATCGATCGTCGTCGTGATCACTGGTTCGACGCCCGCCTCGCGAGCCCGCCTCGCGGCGTCGACTGCCCGGTCCGGGCCGCCAAGGGCCATCGGCTTGAGAACCACGGCGTCCGCGGCGTCGGCCGCGAGGACCGACTCGATGGAGTGGTCCGCAAGCGACTCGTCGAGCGCGATGGGAACCGATGTCTCCGCTCGAAGCCGGGCCGTCTCGGCAACGCTCTCCGCCGGAAGCGGCTGCTCGACGTACGCGAGGTCGAGACCCTCCAGCCCGTCCAGCGCCCGTCGGGCGGTCTCCGGATCCCACGCGCCGTTGGCGTCGGCGCGCAACTCGACGGTCGGACCGACCGCCTCGCGGACCGCACGGAGCCGCGAGACGTCGGCGTCGACCGGGCGCGCGCCGACTTTGGCTTTTATACAGCCGTACCCGTCGTCGACGGCCCGCTCCGCCGCCGCGACCGTTTCCGATCTCGACCCGTCCCCGATCGTCGCGTTCACCGGGACGGATGTCGACGGTAACGGTTCGGCTGCCCCCGAGAAGCCGGCTCGTTCGGCGAGACGCGCGGCGAGCGGCCGTCCGGACTCCCGAGCCGCCGCGTCGGCGACCGCGACCGCGACGCCGTGTCGGGCGGCGGGCGTCTCGTGTGGGTCGATATCGCTGGGGGCGGGAGACCCGTCGCCGTCGAGGACTGCCTCACACGCCGACAACGACTCCGTCCAGCCGGGCAGCGGGGTCGCCTCGCCGACGCCGGTGGCGGAGCCGCGGTGGTTGTCGTTGCCGCCATCATCGCCGTTGCTACTCCCGCCGACGCCGACCAGAATCCCCTCGCGCTCGGCGATCTCTCCGTGGGCGGTCCGGAGCGGGCTCGACAGGTCGACTGAGAAGGGACGGACCCGCATCAGACCGCGAGGCCGACGGCGAACGCGACGGCGTACGCCGCGAGCAGTTTCCCGGTCGATTCGAGCGCGGGGTTGAGCGCCTCCCCGGCCGTCTCAGTCAGTACCGTCCGGCTCACGCCGGCCGCGAGCGGAAGGGTGACGAGCGGGAGGAGCGCCGCGAATCCGTAGCCGTTCGCGAGGAACCAGAACGGTGCCAGGTACGCGAGCGCGACGAGCGCGAGGAACTGTCCTCGGGAGAAACGGTAGCCGAACCGGACCGCGAGCGTCCGTTTGCCCGTCTCCGCGTCCTCCTCGCGGTCCCGGACGTTGTTCACGACGAGGATGTTCGTCGACAGCGCGGCCACGGGGAGGCTGGCGACAACCGCCGGGAGGGTGACGGTCCCGTCGGGGATCCACAGCGGGAACACCCCGCCCGCGAGCGCGGCGGCTTGGACGTAGTAGGTGCCCGTGACGGCGATCACGCCGAAGAAGACGAACACGAACAGGTCGCCGAGCCCGTGGTAGCCGAGGGGATAGGGGCCGCCGGTGTAGGCGATCCCGGCCGCGACCGAGGCCAGTCCGACGACGAGGATCGGGACGCCGCCGACGGCGACGAGGTACGTGCCGACGCCGATGGCCGCGGCGAACGTCAGCCACATCGCCCGCTTGACCTCCGCGGGTTCGATGAGACCGCTGGCGACGACGCGGGTGAACCCCTCGCGGTCGTCGGTGTCGGCACCCTGAATCGCGTCGTAGTAGTCGTTCGCGAAGTTGGTGCCGACCTGTATCAGCGCCGCGCCGACGAACGCCGCGAACGCGGGCAGCGGAGCGAACACGCCCGCCTCGACCGCGAGCCCGACCCCGACGATCACGGGCGCGGCCGCCGCGGGAAGCGTCTGCGGCCGCGCTGCGATCAGCCACGCCCGCCCTCGCGACGTCTCGGTACTCATTACGCGTGATTGGCGGGTGGCGTCCCTTAAGGTTACCATCTAACCGCTCTCGTGGGCTCCCTCCGATCGATCCGCGACAGGTGATCGAGCAGTACGGAGTGTTCGTTGAACGATAGCGGGAGTGAATCTCACGGATCGACGGCAACGAGGTCGTATTTAAAGGCTGAACGGGCGATGGCGGCGGTGGTTTATAACAAAAATTGCGGTGGCGCGCGCGAGAAACGCGCGCGAGGTCGCCGGCGACACCGCAGGGAGCGAGTGAAACGCGTGACTGAGGCGCACAGTGATCGTGCGCCGCCCGCACGGCTGGGGCTTTGGAGGCGTTCACGGTCGAGTTGCCGTCGATCGCTTATAAACGATCGACTGGGGCGTTGGCGGTGTTCGCTGCCGATCCGACAGCAACGACATATAAACGAACGTTCGGATCTTCGAACCCGTGTACCGAGCCAGCAACGATTCACTTGGGGTTTCAACGGCCCGGCAGGATCGACTCCTTACAGGCGGGTGGACGGGATCGACCGACAGATACGACACGGTTCGGTCCGTACGATCGGTATGTCGGATACGACGGCAGCGAACGGCGTCACCGCCCGCTACGAGGAGACTGACGAAGAGCGCCTGCTCACGTTCTCGGCGGACGGCCGGACCGCAGCGGTCGCCCAGAACGTCGATGGCTACGCGATGTTGAAGGTCCGAACCGCCCCGGACGGCGACGAGCTCGAACGGTACTACGGCTTCGACATGGCGCTCGACCACGCCGCCGAGCTGCTCGGCGTCGAGGTCCACGACCTCCCGGTTCCCGAGGACGCGGCAGACATGGGTATGTGACGCTCGGATGCCGCACCGAGTCGTCGATACGTCCCCGCACCGAGTCGTCGATACCAGCAATCGAATCCGGTATCACGCACGACCTCGGATCCGCGACACGGATGGAATACGTTCGCGCTCTCCGCTATCCTCGGGATAACGCGGCTTAAACCCGTTATCTCTCTGTGACGACGCTTCACACACTCCTATATTAATTACTACCAAACATCATAGCTGCGATTAAATATTCTCCATAGCCATATTGGCTTATGAAGGGGACGTATATGAAGCGTTACGATGAAGCGAAGACAGTTCCTCGGCGGCACCGGCGCGGCGATCAGCAGCTCGCTGCTGGCCGGCTGTATCGGGGGGAACGATGGTGGGACGGTGACGGTCGATTACGCCTACTACAACCCGGTCAGCCTCGTGTTACGTGAGAAGGGGTGGATGGCGGAGGCGTTCGACGACACTGACGTCGAGGTCGAGTGGGTGTTGAGTCTCGGAAGCAACCAGGCCAACGAGTACTCACAGGGCGGGCAGGCGGAGGTCGCCTCGACCGCCGGCGTTGCCGCGCTGATGGCGCGCTCGAACGGCGTCCCGATCACGACGCCCTACATCTACTCCGAGCCCGAGTGGACCGCCCTCGTCGCCTTCGAGGATAGCGACATCGAGACCGTAGCCGATCTGGAGGGGAAGCAGGTCGCCGCGACGCGCGGCACCGACCCGTACTTCTTCCTGCTTCAGGCGCTCGACGATGCCGGACTGAGCGAGGACGACGTGGAGGTCGTCCACCTCCAACACCCGGAGGGACAGTCGTCGCTCGTCCGGGAGGACGTGGACGCGTGGGCCGGTCTCGATCCGCACATGGCCGAGTTGGAGCTCGAACACGACGGCGCGGAGCTGTTCTATCGCGAGCCGAACTTCAACACCTACGGGTTCCTGAACTTCCTCGACGAGTTCATCGCGGACCGTCCGGAGGACGCCCGTCGCGTGATCAGAGCGTACGAGCGCGGCCGCGAGTGGGCACTAGAGAACCCCGAGGAGACGGCGGAGATCCTCGCGAGCGAGTCCGACATGTCCGAACCGGTCGCCCAGCGAGTGTTCACCGAGCGCAACGACCTCACCGAGCAGATCCCCGGTGACGACCACCACGACCTGCTCTCCGACCTCGCGCCGATCCTCGAACGTGAGGGACTGGTCAACGACGACGCCGACCCGGCGGGCAGCGTCGACGAGCTGCTCGACACGGGGTTCGCGGCCGGTATCGGCCCGGGAGGAGAGTGAGATGGCGACGACCCGCGAGACGGACCGGATCGGCTCCGACCACGACGCCGAGAGCGACTCGGGCGTCCTCCCGGCGCTCAGCCGGTTCCGGTGGTTGCTGGGGCTCGTCGTACCTGCCGGGCTCGTCGTGGTCTGGCACGTACTCGTGGCTACGGGTGTGTTCGCCCCGCACCAGCTGCCGGAGCCGCTCCGCGTCGTCGGGACGCTCTACGCGATGGGCGTCTCCGGCGAGCTGTGGGGTCACATCTCGATCACGCTCCAGCGCGTGTTCTTCGGGGTCCTTTTCGGGGTAAGCGTCGGGGTCGTTTTCGGCACCGTAACCGGGCTGTACGGGCTTGCGAACGACCTGCTCGACCCGCTCCTCCAGAGCCTGAAGAACATCCCCTCGCTGGCGTGGGTCCCGCTGTTCCTGTTGTGGTTCGGGATCGGCGAGAGCGCGAAGGTGCTCCTCATCGCGCTCGGGGCCTTCTTCCCCGTGTATCTCAATCTCTCGACGGGGATCGCGAACGTGGGCGACGAGCTGATCGAGGTGGCCGAGGTGTACGACCTCGGCCGGATCGAGTCGCTCCGTCGAGTCGTCTTTCCGGCCGCGGTGCCGAGCCTGCTCGTCGGGATCCGCGGCGGCGTCGGGCTGGCGTGGATGTTCGTCGTGGCCGCGGAGCTAATCGCCGCGAGTCAGGGGATCGGGTTCCTGATGAGCGACGGGCGGGTGCTCGCGCGCCCCGACATCATCGTCGGCTCGATCCTGCTGTTCGCGTTCTTCGGAAACCTCTCGGATCTCGCCGTCAAGGGGGTGGAACGCCGTGTCGTCGACTGGTGACCACACCCTCGCGGTCGAGGGGCTCACGAAGCGGTACGGCGACACCGTCGCGCTCGACGGGATCGACCTGACGGTCGAGGAGGGGGAGTTCGTCGCGGTCGTCGGCCCCTCCGGCTGCGGGAAGTCGACCCTGCTGCGTGTGCTGTCCGGACTAGAGGAGCACTTCGAGGGTCGTGCCGCGGTCGACGGGGTCGACGTCCGCGACGGCGGTAGCGACGCGGTCGGGATGGTGTTTCAGGAGCCCCGGCTCCTCGCGTGGGCGGACGTGCGCGAGAACGTCGCGGTCGGACTCCCGAGCGGGGTCGACCGCGGCGACGCCGCCGCCCGCGACCGCGTCGACGACCTGATCGAGACGGTCGGTCTCGACGGGTTCGCCGGGAGTCGTCCGAGCGAGCTCTCCGGCGGGATGGCCCAGCGCGTGTCGCTGGCGCGGGGGCTCGCGTATCGGCCCGAGGTGTTGCTGCTCGACGAGCCGTTCTCCGCGCTCGACCAGCTCACCAAGTACGAACAGCAGGACAACCTCTTGGAGGTGTGGGCCGAGCAGGGGACGACGATCGCACTCGTCACGCACGACGTGGAGGAGGCGGCGTACCTCGCCGACCGCGTCGTCGTGCTCGGTGGCCAGCCGGGGACCGTCGAGACGGTGGTCGACGTGGACGCACCGCGCCCGCGCGACCGGACCGACCCGGAGCTGCTCGCGGCTCGAGACGCGATCACGGACGCGCTCGGGCTGTGAGACGACTTCGTTGTAATCCTCTCCTCCAGATACATCTGAACCAACCGTTCGGTGAAGAGTGCGTAGTGATCGACTCCGGGAGTGGGTCTCGCCATACGGCCTGGTAGTTATTTATACGTGAACTAGTGGTGTTGCTGGCGGCTGTTCATATATAGTTGCGGTGATATCTGCTGCTTTCAGACCCCAGCTGATTCGTTTATAAGCAGTTGACGACGAATAGACGGTGGACACCTCCAAAGCGCCAGCCTGCTCCTCTGTGTCCCACCCTGCCGGCCACCTCGTCGGCCCGCTCGGAGCCGCGCGCCAGCGACGACCGGAGTGAAACGAACGTCTATTCTCCTTATTAACCCGGTTCCGAAACGGCAGAACGGCTTGGAGACGAGTTTGGTATATATTATATAAGGTATTGCGGTGGCGTTGAGGTACTGCGGTTTTCCGGTTTCGGGTGGGCTGTCGGACGGTCCGCGTCGGTCGAATGTTGCGAGCGGCGGAACCGTTAAGTAGCGGTACCCGCTGGTGTGAGTCGATGACAGACATCACGGAGGATTCGTCGGACACCCCGGCGGGTCGAGTTCTTCCAGGGCACGATAGCTTCTAACATCGATATCGGTCCTGTACGGATCTTCGACACGACGTTACGAGACGGCGAACAGTCACCACGGACATCGTTCAGCTACGACGAGAAACGCCGCATAGCGGCGACGCTGGACGACATGGGAACACACGTCATCGAGGCGGGGTTCCCGGTGAACTCCGAGGCGGAGTTCGAGGCCGTGAGCGATATCGCGAGCGCGACGGACACCACCGTCTGTGGACTGGCCCGCGTCGTCGAGGGCGACATCGACGCTGCCATCGACGCCGGCGTCGAGATGGTCCACGTGTTCGTCTCCACCAGCGACGTCCAACTCGAGGACTCAATGCACGCCACCCGCGAGGAGGCGAAATCGCGGGCGGTCGACGCCGTCGAGCAGGTGAAAGACGCCGGCGTCGAGTGTATGTTCTCGCCGATGGACGCGACGCGGACCGACCCCGACTACCTGATCGACATCGTCGAGGCGGTATCCGACGCGGGCACCGACTGGATCAACATCCCGGACACCTGCGGCGTCGGGATGCCGACCAGCTTCGGGAAGACGGTGAAGGCGGTCGTCGAGGCGACGGACGCGCGCGTCGACGTCCACACCCACGACGACTTCGGGATGGCCGCGGCGAACGCGGTCGTCGGCTTCGAGAACGGTGCGGAGCAGGCGCAGGTGTCGGTCAACGGGATCGGCGAACGCGCCGGCAACGCCGCCTACGAGGAGGTCGTGATGGCGGTCGAGTCGGTGTACGGCGTCGACACCGGCATCGACACGACACAGATCACGAAGTTGGCCCGGATCGTCGAGGAGGCCTCGGACATCCCGGTGCCGGCGAACAAGCCGATCACCGGGCGGAACGCGTTCGCCCACGAGTCGGGCATCCACGCCGCCGGCGTCATCGAGAACGCCGACACGTTCGAACCTGGCGTGATGACGCCGGAGATGGTCGGCGCGGAACGCGAGTTCGTGTTGGGTAAACACACGGGCACCCACAGCGTCCGAAAACACCTCGTCGAAGCGGGCTTCGACCCCACCGAGGGTGAGGTGCGCGAGATCACCAAACGCGTCAAGGAGTACGGCTCCGGCAAGCGGCAGGTGACCGCCGGAGACGTGGAGCGGTTCGCCCGGGAGGTCGACGTCAACCGCGAGGAGGAGGTCCGTCTCTGATGGCCTCCCCCGCGGACGCCGCGATCGCTCCGCAGCCGCTGCGCCGGGATCACCGGACCGGATTCGGTACGGAGTCGATCGTGGGCCGAACTGTCGTGTTGAATGATACCACAACTCGACAGACATTTATACGCGGCTGCCATCAGCCTAGTCTACATGCGACGGAACGCGACGACACGGGCACTCCCCGGCGTAGCCGCGGCCGTCGCGACGATTATTGTAGGGGTATAAGCCCCTACACTACCCCTTCCTCACCGACCCGACGTATCGACGAACGCCGACGACCGGGCCCGGAACCGCCCGTCTGTCGGCCGTTCGGATCGAACGACGCTCGTACCCGAGAGACACCAACACACCACACACGACGATGAGCGATTCAGCAGCACACCAACGAGATGACGACCCCGAGGAGACGGAACCGCCGTCAGCGTCCGACGCGGACGGATCGGGGGACGGATCGGACCCGACGACTACCGGTACACCGGACGCGGACGGCACAGAGCCGACGGACGGAACGAACGCGACCGGCGCGACATCGGTCGTCTCCGCGCTCGAAGCCGCGGGCGCGGAGACGGCCTTCGGCGTGCAGGGCGGGGCGATCATGCCCGTCTACGACGCCTTATATAGCTCGTCGATCCGGCACGTGACGATGGCCCACGAGCAGGGCGCGGCGCACGCCGCCGACGCGTACGGCGTCGTCGCCGGCGAGCCCGGCCTCTGTCTGGCCACGTCCGGTCCCGGCGCGACCAACCTCGTCACCGGTATCGCCGACGCCGACATGGACAGCGACTCCATGCTCGCGTTGACCGGGCAGGTCCCGACCGAGTTCGTCGGCAACGACGCCTTCCAGGAGACGGACACGGTCGGCGTCACTCGGCCGATCACGAAACACAACTACTTCGCGGGTGACGCCGATTCGGTCGGCGACGTCGTCGGGGAGGCGTTCGAGCTGTCGCGAGTCGGTCGCCCCGGCCCGACGCTCGTCGACCTCCCGAAGGACGTCACACAGGAAGAGACCGACGAAACGCCCGGTCCGGCGGAGGCACCGCCCGGAACCGACCCGAACCCGGAGGCACGGGCGGACGCGGTGGAGGCGGCCGCGCGGGCGATCGAGCGAGCCGACCGTCCGGTCTGTCTGTTCGGCGGCGGCGTTATCAAGGGCGAGGCGAGCGACGCCGCGCGCTCGTTCGCACGAACCTACGAGATTCCGGTGACGACGACGATGCCGGGGATCGGCTCGTTCCCCGAGGACGACGACCTGTGTCTCTCGTGGGCAGGCATGCACGGCACCGGCTACGCCAACATGGCGATCACGCACACCGACTGCCTGATCGCGGTCGGAACCCGGTTCGACGACCGGCTCACCGGCGGCATCGACACGTTCGCGCCGGAGGCGGAAGTGATCCATATCGACATCGACCCCGCCGAGATCTCGAAGAACGTTCACGCCGACTATCCGCTGGTTGGCGACGCGGAGACGGTCCTCGAACAGCTGACGGCCGCGATCCGAGCCGCACCGGACGCCGACGAGTGGCGCGAGCAGTGTCTGGAGTGGCAGGAGACGTATCCGATGACGTACGCCACGCCCGACGACGAACCGCTCAAGCCGCAGTTCGTCGTCGAGGCGTTCGACGAGGCGACCGATGACGACACGATCGTGACGACGGGCGTCGGGCAACACCAGATGTGGGCCTCACAGTTCTGGACGTATACGGAGCCCCGGACGTGGGTCTCCTCACACGGGCTCGGCACGATGGGATACGGATTGCCCGCGGCGATCGGCGCGCGCGTCGCTGCCGACACCATGGGCGACCCCGACCGGGACGTGATCTGCTTTGACGGCGACGGGTCCTTTTTAATGACGCTCCAGGAGCTGTCGGTCGCGGTCCGTGAGGACCTCAATATCACCGTCGCGGTCCTCAACAACGAGTATATCGGGATGGTCCGGCAGTGGCAGGACGCCTTCTACGAGGGGCGCCACATGGCCTCCGAGTACAACTGGATGCCCGAGTTCGACAAGCTCGCCGAGGCGTTCGGCGCGCTCG
>OBKM01000627.1_pt1 | contig 17153 bp, 17 predicted proteins | sample 1519691 | NCBI WGS metagenome assembly OBKM01 (sample SAMEA37050418, study PRJEB22526) | metagenome | biome: saline pan; feature: lake; material: water | place: Egypt | collected 2015 | depth 0.5 m | reverse complement strand
GGTCACGGCCGACCGCCGACGCTTTAGTCGCTCCGTGCGTCTCGTCGTTCATGACTGGCGATTGGGTGAGCCTCTTCTCGGGCGGAAAGGACTCCTCGTGGGCGCTGTATCGCGGGCTGGAAGCCGACCTCGACGTGTCGCGGCTGCTGACCGTCCATCCCGCGGGCGACTCGTACATGTACCACACCCCGGCGACGGAGCTCGCCGGGCTCGCGGCCGAGAGCATCGGGATCGAGCTCACCGAAATCTCGCCCGCCGACTTCGGCGCCGCCGACGTCGACGACGCCGGCGCACAGGGCGACGCCGAGCTGGAGCCGATGGAGGCGGCGCTCCGGGAGATCGCCGCAGCGGACGCCGTCGACCTCGCCGGCGTCACCGCCGGCGCGGTCGAAAGCGAGTTCCAGACGAGCCGCATTCGAGCGATGTGCGACCGCCTCGGCATCGATCTGTTCGCGCCGCTGTGGCAAGAAGACCCGGTCGAGCTCGCCGAAGCGATGTTCGACGCGGGCTTCGAGATCCGGATCGTCCAGGTCGCGGCCTACGGGCTCGACGAGTCGTGGCTCGGTCGCCGATACGACGCCGACGCGCTCGGTGCCCTCCTCGACCTCCGCGACGAGTACGGTGTCCACCCGCTCGGCGAGGGCGGCGAATTCGAGACGTACGTCGTCGACGGCCCGCATATGGACCGCCGGATCGAGTTGGAGTACGACACGGTCTGGGAGGGGGATCGCGGCCACGTGGACGTCCGCGACGCGTGGTTGGTGTAGCCCAGAGCGCGCGGACGTGTCACGGCCAGCTGCCGGCCTGACCGTAGGCGTCGACGATCCGACCGATCGCGACGACGTAGGCCGCGATGCGGAGGTTCGGCACGTCGTACGTCTCGTAGGCGTCGACGATTCCGTCGAAAGCGCCGGTGATCACGCGCTCCAGCTCCTCGTTGACGCGCGACTCGGTCCAGTGGAACCGCTGTCTGTTCTGGACCCACTCGAAGTACGAGACGGTGACGCCGCCGGCGTTCGCGAAGATGTCGGGGACCACGTAGACGTCCCGTTCGCTGAGCACCTCGTCGGCCCCGGGCGTGAGCGGCCCGTTCGCGGCCTCGACGACGACGTCGGCGGCGACGTCGGCGGCGAGGTCGCGGTCGATCGCGTTCTCGAGTGCCGCCGGGACGAGGACGTCGACGTCGAGCGTCAACAGGTCTTCGTTCGTGATTTCGGCGGCGTCGCCGTAGCCGCCGACCGCGCCCGTCTCGCTTTTATATTGTTTCGCCGCTCGCGGGTCGAAGCCGTTCGGGTCGTGAATTCCGCCGGAGGAGTCGGAGACGGCGACGATGTCGGCGCCGAGGTCGTCGAGCAGCGCGGCGGCGACCGAGCCGGCGTTGCCGTACCCCTGTACCGCGACCGTCGCGTCTGCGATGTCTCGGCCGAGCCAGTCGAAGGTCTCTCGGGCCGCGAGCGCGACCGATCGGCCGGTCGCCTCGACGCGCCCCTCGCTGCCGCCGGAGTCGATCGCCTTGCCGGTGATAACGCCCGGCGCCGTGGTGTTCTCGAGCGTCTCGTAGGTGTCTTTGATCCAGTTCATCTCCCGCTGTCCCGTGTTGACATCCGGCGCGGGGATGTCTCGGTCTTCGCCGATGATCGGGCGTAGCTCGGTCGCGAACGCTCTGGTGAGCCGCTCCAGTTCGGCGTCGGAGTAGTCGCTCGGATCGATCGCGACCCCGCCTTTCCCGCCGCCGTAGGGGATGTCGACGACGGCGCACTTGTACGCCATCCAGCCGGCGAGCGCCTTCACCTCGTCGCGCGTGACGCCCGGATGGTATCGGATCCCGCCTTTATACGGGCCGCGGTCACCGTTGAACTGGGCACGGTAGGCACGCACGGTCTCCAGCGAGCCGTCGTCGCGTTCGAACGTCAGGTTCGTCTCCAACACCCGTTCCGGGTTTTTCAGCCGTTCGATGACGCCGGGCGCGGCGTCGATCGACGCCGCCGCGTCGTCGATCTGCTCTTGGAGACTCTCGAACGGGTTCGCGCGGTCAGCCATGCGTGAACGTCCCGCGGGGGTGAGGTTAATTGTGACGGACGGTTCAATGCATGTGACAGGCAGGCACCCCGTTGGGCCTCTCGTTGTGGACCTCCGCCACGCCGAGTCACCCATCGTCTTCGGCCGCCGCGGCCCGTGCGAGGATCCGTTCGGCCTGCGCGATCAGCGGGGCGTCGATCATCTCGCCGTCGACTTGGAACACCGCCCGGTCTTCGCGGCGCGCCTCGTCGCGCGCGTCGAGCACCGCCTCGGCCCACTCGATTTCGTCGTCATCGGGCGTGAACGCCTCGTTTATCGGGTCGACCTGCGCGGGATGGATAGCGAGCTTCCCATCGTAGCCGAGCGTGAGCGCGAACTCGGCGTCCTCGCGGAGCCCCTCCGTGTCGGAGAAGTCGGTGTACACCGTGTCGACCGCGTCGACGTCGGCGGCGCTGGCGGCGAGGACGACGTGTTCGCGCGCGTAGAGGATTTCGGTCCCCGCCGCGGTCCGCGTCGCACCGAGATCGGCTGCGAGGTCCTCGGCGCCGAAGACGACCGCATTGGTCGAGGCCGCGCCCGCGATAGACCGCGCCGAGAGGACGCCGTCGGCGGTCTCGACCAGCGCGAAGACGGCCGGATCGAGGCCGCGGTCCGCACACAGTGCGGCGGCCTCCCCGACTCGTTCGGGCGATTCCACCTTCGGGAGCATGACGGCGTCCAGTCGGAGCGCCGAGTCGGCTTCCCGGTTCGACGCCACGAGCGCGTCGAGGTCGGTCGCCGGCTCCTCGGCTGTCAGCCGGACGCACACCTCGGCGTCAGGGTCGAAGGCGGCGTCAGTGAGTACCTCGCGGACGCTTGCGCGGGCCTCGTCTTTTCGGTTCGGCGCGACGGCGTCTTCGAGGTCGAAACAGAGCACGTCGGCGCCGGCGTCGGGGGCCTTCCGCATGAGCGCCGGTCGGTCGCCGGGAGAGAACAGCAGGCTTCGTCTGGCCATATTCGACACAGCGGCGACGAGTATATAAAAGACGCCGGCGAGCGGGCGGCAAATACGATCCGGCAGCGGACGTGACCGAACGCGGAGCGGTACCGATTTGACCCGTGCGGCCGACCGCCGGCGTATGCCCGGACGCTACTACGAGGAGTTCTCCGTCGGCGAGACGATCGACCACGCGAAGCGGCGGACCGTAACCGAGGCCGACAACCAGCGCTTCTGTGACATGACGATGAATCAGCAGCCGCTTCACCTCGACGCCGACTTCGCCAGCGACACGCAGTTCGGCGAGCGACTCGTCAACGGGCTGTACACGATGTCGCTTGCGGTCGGCGTCTCGATCCCCGAGACGACCGACGGCACCATCGTCGCGAACCTCTCGTACGACGACGTGGAACACCCGAACCCGGTGTTTCACGGCGACACGCTCCGCGCGCGGTCGACCGTCACCGACAAGCGAGAGACGAGCGACGGCGAGCGCGGCGTCGTGACGATGCACGTGGAGGCGTTCACCGTCGCCGACGAGGGTGACGCGGACACCCTCGTCTGCGAGTTCGATCGGACGGTCCTCTCGGAGAAACGCCCCACGTCGGAGGAGTGACGCGACCGCGAATCAGCGCTCGTCCTCGCGGTCCGCGAGCAACAGCCCGAGGTACGACGTTCGGATCTGTGCGGAGCCGTCGAGCCCGAGCGCCTCGAGCGCCTCGAGCGCCTCGTCCCGGGTCGCGCCGATCGCGGCCTCGTCGTCGACGCCCCGCTCGATCTCGACGAACTCCCCGAGGTCGTCGACGGCGTCGAGGGTGACGGTGAAGCCATCGTACGACCAGAACTCTCGGCGCTTCTCGACGGTCGCGGCGGGGTCGAAACCCAACCCCTCGAACACCCCCGACACCGCCTCGGCGTCCGCCACCGCCGTCTCGTGCTCCGCACGGGTCTTCGACGCCCCGTCCAGCAGCGGTCCCTTATAGGTGAGCTTCGCCGTCGCCGCCGTCTCGATCGATTCTGTCGCCGCCGTCTCGATCGATTCCGACCCTGTCGGGTCGTCGACATCGACGGAATCGATACCGGCCGCGAGCTCGGTTTCGTGGCGAACGCGGAGCGCCTCGTCGGTCTCGGCGAAGTCCCGATGCGGCGCGTCGTAGTACACGTCGCGCTGCCGTCGGGCGTCGACGCGCTCGGCGCCGGCGTTGCGGAGCCGCTTCCGGACCGCGTCGAGGTCCGCGGCCACCTTGATCTCGACTTCGTACATACCCCGACTCCCACGGGAGCGTTGATAAGCCCGGTGGCACGCCGTCGCGATCGGATCCGGGCCGCCCCCGGACCGAACCGTGCGCCTTAAGGGTGTAACAGGTGACCTTTTGGATATGAGCGATCAGGAGCAAGCGGACGCGGCCGAGGACGCCGACGAGGCCGAGAGCGAGACCGAATCCGAATCCGCCGGGCTGGCGGACGGCGACTTCGTCCGTGTCGCGTACACGATCCGAACCGCCGACGACGACCGCGTCATCGACACGACCGACGAGGCCGTCGCCGAAGAGGCCGAGATCGACACCGAGGAACACGAGTTCGAGCCGCGGATCATCGCGCTCGGCGCCGGACACGTGTTCCCCTCGGTCGAGGAGGCGTTCGTCGGCGCCGAAGTCGGCGACACGGGCGTCGTCGACGTCCCTGCCGACGACGCGTTCGGCGCGTACGATCCGGACGAGGTCGAGACCGTCAAGGCAGACAAGATCCCCGAGGACAGCCGCTACCCCGGTGCCCAGGTTCAGATCGACAACCGACAGGGCTACCTCGAGACGATCATCGGCGGGCGCGCCCGCGTCGACTTCAACCACCCGCTGGCCGGCGAGGACCTCGAGTACGAGTACGAGATTCTCGAGGCCATCGAGGACCGCGAGGAGAAGGCGGCCGGCATGCTCGGGATGTACCTCCAAGAGGCCCCCGAGGTCCGCATCGAGACGGTCACCGAGGAGGAGGAGACCGTCACCGAGGACGACGACGGCGAAGAGACCGTCGAGACCGAGGACGTCGAGAAGGACGTCCTCTACGTGACGGCCACGCAGGCGATGCAGATGAACCAGCAGTGGATGTTCCAGAAACAGCAGATCGCACAGGACCTCATGAGTCGGCTCGACCTCGACCGCGTCGTCGTCGAGGAGGTCATCGAGGGCGGCGGCATGGGCGGTCTCGGCGGTATGATGGGCGGCATGGGCGGCGCCGGCGCCGGTGACATCGAAGAGGCCCTCGAGGACGTCGACGTCGACGCCGACGAGATCGTCGACGAACTCGACGAGGAGTAACCGCCGTTCACGGGCCGCGATCACCGGTCGGTCTCGGTGATCGACCTCGAACCGATCCCTTTTGAACGCCGCTCGACCATCGACAGCCATGGAGATCGAACGCGCCCGGGAAGACGCGGTCGTCGCCGCCAGCGCGGGCGGCACGACGATCGCGGTCGCGCTCTTGTCCGCCGCCGTCGGCGTCGTCGACGTCGACACCCTTCCGACGCTCGCGCCGCTCGCCGTCTACGCGGCGTACCTCTCTCGCCGTCTACGCGGCGTACCTCTTCTCGCGGAAGGGCGGGCCGTACGGCCCCCTCGACACCCACCGAAACTGGGCGATCACAGCGGCGCTGGTCGGCGTCGCCGTCGTCGCACTCTCGGCGCTCCTGTGAGCGGTCCTGCTCCTCGCTGCGGACCCCGTAAGCGGCCGTGCCCCGTGGAGTCAGTTCGGGTTCCGGTCCGCTCAGGCGATGTCCCGGCTCGTGTCCACCGAGACGGTATCGGTGAGCTTCAGCTTGAGCGGCTCTTCGAGGGCTGCTCCACCCCGGTACTTCGGAACGACCAGTCGATTCACGATCTCCGTCCCCGTCACCGTCGTCCGGAGGTCGAAGACGATATCGGCGATCTGTTCGGTGACGAGGCGGTTCGGAGCGTCGTCGTCGGACTTCAGCGCGTGTAACAGGACCAGTGCGTCGGCGTCGGCCGCCTGCCGGCGGAGGTCGTTGAGGAAGTCGACGTACTCCTCGCGGTCCCGGGTCTCTAACGCGTCGACGGAGTCGACGACCACGGTCCCTCGGTCGGGCGGGTCGGCGGTCAGGTCCAACACGTCCTCGAAGGAGCCGTCCGGCTCGACCGCCCGAACCTCCGTCTCTCCGGTCGCCTCTGACCCCGCCGTCTCGAGCGTGAGCGTTTCCTCGACCGCAGCGGCGGACCGCACCGTCGTCAGGTACCGACAGCCGCGGACTCGGGTGAACCGGTCCAGGATGAGCTCCGACTGGCTCGCGGGGTCGGCTTTCAAGACGACGACGCTGCCGCTCGGGAGCCCGCCACCGAACTCCCTGTCCAGCACCGAGATACCGGTCGGGAGCGTCTCCATACGATCGCTGCCGGCTCCGAAGGCTTGGCTCTGTCGATGCCCCACGAGCGACGATCGCCCGACTCCGAATCCGTTCATCGGGTTCCCGACCCCGCGATGGCGGTCACGCGACCCGCCAGCCGTCCGTCGCCGCTCGCTCGACCAGCGCGCCCGCGATCCCGTCGTACGCAGATTCGACCGCGGGCGTCGACAGCGGCTCCGGCTCGCGCGACGGTACTCGACCCAAAACGGGACACCCGAGCAGGTCCGTCACCGGGTCCGGGGCCGACTCCGTGCGGACGACCACGACGCCGACAGGCGGGCAGTCGAGCCGCTTGGCGATCGCAGCCGTCTTCGCCGCGTCGCGCAGCGCGGTCCGTCGGAGCGGCGTCACGAGGAGACACCGCTCGGCGACGCGGAGCGGCGCGACCGCGTCCGGCGAGGCGCCCGCCGGACAGTCGAGGAGGACCGGCACGTCGTCCGGAACGTCGTCGTCGAGCGATTCGAGGACCGACCGCGCGTCGACGTCACGCGGGTTCTTCGGAGCCGCGAGGACCGTCGGCGCCGACCGGCCCGGACGGACCGGGTCGTCGCTGCCGGTCGCGTCGATGATCGTCGGTGTCGTCTCCGGATCGACTCGGTCCCCGGTCTCGGCGGCGAGACGCGCGAGGTTCGGGAGATCCCAGTCCGCGTCCGCGGCCACCACCGGTGCCCCCCGCCTCGACAGCGCCCGCGCGAGCCCGACCGTCGTGGTCGTCTTCCCGCTGCCGCCCTTTCCGCCGGCTACGGCTATCACGTGAGGAGTTGGGTCGTTATGCGGTATAAAGAACGGTGAGCGGGTCTCGCGTGCGGCGGCGAGCCCCGTACGGCCGCGCCTGCCGCCCTTTCCGCCGGCTACGGCTATCACGGGGCGAGTTGCGTCGCTATCCGGTATAAAGAGTAGCCGGACGGGAGATCGACCGCGGGCACCGCGGGACCGCGGGAACCCGACGCCGCGGGCGACCGCGTCAGTCCTGACAGCAGCCGCCAGCCTCGCCGCCGAAGTCGACTGCGAGCGGCGCTGAGATCGCCTCGTTCACGGTTTGGAGGGTGTCCGACAGCTCGTCTTGCGCGTCGAGGAACTCGCTCATGACGGGCATCGAGTGGAGCTCGTCTTGCGCGTCCTGCACGCGGTGGAGGTCGGCGTTCGTCGCCTGCCCGCTCTGACGGGCCTGCATGAACTCCGCGCGGAGCTGTTCGAACTCGTCGATCTGTGCTTGTACCTCCTCGTCGCGCTGGACGGCCTCGCGGGCCGCCTCGAAGCGCTCGTACTCCGGGGTCTGGGCGATCCGCTCGCCGAGCTCACGGCCGAGGTCCTCGATAGACGCCTGTTCGACGCTCATATTTCGGTTTCGGGCCGAATCGGTTTCAACCTGCCGGAGTCGGGGATCACAGCGTTTCGCTGGTGCCCCCCAGACAGCAGCGAACACGGGCACCACGGCGAGGCGCCCGACGCCGCCGCTACTTGCAGCACTGCCGCCGGCATCGGCAGCTACGACAGCTGGTCTTCGACGAACGCGACGACGTCTGTCAGCTCTCGCTGTCCGACCCCGTGCCCGCCGGGATAGCTGTCGTGTGTCACGTCGGCGCCGATCTCGGCGAACCGCTCGGCCGCGGCGGCCGAACGCGACGCCGGAATGACGCGATCGCCCGATCCCGCGCCGACGAAGACGGGCTTTCCCTCGATGCCGTCGGGATCGAGCTCGGCGTGTGACTCCGCGAGGTACCCGTGAAGCGCGACGACCCACGCGTACCGGTCGGGTGCTTCCAAGACCAACGAGAGGCTCGTGATGGCCCCTTGGCTGAACCCGAGGAGGCCGAGTCGGTCGGTGTCGAGGTCGTACGCCTCCGCGGCAGCGTCGACGCTTTCGGCGACCAGATCGAGGCTGCGACGGAACCCGTCGGGCTCGGGCTGACTCGCTTCGAGACCGCCCGCGGAGAGATCGAGGTCGTACCACGTGTAGCCGCCCTGCAGCGGCTCCGGTGCGCGGAGGCTGATCACGTGTAACTCGTCCGGGAGATGGCGCGCTACCGGGAGGAGGTCCTCCTCGTCGGCGCCCCGTCCGTGGAGGACGAAGACGGCGGGCGCGTCGGCGGGGGCGTTCTCGGGCGCGACGTGGACGTGTTCGAGCGGGAGTTCGGACATGGGCAGCCGTTCGTCGGCTCGGGGTTTCGGTCTGTCGACCGCGGCAGCGGCGGATCGGCGACCGCGGCAGCGGCGGATCGGCGACCGCGGCAGCAGTGGGTTGCCGACCGCAGCAGCGGCGGTCTGTAATAAACGATCGAGGCTTCCGCCCGGCGAACGCGCGGTTTAACCGTCCAGCCGCACAATTCGTTCGACATGAGCGGCTCCACGGAGGGCGACCTCACGAAGACCGGGATGGCCCTGAAACACGACCGCGAGTGGGATTACGAACTCGACCGGATCGTCGAGGCCATCGAGGAGCGGGACGCCTCGAAAGTCGGTCTCCAGTTCCCTGAAGGGCTCAAGCGACGCGGCCCGAAGGTCGCCGACGACCTCCGCGAGGCCGCGCCCGACGACGTCACGTTCATGCTGTCGGGACAGCCGTGTTACGGCGCCTGCGACCTCGACACGTACCTGATGCGCCGAACCGACGTGTTCGTCCACTTCGGCCACACGCCGATGAAGGAGTCCGACAGCATCGTCTACGTCCCGCTGTTCTCGAACGTCGACCCGTTCCCGATCATGGAAGACGCCCTCGAACAGGAGCTCGCCGCCCCCGAGGAGGACCCCGACGTCGGGCTCGTGACGACGGCCCAACACATGAACCGGTTCGAGGAGATGACCGACTGGTTAGAGGAGCGCGGCTACGAGGTTCACACGCGGCGCGGCGACGACCGACTCACGAAGGAGGGGCAAGTGCTGGGCTGCAACTACGCCTCCGCAGATATCCCCGCCGATCAGGTGTTGTACGTCGGTGGCGGGAAGTTCCATCCGGTCGGACTCGCGATGGAACACCCCGAGAAGCGCGTGGTCATCGCCGACCCCGTCAACAACGCCGTCTCCGTCGCGGAGCACGACCAGTTCCTCAAACAGCGGTACGCGTCTGTCCACAAGGCGATGGGCGCCGAGAAGTGGGGCGTCATCTTCTGTACGAAGATCGGCCAAGGCCGCTGGGAGACCGCCCAGGAAATCGTCGAGAACAACGAGAACGCCTACCTGATCACGATGGACGAGGTGACGCCGGACCGCCTCCGCAACTTCGACATGGACGCGTTCGTCAACACCGGCTGTCCGCGGATCACGACCGACGACGGGCCGCGGTTCCACAAGCCGATGTTGACCCCCGGCGAGTACGAAGCGGCGATCGGCGAGAAGCCGCTCGACTCGATCGAGTTCGACACGTTCCACGACACCTGGTGAGTTCGGTCGCGGACCCTCACCGGCCCCTGCCCGCGTCCTCCACGTATTCGACGGCCTCCGTCGGCGTCTCCACCGCCTCGACGCCCGCAACATCGTGCGTGTCGAGCCCAGCGACGGCCCGTCCGTGCGCCAGCGCGAGCCCGATCTCCGAGAGCGTTCCGTACGAGCCGTCGACGGCGATCGCGGCGTCGCCGTTCAGCACCACGAGCGCGTTGCGGGCGTGACCCATTCCGGTCGCGATCGGCGTCGTCACGTACGGGTTCGCATCCTCACGGCAGTCGGTCGGGAGGATCCCGATCGTCTCGCCGTCGGCCTCGCTCGCGCCACGGCAGACTGCCTCCATCACGCCGCCGAGTCCGCCACAGACGACGGTGTGGCCGCGGTTCGCCAGTCGGCTGCCGAGTGTCTCGGCGACCGCCGCGGTCTCCGGTCCGATCGAACTTCCGCCGATAACGCTGACGCGCATACGTTCGAGCGGGCCTCGAAGCGGTATAAATCGAGCGTAGCGCGTGAAGACGGTGAGAGGCGATTCCGTCGCGCCCGATCGCTCGCGCCACCGAACACCGTGGGTCGTGTGTATTCGGGACACGGTTTTGTGAAACGCTTTTAAGTACTGGGCGTCACCAGACAGTATGAGCTACGATACCGTCGTGTTCGACAACGACGGTGTCCTCGTCGGCCGCACGCGCTTCGACGTGCTCCGGGATGCGACCCGGAACGCGTTCGAGGAGTGCGGCGTCGAGGAGCCCGATCCGGACGACGTAGAGCGCATGACTATCGGTGCGACCCCCGGCAGCGTGGGGACCGTCTGCCAGACGTACGACCTCGATCCGGGGTCGTTCTGGCGGACCCGCGACGACGTGGTCTCGAAGGCCCAACAGCAGGAGGCCCGCGAGGGGCGCAAGACCCCGTACGACGACCTCGGCGAACTGCAGGACCTTGACGTGGAGATGGGGATCGTCTCGTCGAACCAGCAGGCCACGGTCGACTTCCTCGTCGAGCACTTCGACGGCTTCGAGCGGATGGGCGCCGCGTACGGCCGCGAGCCGACGATCCATTCGCTGCAACTCCGCAAGCCGAACCCCCACTACATCGAGCAGGCGCTCTCTGACCTCGACGCCGGCAACGCCCTGTTCGTCGGTGACAACGAGTCCGACGTGCGGGCCGCCGAGAACGCCGGCATCGACTCCGCGTTCATCCGGCGCCCGCACCGCCGCGACTGGGAGCTGAACGTCTGGCCGACGTGGGAGATCGACGACCTCAGCGACCTCCACGACATCTGCACGCCCTGAGTAGCGCCCCGCCGACGCCGGTGCTTTCGCAACCCTTGAGCCCGCGGAGTGACGACGATTCGAAGTGACACGTCGCGTCTTCGCCGGCCTCTGCGGACTGGTCTTCCTCGTCAATCTCGGGCGGGTGGGCTTCGCCCCGCTGGTGCCGACAATCGGCGCGGAGTTCGCTGCCACCCCCGCGGTCGTCGGTACCGTAACGACGCTGGTATGGGTCGGCTCCGCAGCCTCCCGGATCCCGATCGGGTACCTCCTCACTCGAGTACCGCGCCACTACGTCGTCGTCGGCTCCGGCGTCGGGCTCGCGCTCGCGGCGGCGTTCACCGGCAGCGCGGAGACGATCCGCCAGCTACAGGCGGGCGCGCTGTTCATCGGGCTGGCGTCGGGCGCCTACTTCGTCGCCGCCGTCCCGCTCGTTGCCGAGCTGTTCCCGAGCGCTCGCGGGCGGGCCATCGGGATCCACGGCGCCGCGAGCCAGCTGGCGGCGGTTCTCGCACCCGGCGTCGTCGTCGCCGTGCTGCTGGTCGCCGGGTGGAGCACGGTCTTTCACCTGCTCGCGGCTGTCGCCTTGGCCGTGACGGCGATTCTGGCGGTCGTCATCCGTCGGCACCCGCTCCCGTCGGGAGCGGGGACAGACCGGAACTTCCGGTCCGCGCTGGGCCACTGGCCGGTGATCGTCGTCGGCGTGGTCGTCGTCGGGGCTCCCGGCTTCGTCTGGCAGGGGGTGTTCAACTTCTACGTCACCTACCTCGTCGGCACGAAGGGGCTCTCATCAGGCGCGGCGAACACGCTGCTCACCGTCATCTTCGCCGCGGGACTCCCGGCGTTCTGGTTCGGCGGTCGCCTCGCCGATCGCCTCCCGCACGTCCCGTATCTGCTCGGAATCCTCTGCGGGTTCGCCGTCGTCCTCGTCGGGCTCGTCCTCGCTGAGGGCGTCGCGGCGCTCGTCGCGGTCACCGTTCTGCTCGGCGTCGTGATCCACGCGCTGTTCCCCGCTATCGACACGTTCATGCTCGAATCGCTCCCCCCGGGCAACCGCGCGAGCGCGTACGCCGTTTTCAGCGGAGTCGCCATGGGATTCGAGGCGACCGGAAGCGGTGTGATCGGATTCGCCGCGGAGGCGGTCGGCTTCGACGCCGCGTTCGCGGCCGGCGCGGTCGGCGTGTTCCTCGTCGCAGGGGCGGTCGGCGGCGTCCATCTCTCGGGGCGACTCCCGGGCGGGGGATACGGCTCGGCGGCCGAGGACGCCTGAATCGCTCGGTTCACGAGGACGCGTGATACGCCCGGTTCACGAGGACGCGTGACACGCCCGGTTCACGGGGGAATCATGCCGTCGCTCGTGCTGAAGGGTTTAAATTCGAAGCCGCACAACCCCGTCGCAGTGACTGACTCGCCGCCGTGGGCCGACTTCTTCGGCCATTCCGAACCGTATCCCGAGCAGGCAGACGGTATCGACGCCGCGATCGATGCCGCCGAGGACGGCGGGTTTCTCGCCTTAGAGGGCGCCTGCGGCACCGGGAAGACGATGCTCGCGCTCACGGCCGGGCTGGATCGCGTCCGAGACCCCGACTCCGACTTCGAACGCGTTTTCGTCCTCACGAGCGTCAAACAGCAGCTCCGGCAGTTCGAGACCGACTTACGGACGGTCAACGAGAACCTCCCCGACGGGTACGACGCTGTCTCTGGGCTCACCCTCGTCGGAAAGGCCGACGTCTGCCCGTACGCCCGCGAGAACCGCGCCGGGATCGACCGCGAGAACGTGTACGAACGCTGTGAGGGGCTCCGCGAGCGCACCCGGAACCTCGTCGGCGAGGACGGTCCAACCACGACGTCCACCCTCGTCAGCGAGGCGCGGAGCCAACAGATCGGACTCATGGACTCGGGCTCGTCGGGCGCCGCCGGCGGAACCACGGCAGGCGGCGACGACGCGCCCGCCGCCGACTACCTCAGCGTCGACGGCGAACCGACACCGTACCGCCCTGACACCGAGGAGTTCGAGGGAACCGAGTTCTGCCCGTTCTACGCTGGCTTCCTCGACGACCTCCCAGAGGACGGCGACCCGGCGGAGGCGGTTCCGTTCGACGTGACGGAGCTGGGCCACGTCGATCCGACAGAGCTCGTCCGGCTCGCCGCCGGCCACGGCTCCTGTCCCCACTCGATCATGGGCGCGCTCGTCCCCGAGGTGGAGGTCGTCATCGGCAACTACTACCACGCGTTCGACCCCGTGACGACGGGGACGTTCACGGGCGCGCTCTTGGACGACGCGACGTTCGTCGTCTGTGACGAAGCGCATATGCTGGAACCGCGCGTGCGCGACCTCGTGAGCGACGCCGTCGCGGACGCCAGCCTCCGAGACGCCGAAAACGAGCTCACCCGCGTCGTCCAGCCGCTCTCCTTCGAGACTGCGGGCGCAGCGTCGGACGACGCGACGCTCGTCCGCGGCGAACTCGACGATGCCGACGTGACCGTCGACGAGATCCAGTCGGTCCGGGAGTTCTACGCCGACCTCCGCGGCGAGCTCGACAGACGCGTCACGGCGCATCTCGACCGCGAGCACCCCGACTGGCGGGCGTCCATGCGCGAGCTCGACGACGGCGAACTCCCGCTCCGGGACCCGGAGGCTCCGTCCGAAGACGAGATCACGACGTGGGCGAAACGCGAGGGATACGGGGACCGCGTCTGGGCGCGCGCCCGACAGGTCGGCGCGGTCGTCAAACGCGTCCTCGACTCGCTGGAGGAGGAGGACAAAAAGCGTGCCGCGCCCGGGGTGGGCCGGACCCTCAACGCGTGGTACCGCGAGGGCCACGAGGACTTCTTCCGCGCGATCGACCTGGAGCGGACCTGGGACGAGACCGCGCCGCCCGACTCGTGGCGACGCGCCTACAACGCGAGCCTCGCGCTGTACAACTGTCTGCCGAGCGAGCCGATCGGCGACCGCCTCGGCGAGTTCGGCGGCGGGGTCCTGATGAGCGCGACGCTGGAGCCGATGGACGTGTTCCGCGAGGTGACCGGTCTCGATCACCTCGAACGGGAGGGGCGGCCGGTCGTCGAGCGAACGTACGGGCTCTCGTTCCCGCCGGAGAACCGCGCGAGCCTCGCCGTCGACGCCCCGAAGTTCACCCACCAGAACCGGGGTGCGCCCGGCGAGGAGAACGAGACGCGGCTCGCACACCTCGACGCGACGGCGGCGGTCGCGGGCCGCGACGGCAACGTGCTCGTCGGCACGCCGAGCTACGCGGAGGCGACGTGGATGGCGGAGTCGCTCGACGCGCGGCTCGACAAACCGGTGCTCGTGGACGAGTCTTCGGGCGACCGTGCGACGGAGTCGTTGAAAGACGACTTCTTCGCCGGCGACGGGAAGGTGCTCGTGACGAGCCTCCGCGGCACGCTCACCGAGGGCGTCGACTACCGCGGCGACCGCCTGTCGGCGGCGGTCGTCTGTGGCGTCCCGATCATCAACACCGCCCGCCCGCGCACCCGAGCGGTAATCACCGCCTACGACCGCCGCTTCGAGTCGGGGTTCGAGACGGCGCTCACCGTCCCGGCAGTCCGGAAGGCCAGACAGGCAGTCGGGCGGGTGATACGGGGACCGGACGAGCGTGGCGTGCGCGTGTTACTCGACGCCAGATACGCGCGCGAGTCGTGGAACAGCGTCCGGGAGTACCTCCCGGCACACGAGCGCGAGGAGTACCAGCCCGTCAGTCCGGACATGCTCGGACTCGCGCTCGGGCGGTTCGAGCGCGGCGCTGAAGACGACTGAGGCCGCGGCGAGGCCAGTCTAACGACACGTTCAATCTCGATACGTCGTTCATAACTAAGACCTCGGCGGACGCGCCCCTGGTATGGATTCCGAGATGGATCGGGTGACGTATCACGTCGTCTGCAGAGACTGCTCGCTGGAGCGCCTGTTCGAGAGCGACGGCCCCGCGACGCGATTAGAGGCCCGCCACACCCGTGAGACCGGTCACCGAGTGGTGGTCGGCCGGGTCAGGTAGTCGACCGGTCTGTGGCCGTCCGCGCGCTCGCGTCCGAGACGCCGTCGGCGTACGACTCGGCGGTCGCAGCATCCCTCACACCACGTTCGAGTCGATGTCGCGCGGGAAGTGCGTCAGCATCTCGGTTCCCGAGTCGGTGATCGCGACCGTATCGGAGTGCCGGTAGCCGTACTCGTCGGTGTACAGCCCGGGTTCGATGGTGTACACCTGTCCGGGCGCCATCACGGCGTCCTCGCTGTCGACGTGTTCGCCCCACCCCCGGTCGATATACGGGGGTTCGTGGGCGCCGAGCCCGATGTTGTGGCCGACGTGGTGTTGTGCGAGGTCGGTGACGCCCTGCTCTTCGAAGTACTCCCAGACGACCTCGTCGACCTCGGCGACGGGGACGCCGGGGCCGAGCGCGTCGATCGCGAGGCGCTGTGCTTCGAGCATGAGTTCGAAGTAGTGCTCCTGTTCGTCGCTGTACTCGCCGACGAACATCGTCCGCTCGAGCTCCGAGCGGTAGCCGTCGACGTTCGCCGTCGCCCCCGTCACCAACACGTCCCCCTCGCTGAGCCGCTCGTTCGGGGTGTGGCCGTGGGGGAGCGCGGTCTCGGAGCCGGAGATGTAGCCGGCGTGGACGGGACCGTCGCCGCGGACCCGAACGCTGTAGGTGTCACCCAGCGTGTCGAGCATCGCGCGGGACGCCTCCATCGACGCGCGCTGTGAGACGGTGGCAGGGTGGGCGCCCGGCTCGGAGAAGTCGGCGAGATACCGGTGGCCGAGGTTCGCCCACGTGGCCGACTCGCGGATGAGATCGACCTCGGCGTCTGACTTCTCCCAGCGAAGCCGGTCGACCCACGACTGCGACTCGAGGTCGACGAATTCGGAGAGGCTCGGCCCCTCGTATCCCATCACGCCCGGGGCGCCGTCCGCGTCGCTCGCGACCGCGTCGGCGTCGAGCCCGTCCAGCATCTCGACGGCGACGCCGATCGGGTCGCCGCCGGGGTAGTCGAAGTAGTGGTGGACCGTGTCGATCCGCGGGTTCGGCTCGACCCGTTCGACCTCCAGCCTGGGGACGGTGATCTCGATTCGGTCCGCTGTCACCGCGAGGACGACGGGACGCTCCGTCTGGATGTGATGGAACCCGGTGAGATACTCGATCGACGTCGCGCCGAACCACGTCGCGGCGTCGGCATCAGTCTCGGCGAGCCGGTCACGGACCGCCTCGATTCGATCGTCGAACTCGGCGTCGGGGAGTCGTGTCGCCATGGCTCATCGTTCCGTGAACGGGCGGATAAACGGTCGGGTAGCGGAACGCGGGATCGATAGCGGTTCGGAAAACGGGTCTTGCGTCGGCGTTCGCGTCAGTTCTCTCGGCGGGCGAACGCGAGGTTGCCGGAGACGTTCTTGATGTACGCTTTGACCGTCTCTCCCTCTTGTGCGCCCGGGACGAAGATGGTGTACTCGCCGCGCTCGGCGACGCCGTCTCCCTTCCGACCGGTGCCGACGATCTCGAGTTCGTACGTCTTTCCGGACTCGATGGTGTCCTCCTGCGTTTGCGTGTTCGACGTGTTCTGCTTGGCGACGGGTCGGAACGCCCCGCAGGCCTCACAGCGGAGCATCGGGTTGCGGTTCTCGGTCTCCAGTCTGGTGTCGGGAAGGCCACACTCCGAGCAGGTGACGTACGACTCGACGTACGAGTCGATCGCGGCCTGGAAGTCGCGCTCGCGGAAGTTCCCGTTGTAGCGAGCGCGGCCCGACTCGTACTGCCCCGCGGTGCCGAGATCCTGTTGGATCTTCGAGTGTACGTGTTCGGGGTCGCGGCCCAATGCGTCGGCGATCGCGGCGAGGTTCGTCAGCCGTGTGAACGCACCGTCCTTCTGTGCTTCCGGGTCCGGGACCGACAGCCGCTCGTCGGAGCCGCCGAGGTCCGGAACCTCTGCTAACGCGCGATCGAGGCTCGATTCGTAGTCCATACGGGGAAACACGACAGGGCGACGGAAATCGCTTCCGGGTTCGAGACCGCCGGGTGGCGCTGCGAAACCAGTTCGAAAGACGCAGGGACGCCGGAAGACGCTGGGACGCCGGAAGACGCA
>OBKM01000626.1_pt1 | contig 17155 bp, 24 predicted proteins | sample 1519691 | NCBI WGS metagenome assembly OBKM01 (sample SAMEA37050418, study PRJEB22526) | metagenome | biome: saline pan; feature: lake; material: water | place: Egypt | collected 2015 | depth 0.5 m | reverse complement strand
TCTCCCACCGCTGCGGTACGAGAAGCCTCGTCGTTTACGACGAGGAGGAGGTCACCCGGTACACCCGGTCGGAGAGCCGTGAATCGCTGCAGGAACCGTTCGTCACGTTCGCGCGAGTCAAACAGGGCGAGGTCGGGTGGCGCGTCACGTGTTCCGTTCCGACGCGGTCTCGCTGGTGACGCTGTTTGTCACCGAGTTGCTGGGGGTGTTGCTCGTGACGGTCTTGGTCGTGGGGGCTGTCTTCGGGGTGCCCGGCATCGGCCTGCTGGCCTACGAGGCGGTTCTTGAGGAGCATCCACCTGGTGATGATACTCACGATGGTCTTCCCGGTTATCGCGATTCTCGCCAGTGTCGCACAGGACATCGCCGCAACGAGCCTGGACGCCCGCATCGACAGCGGGTGAGGCTTCTGGACCCGCCCCGGGGCCAAACTCCCCCGGTGTGGGCGAGGACCGACCGGCAGCCTCAAGCGGCGGGCGCCACAGCGAACAGTATGGTCACGGCGGACCTGCACGTGCATACGACAAACTCCGACGGGACGCTGACCCTGGAGACGCTCCCGGCCGCCGCCAGGGAGGCGGGCCTCGAGGCGGTGGCGGTGACCGACCACGACCGGTATCACCCCGATATCGGGGAGCCGGTGACGACAATCGACGGCATCGAGCTCATCCATGGCATCGAGTTGCGTGTCGAGACCGGCCACGAGCGGGTCGACCTGCTGGGGTACGGCCTCACGCGGACCGAGGGGCTGACCGAGCTGACCGAGGCCCTGCAGGCAAACCGCATCGAACGCGCCCGGGCGATAGTCGGGTGTGTCGAGGACCGGACCGGACTCGACCTCGATGTCCCCCTCGACCCGGGTGTCGGGCGGCCCCACATCGCGCGTGCCATCGCCGAGAGCGACCACGAGTACGGCTACGGCGACGCGTTCGAGCATCTCATCGGCGAGGACTGCCCCTGCTATGTGGCCCGGGATATCCCGGCGTTCGAGACCGGTCTGGCCACCCTGCGAGCGGCCTGTGCTGTTGTCGGGTTGGCACACCCGTTCCGGTACGAGAACCCCGACCGCGCGCTCGCGCTGACCGAACACCTGGATGCCGTCGAGGTGCCGTACCCGTACGGACGGGCGGTCGACACCGGACCGGCCCTCGAGGCCGCACGGCAACACGACCTGCTCGTCACCGGCGGAAGCGACGCCCACGAGCGGACACTCGGGATCGATGGTCTCGACCGCGAAAGGTACCGACAGCTTCGTGCCCGCCTCGGCTGAACCCCCACGTATGTCGGAGGGTTCATTTGCGACGGGCTCGTACCCGGACACATGCAGTGTCATTACTGCGATTCGGACGCGGATGTCGCTGTCGAGAAAGACGGTGTTCGCGTCGGCGTCTGTGAACAGCACTTCCGCGAGCAGATGGAGCAGCTCGCGGACTCGGACTTTCTCGACAGGATCGAGGATCAGCTGAACGTCGACCGACCGGACTGAGCGGCCCGCGCCGCCGGGCACCGGTTAGGCCGTTGGCCGACGGTCAGTCGACCCCGCCGGTGGGGGTGGGCTCGTGTGTCCGCCGGACGTACGTGGTGAAGTTCTCGAACAGTATCTTTGTCTCACAGGCTGCACTGTAGGTCTCGGCGTCGATGCCGTCGAGAACGCGCTTGACCTCGTCCTCGTCGACGGCTCGCCGCTCGCCGAGATACTTGCGCGTGACCTGCCGTGCGGTCTCTGTGTCGTACTCGGGATGGAACTGGACACCCCAGGCGTGACCCTTGCGGAACCCCTGAATCCCGTACTCGTTGGCGGCGAGCAGTGTCGCGCCGGGCGGGAGCTGGGAGACGTGGTCGGAGTGAGTCTGGAACGCGGTGAGCTGGCGGCCGGTACCGGCAAGCAGTGTGGACCCCTCCCGGCGGGGTATCCGCCGGTAGCCGAGCTCATACTCCCCCATGCCGGTGACCGCCCCGCCGAGCACGTCCGCGACCAGCTGGTGGCCGAAACAGACACCCAGCGTCGGCAGGCCGTGCTCGATGGCCGCACCGACCCACCGCTTCACCTCGCCGATCCAGGGCTCGTCCCAGTAGACCGAGGCACGCGAGCCGGTCACGACTGCGGCGTCGAACCCGACTGTCTCCGGGAGCTCACCCGCCGGGGTGTGAAACTCCACGAGCTCGGCGTCGAGCTCACGCCGGAAGTTCCGCCGGGTGTGCTCGGGCTCGTAGGAGGCGTTCAGCAGCGCAATACGTGGTCGCATTGACCCGAACAACGGGTCTGACGCTCTTAACGACTGTGCCGTGACCGGCACCGGCGACCGGACAGCCGACGGGGGTCGTCGACCGCCCCGGCGTGGTCGAGACGGTGTCCATCCCTCCTCAGCCGGTGTCGACGAGACGGAAGTCCCCGTCGGGGGGCCGCAGTTCGACGGCGTGGCCGGTGTGACGGGCGTGCGTGTGTGCAAACCGTTCCGCCGGTCGCTCGGTGAGATACGGTTCGGTCTCGGGGCACTGCCGACAGTCTGCGACCCAGGGGGTCACGCCGTCGGGATAGTGTCCCGTGTGACGGTGGTGGTCGAGCGCGAACTGCTCGACGGCCCGGTTGCCCGCCCGGAGCTGCTCGAGTTCGTACCCGAGCTCCCAGCTTCGGTCACACCGCGAGCAGGTCACCGTCGGCAGCTCCCGCGGCGACTCGCCGGTGTCGGCGTCTGGTTCGTCGGTCACACGCCTGCTTGTGCCGGGACGAGGTTGAGCCTTCCCCCGACCGTCTCCGGTCACCCGACCCATCCGGTCGCCGGAGGCCGGTCGGGCTACCCACGGGATGTACCGAAGGGTTGAATCCTGCGAGCGCCGTGAAACGGGTATGACAGCCGAGCCCCCACTGGTCCGTCGTCTCGCCGACTGGGACCACGACCGCCTTGCGGCGCTGGCCGACCGTCACGGCACGCCGCTGTACGTGCTCGACCTCGCTCGCGTCCGCGAGAACTACCGTCGGGTGGCTGCTGCCTTCCCCGATGCACACGTCATGTACGCCGCCAAGGCCCACACCGGCCGGGCGGTGCTGTCGACGCTGCTCTCTGTCGGTGCCGATATCGAGTGTGCCGCCCGCGGTGAACTGCAGCGGGCCATCGACGCCGGTGCGGACCCAGACAGCCTGCAGTACACGGCGGTCAACCCGCCACAGGCCGATCTCGCGTACGTGGCCGACCTCGCGGCGACACATCCCGGCCTGACAGTCACTGCCGGGGCGACGGACACGTTCGACCGCCTCGCTGCGCTCGGCTACGATGGCCGGGTCGCCATCCGCGTCAACCCCGGAATCGGCACCGGCCACCACGAGCAGGTTGCCACCGGCAAGGACGCCAAGTTCGGCATCCCCCGCGGGCGCGTCCCGGCGGTCGCCGCCGACGTTCGCGACGAGTTCGACCTCGTCGGCCTGCACGCCCACGTCGGCAGCGGCGTTCTCCACGAGGACCTCCCGGCCCACTGCCGGGCTCTTGCCCGCGTCGCCGAGGTCGCCCGCGAGGTGGGCGGGATCGAGTTCGTCGATATCGGCGGCGGGTTCGGTGTCCCCTACCGCGAGGATGTCCCACCGCTCGATATGGCCGCGGTCGGTGAGCGCGTCCGCGACGCAGTCGGGGAGTTGCCGGCTCGACTCGCGCTCGAACCTGGACGGTATGTCGTCGCCGACGCGGAGCTCATCCTGACGCGGGTCAACACCCGCAAGGAGGCCGCCAGTACCGTTGTCGGTGTCGATGCGTCGCTGGCGACGCTTGTCAGGCCCGCGATGTTCGGCTCCTACCACCCGATCCGGAACGTGACCGCACCCGAGCGCGACTCACACCCTGTCTCCGTCGGTGGGCCCTGCTGTACCAGTGCCGACGTGTTCTGCACCGACCGTCCGGTCGCCAGACCGGAGCGTGGCGACCTGCTCGCCATCGGGATGGCCGGCGCCTACGGCTACGAACTCGCCAGCCAGTTTCACTCACAGCCCCGACCCGCCGAGGTCGCCATCGACGGCGACGACAGCCGGGTCGTCCGCCGCCGGGAGACGCTCGCCGACGTCACCCGCGTTGAGGAGTGATACCGGCGGGTCGCTGTGGGCTGGCGACCCGACTCACCGGTCGCGATGTCGACCCCTGTCAGCAGCAGATCACGGCGTCTGCAGGCGGACATCCTCGACACGGCGGATGTCCTCGCCGATGCCCTCGCCGTCGCAGTCGGCGGTCGGGCAGCGGTAGTGCCAGCCGTCCTCGGTGGCCTCGCGCTCGGCAAAGCGCGTGCCACACGCATCACAGAACAGTTGCCCGTCGTCGCAGGTGTCGCGATGGAGCTCAAGCTCGAGCGCCGAACTGAATGTTCGCTTGCAGTCCCGGCAGGTGTGCATACAGGAACGTTCGTCACACGAGGTTAAAATACTACCGGAACGTTCAGGTCCGGTGGTTCCGGCGGTCGGCACGGCGACGGTCCGCCCCACAACAGCAAACGAGCCCGGCCGTTCCAGCGAGCGCGGGACGGCCCCGCCGCCGAACGGAGTCACGATCGGAGTCCGCTCAGGACCCCCCAGCGGACAGCGGACAGACCCGAGCACCGTTTCTCGTGCCCGTTGTCCGGTGAGCCAGGGACTGACCGCCGGTCACGGAGACAGTAGCGCTGTCGTCGGGGCAGTCGAGAGAACAGGGTTCTCCCCCGGGTGAGGGTGGCGCTCCCTCGAACGACCTGGCCGCTGGGGGCCCGGGAACCCATCTGTTCGCGGCGCGGAGGCTGTCACGCGTAGCGCTTGACGACCTCGAGGATTTCGTCGAGTTCCTCGCCGGAGAGCGAGTACCGCTCCTGTGCGTACAGCGACCGGAGTTCACTCCGGTCCAGCGGGCGCAGATCGGCGATCTTGTGGGCGGTCTTCTCGTCGACCTTCTCGATTTCGAGCAGCTCAGCGACGAACGCCCGGGCCTCCTCGGGCTCCAGCTCCGCAAAGCGGTTGACGTGCTCGATGGCCCGCGCGAGCTCGTACCGCATCTCCCTGTCCTCGTCGGCCGCGCGCTCCACCTCGATCTCCTCGAGTATCTCCTTTGTCTCGGCGACCGTCAGATACTCCTCGTCGACTTTCTCTTTGAATATTGTCATAGTTGTGCCGGCGAAGGCTGTCCTGTCCAATATTGAACAACCCGGGTCAAAACACCTTCGAAACGGCCGACAGGCCGTGCTCACGGCTCCTCGCCGGCGTGGGTTTCGGATTCGACGGCCTTCTCGATCTCGCCCCGGAGGCTGCGTGCCTCGAAGGCGTGGTCCGGGCGGAGGCTGACGAAATCGAGGTACTGTTCGGCGTCGATCAGGACGTCGCCGGGGTACTGCCGGGCGGCGGCCCCGACGGCGGTGGCTGCCCCGACAAGCGGCTCGAGAGCGGCCAGTGCACAGGCGACATCGTAGGCCCGGGCCTCGTCGATGGCCCCCTCACGGACGTTCGTCGCGTCGATGAAATAGAGCTCGCCGCCGGCGATAAGGACGTTCTCCCCGCGCAGGTCGCCGTGTGCGAGGCCGGCCTCGTGCATCCGGGCGAGCGCCTGGAACAGACGCGGGGCGGCCCGCTCAGCGCGGCTCCGCTCGAGGCTGTCGAGTGTCTCGAACGCCGGCAGGTACTCCAGTACGACCACCCCGTACCCGTCGTGCTCGAACGCCTCAAGCGGCTCCGGGACGTTCACGCCGAGTGCGCGCATCCGCCGGGTCGCCCGGAGCTCGTGTTCGGCCATCTCCAGCGGCGTGCTGAACCGCTCGAAGAACGGCTCTGTCCCGCTGGAGACCGCCCCCAGGTTGCGCCCGGCGGTCAACAGCCCCTGGACGACGGTGTTTTGCAGCGAGATGATCTTCACGAACAGCGCCTCGTTGACGACCGCCGGGGTCGAGAGCCAGTTGTCCGCCTCGAGTGGACGGACCGACTCGAGGGTCGTCCCCTGGCGCTGTGCGGTTGCACGCGCTACCGCCTCAAGCTCCGCCTCCGACAGGCCACCCCGGAGCAACCGCCGGATCATGCCCTGTGTCTACGGCGACCACCATTAAATACCCCGGGACACGCGACCGCTCCACCCCTGTGGTGAACGCGAAGGCTTTTCATCGGCTGGTGCCGTCGGTTCAACATATGGAGCGGTGGTCAGTGTGAGTGAGTTCACCGAGATAACGGTCGTCGGCGAGGACGACACCGGACTCATCGCCAACATCACGTCGCTGCTGTTCGAGCGGGGCATCAACATCGAGGACCTCGACCAGGCCGTTCGCGAGGGGGTCTTCCGGATGACGATGCGGGTCGACACCGCCGGGATGGTCTGCACCCGAGAGAAACTCCGCGCGGACCTGCACGGCCTGGCCGAGCAACTCGGCGTCGATGTCCAGGTGCGGTTCCCCGCCGAGCGCGAGACCCGGCAGATTGCGGTGCTTGTTACAACGGAGTCACACTGTCTGGAGGCCATCTTCGAGGCCCGGGCCAGCGGCGATCTCGGGGCAGATGTGAGTGTCGTCATCGGGAACCACCCGGATCTGGAACCGCTCGCAGCGCAACACGACGTCCCGTTCCACGATATCGGCGACGAGAAGGGGACACCCGACGAGGAGCGCCTGCTCTCGCTGCTCGAGGAGTACGACGCCGACCTGGTGGTGCTCGCGCGGTACATGCGCATCCTCAGCCCCGACGTGGTTTTTCGCTACGAGAACCGCATCATCAACGTCCATCCCTCGCTGTTGCCCTCGTTCCCGGGTGCGGAGGCGTACCTGCAGGCCCTGGAGGCCGGGGTCCGCATCGCCGGCGTGACCGCCCACTACGTGACGACCGACCTCGACCAGGGACCCATCATCACCCAGCGGGCGTTCAACGTTCCGCCGGACGCCGAGGTGTCGGATCTCAAGCGTCGCGGGCAGCCACTCGAGGCGGCGGCACTGCTCGAAGCGATCGCCCTCCACCTCGACGACGCGCTGACGGTCCACCGCGGCCGGACGCGGCTCCGGGAGGCCGACGACACTGCGCAACTCGGTGCGCCGGCCGTGCTCGACGAGCACAACCCCGACCGCCCGCGTGACGCTCTCGGCGACAGTGTTACCGATCCGGCCGGCGACTGAGCCCGCCGGTCCCGCGTGTCGCCGGGCGGGTGACTACCACTCGAACCCGACCGGTTGCTCCGGCGGGGCCAGTGGACTCCCCGGCAGCCCCCCGGACGGTGTCGGCTCGTTGTAGCCGCTCGGGGCGATGTCGTTGGGCCCTTCCGGGTAGAACAGTGACGCGAGGGCGTGGAGCTGCTGACGGCCAACGCCGAGTTCGAACTGACCGCCACCGTACAGCCGGATCCCCTGCTCGCGGGCGTACTCGACCGTGGCCAGCACCGACTCGACCGAGCCGAACCGTGATGGTTTGATGTTCAGCCAGTCGGGCTCCCACGGCAGCTCGCGGACGTCCTCGACACCTCGTATCGGATAGTCCCAGGCAACACGGTCCTCGTGGCCTGCGAGTACCGACCGTGTCTCCTCTGTCAGCGCCGGGTCCTCGAGGACCGCACCCGGAAACCCCGCGAGCACCCGCTCGTACAGGTCGGGGTCGGCCGCGCCGTCGACGTCGGTCCCCTCGTACAGCCCCTTCATATCGAGCACCCGCACCGCGTCAGTCGCCGCCAGCCGCTCGACTGCCGTCTCTGTCCAGTTCGGGGTCGGGTCGAGCTTGAACTCGAGCGCCCCGTCGCGGTCGAGCCACGCCAGCACCCGGTCACCGGTCGGCGGCTCACCGAGACGGGTGCTCACCAGAAAGCGAACCGGCGAGTAGGTGCGGTCGAGGCGGGCCGCGAGACTCGTTCCGGCCTGTTTCAGCGCCAGGTCGAGTGCCGCGCTCTCGACCGCCCACCGCCGGTAGTTGCGGAAGATCGCCTGCCCCGGCTCGCCCGCGAACAGCTCGACGCTGTCCAGGCTGTTGGTGAACGCCCCGAACGTGTCGCCACCGGCAGGGAGAGCGAGCCCTCGCTCGGCGAGGGCGTAGTGCGGGTCACTGTCGTACGTGACGTCCTCGCCGCGTCCGGTCTCGCCGTCGCCGTGCAGCGAGACGACTGTCGTGGTGCGTGTGAACCCGCTTGAGGTGTCACGCTCCAGCAACTCGGTGTCGTACCCGTCGACCTGGAGGCCGAGGTCCGTGAGGTGATCGAAGAGCATCCCATCTGCCTCTCACCCCGCTCGGACATAAACCCGGGCGTTCGGGCGCCGGCATCACGAAAATCCCCGATTTTCGAACGACCTCCTTGACCGGGCCACAAGACAGCCAAGCAGTTAACGAATCGCCCCGCGATTCGTTCGCACACCAGAAATCCCCGATTTCTGGGGACGATGCTGAAAGCCAGCAGACGACGCTTGGACCGTATCTCGAAACCAACAGGCCGCGACACTCGGCCTGAAATCCCGTCGTGGGACCTCCGCGTCGTTGGCCTACGGCTGGCTGCCTGCGGGATCTCTGCTCCCGCTCTGTTCACACGAAGGCGGTCACGTGTCGTGTTGCCGCCCCGTGGGTCCGACCCGCCGATGGACCCGGGGGTCACTTCCCCCAGAACGGGTCGCGCTTGCGGTGACGGTCGAGATACAGCGAGAGGGTTTCCCGCTCGTCGGCCGAGAGCTCGTCGACGAGCTCCTGTTCGAGGATCTTGGCGTGTTTCTCGGGGATCTCGACCCAGAGCTGGTCACCCTCTCTGATCTGGCGGCCGACGGTCGGGCCGTCGATAGAGACGGCGACACGCTCGCCGGTGCGGGCCTCGTCGATATCCTCACCCTCGTCCTGGATGGACTTCAGCGTGCCCACCCGCTCGGGTTCGTCACCCTCGAAGTTCACCACACGGGAGTTGCGCTTCAGCAAGCCGCCCCGGACCTCGATACCGACGACCGCGGGGTCCGACTGGCGGAACGTGTGGTCGGGCAGAATCTCGAAGCGGGCGGGGCGGGTGATCTTGTCGAGAATCTCCTCCTGCTGGGCCTGCGCGACGGCCTGGACGTGCTCCTCGTAGCCCTCGACGAGACGGTAGATGACGTCGTGCTCGAAGATGGTGACCTCCTCCTGGTCGGCGAGGCTGCGGGCGTCCTCGAGCACGTCGACGTTGAACGCGAGGATCGCCCGGTGTCGCGGGTGGTTCGCCGCCGCGGCCATCCGGACGTCCCGCGGTGCGACATCACCCACCTCGGCGTGCATCACCGGGATCTCCTCGGTCTCACCCTCGTCGTACGCACCCCGCTCTCCCTCGGTGAGCGTACTCGCGAGCGCCTCCAGACTGCCGAGCGTGTCGGCCTTGATTGAGATGCCCTCCTCGACGGTCGGAACCTGGATCTCCGCGATCTCGGCCTCGACATCCGCGATGACCGCCTCCAGGTCGCGGTCGCGGGCGACCCGGACGGGTGCGCCGGCCATCGCGTCGTCGAGATCCGGGGCGGCGATTTTCACCCCCTGTGCGGCCGCGACGGACCCGACCTGCTCGAAGCCCGCCTCGCCGCGGATCTCGGCGAGTGGTTTCGGCCGCAACAGCGCACGCACCGTCGTCACGATTGGGTCGGGCAACCCGCCGACGACAATCCGGTCGTCAGTCCGGACTGTTCCGTCGTAGACGACGGTGTCGATGGTCGTGCCGAACCCTCGTGTCCCCGTGACCTCGAGCACGGTGCCGACACCGGGGCCGGTGGCGTCGATCGCCATCTCCTCGCGCAGGTACCGCTGTGAGAGCCCCATCAGCACCGTCAGCAGGTCGGGCACACCTTCGCCGGTCTCGGCCGAGACGGGAACGACACCGATGTTGGCCTGGAAGTTCGTCAGCCGCCAGTACATATCCGCTGAGAACCCCTCGTCGGAGAGCTGGCCGATGATCTCGTAGAGACGCTCGTTGAGGTCACCCTCGACACGGTCGCTCTGTGCCTCGATAGCCGCCTGTGTGGGCCGGTTGGCGACGGGGTTCCAGCCCGGCACGGTGTCGATCTTGTTCGCGGCCACGATAAACGGCGTCTCTGTCCGTTTCAGGATATCGATGGCCTCGTAGGTCTGTGGCTGGAAGCCGTCGGTCACGTCGACGACCAGCACCGCGATATCCGCGAGCGCGCCGCCCCGCGACCGGAGCGTCGAGAACGAGTGGTGACCGGGCGTGTCGATGAACAGAAGTCCGGGCAGGTCGAAGTCAGTCGGGTCGACCAGCTCACCTGCGATCTCCGAGACAACCGAGAGGGGGACTGCCGTCGAGCCGATGTGCTGGGTGATCGCCCCCGACTCCCCCTCGCTGATGGCCGAGCCACGAATCCTGTCCAGCAGACTCGTCTTTCCGTGGTCGACGTGCCCGAGCACCGCAACTATCGGTGTCCTGAGCGCCGCCGACGCGTTCTGTGCTGTCATCGCTGGTCACCCGAGAACGTGTGAGAGTTCAGCCGGCGACACCAGTTAAAGGAATCGGCTCGGCCCCGGCCGCACCCGACACGGCCGCCGTCCCAACTGATAAGTGCTGTCTGCACGTTCCGTTAGGTAGGCTGTGAACAACATCCGACACAGGAGAGCATGACCGACACACAGGGGTTACGGCGAACACTGGCCGCGTACAACGAGAACGGTGAACTCTACGTCGTCGTCGGGCTGGTGACGGGGGTTGCCGCCTACTCTGTCCCGATACTCAGTCTCGTGGCAATCGTCTGTGGCCACCGGCTCCTGACCGGTGACAACTTCCGACTCGTCCACCGCCTTGTCGGCGCACTCATCGGCGGCCTCGGCGTGATCGCACTGCTCAGACTGCTGTGGATGATGGCGACCGTGCTCTGAGATGCCCCGGAGTACCGGGGCCGAGCGGGCGGGGCCTATCCGGGCGGTACACCGACTCCTGCCGTTCGTGCTCACGCTGGTTCCGGGGCTCGGTCACCTGTACATCCGGCAGTTCGGACGGGGCCTGGTGTGGCTTGGCGTGTTCACGTTCACCGTGCTGTTTCTCAGCGGCTTCTCGCCGATACTCGAGGCGGAGCTTCCGGGGGCTCCTGTTGTCGGGAGCATCCCCGGCGAGCCGATGGCGTTTGTCTTTCCCGTCGCCGTGTTCGTGCTCTGTCTTGTCGACCTGTACATTTTCCGCCGGTTCGTGTTGGCGTGACCGCCCATCCGTCGAAGCGCTTACACCCGGGTCACCCGTAACTGGAGTATGAGCGAGCCAGCGATCACACTCTACCGGTTGCAGGCGTGCCCGTTCTGCGAGCGGGTGGTCAGGAAACTCGACGAGTACGGCCTCGAGTACCGCTCGCGGTTCGTCGAACCGCTCCACTCGAAACGCGACGTGGTCAAACGCACGAGCGGCGTCCGGAGCGTGCCGGTCATCGAGGACGACCGCACCGGCGTGACGATGGCCGAGAGCGGCAACATCGTGTCGTATCTCGATACCACCTACGGCACGGACGGACGGCTGGCGGCCGAAACCGCCGCGGCAGGGGGGTCGTAGATGGACCTTGGATTCGACGTTGTCGAGTTCCCCCCGTCGAGCCATCCCGCCGAGGGCGAGCGTGCGCCGGATTTCACCCGCCCGCTGGTCACCGACGAGTACTGGGAGGACACGGCCCTGTCCGGGCTGTCCCCGCCGATCTGTCTGGTCGCACACCCGATGGACGGCTCCTTTCCCGCAACCTACATCTGGTCGGAGCTGCGTGACCGGGGGTTCGACGCCTTCGACGGGACCACCGTCGGTCTCTCCATCTCGACGCCGTACGCCCGCAAGCGGTTCATCGAGGCGGAGGGGCTCGCGGAGACGGGCTTTCGGTTCTTCGCCGACCCGGGGGCCGGCGTCGCCCGCGAGTACGGTATCGCTCACGACCTCGACGGGATGGCCGGCGTCACCGAGCACCGCCCGGCGACGTTCGTCCTCGACGGCGACCTGACCGTCCGGCACGCGTGGGTTGCCGGCGAGTGGCCGGCGTTTCCCGACTACGACGCCCTCGAAGCCGCTGTCGAGGCCGCAAGCGCCTGAACCGGATGACCGACGACACTACCGAGGCCATCGAGCGGGCGGCCGCTGCGCTCCGGGAGGGTGACCTGGTCGTGTACCCCACAGAGACGGTCTACGGGCTGGGGGCCGACGCGCTCGACGCCGCGGCCGTCGAGCGGGTCTTCGCCGCAAAGGGCCGCCCGCGGGACCGACCGGTCTCGATGGCCGTCCCCGACATCGAGACGGCCGGCACACACACGCGACTGACCGAGCGTGAGCGCGCCTTCGCCGATCGGTTCCTGCCGGGGCCGGTGACGGTCGTCGTCGACCGCGACGACGCGGTCCCGGACGTCCTGACCGCCGGCCGCGACCGTGTCGGCATCCGGATCCCCGACCACGGGCTCGCGCTCGCCCTGCTCGACCGTGTCGCGCCGGTGACAGCCACGAGCGCGAACAGGAGCGGCCGGCCGTCTGTCCGACAGCCCGCTGCCCTCGACGACGGCGTCCGCGAGGCTGTCTCGGTTACCCTCGACGGCGGCGAGACGCCGGGTGGCGGGTCGACCGTTGTCGATGTCGAACGGGACAGCATCCACCGCCGCGGGGCGCTCGCAGACGAGATCGAGGGCTGGCTCGACACGCGCTGAACCCGGCCCGGCCGGGCTCAGGTCCCGTAGCTGGTCGGCGAGTCTGCACGGAGCAACGACACCACCTCGTCGAGGCCCCCGACCTCGGCCGTGGGGGCGGTCGACAGCGTGACATCGGCGTTGTGCGACCGGCGGAGAAAGGCCGCGTCGACACCGGCACGGCGCGCGGCGACGATATCGGTCTCGCTGTCGCCGACGTACAGCGGACAATCGACACCGAGGTCGGCCATTGCCGCCTCGAGGTACGCCGGTGCGGGCTTCTTGCGGTCGAGACTCGCGAGCGTCGGCTCGCGGCCGTGGACGGTCTCGAACAGCTCTCTCAGGCCGTGCTCGCCCAGACTGAACTCGACAAGGCGGCGCTGGTTGTTGCTCACCACGCCGAGCGCAATCCCGGCGTTCTGGAGGGCGGTGACGTCCCCGTAGGGCTCTTTCTGACCGGCACGGGTCGCCCCGCGGAGCGTCACCGCGATCGCCTCCTCACGGCAGCGCCACAGCTTTTCGGGGTCGGTGTCGTAGTCGGTTGCGAGTCGCCGGATCTCGTCGGTCTGTGCACCGACGTTGAGCGCGTCGAACACGGCGGGGGCTGGCTCGACACCGAGCGCACGGAGCTGTTGCTCGGCGTGGTCGCGAAGGCCCGCGGCGATAGCCTCGCGGTCAAGCAGTTCGACAAGCACGCCATCGTGGTCGAGCAGCAGCGCGTCGTACGGTGTTGCGGTCATCTCAGAACGGCCCGTCGAACTCGTCGTCGGCGTCGTCGACCTCCGGCTCGGTCTCGAAGGCCTCTGGCGGGCGGCCGGCCTCGTCGAGCACCTCGTCGGTGACGATGATGGGGCAGTCGACCCGGAGTGCGATCGCGATGCTGTCGGAGGGGCGTGCGTCGAACACCGCGCGCTTGCGCTCGCCGCCGTGGTACTGTTCGGTGTCGATCTTCGCGTAGAAGGTGCCATCGGCCAGGTCGTCGACACGAACCCGGTCGATCGCCGCGCCGAACTCCGCCACCATCTCGATGAACAGGTCGTGTGTCAGCGGTCGCTCGAACGGTTCGCCCTCGATCGCGAGCTGCATCGACTGTGCCTGGTCCGCGCTGACGAAGATCGGGACCAGTTCCTCACGCGCCCGGAGCAACACGACCGGTGCACCGGGCCCCTCGTCGCTGACACCGACACCGACTCCCTCGACGGTGGCCTCGTACTCCATACCGGATGTAGGTGTGCGGGGGTCAAAAGCGACCCGCCTACACGTCGAGCAGGTCGTCGACCGCCGCGCGGGCGGCGAGTGCCGCGTCGTCGACAACGCGGTCCGCGTCACCTGGCGCATCGAGGTAGATATCGACCGACAGCACACCCTCCTCGAAGCTGACCGCGATATCGAGATCGCGTATCTCGCTCCGGGAGTACCGCGCGAGAACGACCGACTCGGCGGCCTCGACCGCCGTCTCGACGACAACGCGGTCGTCGGGCGTCACGCGCCGCCGGCACCGCCGAGCGGACCGCCGCCCGCGCCGCCGAGCATCTGCTGGAGCTCCTGCTGGAGCTGCTCGAACTGCTGCTGGACGCGCTCTTCCTGCTTCTCGAGCGTCTCGACGCGCACCTCCAGGCTGTCGATTGTCTCCTCGAGGTCCGCGCGGGCGCTCTCGTAGTCAGTCTCGACGAGCAACTCCCCGAGCTGCTGGTACATCTGGGTGTCCTCGTCGATATCCTCGAGCTCCTCGAGCGCCGTCTGGGACTCGGTGAGCGTGGTCTCGGCCTCCTGTTTCTGTGCGGCGACCTGCTGTGCCGTCTCCTGGAGGTCCTGCAGTTCCTCTATTTTCTCCTGTGCTTCTGGCGGAAGATTGCCCTGCATACTCCGTATATCGGGGCGCGTCGTGTTAAACCCACCCTTTCGCCCGTGACCGCCCGAGGACCCCTCAGCGGGCGGTCCCGGCCCGCTCTGCAACCCCGACAAGCGAACACCAGGTGTTCAGTCCGGCCCGCAGGGCGACGAGGTCGGCCGCCGTGACCACGAGTGTCAGCGTCGCACCCGAGCGGTCGAGCTGTGTCTCGCTGCGGTCGTCCGCGATGTCGTCGAGTTCGGGCGCGATGGCTCGCTCGACACGGCGTGCACGCTCGGGCGTGCCGTACTCGACGGAGACCCGACTCTCGTGGCGCACGGCGCTACTCGACGTTGACCTCTTTGATATCGCGGCTACGCTCCTTCAGGAGCACGCGGTGCCCGCAGTACGGGCAGCGAACGCCGCCGTACTCGTCGAGACCGACGTCGCGCTTGCACCGCGAACACTTGTAGCTCATTGCTCGTCCTCGCCGAGGGCCGCCCGGATGGACCGGTCGACCGTCCGTCCGGCGGGTGTCTCTGGCTTGTATGCCCCGCCGGTGAACTTCTCGCCGGTCTCCTCGTTGACCCAGATGCCGGTGCCGACCCGCTTGACACTGTCACCGTCGACGGTCGCCGAGCGCATCTCGCGCTCGATCTGGGCGACCCGCCGACGGGCAACCCGCCCGTAACGCGCCCCGAACCGGCCGGCGCTTCCGACCTTGCTCTCCTGATCACTCATACTCTCTGTTCGGCCGAGTAGACTCATAAACCCTGCGAGTTTCGCCGCCATCCAGCGCGCTCGTCTTTCCGTGTGGCCGACCGTCGCGTGAACGCGCCGCGAGGCGGTTCCGGGCTGTCACCCCCGCAAGGCCCCCGCTTCACCGGTCACCCGAGGTCGGCCTCTGTGAGTGCCTCGTTGAGGTCGGCCCGCACACGCTCACCGAGGTCACGCTCGCCGGCGGTTGTCACCACACGGTTCTCCTGGACGCTGGAGCCGTCGCGCACCAGGAGACGGACGTTGCCGTTGGTGTCGGCTCGGGTTGCCTTCGCCCGGACACCGTCCCGGGAACCCGACCCGCCGGCGTCGATGGGTCCCGGGACGATCTTCTTCACGTGGGGGTGACCGGCGACGACCTTGAGTGCCTGCTTGCCGGTCCGACCGCCGACGACTGTCGAGTGTGACCCGCCGAGCTTCTCGCCGACCGAGGCCTCGACCACCTCAAGAGCCGGCTCCCCGCGTTGCTCACGGACGTGCTCGATCGGCTTCTCGGCGTCGATACGGTAGAGCGGGTAATGAAGCTCGGCTCTGACCGCGCGCAACACCGCCCGGTCGCCGGTGGCGTACACCTCCTCGGGTCGCTTCCGGTGGACCTCCGAAGCGATCTGCCCGGCGAAGGAACGCAGCTCCGAGCGGGCCCGCTCGCCGTCGGTTTCGGGCGTGGTTGTCACCGTCCGCCGGCCGACCACCTCCTCGCCGTCGAGAACTGCGACCGTCCCACGGCTCCGCCCGAGGTCGAGCACGACCACGTCGGCGTTGGCGGTGTGACAGACCAGACAGTAGTCCCCCGGCCTGTCCAGCGGCGACGCACACCGGCCACACTGCATACTCGACGGTCGGGTCGGAACGCCGATAAGGACGGCGGTTTCGTCACCCACCCCTCAGAGCTCCCGGGGATCGACCTTGAGGAACTCCCGGAGCAGGACCGTCGCGTAGGAGCCACGCGGCAGTCGAAACGAGAACCGCAGCGGGTCACGTTCGGTGTCGAGACCGGTCCGGACGAGCACGGCCCGTCGCGTGCCCGTCGACCCGAACGCTCCGGGCAGGTCGAACGCCGACGGCTCCAGTCCGACCGCCGCACAGACCGACCGCTCGATATCGCCGGGCTCGCCGTCGGCGAAGCTCGTCTCGGTGCCGACAAGCGGTGCGGTCACGAACGCCCGGCCCCGCTCGCAGTGACGCCGAACCGCCTCGACACGGTCGGGGGTCACCCGCTGAGTACGGTCCTGGTCGGGCAGGGCGAGCCCCGCGGGCGCGTCGCTGTCGGCGAAACAGACGACGTCGCCGGCGACCGGCCGGTGGAAGGGGAGCCCCCGCTCGAGGCGTTCGGAGAGCATCCGGTTGAACGCGTAGGACTGGGCGGCGTTGACGAACAGTCGCTGGAGGTTCTCCGGCGTTGTCTCCAGCGCGGCACGGAAGTCGTCGGGCTCGTCGTCGGCCTCGGCCAGCCGGTGCAGCATCGCCCGCTCGTAGCGCAGGTGGCCGGGGAACCGGTCGAGTGCCGCCCTCCAGTCGCGCGTCTTCTCGACGAACTGACGGGCCTGCTGGGTCCGCTCGGGTTCGCGCTCGGAGGGGCGGCCGACGTAGGCCATCACGGCCGCCTCCCAGTCCCTGCGGACGACCGCGAGACCGACCTTGTGGGTGATTGGCCGCTTGCTACCGAACCGCTGGTGACCGAAGTAGTTCGGAACACCGACCGTCGTGGCCCCCGCATCACCGTCGTCGACGCCGGCAAACGCCCGTAGCTGAGCCGTGACGGCACCGACGTTCTCGGGGCGGTCGGGGTCACGGACCGTCACCTCGAACGCGTTGCCCGCGAGGTCACCGAAGAGGATGGGCCGGCCGGCACGCCCGACCGGATCACACTCGGCACGGGACAACGCCGGGATTTCCCCGGGGTCGATGCCGTCGACCGAGAACAGCTGTGTCGTGACCGCGTGCTTGTCCTTCGTGCCGGCCCAGCTCACCCGCTCGCGGGAGATGCCGAGCCGACTCGC